>Ga0068859_100002235_pt1 | contig 19635 bp, 22 predicted proteins | sample KBSSwiS22_FD_66585 | JGI IMG/M metagenome (GOLD analysis project Ga0068859, IMG submission 66585) | Switchgrass rhizosphere microbial communities from Kellogg Biological Station, Michigan, USA - KBS Switchgrass S2-2 | ecosystem: Host-associated > Plants > Roots > Rhizosphere > Soil ...
CCGACGCCGACGCCGAGCCCCGCGCCGAGACCCATCACGAGGAGCATGAAGAGCTGGGGGTCGTACGGGCGCCCGGGGGCTCGCGCACGGTCCTGGATCTGGAACTGCTCGCCCTTCTTCGCGGCTTCGAGGTCGAGCGAGCGCTCGGTCTGCTCCTGCTGAGCGAGCGTCTTGTCGTACGACGTCTTGAGCGAGTCGTACCCGCGCGTCATCGTCTCGAGCTCTTGCTGGCGGAGGGGCATGTTCGCGAGGCGCGCCTGGAGCTCGTTGACCTTGATCTGCTCCCGCGCCCGGTCCCTCTCGAGGTTGCGGATCTCGGCTTGCAGCCCCTGAATCTCGGGGGACGCGACGTCCTCGCCGGACGGAGTCTTGGTCGCCGCCGCGGGGTAGGCGACCCGGTACGCCGCGATCTGGTCCCGCTTGCGCTTCACGAGCGGGTTTTCCTCCGTGTAGTTGACCAGGAGGTCGTTCAGCTCCCTCTCGAGCTTGGCCAGGGCCTGCGCGTTCGGATCGTCCCCGGGCGGCGTGACGCCGAGGGCCTGAGCGTTCGCGCGGGCCGCTCGCTCGTTCGAGCGGAGGATCGCGAGGCGATCGGAGCGGAGCTGGATGTCGCTCGAGAGCTGCTGGACACGCGCCGTCGACGCGTTCATGAGCTGGAGCGTCGAGGCCTGCTGGTCCGGGAGCTCGTACATGTGCTGCCGCTTGTACGCGGCGATCAGCCTCTCTTGCGCCTCGAGCTGGCCGCGGTTCTCCGCGAGCCAGCCGCTGACGGTGTCCACCGTGCCCTTGGCCACGGCTTCGCGCATCTCGGTGTTCTGCTGGATGAACATCTCGGCGAGCCGGTTGGCGATCTTGGCGGCCCGCTGCGGGTCCTTCTCGACGACGTTGATCTTGAACCAGGAGAAATCGCGCTTGTCCATGTCGATCTGGACGGCGCCGCTGACCTGATCGCACGCCCGCTCGATGGCGGCTTCCGGCGCCTTCTCGTCGATGTAGCCGACTTCGCGCGCCACCTGCTCGAGGTAGCGACGGCTGAGCACCTGGACCCGGAGGGTCTTCATGCGCTCGTCGACGCGCATGGTGACCGTCGACCGCACGATGTCCTCGGGCATGCTCTGGCGCGTGACGAGGATCGAGGTCGTCGCGCGGTACATCTTCGGCGCCGTGGCGTACCAGTACACGCTGACCAAGGCACCGACGATGGTGGGAACGACGACCCACCACTTCCGGCGCCAGGCGATGTCGACGTACTGCTTGACTTGATTACGAGCGTCCACGGTCGCCTCTCACCGTCCCCGGATGTTCCAGCGGACGTACATGCCGTACGAGTGATGGTTGGTATCGAGCGTCGCCGTGTCGGCGTTCTGGTCGGAGTAGGTGTGGATGACGTTGAGGGAGAAGAAGCGGTTGAACGCCCAGCCGACGCTCTCCGCGCTGCTCCATGAGGTCGTGGTGAGCGCGCCGGTCCCGTTGACCGCTTCGCCGTCCCGCTGCCACAGGCCGGCCAGCACGTTCGCTTCCAAGCCGCTTCGCGCCGCACGCAGCCTGTAGGCGACGTAGGCGCCGCGGTCGAGGGTCGCCCCGCCGATCCCGGTGCCCTGTCCCACGCCCTGGCGGATGCCGGCGGTCACTTCCGAGAACTCGGAGGGGGTGTGCTTGAACCGGACGTCGCCGCTGAAGTTCGTGTCGCTGCGGAGATCGCTGTCGGTGTAGGTCGCCCCGACGGAGTAGTCGAGCTCGCTCTTCGGGCTGAAGCTGTGACGGCCGACGATCGAGGCCGAGGTCGCGCCCGTGTCGATCGGGGGCGGCTCCCCATTCGGGCCCGCGGGCGTCTCGTCGTAGAGGAAGGCGTCCCCGCGGACGCCGAAGCCCAGGGAGTTGCGCTCGCTGAATTCGTACCTCCAGCCGGCGCCGCCGCCGAACGTGGAGCTGTCCACGAGATCGACGGCCGAGTAAGTCGTGATGCCGCCGCTGACGTTCCAATCGATCGCGCTGCGGCGCCCCGACTGGAAGGTGCCGCCCACCCGCGCGTCGGCACGCGTCTCGGTGTTGCGCTCGACGAAGTTCACGGGATCGTCGGGCCGGAAGGCCCGGACACCCTGCCGGTCGCTCCGGCTGCCCGCCGCGTCCACGTTGAAGCTCGAGTTGCCGGAGAAGGTCTTGCCGAAGCCGACGTGGGCGGACTGGCCGAAGTAGTTCAGGTCGTCGTTCTGCCGGTAGGCGGTGTAGACGGGACGGTAGTTGAACGTCCACGTCGTCGTCTGCGTCGCGCGCTGGAAATCCAGGTCCAGGGCGCCCGTGAACGCGTCGTCGCCGGTATTGTCGGTGCCGATGACCGCGATGTTGCCCTCGTGGTAGGCGCCCAACACGAGCACGGGACGGAAAATGATCTCGGCGGCCCGGACGGGTGCGACGAGGCACCCGGCCGAGGCCAGCGCGAGCGTGGCGCCGATGATCCGCTTGGCGTCAGTTGACAATGATCGTGTCCCCCGGCACCAGCCAAACGTTGAACTCCGGCTTCTCGCCCGAAACCACCTTGCGGTAGTCGATGCGCGTGCGGGACTCCTTGCCCTCGTCGTAGCGAAGGAGCGTCACGTTTCCCTTGTCGGCGTAGGTGGTCAGACCACCCGCCATCGCGATGGCCTCGAGGAAGCGCGTCTTGCGCCTCAGGTTCAAGGCACCCTGCGTGGCGACCTCGCCGAGAACGAAGACCTTGTAGTTGTTGATCTCTTCGACGATCACCGTGACCACGGGCTCTTTGATGAACTTGGAGAGCGCCTTGGCGATCTCGTCGGTCAGGCCGCGCGGTGTGCGGCCGGCCGCTTGAACGTCACCGATGAGCGGGAAGGTGATCTTCCCGTCGGGGCGAACGGTGACGCTTCGGAGGAGGTCGGGTTCTTTCCAAACCGAGATCGAAAGCTTGTCCTCGACTCCCAGGATGTATTCCTCGGCCGCTGCCGCGGGCTGATTCGCGGCGCTCTGACCTTGGGCTCGAACCGGTTGACCGAGGGTGAGGAGGCCGAGGACGAAGAGAGCGGATACGGCGGTGCGCTGCGCGACCTGACTCATAGGTGCGGTGCTCCCTGCCGCGTCGATCCCCCATCGCGCGGGCGTCCCGAAACTGGTGCTGTCCTTCGAACCGTGCCGAAGCGCTTCCAGATTTACCGGGACTCGTGCGCGCTGTCAAGAAAGGAAATGAACAAGAACGCATGAAAACGAAGCCTTTAAAATCATCGCGACGCCGACAATGGGTCGGCGAGAAGCGATGAGGCTTCGCTTTCGAAAGCGGGAGCTTTAAGCGCTTGCGGCTTGACCGCGTGACGCCTCGTTCAGGAGGCGAAGGACCTCGAGCCTGAAGTGCTCGAACTGGATCGGCTTCATCAAGCAGAGGTCGGCGCCGGCGTCGTACATCTTGCGGATGCTGTCGTGCTCGGGGAACGCGGTGATCGCGAGCACCTTGATCGCGCGCGTGTCCGGGTTCTCGCGGATCGAGCGGCAGAGCGACAGGCCGTCCACGCGGGGCATCATGACGTCCATGATCACGAGGTCCGGCTGCATCGCGCCGATCTTGATGCCGGCCTCGTAGCCGTCCGACGCCTCTTCGATCCGCAGGTTGGGCTCCATCTCCTTCAGCACCCGGCGCACGATCTCCCGGATGTCGGCCTCGTCGTCCACGACGAGGACCGAGCGCGTCTTCGAGCTGCCGGAGAAGAACCCTTCGTCAATCGGAATATCGTATTTTTGAAGGAATTCTCGGAAATCCTCGGAGCTCACGCGATAGTGGCCGCCCGGGGTGGAAAATGCCCGCAACTTCCCCGATTTGATCCACTTGAGCACGCCGTCGTTTGTGACGGCGCAGTAGCGCGCGACCTCGGATGTGGTGAAGAAGCGGCGCCCCGCTTCCGACTGTCCACTCATGTTCCGACCCCCAGTGCCCCTTTGCGTATTCTGCTTTTTCCGCTCTGTCGTGGCCGCAATATAGGGTCGGGGTCTGGGGGGCGCAACCGAGGCGGCGACAGGAGCGAAATTCGTGGTCATCGGGGTCCAGTCGCCGTAGTTTGCCGCGATCATGACGGCGCTCATCACGGGGGGAGCCGGCTATCTCGGTCGGCACGTCGCGCTGGCACTGGCGCGGTCCGGGCAACGCGTGACCGTGCTGGACGACCTCTCATGCGCCAACAGCTCGTTCGGAGTTCCCGAGCTGTCCCATCCGGGGATCTGTTGCGTCCGCGGAAGCACCAACGGAGCCGATTGGCCGTCGCTCCTCGCCGACCATCGGATCGTCGTCCACTTCGCCAGCGTCGTCGGCGTCGAGGAGACGATCGGCAACCCGATGGGGACCATCCGGAACCTCGAGGGCACCACCGCCCTCGCCGCGGCGCTCACGGCGGACCACATCGCGGTCTTCGGCTCGTCGGCGGACGTTTATGGCCTGCACTCCCACGTCCACGACCGTCCGATGCACGAGGACGATCTGCAGGTGTACGAGCACGCGGGCGTCCCGCGATGGGTGTATTCGCGCGTCAAAGGGCTCGAGGAGATCCTGCTCTCGGACAGCGCCGCGCGGACCATGTGCTTGCGGTTCTTCAATTGCTTCGGTCCGAACATGGACTTCCCCAACCCCAAGCGCGTCGTCCCCCAATTCGTCGGTCAGGTGCTCGCCGGAAAGCCGCTCCAGGTGAGCGGCGACGGACGGCAGACGCGAACGTTGTGCTACTTCCAGGACCTCGTGGACGGGATCGTCGGTGCCGTCCGGTTCCTCGAGGGGCGCGAAGCCGGCTACTCCGCGACCGTGAACCTGGGGGGCAAGGAAACGATGTCGGTCCTCGAGATCGCGCGGCGCGTCATCGACGCCGCCCTCGACGTGGGCCTGATCGACGCTCCGCTTCCGATCGAGACGCACGCGGCGCTGTACAGCCGCGGGTTCGACGACACGTGGAACCGGGTGCCGGATCTCACCCGCGCTCGCGAGCTCTTCGGCTACGAGCCGAAGGTCCCGGTCCACGACGGCCTCCGCCGCACGCTCGCGTACCACATGTCCGAGGTTCTCCAGGGTTGATGGAGGCCGAGGTCCTCATCCTGGGCGCGGGTGCCGCGGGCCTCGCCTGCCGCATGGCGCTCACCGGTCGCCGCGAGGTCGTCACCCTCGACGCCGAGCCCGAGATCGGCGGCCTCCTGCGGATGCACCATCACGGGGCGTGGTCGTTCGATACCTGCGTCCACACGCTGTTCTTCCGCAACCCGGCGACGCGCGCGCTCGTCGAATCCCTGGTTCCGGAGGGGTTCCACCGGTTCAGCAAGCGGAATCTCGTGTGGCAGCGGGGACGGGTGATCGACTACCCGTACCAGTTCCACGCTCACGCCCTCGCCCCGGAGATCCGCGACGACTGCGTACGCCACCTCCCGGAGGCCTCGCGGACGGCGCGCGGGCCCAGCTTCGAGGACTGGCTGCTCGCGCAATTCGGCGAGGGGTTCTACCGGCGCTTCTTCGAGCCCTACAACCGCAAGCTCTACGGTGTCTCGCCCGCCGAGCTCGAGGCCGCCCCGATGACGTGGACGATTCCCGCCGACAATCGCGCGGCCGTCCTGAGGGGAGCCGAAGGCCCGGTGCCGCAGGACCAGCCTCAGGTCGACTGCCTCTACCCCCGCGGGCGCGGCGGGATCTCGTCCCTTCCGGTGCGGCTGGCGGAGCGGGGGCGCGGCGAGATCCTCCTCGGGCGCCGCGTCGTCGAGATCGACCCGGGGCGTCGTACCGTCCAGACCGAAGACGGCGCGACGTTCCGGTACGGGCGGCTCGTGAGCACGCTTCCGCTTCCGGTGCTCCTGCGGTGCCTGCGGGGGATGCCCGCCGAGCTGACCGGGTGGGGTGAGCGGCTCGAGGCGCGCGCCATCTCGGTCCTGCGCGTCGCCATCGAGACGAGCGGCGATGCGCTGCAGGCGCAGTGGACCTACTTCCCCGATCCCGACATCCCGTTCTACCGGCTGATCCGGCTGGAGATGCTCTCGCCCGATCTCGCACCCGCCGGGGGGAGCGCGTGCCTGCTCGAGATCGGCGGGAGCGAGGTCCCCGACGACGCGCAGGCGGTCGCGCTGTGCCGGCGGCTCGGCGTCGCCGCCGGCGGCCACGTGGAGTGCGTGGGGCGCGTCACGATTCCCTACGGCTACGTGCTGTTCCGGCGCGGACATCGCGCGGCGAGCGAGGACATCCTGCGCGACCTCGCGGGACACGGCGTGCGCGTCGCGGGACGGTACGCGACCTGGAGCTACTTCAACATCGAGCAGACCCTGGAAAGCGGGCTGCGCGCCGCCGCCGACGTCCTGTCCGAGGGCTAGCGTGCGCGCCCCGCCGCCGCGCGTCATCGTCTCGCTCCCCGTCACGTCCGGCGGCCTCTACAGTCACGTGCGCAACGTGATCCCCTACCTGCTCCGGCAGCGGCCGGAGTGGGACTTCGAGGTGCACGCTCCCGAACCCGTGTTGTCGGTCGTTTTCGGCAGGACCGGCGAGCCGTGGATGCGTCCGTGGCGAGGGGCCACGAAAGGCGCGCGCGCGATGTGGGAGTTCTTCACGCTCCCGAAGCTCCTGTTGCGGGACAGCAAGGCGCTGGCGTACGCGCCCGTCGGTCCGTTCTGGAACGTGCGGCTGGCCTCGCGCGCGGTGGTGCGCCTCGAGAACCTCTTGGCGCTGCTCGAGCCGGACGAGCTGGTCATCAGCGCGGCGGACGTGCGGCGGCTGCGCATCCTGCGGCGGATCTACTTGGCGAACGCACGGCGCGCGCGACGGCCGGTCTGCGCGTCGGAGCACTCCCGAGACCGGTACGTCGCGATGACCGGCTTGCCCGCCGAGCGCTTCGCCGTCATCCCGCACGGCGTGGATCTCGAGGGGATCGAGCGGGCCGGGGCGGGGCCCGAGATCGAAGCCCTCGTCTCGGGGCCGCCGTTTCTGCTCACGGTCGGTCAGGCGACGCCGTACCGTCAGACACGAGAGCTCATCCTCGCCTACCGGTTGCTCGCCGAGCGCTCGCCCGTCCCTCCGCCGCGCCTCGTCTGGGTGGGCTCCGCGCGTCCGCAGGACGAAGCGTACGAGCGCGAATGCCTCCGGCTGCTCGAGCCTCTGCGCGCGACCGGTGCCGCCGTCCACCTGCCGCAGGTCCCTCAGGACCAGGTGTTCGCGTTGAATCGGGCCGCCCTGCTGTTCGTGCACCCGTCGGTCCACGAGGACTGTCCGAACACGATCTTCGAGGCGATGGCCGCCGGTGCCCCGGTCGTTTGCCACGACATCCCCGCGAACCGGGAGTTCGTGCGCGACGCCGCCGTCTACGTCGAGGACTCGCGCCCCGAGACGCTCGCGCGCGTCATCCGGGAGGTCGTCTCGGTCCCGGCCCGGCTCCGGGAGCTGGCGTCGAAGGGGCGTGAGCGCGCGCGCTCCATGCGCTGGGAGGCGACCGCCTCACGCGTTTCCGCCGAGCTGGCTGCCGCCTTTCGTTGACACCCGAAATCGCCGGATGCTACTTTCCTGCCTTTCGGCGTCGCAAGAGGCCGGACCGTAGCTCAGTTGGATAGAGCGACTGGCTACGAACCAGTAGGTCGGGGGTTCGAATCCCTCCGGTCCGACCATTTCGACCGTGCGCCGAGGTCGGCGATGCTCGAAGAAGATCGGTTCATGCGGGAAGCGCTGCAGGAGGCCCGGCTCGCCCGGGCGGCGGGCGAGGTGCCCGTCGGCGCGGTGGTGGTGTTGGACGGGAGGATCGTGGGGAGGGGGCACAACGCCTCCCTGGCGCATCACGATCCTTCCGGCCACGCCGAGGTCCTCGCGATGCGGGATGCCGCCTCGCGCCTGCGGAACTACCGGCTGGTCGGGGCGACGCTGTACTGCACCGTCGAGCCATGCCTGATGTGCCTCGGCACCGCGATCCACGCCCGGGTCTCGCGCCTGGTCTTCGGCGCCTCCGATTTCAAGGTGGGGGCGGTGGGACGGCTCGAGGCGCTGCGCGCCCTCGGGGCGGAGTTCAACCACCGTGTTTTGGCGCAGGGCGGTGTCCTCGCCGAAGATGCCTCGGAGCTTCTCCTCGAGTTCTTCCGCGAGCGGCGCGCGACGGCGAGAGAGGGGATCGTTCAGTCCATCACGGAGAGGTACCGAAGTGGCCGTAACGGGGGCGCCTCGAAAGCGCTTTGTCCGGGTGACCGGGCACGTGGGTTCGAATCCCACCCTCTCCGCCATTTCCGTCCGGCGGCCGCCGTCGAGGAGAGATGACCGAGTGGCTGAAGGTGCACGCTTGGAAAGCGTGTGTACGGGAAACCGTACCGAGGGTTCGAATCCCTCTCTCTCCGCCAGGCGTGCCGCGTTGACATTGCGGGGCCCGAGCCCTGTGCGTTGCGATACCACGAACTCCGCCAGGCCCGGAAGGGAGCAACGGTAAGAGGACCATCGCAAGCGCCGCAGGATCCCTTGGGCCCCATCAGCTTCGAGGTGTCGGATGTATCAGGTGCTGGCGCGGACGTGGCGGCCCCAGACGCTCGACGAGCTCGTGGGCCAGCCGCACGTCGCGCGGACGCTCCGCAACGCGCTCGGGAGCGGCCGCATCGCGCACGCCTATGTCTTTGCGGGCGTGCGCGGGACCGGGAAGACCACCGTGGCCCGGATCCTCGCCAAGGGTCTCAACTGCGCCGAAGGTCCGACCGCCAATCCCTGTAACAAGTGCACGTCGTGCACCGAGATCAACGAGGGGCGCGCCCTCGACGTCCTCGAGATCGACGCTGCCTCGCGCACGGGCGTGGACAACATCCGCGAGCTCCAGGAGATCGTCTCCTACGCCCCGGTCCGTGACCGCCACCGCGTCCTCATCATCGACGAGGCGCACATGCTCTCGAAGGCGGCGTTCGCCGCCCTCCTGAAGACCCTCGAGGAGCCGCCGTCCGGGGTCGTGTTCGTGCTGGCGACGACGGAGATGCACAAGCTCCTCCCCACGATCCTCTCGCGCTGCCAGGTCTTCGAGTTCCGCCGGGTGAGCGCCCGGGAGATCGCCGCGCACCTGCGGCGCATCGCCGACGCGGAGAAGATCACGATCGCCGATCGAACCCTCGAGGAGGTCGCTCGCGCCGGCGACGGCTCGGTGCGCGACGCACTGTCCGTGCTCGAGCGCGTGCTGGCGTTCGCCGGACGCGACGTGTCGGAGGAGGCCGCGCGCGACGTCCTGGGCGGGACGGGCGTCGCCACCCTCGCCGCGTTCGCGCGCGGCATCGCGGCGCGCGACGCGAAGGCGCTCCTGACCGAGCTCGACCGGGTCGTGGACGAGGGGCACGACCTCGTCCACTTCTGGAGCGAGCTCGTCGGCGTGGTGCGGGACCTCATGCTGATCGCGGCGTGGCCGGAGGGGACGGCCGTTCTCTCGCGCTCGCCGGAGGAGGTCGCAGCACTCGCGGACGCGGGTGGCTCGATGTCGCTTCCGGACTGGACGCGCGTGTTCCAGATCCTCTCGGCCCTGGAGGCCGGGCTCAAGTCGTCCAGCCAGCCCCGCTTCCTCTTCGAGGGAGCGCTCATCCGGATCGCGGGGCTCTCCGCCCTGCGGCCGATCGAGAGCGTCCTGGCGGAGCTCTCCACCGGCCGCTCGCCCGCGCCGTCGGCGCTTGCGCCGGCGCGCACTCCCGTCGCGGCACCGCCCGCCCCTCAAAAAAAAAACGTCCCTGAGTCCGCCGGCCATGCGGAAGCCCGCGAGATCCTCCTCGAGACGCTCCAGAAGGAGCGGCCGATGATCGCGGCGATGGTGGCTCAGGCGGCACGGATCGTCCTCGCCGGCGGCGACCTGTCGATCGGTTTCGGGCCGCAGGACGACGGCGTGCGCAAGGTGCTCGCCGGCGACGACAATCAACGGGCGCTCGAGGCGATCGCCACGAAGACGCTGGGGCGCCCGATCCGGCTGCACATCGAGGGCGGCCCGCCCGCGCCCAAGGCGCCCTCGCTCACCGAGCGGGCCCAGGACGATCCGGCCGTCCGCAGGCTCGTCGGGGAGTTCGGCGCCCATGTCGTGGACGTGAGACCGCCGCCGCCCCTCACCGAGGACAACGCATGAACATCCAGAAGATGATGAAGGACCTGCAGCGCATGCAGTCCAAGCTGCAGGACGAGATCGAGGTGATGGAGCTCGAGGCGACCGCGGGGGGCGGCGCCGTGACGGCGCGGATGAACGGCCGGAAGGAGCTCACGGCCTTGACGCTCACTCCCGAGGCGATCACGCCCGACGACCCCGGGATGATGCAGGACCTCATCCTCGCCGCGGTCAACGAGGTCGGCCGCAAGGTGGACGCCGAGATCCAGAAGAAGACGCAGGGCCTCTCCGCCGGGCTCAAGCTCCCCGGCCTCGGGTAACGCCCGAGTGCCTCCGCTCGCCCCGCCGATCGAGCGTGTGATCTCGGAGCTGTCGAAGCTGCCGGGGGTCGGACGGAAGACCGCGCAACGCTTCGCGCTCCATCTGTTGAAGGTCGAGCCGGGGGACGTCGCCGCCCTTGTCGAAGCGCTGTCGGAGCTGCGCGCGCGGATGCGCTTCTGCGAGATCTGCTTCAACCTGTCCGACGGTCCCCGGTGCCCCGTCTGCGCCGATCCGCGCCGCGATCCGACGATCGTGTGCGTCGTCGAGGATGCGGCCAACGCGGTGGCGATCGAGAAGGCGAACGCCTTTCAGGGCGTCTATCACGTCCTGGGAGGTGTGCTGTCGCCCTTGAAGGACGTCGGGCCGGACGACCTCCGCGTCGGCGAGCTTCTCGAGCGCGTGCGCCGGGACGGGATCCGCGAAGTGATCCTCGCCACGAATCCCAGCGTCGAGGGGGAAGCCACGGCCGTCTACCTCTCGCGGCTGCTGAAGCCGGCGGGGGTCGCGGTCTCCCGTTTGGCGCAGGGTCTTCCGGCGGGGGCCGATCTGGAGTTCACCGACGAGCTGACGCTCCAGCGGGCCCTCGAAGGCCGCCGAGAGTATTGACGCTGAACGACTTGCCTCCGGCAAACCGCGGGAGCTAGATTACCCGCCGCCCCTTTCGGGGCTTTCGCGGGGGTGTTCTCCGGCATGGCCGTCTCCGATCTCGTCCTGCTGGAAGCGGACCACACACGCTTCTCCTCGGTGCTCGACCGGCTCCGCAAGGACGCGAACGCGAAAGTCGTGTTCCTGATCGACAAGAACGGCCAGCAGCTCGCGCATTCCGGCGACGTCTCGAACCTCGATCCGACCTCGCTCGCGTCGCTGACGGCGGGGAACGTGGCCGCGACGGACGGGCTCGCCAAGCTCCTGGGCGAGCGCGAGTTCTCGATCCTCTTTCACGAGGGGGAGCACGACAACCTCCACATCAGCATCGTCGCGGGTAAGACGATCCTCGTCGTGCTCTTCGACGAGCACTCCTCCCTCGGCCTCGTCCGCCTTCGCGTCAAGAAGGCGACGGGAGAGCTCGCCACGATCGTCGACGAGATCGTGGCACGCAGCCAGGCGGGGCGCTCGGGGTTCCCCGGCGGCGTGGCCCCCTTCGCCGAGATCACCGACGACGACATCGACGCCCTCTTCAGCTGAGCGGGCCGCGATGACGTTCATCAACTACGCCGCCCGCGAGATCAACTGCAAGATCGTCTATTACGGCCCCGGCCTCGGCGGCAAGACGACCAACATCCAGTTCATCTACGACAAGACCGGCAACGGCGCGAAGGGGAAGCTGATCTCGCTCGCGACCGAGACCGAGCGGACCCTCTTCTTCGACTTCCTGCCGATCGAGCTCGGCACGATCCGCGGCTTCAAGACGAGGTTCCACCTCTACACGGTTCCCGGGCAGGTCTTCTACGACGCGTCGCGGAAGCTCATCCTCAAGGGCGTGGACGGCGTCGTCTTCGTGGCCGACTCCCAGGAGCCCCGGATGGACGCCAACGTGGAGTCGATCCGGAACCTGCGGAGCAACCTGCGCGACCACGGCTACTCGCTCGAGAAGGTCCCCTACGTCCTCCAGCTCAACAAGCGGGACCTCCCGTCGGCGCTCCCGGTCCCCCAGCTCGTCCACGCCTTGCGGGTGAAGGACGAGCCGGTCTTCGAGGCGATCGCCCCCAAGGGGGTCGGGGTCTTCGAGACGCTCAAGGCCGTCGTCAAGAACGTGCTGGTGGACCTCAAGAACCGCTGAAAACCGCTGTGCTATAGTCCCGGGGTTTTCGGAGGTCCATCCCCATGTACGCAGTGATCCAGACGGGCGGCAAGCAGCACCGCGTCCAGATCGGCGAGATCGTCCGCGTCGAGAACCTCGAGTCCGAGGAGGGCGCCGAGGTGACGTTCGACCAGGTCCTCGCCGTGGGCGAGGGAGACGCGGTCACGGTCGGCGCTCCGCTCGTGAAGGGCGCGACGGTCACCGGGACGGTGGTCGAGCACGGCCGCGGCAAGAAGCTGATCATCTTCCGTTACCGCCGCCGGCAGAACGCGAGCCGCCGCCGCGGCGGACACCGGCAGGGATTCACCGCCGTCAAGATCGACAAGATCACGAGCTGAGGAGAGCGCGATGGCACACAAGAAAGCCGGCGGAAGCTCGCGCAACGGCCGCGACTCGAATTCCCAGAGGCTCGGCGTCAAGCGCTTCGCGGGGGAGCTCGTCCCCGGCGGGTCGATCATCGTTCGTCAACGCGGCACCCCTCTCAAGGCGGGGAAGAACGTGGGTCGCGGCAAGGACGACACCCTGTTCGCGATGGTGACCGGCACCATCGTCTTTCAGGATCGCGGCCGGCTGGGCCGGTTCGTCAGCGTCGTCCCCGCGGAGTAACGGCTCCGACCGGCTCTTCCACCCATGTTCGTCGATGAAGCACGGATCAGCGTCCACGGTGGGGACGGCGGGGACGGGTGTATCTCGTTCCGCCGCGAGAAGTTCGTCCCGAAAGGCGGCCCGGACGGCGGCGACGGCGGTCACGGCGGATCCGTCGTCCTCGTCGCCAATCCCGAGCTCAACACCCTGCTGACCTTCCGCTATCAGCCGGTCTACCGTGCGGAGCGCGGCCGTCACGGCGAGGGCGCCCACCGGACGGGGCGCTCCGGTGCCGATCTCGAGGTCCCGATCCCGGTCGGGACCGTGATCTTCGACGAAGACCGCGCCTCGGTGCTGGCGGACCTCGCTCACCCCGGAGACCGGTACGTCGCGGCCCGGGGAGGGCGCGGAGGGCGCGGGAACGCGCGCTTCGCCACGTCCACGAACCAAGCGCCCCGCCGTCACGATCCCGGGGAAGAGGGGGAGACCCACGTCCTTCAGCTGGAGCTGAAGCTCCTCGCGGACGTGGGCCTCGTGGGCTTTCCGAATGCCGGGAAGTCCACGCTGCTCTCCCGGATCTCCGCGGCCAAGCCGAAGATCGCCGATTACCCGTTCACGACGCTCGCCCCGATGCTCGGTGTCGCGCGCGTGGACGACGAGCGGATCCTCGTCGTCGCCGACATCCCCGGCCTCATCGAGGGCGCGCACGCCGGCGCGGGCCTCGGCGACCGGTTCCTGCGGCACGTCGAGCGCTGCCGCGTCCTCCTCCACCTCGTTGATCCCTTGGCGCCCGAGCGTGAGCTCGGGCCGGCGATCGATGCGATCGATCGTGAGCTCGCCCTCTACTCGGAGCGCCTCGCGGGCAAACCGCAGATCCTCGTCCTCACGAAGAAGGACGCCTTGCAGGACGAGACGGTGGTCGAAGCCGCGCGCCGCGAGGCCCAGGCGCGAGGCCGTGCCCTGCACGTCGTCTCCGCGGTCACGGGGGAAGGGCTGACGGGCCTCCTGCGCGCCGCGGCCGACGCGGTCGCGGGGCTCGACGCCGCATGACGGGAGCGCTCGGCGTCCTCGGCGGCACGTTCGATCCGGTGCACCGTGGCCACGTCGCACTCGCCACGGCGGCGCGGGACGCTCTCGGCCTCGGAAACGTCGCTCTCCTTCCCTCGGCGGTGCCGCCCCACAAGCCGGATCGCCGGATCGCGCCGGCGTACGAGCGGCTCGAGATGCTCTACCTGGCGGTCGAGGGGCGCCCCGGCCTCACGGTCGCGACCGACGAGCTTCGCCGGGGAGGAACCTGTTTCACGATCGATACGCTGCGCGCGATGCGCTCCGCGGGGAGGGCGCCGGTCTTCCTCGTGGGCGGGGACGCGCTCGCGGAGATCGAGACCTGGCGCGAGCACCTAGCGCTCCTGGCCGAGTTCGACCTCGCCGTGGTCGAGCGCCGACCCGTGGCGGGGGTCGAGATCGAAGCGCCCTGGCCCGAGAGCGTCCGGGGCCGTCTCACGCCGTTTCCCCTGTCCGACGGCGTGCCCGGTCTCGGGGCGGGCGGTCGCATCGTCAGGCTCCCCGTGGAGCTCCCCGCGGTCTCCTCGCGCCAGGTTCGCGCGCGGCGCGCGGCGGGAGCTCCCGTGGACGATCTTGTTCCGGACCGCGTCGCCCGGTATATTCAGTTTCGCCGGCTCTACCGGCAGGAGGCCGCCCGCTGAAAGTCGTCTTGCGACACATCGTCGACGCGGCACTGGACAAGAAGGCCGACGACGTCATGGTGCTGGACCTCCGCGGCCTCTGCGACTTCACCGACTACTTCGTCATCTGTCACGGCTCCTCGTCGCGACAGGTCTCCGCGATCGCGGACGCGATCGAGGAGCGCCTCGCGACCCGGGAGAACCGCGCTCCCAAGCACGTCGAAGGCAAGCGCGTCGGCGACTGGGTGCTGCTCGACTTCATCGACGTCGTCGTCCACGTCTTCCTCGAAGAGAAGCGCGCCTTCTACGGGCTCGAGCGGCTGTGGGGCGATGCGCCCCGCGTCGCCGTTCCCGGCACCGTCGCCGTGAGGCCGCGGGCCGCGAGCCGGCGCCCCAGCGCTTCGCGCTGAGCGGGATCCCCCCTTGACGGGGTTCGACACCCGTGACCCCGCGTTCGAGAGCGTCCTGCGCGTCGCGGAGCGCGCCGCACGGACGCAGGCGAGCGTCCTCGTTCTCGGGGAGACCGGAACCGGGAAGAACCGCATGGCGCGCTTCCTCCACGAGCGCAGCGCGCGAGCCGCGGGCCCGTTCGTGGAAGTCCCCTGCGCCAACGTCGCGACCGAGCTGTTCGAAAGCGACCTGTTCGGCCACGAGCCCGGCGCCTTCACCGATGCACGTGCGGTGAAGCTCGGGCGGCTCGAGCTGGCGCACGGCGGCACGCTCTTCCTCGACGAGATCGGCGCGCTCGAGGTGCCCGCGCAGGGAAAGCTGCTCCGCGCGCTCGAGGAGCGGACGTTCGAGCGTGTGGGCGGCAACGCGACCCTCCACGCGGACGTGCGCATCGTCGCGTCGAGCCGCGAGCGCCCCGAGGAGCTCGTGTCGTCCGGCCGGCTCCGCGACGACCTGCTCTACCGGCTGGACGTGATCCGCGTGGACCTCCCCGCCCTGCGTCAGCGCCCGGAGGACGTCGCACCGCTCGCCGCCTCGATCCTCGACGAGACCGTCGCACGGCACGCGCTCCCCGCCCGCGGGTTCTCGCCCGAAACCCTCCGCCGCCTCGCCGCCCACGGTTGGCCCGGCAACGTGCGCGAGCTGCGCCACGTCGTCGAGCGCGCCGCGATCCTCGCGGAACATCCGGCGATCGAGCCGGAGGACCTGCCGGTCGACTTCTCGGTCGCGGCCCCCGCCCTCCTCGCGGAAGCGGCCTCGCGCGGCGCGACCCTGCGCGAGGTCGAGTCGGCCTACATCGAGGAGGTGCTGCGCCGGACGCGGGGGAACAAGACTGCCGCCGCCCGCCTGCTCGGAATTCACCGCAAGACGCTGCACGAGAAGCTCCGCGCGGGCCGCGGGACCGCGGAGTCGTGAAGATCCTGGTCCTTTCGGTCGGCCGGCCGGACCGCGGCCCCTACGGCTCGCTCTTCGAGGACTACGCCGCGCGCATCCGGCGTTTCGGAACCGACTTCGAGACCCGCCACGTTCCCGAGGTCGAGGCCGGCGGCCGGTACACGGACGACCACGTGCGCGAGCGCGAGGCGCGCGGACTGACGGCCGCCCTACCCCCTCGGGCACGGGTCATCGCGCTCGATCCTTCGGGAGCGGCGCTGAGCTCGGAGCAGCTCGCGGCACGTCTCGAGATCTGGGCGACCCCGCTCGCCGCCTTCGTCGTCGGCGGCCCCTTGGGCCTCGACCCGGGGTGGCGCGGCCAGGCGGCGTTCGTCCTGACGCTGTCGGCGATGACGCTGCCGCACGACCTCGCCCGCGTCGTGATCGCGGAGCAGATCTTCCGGGCGTTGACGATCCTCCGCGGGGTGCCTTACCACAAGTGAGGCCTCGGCATTCCGTCGGCGCTACAATTGCGACCGGATGAAGCTCCGCACCTTCCTCTACATCCTCGTCGCGATGGGAGCGGCCTACGCGATCATCACGCTCTTCGTCGCCAATCGCGACGTCTTGCTCCGGCGCGAGTTCCACTTCTGGGGCGGCGTGGACCTGCCGGTCGGCCTGACGCTCATCCTGTTCCTGGCCGCGGGCGTGGCCATCACGCTGCTCGCCGGCATGACGCGCGAGGCGTCCAAGCTCGTCGGGGGCTGGCGTCAGAAGCGCGACTCCAAGACGAGCGAGGAGATCGAGGAGGAGTACTCGCGGGGCTTGTCGGCGGTGCTCGAAGGGCGGGAGAACGACGCGCTCGCGCATTTCCGCGCCGTGCTCGAGCGCGACAGCCGTCACTTCAACACGCTCCTGAAGCTCGGTGAGGTGCTGCGATCGCAGGACCGCATCGACGAGGCGATCGAATACCACCGGAAGGCGCACCATCTGAAGGACGACGATGCACGACCGCTCTACGCCCTCGTCGAGGACTACGAGGCCAAGGGCGATCTCGATCGCGCGCGGACCGTGCTCGACCGCATCCTCGCGAAGAAGCGCGATTCGATCTCCGCGTGGCGAAAGCTCCGATCGCTCCATGTGAAAGGGCGCTCGTGGACCCAAGCGCTCGCGGCGCATCACCAGGTCGTCAAGCGCGCCAACGTCCGCGATCCGCGGGACTCCGGCGAGGCCGGCTTCGGCGCCGGGATCCGCTTCGAGATGGCCGCCGAGATGCTCGAGGCCGGAAAAGCCAAGGAAGCGGCGTCCGCCCTGCGGAAGCTCGTGAAGGAGAACCCGAGGTTCATTCCGGCGCACGTCGCGCTCGGCGAGGCGCTCCGTGCGCAGGGCCTGGCGGCGGAAGGCGTCGAGGCGTGGTTCCAGGGATTCGAGACGACGGGCTCCCCGATCTTCCTGACGGTGCTCGAGGACCACTTCCTCTCGCAGGAGCAGCCGCTCGCCGCGATCGAAGCCCTGAAGCGCTGCGTGGCCCGCGCGCGCAAGGACACGATCCCGCAGTTCTACCTCGGGAAGCTGTTCTTCCGGCTCGAGATGCTCGACGACGCCGCGGCGATCCTCCAGTCGCTCGAGGGACGGGCGTCCTACGCGCCGACGCTCCATTACCTGCTCGGCCGCATCCACGAGCGCCGGCGCAACACGCGCGACGCCGCGATCGAGTACCGGAAGGTCATCAAGGAGATGGAGCTCGTCCAGCTCGAGTACCGCTGCACCTCCTGCGGCACGACGCGCGCCGACTGGGCGCCGCGCTGCGCCGACTGCGGAAGCTGGAACACGATCGAGGTCGACTTCCGCGAAGAGATCTCGTTCGAGGAGCTCGGCCTGTCTCCCGCCCCGGTGTATACCGCCCGCACGTAAGGTCCCGCCTCCTCGTCGGTGCGCCGTTGTCCGCTCCGCTCCGGACCGCCTGGGGCCGGGTCGCCGTCCACCTCCTCCCCGCGCGCTGCTTCGTGTGCGAGGAGCGGCTCCCGGCCCTCCAGCACCTGGGGAGCTGTGCGCGGTGCTGGTCCCGGCTCGCGGCGGCGCGGGGACCGTCGTGCCCCCGTTGCGCGCTACCGCTCGGCGCGGGCGGCGGCGCCTGCGCGCGGTGCGCCGCACGTCCCTTCCCGTTCGAGGCCGTCACCGCGGCGGTGCTCTACGACGACATCGCCCGGCGCTTCCTCCTCAGGGCCAAGGTCTCGAAGCGGCCCGAGCTCCTGGAACCCTTCGGCCGCCAGCTCGCCGCCGCGGTGCGCGCAAGCGGGATCGCCCGCGGCGTGGACGCGATCGTGGAAGTGCCGTCGGATCCCTGGACGCGGCTCCTCCGGGGATTCGACCCGGCCGAGGGAATCGCCCGTGCGCTGTCCCGTGACATCGACGTCGGAATCGCCCCTCGACGGCTGAGGCGTCGCCTCCGGCTGACCGGGGCGGCGAAGTCGATGTCCGCGGCGGCTCGCTGGCGAGCGACGCGACGCGCCTTCGTGGCCCGGGGGGCGGTCGGGGGCACGGTGCTCCTCGTGGACGATGTCCTCACCACCGGCGCCACGGCGTCGGCGTGCGCCCTCGCCCTCCACGACGCCGGGGCAAGCACCGTTCGCCTCGCGATCTGGGCTCGAACGCTATAATCGGCGGTCGCCTCTTCGAAAGGACGGTCTCGATGCGTCGCCTGCCGATCGCCTCGCTCCTCGCCTTCCTCCTGGCCCTCGTGCCGCTGGCCGCGGCGCCCGCCGACGGCGTGAAGGCGGTGCTGGAGCTCGACCAGAACTTCTACTACGTGGGCGATCCGTTCCTCGTGAAGATCTCGATCGGGAACGACGGCGGCGCCGAAGCGCCGAACCCGGTCAAGGCGGGGCTTCTCGAAGGATTCGAGATCGAAAGCGGCAACAAGAAGCTCGAGGCCACCGGGAAGGCCGCGGCGGCCGAGCCGGCACGGCCGGCGAAGCTCGCTCCCAAAGCCTTCTACGGAACGGTCGTTGATCTGACGCAGCTGTACCCGGAGTTGAAAAACCCCGGCTCGTACCGGCTCCGCTGGAGCTCCGACGGCGTCAAATCCGACGCGATCGAGCTGAAGATCATCCCGAAATTCGACCCCGCGAAGGATTACGAGGCGCACGTGGAGACCGAGGAGGGGAGCTTCGTCATCGACCTCCTGGAGGCACGGTCGCCCGTCGCGGTGAAGGCGTTCGTCGATCTGGCCAACGCCGGGTTCTATGACGGGCTGATCCTCCACGACGTGCGGCCCGATCAGGCCGTCGCCGGGGGCGATCCGACCGGAACGGGGGCCGGCCAGGCGCCTTTCCGCTTCCCGGCCGAGCTCTCCGCGATGCCCGTCCTCGCCGGGACGGTCATGCTCAAGCCGGCGGGGCTCTCCCCGCCCTCGAACAGCTCGCAGTTCGTGATCGCTGTCCGGCCGGAGCCCCGGTGGACGGGCCAGTTCACGGTCCTCGGCCAGGTCGTTCAGGGGCTCGAGGTCGTCAAGAAGATCTCGAACGCGCCCTCCGAGAAACCGTCCTTCCGGCCGACGAAGGACATCCACACCCTCCGGATTCGCATCGTCGAAAAAGAATCCCTTAAGGCCAATCCTTGACCCGTTGCACCCTTCAGCGTATAGAAACGGCGCGCACACGGTCGACGGTTCAGATGGTGAATCGCGGGGGCGAATGTAGGGCGAACAAGCGCTGCGGATTGGCCCGTAGCGTGCAGAGAAAAAAGTTGACGTTTGGTCCGTTGGCCGTATAGGTAGCGCACCTTTGCTGTCATGAGGCAATGAACTTCAGGAGACCCGGAGCGGGGAGGTCAGTTCAATGACGAGATTCAATCGGTTCGGCTTGATCGCTGTGCT
>Ga0068859_100002236_pt1 | contig 19631 bp, 15 predicted proteins | sample KBSSwiS22_FD_66585 | JGI IMG/M metagenome (GOLD analysis project Ga0068859, IMG submission 66585) | Switchgrass rhizosphere microbial communities from Kellogg Biological Station, Michigan, USA - KBS Switchgrass S2-2 | ecosystem: Host-associated > Plants > Roots > Rhizosphere > Soil ...
CCACCGCGACGAAATCCTCCCGGCCGAGCCGATTCAGCACGCGATGGTCGATGCGCTCGGCCGACTCCGCCAGCCGCGCGACCGGCGGCAGCTCCCCGGAGAATCCGACATAGCGCGGCAGCAGAATGTGTGACAGCGTACCGACGACTCCATCCACCCGCGAAAATGCCCAGTCCCGATCCTCGGGAATCGGGCGCCACTGGGTCTTCCCGTCCACCCGGCGCCGGCCCCAGCGCCATTGCCTCTCGTGGCGGTCCCAGTCGCCCACCAGCATGTCGAGGAGCCGGATCTTGAGATAGTACCGGTCATCGAAGGAGGCGTCGGGGTCGACGCGGATGGAATCCAGCACTTCCGCTCCGCCGACGATCTTGCGGTATCCGGCGAACCCGGGGTGATCTCCTTTGCGTTCGTTGGCATTCACGCTGATCAGCCCGACTCTTCCCGCGAACACCGCGCGGTACTTCCCGAGGCTCGGTTCGTTGGGCATCACCGCAGCAATGGGCCGGGGCGCGGCAATGCCGGCGGCCTCCTGCAGTGCCGAGACGACCACCGCCCCGAAGGGGAATTGCGCCGCCATCTGATCATCGAGCGCCGCACGGATCCATTTGGCCTGAATCCAGTGGGGGAGAACTGGGCCGGCATTTTTCACGGCCGGCCGGAAGTCATATTCGAGGCCGTTCGCGCCGGCAAAGCGGAGGCCGACGGTCTGCTTGCCTCCGATGAGCTCGGTCGGCCGGAGCCCGCCCCCGACCTTTTCGAGATCCACCACCGGAAGCCGCACGGGCGTGTTCCACAGCTCCCGGTTGAGATCGCCCGCAAAGAAGCGGCGCAACTTTCCCGCCGGATAGGTGCGCCCCGGGGTCGCGGTCACCGAGTCGGTTCCTTCAAGCAGCACGTGCGGCGGTACGGCAGCGGGGGCGAATTCGATATCCTCGGGTTCCGAATCGGCGACGATTGCGGTGGGGAGGTCCTTCGTCTCCGGCTCGGTCCACCAGGGGGTTCCCGGTGCCATCGTGTCGGAAGACACCGGGGTCAGCTCGCGGGGCGCCTTGGAGGGTCCGAGCAGCGAGGCCGAGTAGACGATCTTAAATGCATTACGGCCGTCGGCCATGCACTTGGCGACCACCGAATCGGTGCCGCCGCACTCCTGGAACTGCTTGTCTCCGGCGGCCACGAAGAGATCGACCCCATCATCCTTGCGGAAGACCAGCATCATGTACCCCGGCTCGGCTTCGCCGAAGACGAGGCCGGGCCCCATCTGGAGCGAGGAGACTTTGCTTCCCGCGCCGCTCACCAGGACGAAGCGGGGGTCGGCATCGTCGGCGCCGGTGAGCACCTGGAGCGAGTGGTCGTGTCCGCCGGCGTAGATGAGCGGCGGCTTCTTGCTTGCCTCGAACGTCCGCCGTAGCCCTGCAAGCAGGGCATCATACGGAGGCGAATTGAGATCCTGTACCAGGGCTCCGGCCTGCTTCAACACATACGCGATGCCGAGCGTGTGATAGCCGGGAAACACCGCGCCGTGCGGTCCGGCGGAGTAGTACGGATGGTGGGCGACAAGGATGACCTCCCGGTCCCGTGCCCCGTTGAGTGCCTTCAGGAGCCGATCAAAGTACTGGACCCGTTGCGCCGCCGAACGCTCCTGGAGAAACCAGTGCGTATCGAAGAAGGCGATGCGCACATTGCGGCGGAGATCGCGGACGACCGGACCCGGATCGCTGGGCGCCGGGAGGAGGGAGACATAGCGCCCGGCCTTTCTTCCCAGGCCGATCTGTTCCCCGAGATTCTGGACTCGATGAAGCCCGGCCTCGCCCACAGTATTGGCCCAGTCGTGGTTGCCGGCCACAAAGAGACCAACGGTGGCGTGCTTGAGGGCCTCCGGTCCGTTCACCAGGTCGATCTGGCTCCATAAGCTGATGGAGTCGGCTTCGAAGCCGGGGCTCCCCCGGTCGTGGACGCCCTGCGGATAGACATTGTCGCCGAGAAAGAGGATCGACACGGCGGAGTCGCGCCGGAGGGCGGCCGACCAGCGCTCGACTTCGGACTGGAGTGCGGGCAGGATCGGCGTATGGTTCTTGACCGTGGCGCCGGCGTCGCCCACGAGGAAAACCACGGCGTCCACATTGGACGAATCGGGAACCGGAATCGGCGTGGTGTGGGCAAACTCCAGCGGGCTGATGTCCAGGAGATTCGTGGCGCCGAACACCCCGAACAGAAAGAGTCCCAGCAGGGCCACCAGGCCGGCCGACGCGGTGATCAAAGGATTCCTCGGTGTCCGCCGAATCCTGAGAGAGGCAACGCAGCCCGTAACGAGCCCGAAGGCTCCTCCAATGACGGCACCGGCCCATGGTGCGGCGCTGTCGCTCCACGCGATCGTGCCGATCACCGTCCCGGCCACGGCGCAGACGACGAGGCCGCCGAGCCCACAGATGGTCGCCCATCCGACGCCGTGAGAACGACGCCGATGCAGCCGGTATCCGGCCCACGCGCCCAATGGAATCGGAATCAAATCCCAGCGGAACGCCAGAAGGTCTTCCAGCGCGAAGATGTAGGAGTTGAAGCGGGCTTCCAGGACCACCAGGGCGAGAGTGACCATGAAGCCGACAACCGCTCCGCCCAGGGTGGCAAGACAGGTGATGATGCTGTGGACGATGCGATATCGGAAACTCCGCTGAACGGAAGGCGGAGGGGCGTCGGGATCGGCGTCTGCTTTGCCCTGCGGTTCGGGTTCCGGCCCCATGCCATTCCTTTCGCGCGAATACCCTTGCGCGGCCTCCCCCCGGGCGTATCGTTCAACCCTCCCGCCCCGGAGCGAGCTCGCGCGTGAACGCCCAGCACCCCATCGAGGTGACGGTAAACGGTATCCGCCACGCACGCGAGGTGGAGCCACGCCTCCTGCTGAGTGACTTCCTCAGGCACGACCTGGGCCTCACCGGGACCCACGTCGGGTGTGAGCACGGGGTCTGCGGCGCCTGTACGATACTGCTCGACGGCGAATCGGTCCGGTCCTGTCTGATGTTCGCGGTGCAGGCCGATGGCCGCTCGCTGGAGACGGTCGAGGGGCTCGCCACCGGCGACACGCTCCATCCCGTCCAGCAGGCCTTTCACGAAACCCATGCCTTGCAGTGCGGGTTCTGCACCCCGGGCATTCTGATGACCCTGATTCCATTCCTTCGCGACCACCCCGCTCCCGCCGAGGCCGAGATCCGCGAAGTCCTCTCCGGGCACCTCTGCCGCTGCACGGGATACGCCAACATCGTCGCAGCCGTCCAGCGCGTCGTTCGCTACGGACCGGAGACCGCCATTTCGAAAGACTCCCGGTGACGCTCGGCAGCTACATGGGCCGGCGCGTGCTTCGGCTCGAAGACGCCAGGTTGCTCACCGGCCGCGCGCTCTTCGTGGACGACGTGGAGCTTCCGGGAATGCTCCACGTCGCCTTCCTTCGGAGCGACGATGCGCACGGCCACATCCGGAGCATCGATGTCGCGGCCGCGAAGGAGCGGGTCGGCGTCGTTGCGGTCTACACCGCAGCCGATCTGGGCGACTATTGGCAACCGGGCCCGCTACTGGTGCCGCCACCACCGGTGCCCGGACTCGTCTTCAACGCCGCGACCCAGGTTCCGCTGGCGCGCGACAAGATCCGGCATTGCGGCGAGCCGCTCGCGATGGTGGTGGCGGAGAGCCGCTACCTGGCCGAAGATGCGCTGGAAGACATTCTCGTGGACGTGGACCCGCTTCCCGCCGTCGCGGACCTCGAGGCGGCGCTCCTGCCCGGCGCGCCGCTGGTGCACGAACAGTTCGGCACCAACCTCGCGGCCCACGTGCATCAGAGCAAAGGCGATTACGCGTCGGCCAAAGCCGCCGCCGCCCTCGTCGTCTCGCGGCGGTTTCACTATGACCGGGGCGCTTCGGCCGCCATCGAGAACCGCGGAGTCGTCGCCTCCTGGGATGCGCGCGCCGGCGAGCTCACCGTGTGGGACACGACCCAGGCCCCGATCCCGATCCGGAACGGGCTCGCGGCGATGCTCGGGCTCGGTGAATCGCACGTGCGGGTGATCGCCCCCTTCATCGGCGGCGGCTTTGGCCCGAAGATCATGATGTTCTACCCGGAGGAGGTGCTGGTCCCCTGGGCGGCCATGAAACTCGGACGGCCGGTCAAGTGGATCGAAGACCGCCGGGAAAATTTCTACGCGACCACCCAGGAGCGGAGCCAGATCCACGACGCCGAGCTCGCGATCGCCGCGGACGGCCGCATCATCGGCGTGCGCGACACCTTCCTGCACGACACGGGAGCGTACGATCCCTACGGACTCACCGTCCCCATCAACAGCCAGTGCACCCTGCTGGGACCGTACGTCGTGCCGCACTACGACAGCGAATTCACCGCCGTCTTCACCAATCGGCCGATCGTGACGCCGGTGCGCGGCGCCGGGCGTCAGCACGGGGTCTTCGTGATGGAGCGATTGCTCGACCTCGCGGCTGCCAAGCTCGGGATCGACCGGGTGGAGATCCGCCGGCGCAACTACATCCAGCCGGATGCCTTCCCCTACGACCACGAAATCCTATTCCAGGATTTTCGGCCGCTGGTGTACGACAGCGGCAATTATCCCGCTGCGCTCGAGAAGGCGGCGGAGATGATCGGATACGAGGAATTCGTTCGCGAGGAGCAGCCGCGACTTCGCCGCGAAGGAAAGCACGTCGGTATCGGCGTGGTCTCGTACATCGAAGGCACCGGTATCGGCCCGTACGAGGGCGCCCGGGTGACCGTCGAGCCGAGCGGCATGGTCAGGGTGGCGACGGGAGTCGGGACGCAGGGTCAGGGGCACTTCACGACCTTCGCGCAGCTGGTGGCCGAGCAGCTCGGCGTGGACGTGGCGAGCGTTCAGGTCACCACCGGCGACACCCGCGACTTCAACTGGGGGACCGGAACCTTCGCGAGCCGGGGCGCCGTCGTGGCCGGCAGCGCCTGTCACGCGGCGGCGGTGAAGGTGCGTGCAAAGGTGCTGGCGCTCGCGGCGCCGCTGCTGGGCGCCGCCGAGGGCGACCTCGAGCTCAAGGACGGCCGGGTGGCGGTGCGCGGGGTGCCGGAGCGGGGCCTCGGACTCGGCGAGCTGGCGCGCAAGGCCAACCCGCTCCGCGGCGCGGTCACTCCGGGCACCGAGCCGGGGCTCGAAGCCACCGCGTACTTCGGCCCCGATCGCGGCAACGCCGCGAGCGGCGTCCATGCCATGCGAGTCGAGGTCGACCCCGAAACCGCCGAGGTGAAGATCACCCGCTACGTCGTGGTGCACGATTGCGGCACGGTCATCAACCCGATGGTGGTCGAAGCGCAGGTGCAGGGCGGGGTGGCGCATGGCATCGGCAACGCCTTCTACGAACAGCTGATCTTCGACGACAACGGCCAGCTGATGAACGCCTCCTTCATGGATTATCTCCTCCCGACCGCGCTCGACGTCCCGACGGTGGAGCTGGCCCACATCGAGACCCCCTCACCGCTCAACCCGCTCGGCACCAAGGGGGTGGGCGAGGCGGGGGCGATCCCGACCGGCGCGGCGTTCGCGCAGGCGGTGGAGGACGCGCTCTTCGGCAGCGGAGTCGAAATCACCGAAATCCCACTCTCCCCGAGCCGGCTCCACGAGCTCATCGTGCGAGCGCGAGGAGCGAGCGAATGATCGTCGAAGGCACCCATTTCTTTCCCGGTCCGCGCGACGTGGTCTGGGCGCTGCTGCTCGACCCCGACGTGCTGGGCAAGACGATGCCGGGCACCGCGTCGATCGCCCGGGTGAGCGACGAGCGCTACGAGGGGACGATGGCGATGGGAATCGGGCCGATCACCGCCGCGGTGTTCGACGTGGTGATCACGATGACCGACCGCGTCGAGCCGGAGCACTACACGATGCAGATCGAAGGGCGGGGCAAGTTCGGATTCACCCGGGGCAAGGCGGCGGTGACGCTCGCTGCCGAGGGCGCCGGCACGGCGATGCGGTATGAGGCGGATCTCGTCGTCGGCGGAAAAATCGCCGCGGTCGGCCAGCGCCTGCTCGATTCGGTGAGCAAGCTGATGCTCCGTCAGGGACTCGAAGCGATGACGCGGGAGCTGGAGCGGCGACTCGCCGGGGGTGCGGCGTGAAGCCTCCAGTGTTCGAGTACCATCGCCCCGGATCGCTCCAGGATGCCCTGGCCCTCCTCGGCGCCCATCCCGACGCCAAGCCGCTCGCGGGGGGGCAGAGCCTCATCCCGGCGATGAATTTCCGGCTGGCATCGCCGGCGCGGCTGATCGACCTCAACGCCCTCGACGAGCTGGCCGGCATCGCCGAGACAGCCGATGGCGGGCTCCGGATCGGCGCGATGACGCGGCACTCGACGGTGGAGCTCTCACCGATGGTGGCGGAACGCGCGCCGTTGCTCGCCGCGACGATGCCCTTCGTCGCCCACCGGCAGATCCGGAATCGTGGCACCATCGGCGGGAGCCTGGCGCATGCCGATCCTGCCGCCGAGCTGCCGGCGGTGATGGTGGCTCTGGGCGCGCGGCTCGCACTCGCCAGCACGCGCGGCACCCGCAGCGTTCCAGCGGAGGAGTTCTTCACCGGACTCTTCGCGACGGCGCTCGAAGAAGGCGAGCTGGTCACCGCGATCGAGATTCCAGCGCTGCCGCCGCGCACCGGCACCGCGTTTCTGGAGCTGGCGCGCCGGCACGGCGACTACGCGCTGGTCGGCGTCACCGCGGTCGTCACCCAGGACTCCGGAAATCTGGTCGCGGGCGCGCGCCTCGTCCTCTTCAGCGTGGGGGAGGGTCCGGTGCGCGCCACCCATGCCGAGCAGGCCCTCCGCGGCACCGCGGGGGATGCCGCCGCGCTCGATGCGGCGGCCAGCGCGGTGCAGCAGGACATCGATCCGTCTTCCGACATCCACGCATCGTCGGACTATCGGCGCCAGCTCGCGTCGGTGCTTACCCGGAGGGCGCTCGCCGCCGCCATCCTGCGCGCTGCGGACGCCGCGCGCTAGTGCCCTGACCTGTTACGGAGGCGTGAATGCGGACCTACGATCTTTCCCAGCCGCTGAATCAGGAAGTGTCCTTCTGGCCGTACTACCCGCCCTTCGAGGTGAAGTACATCAAGCGCAAGGCGGAGCACGGCGTGAATGCGCAGTACATCCAGACCTCGAACCACATGGGGACCCACCTCGACGCGCCGCGCCATTTCGTGACCAATGGCCGGACGATCGACGAAATCCCGATCGAATGGCTCTGCGGCCCGGGGGTCATCGTGGATCTCCGGGACGAGATGGGCGATCTCGCGGTCTACACGCCGCAGATGATCGAGAAGCGCGTCAAGGTCAAGACGGGGGACCTGCTGATTCTCCACACCGGATTCCACCGCTACTCCCAGTTCGGCGCCGCCCCCGACGAGGAGCGTTACATCCACATGCATCCGGGTGCGCACCCGAGCATGGTGCCATGGCTGCTCAAAAAGGGGATTCACATCTGGGGCGTGGACTGTGTCAGCACCGATCACCCAATGAATCTTCCGATCGGACGGTTTCTCGGAAAGGGAATGCACGACCACTGGGCCCGGGTGCGCGCGGCGGCGGAAGCAAAGTTCGGCGGCAAGAAGGCGGTCGACAAGATGTTTCCCGATTCGGCGTACCAGCTGACCCACAACGCCCTCTTCCCGAAGGATTGCATGCATATCGAGAACGTCGGTGGAGAGATCGACGTGCCGGAACTGCAGAACAAGCGGTGCATCGTCGGCTGTTTTCCCTGGAAATTCCGCGGCGGCGAAGCGGCCTTCTGCCGGACGGTGGCATGGCTCGGCGAATGGCCGCGGAATCCGTAGCGCCGCGCGAAAAAGGGCCCGCCCGGCGATGGAAAGTTACAGGTCCCTGGCAGGTGGAACCACAGATTACACCGATGACGGAGATCCGGCGTGCTCAAGTAGATCGACGAGACTCGCAAACGTATGCCATCATCGGCGCGGCGATGGAAGTGCACAGGACGCTGGGTCCTGGATTTCTCGAAAAGGTCTATCACTCAGCCCTGAGGTTGGAGCTCGGTTCGCGGAATATTCCCTTCGCGTGCGAAGTCGAAGTGCCGGTGTACTACAAAGGCAACTCATTGGGCCTGCGGTACCGTGCCGATCTACTCTGTTTCGGTGAAGTCCTCGTGGAGCTGAAGGCGCTGAAGGCGCTCACCATAGTAGAGGAAGCACAAATCATCAACTATCTCATCGCAACGCAGATCGGGCGAGGCATCCTCTTGAACTTCGGCGCTTCCGCACTTCACTATCGCCGCTTCGTCGGGCCGGCCTACCATCTCTCCCGTCTCGGTGAACCGTCTGTGCCATCTGTGGTTCCCACAACTCCGGCGAAATGATGCCGCCGCTGAGCGCGATCGAAACGGCGCGGGGCGTCCTCGCCGGCGAGATGTCCGCCGTCGAAGTGATCGAGGCCGCGCTTGCGCGCGTGGCGGAAGTGAACCCGCAGCTGAACGCCATCGTCACCCTGAACGAGCGGGCGCTGGACGACGCCCGCGCCCTCGAACAGCGCATCGTTCGTGGCGACGCCGTCGGTCCGCTCGCCGGTATCCCGGTCGGCATCAAGGACGTGACCCAGGTCGCGGGACTCCGCACTACGTTCGGCTCTCCGCTCTACCGGGACCACGTCCCCGCCGAGGACGCTCTGATCGTCGAGCGGCTCCGCTCGGCCGGAGCCATCATCCTCGGCAAGACCAACACCCCGGAGTTCGCAGCGGGCGGGAACACCTGGAACGACGTCTTCGGGCGCACCCGGAATCCCTGGGATCCCGCGAAGAGTGCCGGCGGCTCGACCGGCGGCGGCGCCGTCGGATTGGCGACCGGCATGATCGGGCTGGCCGAAGGCACCGATCTCGGTGGTTCGCTCCGGATCCCGGCCTCGTTCTGCGGCGTTGTCGGCCTCCGGCCTTCCCCGGGCCTGGTGCCGACCCATCCTTCCGATTTCGTCTGGGATACCCTGCAGGTTTCCGGGCCCATGGCACGAAGCGCCGCGGATGCGGCGCTCATGCTCCAGGCGGTCGCGGGACCGAGTCCGCTGGCTCCGCTCCGGCAGCCCATCGCAGGGCGCGATTTCGTCGACGCGGTGCGACGGGGCCCCAGAGCGGGACTCCGGGTTGCCTACTGTCCCGACATCGCGGGTATCGGAATCGACGCGCACGTCGAATCGGTGTGCCGAACCGCCGCGGCGGGCTTGAGCGGGGCCGGGATCGCGGTCGATCTCATCGAGCTCGACCTGTCAGCAGGCCGGGACGCGTTCCTGGCGATCCGGGGGCACTGGTTCTCCGCCTGGATGTCGGGACGACTCGAGCAGCTCGATCACTTCGGTGTCAACGTCAAGAACAACACCCGCGCGGGGCTTGCCGCCTCGGGTCGTGAGCTCGGCGCCGCCGAAGCAACCCGCGGAGCGATCTGGCATCGCTTCCGCGCACTCTTCGAACGCTACGATCACCTGCTGACGCCGACGATGGCGGTCCCCCCGTTTCCAGTGGAGCAGAATTATCCGGAAACCGTCGCGGGAAAGGTGATGCAGACCTATGTCGACTGGCTGGCGCCGACGTTCGTGCTGAGCCTCACCGGGCTTCCGGTGGGGTCGGTCCCCTGCGGACTCGACCGCGACGGGATGCCGGTGGGCCTCCAGGTCGTCGGACCGCCGCAGGGTGAAGAAGCCGTCCTGGCGCTCATGGGTCTGATGCAGACCCTCGTTCCGATCGGACTCCCGGGTTAGGGATTCCTCGGATCGCTAGTGCAGCGTCGCCAGAAACTCGTCCAGCAAACGATTGAACTCCTCCGGCTGGTCCATGTGCATCCAGTGACTCGCCGCCGCGATCGTGCGGTCGGGCAGTCCGGGCACGAGGTTCTGCAAGTCGTTCGGGTTGTTCTCGTGCGCGGTATGGATGGCGAGCTTGGGACCGGGATAGCGCGACAGCGCCGGCACCGGATCGAATTGCATGAGCTGCCGGATGATGGCCAGTGACGGCTCCTTCGGCACACTCCGCATCAGGTTCGTGACCCGCTCGCGGACTTCCGGCTTGGCGTCGGTCAGGAGCTGCTGCCAGTACGCCATGGTCACCGAGTCGTAGTTTGCTTCGATCTGCGCCATGATCTGCTGCCCCATCTCCGGCGGTGTTCGGCCGGGGGCGCCGACCATCACCAGCCCGGCGACGCGATCCGGGTGAGCCCCGGCATAGGCGATGGCCGCGGCGCCCCCCATGCTGTGTCCTACCAGGACGAACCGCGCCAGATGCAGCGAGTCCACCACTGCCGCGATGTCCGACGCGAGAGACTCGACGGCGTAATCGTTGTCGGCCGACGCGCCCGACTTTCCGTGACCGCGCAGGTCGAGGGCCACCGCCCGCCGGGTCGGCCGTAGATGCGCGAGCTGCGCCGACCACTGCTGGGCGTCTCCCCCGTATCCGTGCACGAACACGACCGGAAGACCTCCCGTGCCGCCGTCATCCGCGTACAGCGGGCCGGCGGGCCCGGCAATACCGGCTGTCGGGACCACAGGTTCATCGGCCGGCTCGTTCTTCGCACCGCAGCCGGCCACGGTCGCCGCAAAGGCGAGCGAAACGAACAGGGGCGTCGAAACGGGGGCAGTGCGGATATCGGTCATGGCGCGGTCTCCTTTGATTGGGAGACGCGCAGCGAATGCAGGAAAACACGCGGGATATCAGAAGAGCTTGGCCACCTCCGGCTTCACGATCTTGCCCATCGCATTGCGTGGAAGAGTCGCCACGCAGCGGAGCGCGCGCGGCACCTTGTAGGGCGCCAGCCGCTCACGCGCCCAGGCCTGCATCTCCTCGAGGGTGAGCTCGGCGCCGGGGCGGAGCTCGATGGCCACCGAGACCTTGTCGCCCCACTCGACATCCGGGATCCCGACCACCGCGCACTCCCCGACGGCGGGATGGCTGCGCAGCTCTTCTTCGATCTCGAGGGCGGAGACCTTGAATCCGCCGGTCTTGAGAATGTCCACGCTGCTCCGGCCCAGGATGCGGTAGCGCCCCTCTTCCACGACTGCTGTATCGCCGGTGCGGAACCATCCGGCGCGGAATGCGTCGCGCGTCGCGTCGGGACGGCGCCAGTACTCCTGGAAGACATTCGCGCCCCGAACCTCGATTTCTCCAGGTAATCCGGGAGGAGGCGACCCCCCTTCCTCGTCGACCAGCCGCACCTCGACACCAGGAAGCGGCAGGCCGACGGAGCCGGGCCTCCGCTCGCCATGTAGCGGATTCGAGAGCGCCATCCCGATCTCGGTCATGCCGTAGCGCTCGAGGAGGGTATGCCCGCTGATCTCACGCCAGCGCTCGAGGGTCTGCACCGGGAGCGCCGCCGACCCCGACACCATCAGGCGCATCGCACGGCACCCGGCCGACATTGCCGCGCGCGCCTCGGGGTCCGCCGCCTCCCACGCCGCAATCAGCCGCGAATAGATCGTCGGCACCGCCATGAACAGCGAGAGTCTCCGGGCCGCGATGCGCGACCATGTTTCGGCGGCGTCGAATTTGGGCAGGATCTCGCAGCGGGCGCCGGCCCAGAGAGCGCAGCAGACCACGTTGACGATCCCGTGAACATGGTGCAGCGGCAGCACGAGGAGGATCCGGTCGTTCAGGGTCCATTCCCAGGCTTCGATCAGCGCGGTGATCTGGGCGACGAGATTCTCGTGAGTGGTGACGACACCTTTCGGTTTGCCCGTCGTCCCGCTGGTGTAGACCATCATGGCCCGGCGATGGAGTGCCACGGGGGGAAGCGGCGCAGCGCCGCCGCCGAGTGCATCGGAGGTGGCATGGAACCGGGCTCCGGCCGAGACGGCGAGCGGTTCGATGAGCGCCGCCGAACCGGGGTCCGAGAGCACGAGCTCGGCCTCCGCGTCGCGGATGACGTACTCGAGCTCGGCTCGGGGATGAGAGAGGGCCAGGGGCACGGCGATCCCGCCGGCCCGCCAGATTCCCCACTGCACCGCGATGTGGTCGAAGCCCGGAGGAATGAAGTACGCCACGCGGGCTTCTTCGAGATCTTTCCGGCCCGCGAGCAGCGCGCCCGCGACCCGCGTGGAGGTCTCGAGCAGATCGTGATAGGAATGGGTGCCGATGGCGTCGACGAGGGCCGAACGCGCTCCCTGTTCGTGCGCGCGCGCCACCAGAGGAAGGCTCTCCATGCCGCAAGAAGCTACTCCCCTCGCAGCACCAGCGCAGGGTCGGCGCGAGTGGCCCGGCGCGCCGGAACCCAGCACGCGACGAGTGCAACGCCCAGAAAGAGCACCGCCGATAGCGCGAGCACCACGGGGTCACCCGGCGTCACCTGGTACAGCAGCGCGGCGAGCTGGCGGGTGATGAGCCAGCCGAGGCCCAACCCTGCGGCGGCGCCGAGGCCGGCGTCCCGCATGCCGGCGAGAAGCACTTCACGGGTGACCTGGGTGTCGCTCGCGCCAAGCGCGCGCCGAAGCCCCATTTCGCGAGTGCGCTGGGCCACCACGTGGGAGATGACGGCGTACACGCCAAGACCGGCGAGCGCCGCCGCGAGGATCGCGAAGAAACCCATCAGCCAGGCGCGGAATCGCTGGGGGCTCGTCGCATCGCGGACCACGTCCGTCATCGTGCGCACTCCGGTAACCGGCATTTCCGGGTCGAGGGCGGCAACGATAAGTCGAAGCTCGGGCGCCACCGACAACGGCGGAACCGTAGTGCGGAGCGCGATCGAGACCTCGTCTACCGCCACCTGGTCGGCCAGCACATACACGATCGGCCGGGGATCCTGATCGAGCCCCCGCTCACGCACGTCGGCCACCACGCCGACGATCTCCCCCTGCGGGCGGTCATCACCGGGGCGAACTCCCATCCGGATGAAATGCCCGATTGGCTTGCCGCCGGGCCAGAAGGTCCGCGCGGCGGCGGCACTGACGAGGACCACGGGACGGCTGTCCCGCCGGTCTTCCGAAGTGAAGCCGCGTCCCTCCACGATCGGAATCCGCTGGGTCGCGAGATAATCGGTACTGACGACCCGAACCTGCGCCGATTGTCTCACACCGTCAGGCACCGCCACACTGTCGATGGTAAAGCTGCCACTCCATCCGAAACCGGTGAGGGGCAGCCCGAAGATGATCGAGGCGGATTCCACACCCCGCACTGCCGCGGCGCGCGCCAGCAGGTCGCGCTGGAATCGAACGATGTTCTCGCTGGTCGGATAGCGCTTGTTCGGAAGGGAAATCGAGGCGATCAGGGTCGAAGAAGGATCCAGTCCCGGATCCACCGCCTCGAGCCGTGCCTTGCTTTTGATGAGGACACCGGCAACCGCGAGCAAGGCGAGCGCCACCGCAGTCTCCGCGGCGACGAGCCAGCGGAAGAGGCCCCGGTGGCCTCCGAAATTCCGTGCCCCGGGACCCGAGAGCGCGCTCCGTAGATCGGCCCGGAGGATTCGGCGTGCAGGGGCAAGGCTGACCAGCAGGGCCACGAGCGCGGTGAGCCCCAGCGTGAAGAGCATCGCGGAGAGATCGACGCGAACCTCATCGATCCGGGGCACCCCCTCGGGGGCCATGCGGCGAATGAGATCGGTTCCCAGCAAGGCCACCGGCACCGCCGCCAGCGCACCGACGGCCACCAATACCAGCACCTCGCTCGCCCCGTGCCACACCAGGCGGCCGCGTCCCGCGCCGAGCGCTGCGCGCACGCCGATCTCGGCGCTCCGCCGGACCGAACGAACCAGCACCAGGTTGGCGACGTTGGCACAGGCCAGCAGAAGCAACAATCCGACGCCAGTCATCAGCAGAAGGAGCGTCGGCCGCGCATCGCGCACCACGTCCTCGTGCATCGGGCGGAGGAGCACCGACCATCCGGTGTTCGTCCTGGGGTATTCGCCCGCCAGCCGCGCCGCGAGCGTCACCATCTCGGTGCGGGCTCCCTCCAGGGTGGCGCCATCGGCCAGGCGGCCCGCGACGGCGAGGTAGTGCGCTCCCCGCTGCGACGCGACGTCGGGCGGCATTTGAAACGGAACCCACGCGTCGCTCTTCCGCGCCGGAAATGTGAATCCCGGCGGCATGACGCCGATGATTTCGCGACCCTCACCGTCGAGCGTCCACTGTTTCCCGAGCGCGGCGGGCGCACCGCCGAACCGGGTGGACCACACCCCATGGGAGATCAGCACGACTCGCGGAGCTCCGCGCTCGAAATCCGCCGCCACGAACCCCCGGCCCAGCGTGGGGTGCACGCCGGTGACTTCGAGAAACCCCGCGGTCACCGTCGTGGCGGGAACCTGCTCGGCAGGGCCCAACCCCGTTGCCGCGGCTTCGTACTCGTACCAGGCGACCAGACTTTGGAAGCTCCGCGCATCGCGCGACCAGTCGAGGAAATCAGGTGCGGAGGAGGAGAACTCGGGCCATCCGGAAGCGGGATTGCTGGAATAGACCGCGACGATCCGGTCGGATGACGGGAGCGCGAGCGGACGCATCACCACGCCACGGAGCACCGAGAAGACCGTCGCGTTGAGTCCGATGCCGAGGGCGAGTACCAGCACCGCCGTCACGGTGAAGCCAGGTGCGTGGAGGAGACCACGTCCCGCCAGCCGGAGATCGTGCAGCATCCCCGCCCACCATTCCCTCCATCGCCGCTCCCGCCGCTCCGCCTGGTCGATGGTCCGGCACTCGACGGCAAACCGGTCCAGCGGCCCGAAGCGGGCTTCCGCTTCCCGCCGGGCATCTTCGGGCGACAATCCGTTCCTGATCAAGGCGTCGGCCTTCATCTGGAGATGGGCCTCGAACTCCGCCGCGATATCCTCCGCGGGGGCGGGTTCCTTGCCGCTCAATCGAAACAACCGGCGCAGATCAGCCATCTCGTTACCCCTGGGCCGTGCGAAGGACTTTGCCCACGGCGCTCACGTAGCGATCCCAGCGCGACACCTCGGCGCGCAGCTGGGCGCGGCCCTTCCCGGTGAGGCGGTAGAACTTGGCCTTGCGGTTGTTTTCGGAAAGCCCCCATTCCGATTCGACCCATCCGCGCCGCTCGAGCCGGTGCAAGGCGGGGTAGAGCGCGCCTTCCTCCACGAGAAACTCCTCATCCGAGCGCTCCCGGATCCAGGTGGCGACGGCATAGCCATGCCGAGTGTCCCAGGACAGGGCCTTGAGGACAAGCAGATCCAGGGTGCCCTGCAGCAGGTCGAGTGAGGCGGTCACGCGGTCTCCCATAAAAGCTTTATGGAAAGCTCGGCTTGTTTCCATAAGATGTCAAGGGGAAGAAAAGCTCTCCGCTATCGGCTATTGGCTATCGGTCAGGCCGAAGGCCGACTTAGTTTTCCAGATGCGCACTTTCGTTCACGCACTGATTCTGCTTGCCGCCGTACTGGGCGCCCCGACCGCTCCTCGCCCGACGACTCCGGCGCTCACCCGCGTGTTTGCCAACGTTCGACGTGAGCTTTCGGGCGAGCGCGCGCTGGCCACCACCGCGTTCGTCGCCCAATTCTGGCGCCTGCCGGGGAATGCCGGCTTCAACGCCAGCCTGGCCCGGGTCGCCGGGATTCTTGATAGCGCAGGCTTTGTTCCCGAAGCCCAGGCGCCCCCCGGTGCGCGGCTGACGTACCGGATGGAGCACCGATCGATGAGGGGTCGGCCCACCTGGGAGCCACTGGACGGTGCCCTCACGATCGTGGGACAACCGGAGCCGATTCTCCGATACGCCACCAATCGTCATATGCTCGGCATGTACTCATCCTCGACTCCGCCCGGCGGCATCGAGGGAGAGCTGGTGGATGCCGGAAGAGGGACGGCGGCAGATTTGTCCAGGGTGGAGGTGGCCGGGAAGATCGTCCTGGGAGACGCGTCGCTCCGAGGTCTCTGGACCGAGGCGGTGAAGAAGCGCGGCGCCCTCGGCGTGCTGGCGTTCTCCATGCCGCCGTACACCAGGGCCGAGGTGAACCGCACCTCGATTCAGTTCACCGGCATTCCCTGGGACTCGACCTCACCGGGGTGGGGGATTCCGCTTTCCTTCGCCGCGCGCGAATCGCTGCGGGCGGCGCTCGCGCGCGGTCCCGTGAGAGTCCGCGCCGAGATCTCGACCAGGATCTACCAGTCGGAGGAGCTCACGCTGGTCGCCGAGGTGAAGGGAAGCCGCGCGGCGGGGGAACGATTCGTCTTCAGCGCGCACGTCCAGGAACCGGGTGCCAACGACAACGCTTCGGGAGTCGGCGCGCTGGCGGAAATGGCCCGGAGTCTGGCCGTGCTGATGCGAGAGGGAAAAGAGAGTCCGGCCCGGACCATCACATTTCTCTGGGGCGACGAGATCTCCTCGACCGACCGGTTTCTCAAGGAAGACTCGCTCCGCGCCGCCGGGGTGCGCTGGGGAATGTCGCTCGACATGGTTGGCGAGGATGCGCGGCTCACCGGGGGAACATTCCTGATCGAGAAAATGCCCGACCCGTCCGCGGTCTGGACCCGGGGAGAAGACCGGCACACCGAATGGGGCGGATCTCCGCTCACCGTGGCCCAGCTCACGCCGCACTATTTCAACGACTTCGTGCTGAATCGCTGTCTGAATCAGGCAGAGGGCAATGGATGGGTCGTGCGGACCAATCCCTATGAAGGCGGCAGCGATCATGTGCCGTTCATTCGGGCGGGAAAGCCCGGTCTCCTGCTCTGGCATTTTACCGACCAGTTCTACCATACCGATGGAGACCGGATCGGCAACGTGAGCGCGCCGGAAATCAGAAACGTTGCCGTCTGTGCGCTGACTTCCGCGCTCGCGCTCGCGTCGGCCGATGGGGCCATGGCGCGTTTCGTGGCGGGAGAAGTGGAACGGGCCGCCGTGGGGCGCCTGGAGCGGGAAGCAGCTCTCGGTGCGGTGCAGGTAAGAGGCGAGAGCACCCGGGAGAAAGAGCTCGAGATACTGCGCGCCTGGGCGGAGTGGTACCGCGGCGCGCTGGAGAAAGTTCGCGACATCGAGGTCGGCGGTCCCAGCGCTGCGACGCTCGCGCGGATCGAATCGGGAAAGAAGGCGGTGGACCGGGCGTTTGACGCCGCGCGGAGGAAGCTCGTCGTCGAGTAACCTGATGCCCACGATCCACAGCTGCTACGCGATCACGCCACCGGGGATCGAAGGCCTCACCGCGGGCGAGCTCAGCGGACTCGGAATCGCCCCCGGCACTGTCGAGGCGGGGGGAGTCGGCTTCGACGCGACCGCGCGACAACTCTACCGAGCCAACCTGGAGCTTCGCACCGCCGGTCGCGTCATAGTCCGGATTGCCGAGTTTCCCGCCCGCGCCTTCTACGAGCTGGAGCGCAAGGCGAAACGGGTGCCCTGGGACGAATTCGTAACGCCGGGAACGCCGGTGCGATTCCGGGTGACGAGCAGGAAGTCGAAGCTCTACCATCTGGACGCGATCGCAGAGCGACTGCGGAACAGCGCCAACGGTCAACCGTCCACGGTCAACGGGACGAGCCTTGCCGGCGAGGAGGCCGAGGAGGAGTCCGAGACTGCCGAGCAGCTATTCGTCGTCCGCGTCCTGCGCGACGTGGTCACGATCAGCGCTGACAGCTCCGGAGCGCTGCTCAACCGGCGCGGCTATCGTCTCGCCGGCGCCAAGGCGCCGCTGCGTGAATCCCTCGCCGCCGCAGTGCTGCTCGGAGCAGGTTATCGGGAGGGCATGCCGCTGGTTGATCCGTTCTGCGGGTCGGGGACTATTCCGATCGAAGCGGGGCTCTTCGGCCGGCGGATTGCGCCCGGGCTCCGGCGCCGATTCGCATTCGAACAATGGCCTGGGTTCGACGCGGCGGTCTGGCAGGAGCTCAGGTCGGAGGCTACCTCACGGATCCGGGCAGGCGCCGGAGCGCCGATCGTCGGCAGCGACCGGGATGCCGGGGCCGTCGCGGCCGCGCGGGGCAATGCGGAGCGGGCCGGAGTCGCCGGGGATGTCATGTTCAGGGAAGAGGCGGTGTCGAACGTCACGCCTCCGCCCGGTCCGGGGCTCATCGCGACCAATCCGCCGTACGGGATCCGGATCGGCGCAGAAAAGGATCTGCGCAATCTCTTCGCCCGGTTCGGGTCGCTGGTTCGGGAGCGCTGGCCCGGCTGGACCATCGCGATGATCGCAGCGGGCACGATGCCGGAGCGCGAGATGCGTGTGCCGTTCGAAACCCGGTGGGAATCCACCACAGGCGGCATTCGCATCCGCCTTCTCGTGAGCACCTGATGCAGCGCGAAAGGAGCCCGGCATGCGCGTCGTTACCGCCGCACTCGGAGTGATCGCCCTGGTTTTCCCAGCGTCCGGCGCCGGCGTCGCCCAGGGAAGCGCGGAGACGGAGGTCCGCCAGGTCGAAATCCGGCGATTCGCCGCCATGATGCAGGCGGATACGACGGCGCTGGGAGGGTACCTCGCGGATGAGCTGGTCTACACCCACTCGAACGCCCTGGTCGAGACCCGCGCCATCCATCTCGAGGCGATCGCGACGAAGCGAACGATTTACGAATCGATCGCGCCGGTCGAACTATCGTATCGATCCTACGGGGAGACGGTGCTCGGAACCGGCACGGTGAAGTCGAAAGGCTCGATCGGCGGCACCGCCTTTGACGTGACCCTTCGAGTGACTACGGTCCACGTCAGGCGGGGTGGGAGATGGCTGCTGGCGGCGTGGCAATCCACCCGAATGCCCTAGCCTCCCGGGAGCTCGCTCCGGAGTCGGGTGAGGAGTGCCTTGGTGCGCGCGATCCCCTCGCGCTCGCCGAGCCGCTCCCCCTCGTATTCGATCCCGATCCAGGCATGAAACCCGGCACCGGTCACGATGCGCAGCATGCGGCGGAAATCAATCGTCGTTTCGTCGCCCCTGGAATCGAAGTCGTAGGATTTGGCGCTGACGGCTTTTGCGTACGGCATCATCTCCGTCACTCCCTGGTACCGGTCGTACGCGGTGAAATTGCCGAAGTCGGGCAGCGTGCCGCAGCGCGGATGGTTGACCAGCTTCATGACGCCGGCCAGCCACGCGCCGTTCGATGAGAGTCCGCCGTGATTCTCCACGATGACGTTGATATTCCTGCTGTCTCCATACTCTGCGAGCGCGCGGAGCCCATCGGCGGCGAGCTTCTGCTGCTCTTCGTAACTCCCCTTGCTCTCGGCGTTGACCCTGATCGTGGCGCAGCCGAGCGTGACGGCGGCGTCGACCCACTTCTTGTGGTTCTCGACCGCCTTCTGCCGAAGGGCGCTGTCGGGATCGCCGAGATCGCCCTCGACGTCGATCATGATGAGGTGCTGGTACATGCCGTGATCCATCGCACGCCGATTCATCTCGCCGAGATATCCGAGGTCGGTGGCCTTGTCCTTGAAGAAGGTGTTGACGTATTCGATGGCGTCGAGATCGAATTCCCGGCGCGCGACTCGTGCAAAATCGAGGTGGTCGAGCTGTCCGCTCTGGAGTGCCTTGTGCAGCGACCACTGGGCGAGGGATATCTTGAACGGCGGTTCCGAGGTCAGGGCGGCAACGGTCCCGTGGAGCGGTCCCGCCAGCAGGGCGCCGGCGGCCACTCCCGAAGAGCGGCTCAGAAACTCCCGGCGGCTGACGTGGTCCGGCATGGCTCGTGGCTCCTCATCGGGTTCCCCTATTCTAGTCCGGCGGCTGACCCGGCGACAGCG
>Ga0068859_100002238_pt1 | contig 19628 bp, 21 predicted proteins | sample KBSSwiS22_FD_66585 | JGI IMG/M metagenome (GOLD analysis project Ga0068859, IMG submission 66585) | Switchgrass rhizosphere microbial communities from Kellogg Biological Station, Michigan, USA - KBS Switchgrass S2-2 | ecosystem: Host-associated > Plants > Roots > Rhizosphere > Soil ...
GTGGCGCTCAGAGCAGTGTCCGGCGATCAAATCGGACAATTTCTCACGCGCTTCGCCGAACGGCTCGAGCACCGGAAGGGCGAGCTGGTCGAGCAGGCGCATCTGGAAACCGCGCTTGCGAAAACGCCACGGCTCGCCGACGTCGAGCTGCCGCGAACCATCAATCAGCTTCGCCAGGGCGCTGCCGCCGCCGCCGAAGGCTCGTGGGCGCTGCCGACGATCGATACGAAGGCGAATATCCGATCCTGGTTCGAGCCGATTGGTCCCGTGGTCGTCGTGGGTCCGAACAATTTTCCGTTCGCATTCAATGGCGCCTCCGGGGGAGATTTTGTCGCCGCGATTGCGGCAGGCAATCCCGTGATCGCGAAGGCACATCCGCTTCACCCAGGTACATCGCGTCTGCTGGCCGAAGAAGCGCACGCTGCGGTGGTTGATGCCGGCCTTCCGGCCGGCACCGTGCAGTTGCTGTATCGCATGCCGCCGGACTGCGGGTTACGCCTCGTCGCCGACCACCGCGTCGGCGCAACCGCGTTTACCGGAAGCCGCGCGGCCGGGATGGCGTTGAAAGCGGCGGCCGACAAGGCAGGCAAGCCAATTTACCTGGAAATGTCGAGCGTGAATCCGGTCATCATTCTTCCCGGCGCGCTGGCCGAGCGTGGGCAGGCCGTTGCTGAAGAATTTACCGTGAGCAGTCTGCTCGGCGGCGGCCAGTTCTGTACCAACCCTGGCTTTGTGGTGCTTTTTGACGGCCCCGCATCCGAGCAGTTCGTCACGGCGGTGAAAGAGAAATTCGAATCCGCCCCTCAGTCGCAACTGTTTTCCGCCGGCGTGGCGCGCTCGTTGGGCGAGAGTGTCCGGTCGCTGCGCGCGAGCGGCGCGATCGCCGTGACTGGTGATTCGGGTGTCGCGGTCGCCGAATGCCGAGGCGCCAATTGGCTGCTGCGAGCCTCGGGCGAGCAATTTCTCGCCGCCCCTGGTGAATTGCAGCGCGAGGCATTTGGAACGGCGGCGCTGCTGATCGTTGTGCGCGATGCCCGGCAGGCGGCTGAAATCATCAATCATCTCGAGGGCAGCCTGACTGGCTGCATCTATTCGGATACCAATGGCAGCGATGATGCGGTGTACGGCGAGCTTGCCCCCCTCCTGCAACAGCGCGTGGGACGGCTGCTGAACGACAAAATGCCGACGGGCGTCGCGGTGAGTCCTGCGATGAATCACGGCGGGCCGTATCCTTCGACCGGGCATCCCGGCTTCACGGCTGTCGGCATTCCGGCTTCGCTCCGCCGCTTCGCCGCGCTGAGATGCTACGACAACGTCCGCAGCGCGCGGCTTCCCGTCGCGCTCAGGAATCCTCAACCCAACGGCCGCATGTGGAGATTCATTGACGGCCGCTTCACACAGGCTGACGCATGAGCATCCTGCGACACGATCCCGCCGTCGACCAGCTGATCCCGCCCGGTGCAAAAGTTGAAAAACTCGCCGGCGGATTCGCCTTCATCGAAGGACCAATCTGGCGTCCTCAGGGCGTGTTGTGGTTCAGCGATGTCGTGGGCAACGTCACCCGGCAGTGGTCGCCCGACGGGCGCGTCATCGAGCTGCTGCGTCCCGGCGGCTACGACGGCAACAGCCTGCCGGCCGGCGGATTCATCGGTCCCAACGGTGCGACTGCCGGCGAGCATGGAACGGTCGTGATGTGCCAGCACGGCAATCGCCGCATCGTCCGCATCACAAACGATCTGAAAGTGACGACCGTTGTCGACAGCTTCGAAGGAAAGAAGTTCAACAGCCCGAACGATGTCGTTTACCGATCGGACGGCTCGCTCTACTTCACCGATCCTCCATACGGCTTGTCGAAATTCGATGATGACCCGGCGAAAGAACTGCCGTTCAACGGTGTGTTCAAGCTCACGAATGGCAAGGTGCAGGTTCTCGTGAAGGATATGACGCGGCCGAACGGTCTCGCATTCTCTCCCGACGAGAAGATCTTGTATGTCGCGAACTCCGACGAGCACTACCGCATGTGGATGCGCTTCGACGTGAACGACGACGGAACCGTCCGGAACGGACGCGTGTTCGCCGACGTCAGTGCCGAACCCGAAGAGGGATTGCCTGACGGCTTGAAGATCGATTCCCTCGGCAACATCTGGACAACGGGTCCCGGCGGCATCTGGGTGTTTACGCCGGCAGGCAAACACATCGGGACGATCAAGCCCCCGGAGCAGCCGGCCAACTGCGCCTGGGGAGAAGACGGCAAAACACTGTTCATTACGGCGAACACCGGATTGTATAGACTTCGCACCTCGGTCCAGGGGCAGAAACTGGTTTACTGAAAGGCAGACGATGAGCCGGTCAATTCAATTATTCGTCGATATGACGGTCGATCCCGCGAAGGAGAAGGAGATGCTGCGGTACTTCGAGACCGTCTTCCGCCCCGCGGCGAGCAAATTTCAGGGTTACCTCGACGTTCAGCTGTTGAAGCTTCGAACGACGCTGATGGGAACAATGCCGGCCGACGTGAACTACCGGTTTTCCATCAGCTACGAGAGCGAGGAGCTGCGGCAGAAATGGATCGCCTCCGACATCCACATCGAGGTGTGGGGACAGATGGAGAAATTCCTGTCGTCGCCGAACTATACCGTTGTGCTGTTTGATGTGGTCACCTAGCTGGAGGAGTAGCACATGAGAAAGTTCTTGCTCATCGGCGCGATCATGATCGTGGTTTCGGCGGCCGCCATTCCCGCCCAGCGTGGAGGCGATGAAGGGTCGACGCTGGCGCAGCGCATTGCCCACACCGATCCCACGAAGTATCGGCCCTCACCCAGCGTGCACGCCGGAGCCGGGCAGCTGGACTACATGGCGCTCTTCAATCAGAACACGCTCGACACGAACCTGTTCTTCCTGCATCGCGGCATCATCGAGCCGAAGAGCGGAATCGGCGCGCATTTCCACAATCAATGCGAGGAGATGTTCGTCATCCTCGACGGAGAAGCGCAGTTCACGATCGACGGCCGCACGTCGCTGCTCAAAGGACCGGCCGGCGCGCCCACACGGATGGGGCACTCGCATGCCATCTATAACGCCACCGATCGGCCAGTGCAGTGGATGAACATCAACGTGTCGGCGATCAAAGCCGTGTACGACGCGTTCGACCTTCGCGATTCGCGCGTCGGTGTGCCGCTCGATCCGGTCCCGACGTTCATGTCGATGCGGCTCGATCAGGCGCTTCTCCGTCCGGTAGAGGGCATGGCCGGCGGCAAGGGCACCGTGCAGTACCGGCGCGCGCTCGACCCGTCGGTGTTCCTCGGCCCCTGGGCGTTTGTCGATCACCTTTTGTTGCCGCCAGGGGCATCGGTGGGGCCGAATGCCGATCCCGAGTTTGGCGGGTTCTACTATGTGATGAGCGGTGCGGGAAAAGTCACCATCGGACACGAAACCGCGCCGATTGCGAACGGAGATGCGGTCCCGATTCGGCTGAACGACATGAAGACCTTCGAAAATACAGGCAGTGTCCCGCTCGAATTCCTCGTCGTGGGTGTCGCTCGCGATCCGATGAAGAAGATGGACCTGTTGCCTCGCCGCGACGCAGGCGGGAGCGGCGCGGCCGGTGCGGGACGAGGGCGGGGCAGAGGGAATCAGTAAGCGAGTTGGGCGTTGGCCGCCTTGTCGCGGCCAACGTCGCCCCGATCCGAAATGTGCACGGCGCGGTAGCCGCCGCGGGATCTGAAATACAGCCAGAGCAGTCCGAAGACGACCGCGAGAATTGCGCCAAGCCCGGCCACCATCTGCAGCGCACCGCCGGGGCCGAGCCGATCCATGCGACTGCCCATCAGCGGCAGCACGATCGCGACCGACAGCATGCCCGCGCCGCCCATCAGCGAGAGCAGCAGCGCGCCGCCGCGCGGAAAAAGCTCAGCGGTCACGCCGATCATCGTCGGCCAGAGAAATGTTTTCCCGATCCCGAAGATGGTCGCCGCGGTCAGCGCGACCAGCGCGCTGGATCCTTTATCGAGCGATCCCAGCCAGTACAACCCGATTCCGGCCAGCAGCGAGCTGAACACGAGCGTGCCAAGGGGCGACCTATGCGTCACGGCGCCTCCCCACACACGAAGGACGAACATCAGACCGCCCGTGTAAACGAGAAACAGGACGCCGCTCCCGGCCTCCGGGCTGAACTGCGGCACGAGCTCGCCCATCACTCTGGGAAACCACTGATCGGGGCCCAGTTCGACCGCAGCCGTCATCCACATGCAGACGAAGAGCAGAAGAAACAGAGGCCGCAGCGTCTGTTTCCACATGGCTCCGGTCGAGACGCTCGAGATGGCCCGCTCGGTCTGCGGATACTTCTGCGAGAGCGCCATGATCAGGTAGATCGCGGCTGGAACCAGAATCAGACAGAACTTCAATTGCCAGCTTGCGCCCACCTTACTCATGGCAAGCGAAAGCAGGCCGCCAATCACGAGACCGGCCGGCCACCAGGCATGAACGGCGGTGATGCGCTTGGTCTTCTCGTCGGTGTAAATTGACGCCACCAATGGGTTGATGACGCCCTCGACCAGACCGTGCGACAGGCCGAAGAGAAAAAAACCACCGTAGAGCATCGTCGTGCCCACGTGGGCGAATATCGACGGCACGGGACCAACGGGTCGCGGTGCGAAGATGATCAAGAGCACGCCGGCGATGAAGCCCGCGGCGGACAAGATGTGGAGCAGCCGCATGCCGACGATATCGACCAGGTTGCCGCTGATGAAAATGGCGAGGGTGAAAGCCCAGAATGCAGGGCTGAACACGACACCCATCTGTTCGTTGGTGATATGAAACGCGCTGCTGATGGCGCCCGCGACGTCGCCTCGAATGGCGAACACGACAGATGCCGTGGCGATCGAGAGACAGCTGGCCACGAACAGCTTCTGCTTGTCGGTATTCATAGCGAGGCGACAGGATACACTAACTCATGGCACGAACACCTTCAGCAATGGTTGCGTTGGGCAGTCAAGCGGCCGATTTTCGCTTGCCCGATGTCGTAACGGGAACGACGGTGACGCGAGAGGCGGCGGCGGGACCGAAAGGCCTGCTTGCGATGTTCATCTGCCGGCATTGTCCGTTCGTAAAGCACGTGCAGGACGAACTGGCGAAGCTCGGCCGCGATTACCAGACGAGCGGTGTCGGCATCGTCGCGATCAGCGCCAATGACGAGACGAATCCTGACGATCGGCCGGAGAGCCTCGCCGAAATGGCCAGAGAGTTGAAATTCACCTTCCCCTACTTATTCGACGAGTCGCAGGACACCGCTCGCGCCTACGATGCGCAGTGCACGCCGGACTTCTTCTTGTACGACGCGCACGGAAAGCTGGTCTATCGCGGGCAGCTCGACGACAGCCGTCCGGGTAATGGCATTCCCGTAACAGGGAAGGATCTCCGCGCAGCGCTCGACGCGCTGATTGCCGGAAAGCCAGTCTCGGCAGAACAACGGCCGAGCATCGGCTGCAACATTAAGTGGAAGTAAGCCAGAGCCCGCGTCTCGAGTACCGGCACCGTCCGTGGGAGTTGACTCGGCGGATGATGTCGGGCGGTGCGGGTCTCCTTCCCGTCGTGTTCCTGACGCTCTATCTCGGCATGGCGATTTATCACTACGTGGAAGGGCTGGCCTGGTCGGACGCGTTCCTGAACTCGGCGATGCTGCTCGGCGGCATGGGACCGCTGAACCCGATTCACACGACGCTCGGCAAATGGCTGATTGGCTTTTATGCGCTGTTCGCCGGTTTGGTCTTCCTCGTGTTGGCCGGAATCATGCTCGCGCCCGTTCTGCACCACGTGGTATCGCGCCTCAAAAGGGACGAAGGCGCCGGTGGGGAAGACGACGCAGGCTAGGGTCCTACGCGAGATTCAGGTTCTTGAGAATCTGCGTCGTCGCACGCGCTTTGTTCAGTGTGTAGAAATGCAAACCAGGAACGCCTTCGCGCAACAGCTCGTCGCACTGCTCGGTCGCGTACTCGATCCCGTACTGAGTCACGGCCTCATCATCTTCCCCGCGCCTGTCGAGTTCCGCCAAAAGAGCTGACGGGAAATTTGCGCCGCACAAGGCCCCGATCCGCTTGATGTGCCCCGCGTTCAAGATTGGCATGATGCCGGGCACGAGCGGCACACGTACACCGAGCGTGTGGAGGTAATCTCGAAATTCGAAGTAATCCTTGTTGTGGAAGAACAGCTGCGTGATCACGAAGTCGGCGCCCTGATCGACTTTGTGCTTCAGGTGCCGCCAATCGGCGTGCTTGCCATCGGCATTCGCGATGTGTCCTTCCGGGAACCCCGCGACGCCTATCGAGAATCCTCCTGTCTCCTTGATGAATCGCACGAGCTCGTACGAAAACTCAAAGCCGCCCTGAGTCTTGGTGAACTCGCTGGAACCGGCAGGCGGATCTCCACGTAAAGCGAGGATGTTCGTGATGCCGAGCGCCCGCGCCTGGCTCAGCACGCCGGCGGTCTCCTCCCTCGTTGCGTTCACACACGTCATGTGTGCCATGGCCGTGAGGGCCCGTTCGCGTTGGATCCGATCGACGATGGTGAGCGTCTTTTCGCGCGTGCTGCCGCCGGCGCCGTACGTGACGGAGCAGAAATCCGGCTTCAGCTCACCCAGCGCCGGAATGGTTTTTTCGAGCAGCGTCCTCTCGCCCTCCGGGGTTTTGGTCGGAAAAAACTCGAAAGAAATCATCGGCCGCCGCGCCGCTTGTGCCTCGTGAAAGATGTCCCGTATGAACCGCATCTGCCAGATATCCTAACCTTTCCGCGTGCTACGATGCAGAATTGGCCGCCATGACGCCTGCCATCCGCTTGCTGATGTTGTTGCTCGCTGCCGCCTTCGTGTACGCCGCCGCGCCGATCGAGTGGTCGAAAGACGTCAAACTGACCCAGCGCGATTTCAGGAGCAAGGTGCCGGCTTCGGCGATCGACACGGCACACAGCTGGGTAGGCCTGGACGTCACGTGGGAATGCCACGAGGGAGATGCGCGATCGCACGCACGCGCGATCTTCGATCCGGATCAATCGTGGTGGCGAACCGGCACGCCGTCAATCTGGGGTGGCATCAACGAAGGTCTGTCGCGGAGCCAGCTCGAGAACCGCCGGACCGCCGCAGAGCGCGACCAGGATCTGCTGCGCCACGAGCAGCTGCATTTCGATCTCACGGAGCTCTCGGCGAGAAAAATCAGAAAACAATTCGAGGATCTTCCACGCGTGTGCGCCACGCCGGCGGGCGACGGCCGCATCAGTGCGGCCGTTGTTGAGATCGAGCACGCCTGGACCGAAGAGCAGTCCAGGTACGACAAAGACACCGATCATGGCGCCAATCGAGTGGCGCAGCGGCAGTGGGAGCTGCGCGTACGACGTCAGCTCGAGCCGTAAGAACTGTTACGCCTGAGCGTTTGTTGCGTGCACCGCGCGCTGGCCTTCGGAAACGTTGACCCGAGCGAGCAGCACGGCCCCGACGACGAAGAATGCGATCACGCTGAGGATCGCGCTTCGGCTCGATCCGGTCACCGCGCTCGCGAGCTCGAATGTGGCGGGTCCTGCGATGGCGCCGAACTTCTCGAACACCGAAAAAAATCCAAAGAACTCGGACGATCGGTCGCGCGGGATCATGCTGGCAAACAGGGACCGGCTGAGTGCCTGGCTTCCGCCCTGTACCGCCGCGACCATCAGCGCGAGCATGTAGAAGTCCCGCTCGGTCTTCATGTAGTACCCCATGACGCTGATGAGCGTGTAGACGCCGAGCGCAATGAAAATCGATGTCTTTGCGCCGATTTTGCCGGCGAGCATCCCGAAGAGAAACGCAAAAGGGATCCCGACGAACTGCACGAGAAGGATCGCCGTAATGAGGGCGCTCTGGTCGATACCGATCTCGGTGCCGTAGCTGGTCGCCATCCTGATAATCGTGTTGATGCCGTCACTGTAAATGACGAAGGCGACCAGCAGCAGAAATGCGTTTTTGTAACGGCGAAGATCGCGGAGCGTCTGCGCGAGCCCTCGAAATGCCGCGGCAATCAGCGCAGCCGCCGATTGCGAGCGGGGTGGCGCGCCGGTCCCCGGCTCGGGTACGCGGCGGAACAGCGGTATGGAAAACAGCACCCACCAGATCGCCACGCTGAGAAACGACAGGCGCGACGCCTGGCCCGCATCGCGCAGCCCGAATGCGGCCGGCTTCAAAATCCACGCAACATTCAGCGCCAGCAGCAGGCCGCCGCCGAGATATCCCAGTGCATAACCTGCGGTCGAGACGCGGTCGATTTCACTTTCCGACGCCACATGCGGCAGCAGCGAGTCATAAATGGTGAGGCTTGCGGCAAAGCCGATATTGCCGATGGCGAAGATGATCGCCGCGAAGAACCAGTCGCCACGCAGGACAAAAAAGAGACTGCCGGACGCCAGCGAGCCGATAACCACGAAGATTCCAAGGAGCCGTTTCTTGATCGGCGCGACGTCGGCGATTGCGCCCAGCACCGGGGCCAGGATCGCAGAGATGCCAAGGGCAATCGTGGTGGTCCGTGCGAGCAGGCGAGTCGCTTCGCCGGGGGCGAGATCGGCGCTCGCGACCGCGGTGAAGTACACAGGAAAGATGGCCGTGATGATGGTCGTGGCAAACGCCGAGTTCGCCCAGTCGTACATGGCCCAGGCGCGCAACTCGGGACGGTGCAGTCCGAGGCGCGCTAGAACGTTTTTCTGGCGATCCATTCGCGCATGAGCGAGTCCACGACCAGGTACCGATCGGAATCTCTCGAGATGATGTCTTCACGCGTGAGAGCCTGCAGAGCGGCCTGCACCGTCGAAGAGCCGCCGAGCCGATAGCGGACGCGCAAGTCGGCCGACAGCAGCTCACGTCCCTCGGCGAGCACGACCGCCCTCAGCGTGGCGCGCTGCGCGAGCGTCAGGCGCTGCCACACGGCTTCGAACATCGTTTCCTGCTCGGCCAGCAGCCGGTGCAGCGTGTGGTGAAGATCGTCAACGCCAATCCGCCGCTTTCGCGCGGCCCGGACATCGTCCCAGCTTTCATGCGCCAGACGTTGAACGTCGTAGGGCATGTTGCCCGCCAGGTCGACAATCGCCATGCCGACGCCGGGCTCGGGCTTGATCCCGGTTTTCGAGAACCGCGACTCGATGAACGGCGCGAACAGCTCCGGTGGAATCTTCTCGAGCCGCATCACAGGCCCGGCTTTGTAGAAAGGGCGCTTGGGCCCCAGCATGCGCTCCATCAGGCTCGGCTCGGAGCCCGCGAAGACGTAGCCGACCGACCGCTGATGCTGCACCGCTCCGCGGACCGTGTGCTCGACACTGCCGCCGTTAAAACCATTAATTGCCTGGAACTCGTCAAGGGCGATCACCAGATTGCGCGCCCTCAGCTCGCTGAGGCGGCCCGGCAGCGCGAACACGTCGGCGGCAAGCCGCGAGATATCACGATCGGTTCGGACGGTGGGGAACTTTACCGCGATCCCCATCACTCCGGACGAATCGGCCTCGAGCCGTACTTCCGGACGGGCGGCACCGATGGCATCGCGAAGCCATGAGCGCGCCTTTTCCCAGCCGGTCTGCATGGTGAGCAGCGCGCGCGTGTAGCCCTCGAGAAACGCGAGGTACGAACTGTAGCTGCTGACGGTGATCTCGGCGGTGAGCGCTCCGCTGCGGCCGGCGGCGCGCAGCGCCTGCCGGATCAGCGACGACTTGCCGTACCGCCGGGGCGAGATGAGAAAGACCTTCTGCCCGGAGGTCAGGTCCCTGACCAGGCGATCGAGCTCGTCGACACGGTCGACGAAGGCCGCCGCCGGCACGACCTCGCCGTACACGAACGGATTCTGCATTACGGTGATTAACGTAACCGTTACGTATTATAGCGTAATGGACTAAGGGGCGCTCTGCCACGCCGCCCGGCCGACGAAGAACGGTCCCAGGCGATCGAGGTAGAGGGACGTCTGCTGCGTCTTTCTCATGGCCTGGACGATGTGCGAGAGGGGGAACAGTTCCTTTCCCAGCAGCCCGATCACGAAGTCGTTGTCGTTCTTGTCGAGGCCGTAACAGGCCAGACGGATATCGTGGGCGTAGTCGCCCGCGCCGTAGGACATGCCGATGGCGCCGTGCTCGGCCAGGATCACCCGCTGTTCTTCGGGCGGCAGCTGGGCGAAGCGCCCGCTCCGCCGAAGCGGGTACCAGACGGCCCAGGGCCAGTCCTTATTGAGCACCGTACGCCGCGGCCTGTGCAGGATGGCTTCCGCCAGGTCCGGCTCATATCCGAGGGCGTACGTCCGTCCGAGCATCGTGAACTCGGGCTTCGGTACGAGCGATTCGAACGCTCGACCGTTCAGCAGCGGCCTGACGGTGTTGACGAAGAAATTTGGATCCTTCGTGACGGTGAGAAGGGCCACGCCGTGTGGGTCGTTGGCATCTTCGTACACCGCGCCTTCGACGCCGGCGCCCTCCAGCGTTTCGCCGAGATCCTTCGCGTTGCGGCAGCCGCCGTACGCCAGAAGCTGCATGAACAGCCGCTCGTCGGAACGCTGCGGCTGCCCATTCCTCATGCCGCCTTTCTCGCTGAGGTCTGGCGGCTCAATACCTTTTCGCGGATCGTGACCCATAAGCTGTCCTGCCTAAGCGCCCTTCAAGTCGAGCGCGCCTGTATAAATTGCCATCCCCACGACGGCATCGATGCCGAGGCCGTCGAGCTCGTCGATTTCCGCCTGCGTCGTCACTCCACCGGCGGCGATCAGCGGGCGCCGCGTGGCGTCCCGAACGCGTCGAATCGCCGCGATGTCGGTCCCTTTCATCAACCCTTCTTTATCCACGTGAGTGTACAGAAACTCGCCGCAGTACGGTTCGAGCGCACGGACCGCCTGTGCGGCGGTCGTGGCCGTCGCGCTTTTCCATCCGTGCGTGACGACGTGGCCATGTCTGCTGTCCACGGCGCCGATCAGGCGCTCGACGCCGACAGCGTCGGCAAAGCGTTGAGCGCTGTCGATGTCGACCCGCCCTTCCTTGAAGAGCGCCGAGCCAACGATGACCTTTCTCGCGCCAATGCCGACGAGCTCGATCGCGCGGTCCGTGGACCGTACTCCGCCGCCGACCTGGCAGGGAAGACGCAGGCAGATCTGACGAACCAGGCTGTCGTTCGAGCCCGTGCCCATCGCGGCGTCGAGATCGATCACGTTGACGCGAGGAAACGCGGCGAAGCGCCCAATCCAGTAGTCGAGATCGGATGTCTCGACCGCAAGTTTTTCGCCCTGGATCAGCTGTACGACCTTACCGCCCTTGAGATCGATGGCCGGAATCAACATATATATGAAATTTATAAACGCACCGGAATTCCGCGGCTGCGAAGCAGCGCCTTCAGGCTTTTGACACTGTGTTCTGAGAAATGAAAAATCGAGGCCGCCAGCGCCGCATCCGCGCGGCCCTCGATGAAGACGTCCGAAAAGTGATCGAGGGATCCGGCGCCGCCCGAGGCAATCACCGGGATGTCGACGGCTTTCGAGACGGCGGCGGTCAGCGGGCAGTCGAAGCCCTTCCGGGTACCGTCGCGGTCGATGGATGTCAGCAGGATTTCGCCGGCGCCGCGAGCGGCCGCTTCGCGCGCCCACTCGACCGCCTCTCGCTGGGTTCCACGTTGACCGCTGCGGACGTACACTACCGCGCGGCCGTCTTCCCATTTCGCATCGACGGCGACGATCACGGCCTGGCTGCCGTAGCGGGCCGCCAGCGTTGTAATCAGGTCTGGGTTGGTAAGCGCCGCCGTGTTGAGGCTGACTTTGTCGGCGCCCGCATCGACAGCCGCAGCCGCATCGCTCTCCGACCGGATACCGCCGCCAACCGTGAGCGGAATGAAAATCCGCTTCGCGACCGCCGCAACGGTGTCGGCGAGGGCGCGGCGGTTCTCGATGGTCGCGGTGACGTCGAGAATGACCACCTCATCGATGCCTTCTTCGTTGTAACGCGCCGCGAGCTCGGCCGGATCGCCGGCGTTGCGCAAGCCCTCGAAATGGACGCCCTTGACGACCGCTCCGTTACGCACGTCGAGGCACGCGATGATGCGCTTAGACAGCATCGAGAAAATTCTTCAGGACGCGGAGCCCGACGTCGCCGGACTTTTCCGGATGAAACTGCACCCCGAACACCTGCCCGCGCTCGACGGCGCTCGCAAACGGCTTCCCGTGAGTGGTGACGGCGACCGCGTCGGTCGTCACTGGGGCGGCATACGAGTGGGTGAAATACACCTGAGATCCTTCTTCGATGCCGTCGAAGAGCCGCGACGCGCGCGGAAAGTGGAGCGCATTCCAGCCGACGTGCGGAATCTTCAGCGGCCACGCCTGTCCTTCGACGGGTTCGATACCTCGCTCGAGGCGATCGCATTGTCCTGTCATCAACCCAAGGCCCTGGCAGTCGGGGGCTTCCTTGCTGCCCTCGAACAACCATTGCAGCCCGAGACAGATGCCGAGCATCGGGCGCCCGCGTCCGACGACGTCGAGGATGGCGTCGCGCCACGCGGCGTTCATGCCTGCCGTCGCCTGAAAATTACCGACGCCGGGGACGATGACACCCATGGCGTTCTCGAGATCGGAGGGCTGACCCGGCACGCTCACCTCTGCGCCGATGGCGGAAAGCGCTTTCCTCACCGACGTGAGGTTGCCGGCGCCGTAATCGATGAGCGCAATCACAACAATCCTTTCGTGCTCGGCAACATGCGCGCGAGTTGCTTGTCCTTGGCGCACGCGACGCGGAGTGCGCGTCCGAACGCCTTGAAGGCCGCTTCCACACGATGATGGTTCGAGCGTCCGTAGAGAACCTTCACGTGCACGTTTCCTCGAACGCCGAGGGCGAAGCCCTCGAAGAAGTCGTGGATCAGTTCGCTTTGAAGGTCGCCGACCAGGCGCACCTTCACGCCGAGGTCAACAACCGCGTGGGCGCGGCCGCCAAGATCGACCGCAGCGACCCCCAGCGTCTCGTCCATCGGCATGATGAAGTAGCCGGCCCGGTTAATCCCTTTACGGTTGCCGAGCGCCTTCGACACGGCCTCGCCTAAGGCTATGCCGAGATCCTCGACGGTGTGGTGCTGATCCACATCGAGATCGCCCTTCGCGCGAATGGTGAGATCGAAGGCGCCATGCCTGGTCACCAGTTCGAGCATGTGATCCAGAAAACGGATGCCCGTGCTGATGTCGTACCGGCCCTTGCCCTCGATGCCGATGCGGACCTGAATCTGCGTTTCACGCGTCCGCCTGTCTATGACGCCGCGGCGCACAAGCCCTCCAGAGCCTCGATGACGACTTCCGTATGCCGAACCAGGCCGGCCGTAATTCGGATGCAGCCGCCGCAGCCGGGATCCTGCGATCGATCGCGGATCAGAATGCCGCGTGTCGCCATCGCTTCGACGAAGTCGGCCGGATCGCCAACGCGGCTGACGTTGATCAACACGAAGTTTCCACCGCTCTTCCAGTACTGCAGCCCGAGCCGGCCGGCGGCCTTGTACAGCAGCTCTTTCGATTCTTCCACCTGCGTGCGGTACCAGCCGAGGTAGTCGCGATCGCCCAGCGCCGCGCGCCAGCCGGCGACGGCAAACACGCTGAGGCTGTACGGAGGGACCACGTTGCGAATGTCGTTGAGCCGCCCGGCATCGCCGATCAGACAGCCCGCTCGCAGCCCGGCGAGCCCGTGAGCCTTCGCAAACGTCCGGCCGATGATGACGTTCGGGTGAGCGTCGATTTCCGGAAGGAACGTCTCGCCGCAGAAATCGAAATACGCTTCGTCGATGAACACGGTGACGTCAGCCGGGACGTAGCGCGCGACCTCGCGCAACGCTTCGCGCGGAATGATCTGACCGGTCGGGTTGTTGGGGTTCGTCAGGAACACGAGCCTCGTCCGCTCCGTGACGGCGTCACATATCTCGCGAAGTTGAAATTCGAAGGCGGGCCTCGGAGGAATCGAGATCACCCGCCCGCCGGCCGCCTTCACGAACACCGAGTACATCTCGAAGGCCGGGGCGGGAACGATCGCTTCAGGCAGTCCGGCCGCCGGCTGTGCCACGCGAAAGCCGTTGACCGTTGCCGCCAGCAGTCCCTCGTCGAGACCGTTGGTCAGCACGAGCTGGGCTTCACGGACGCCCAGATAGTCCGCGCACTCTTTCAAAAGGGCCGAATAATCCGGGTAGTAGGCGACGTCTTCCGCCGTAATCTGCCGAATCGCGTCGATGACGGCCTGCGAGCAGCCGCCGGTGTTTTCGTTCAGGTGCAGCCGCAACGCGCCTGCGCGATCGGCCGGACGCGCGTATGTCATCGGAGTCGAACCTCGATCGACAAGGCGTGCGCCTCTAAGCCTTCCTGTCTGGCCAGGGTCGTGACCACGGGCGCCAGGTTCTGGAGCCCCTCCCTGCTGACACGCTGGATGGTGGAGACGCGCACGAAGTCCGACGTGTGAAGCCCTCCGCGAAATCGAGCGGCGCCGTTGGTCGGCAGCACGTGATTGGATCCGATCGCGTAATCGCCGCCCACCTGTGCCGTGTAAGCGCCGATGAAAATGGCGCCGGCGCACCGCACGCCGTCGGCGACCTTCTCATTTTCACAAACCAGGTGCTCGGGGGCGGCGCGGTTCGCCAGCTCGATGGCTTCGGCCTGGTCCTTCACGAGGATGATGCCGCCGTTGCGTGCGAGCGATTCACGGGCTGGGCCTGATGCGGGCATACGCGCCTTCACGGCGCGAGCCACCCTCGCCGCCAATCCACGCCTTGCCGTGATGAGAATGGCACGCGCCTCCGGATCGTGCTCCGCCTGTGCAATGAGATCGGCCGCGATCCACTCAGGACGACCCCTGTCGGCGACGATCACGATCTCGGTGGGTCCGGCGTAGAAATCGATCGCGCAGTCGCCGGCGACCAGCGCCTTGGCGGCCGCAACGTATTTGTTGCCGGGTCCGACGATTTTGTCCACTCTCGGCACGGTCGCCGTGCCGTAGGCGAAGGCGGCAATCGCGTGAGCCCCGCCCATTCGAAATAATTTCGTGACGCCCGCCGCGCGCGCCGCCGCCATCACGACAGGCGCGGGCCGTGGACACGCGACGATCACCTCAGGGACTCCTGCGACGCGCGCAGGAATCGCGGTCATCAACAAAGAAGAGGGCAGGGGATACCGTCCGCCCGGGACATAACAACCGACGCGGTCGAGCGGCATCACCCGCTGCTCGACGGTTACTCCCCGCTGCGTGGCGATCTTCCATCCGTGCGGACGCTGACGGCGCGCCACTTTGTGAATATTTTTTGCCGCCGTGGCGATGGCGGCCCGGACTCGCGGAGGGACCCTCGCCGCGGCTTCTTCGATCTCGTCGTTCGAGACCTCGAGAGCCTCGTCGAGGCCGTCGAACTTGCGGGCGTAGCTCAGGAGGGCCTTGTCGCCGCGGCGCCTCACCGCCGACACGATCCCGGCGACCGACGCCGCCGTGGCGCGATTGACGCCGATGACCGGCCGCAGCAGGCGATCGACAGCCTTCACATTGCGCGAGTTGATGATCTTCATCAGACGACGATCTTGTTCAGCGGGTACTCGACAATTCCCTGGGCGTGGGAGGCTTTCAGCTTCGGAATCAGATCGCGCACGGTGCGTTCTTCGATGATGGTGTTCACCGCCACCCAGCCGTCCTCGCTCAGCGGCGAGATCGTGGGCCGCTGAAGAGCGGGCAGCAGCTTCAGAATCCCCTGAAGATCGTCCCGGCGAACGTTCAGCATGAGGCCGACGCGCCCCTGCGCCTCGATCGCCGCCTTGAGCAGCAGCGAGATATTCTCGATCTTCGTGCGTTTCCACGTGTCTGCCATGGCGGTGCCGTTGGCGATCAGCCGCGTGTTGCTTTCCATCACCGTGTCGAGAATCCTGAGCCGGTTGGCGCGCAGCGTCGAGCCTGTCTCGGTGGCTTCCACGATCGCATCGGCGAGGACCGGCGGCTTCACCTCGGTGGCGCCCCACGAGAACTCCACGTTCACGTCCACGCCAAGGCCATCGAAATAAGCCTTGGTGACACGGACCAGTTCCGTCGCGATCGTGGCACCTTTGAGATCCTGCGGCGTCTTGAACCGTGAATCCTCCGGAGCAGCCAGCACCCATCGGACTTTGCCGAAGCTTTGCTTCGAGTAAATCAAATCGGCAACGGGCACGAGGGTTGCCGGCGCCGCCAGGCCGATCTGGTGCTCGGCGATCCAGTCCTGTCCCGTCAGCCCGCAGTCGAGCACGCCATCGGCCACGTATCGCGCCATTTCCTGGGCACGAATCAGCATGCACTCGATTTCCGGATCGTCGATCGATGGAAAATACGATCGCGAGCTCACATAGATGTTGAACCCTGCGCGCGCGAAGAGCTGCACGGTGGCGTCCTGCAGCGAGCCTTTCGGCAGCCCGAGCTTCAGCGTGTTCATATTATTTTCCGAGCGCGCGGTTGAAACACGAGCGGTCCCCCGTGTGGCACACGTTGCCGTCTCCCAGCCGCTTCACCTTCAGCAACACAGTGTCGTCGTCGCAATCCACCAGAATCTGCTGCACCTCGAGCTTGTTGCCGGAGGTTTCACCTTTCATCCACAGCTTCTGGCGCGAGCGGCTGAAAAACGTCGCGAAGCCCGTTGACTGCGTCGCTTCGAGCGCCCGGTCGTTCATGAATCCCACCATCAGCACTTCGCCGCTTTCGGCATCCTGAACGACCGCCGGCACGAGCCCGTCGAGCTTTGTAAAATCCATTCCCCCACCTTCGAAAACATCGTCCTGAAACAAAAAACCCCGCCGGACAGGTGGCGGGGCAGTCGGTACTCGGAGTGAATGATGTGGTGACGTCAGTCTATCCGCAGCTCCGCTGGCCCGCCGCGTGGCGGTGATGGTGAATGTGATGATGCTGTTGCGCGAAAGCGGACGTCATGAGCCTTTTAGGCTACTTCACGATACCAAATGATGTCAAACTGTCGCCCCATGAAAACCATCAGAGTTCATCAGTTCGGCGATCCGTCAGTGATGAAGGTTGAAGATTTTCCAGACCGGCCGGTCGGGCCGGGTCAGGTGCTCGTGACCGTGAAAGCGGCCGGCGTGAACCCGGTCGACACCTACATTCGAAGCGGGACGTACGCCATTCTCCCACCGCTGCCGTTCACGCCCGGCATCGATGGTGCCGGCCTGGTCGGCGCGGTAGGCAGCGACGTTCGCGATTTCAAGAGCGGCGACCGCGTCTACTTCGGCGGAACGGTCGAAGGCCGGGCCGTCGGCTCGTACGCGGCAATGGCGCTGTGTTTACCGGAGCAGGTTCATCACCTGCCGCAGCAGGTCTCGTTCGCACAGGGCGCGGGCCTGAATGTTCCGTACGTCACCGCGTGGCGCGCGTTGTTCGAGAAAGGGCGAGCGCAGCCGGCCGAAACTGTGTTGATTCACGGCGCGAGCGGCGCTGTCGGCGTCGCCGCCGTGCAGATGGCGCGAGCGGCCGGACTGCGCGTGTTCGGCACGGCGGGAACGGAACGAGGCAAGAAGCTCGCCTGGGATCAGGGCGCGCACGAGGTGTTCGATCACACATCGGCCGGCTACGAGAAGGAAGTTGTGGCGAAAACCGGCGGCGCCGGTGTGGACCTCGTCATCGAAATGCTTGCCAACGTCAACCTGATGCGAGATCTGGAAATGATTGCCAAACGCGGCCGGGTCGTCATCGTCGGCAACCGCGGATCCATTGAAATTAATGCACGCGCCATCATGTCTAAGGATGCGGTCGTGACGGGCTTGACGAACTGGAACGCGACACCGAAGGAAATGGCGACGGCGCACGCGGCGATCATCGCCGGCATGGAACGCAGTGGCTACAAGCCCGAAGTCGGGAAGGAGATGCCGCTCGGCGATGCGCCCCGTGCTCACGAGGAAGTGATGAAACCAGGAGCCTACGGAAAGATTGTTCTGATTCCGTAGCACGAGCGGAGCGCATTGTACGAAGAGTCGATTTGTACTAAGATCGAAGCTCCGAAACCAGACGAACTGAAGTGGTCACCGTAACCCCTCTCGTCGCATTGCTTGGCGTGCTGGCCACAGCGGCGGTGTGCTTCTTCGTGGGCCGATTGGTCGGATCCGCTTCAGAAGCGGCCTCCGCTCGTGAACAGCTGCTGACGGTTCGAACCGCACTTGCCGAAGCGACAACGGCTCTCCGCAAGGAGGTCGAGAAGCATTCGGAGAAGCTGGCCGTGTATGCGGAAGCTGAAAAGACTCTGAAGGATGCGTTCGGCGCGCTTGCAGGATCGGCGTTGGAGTCGAACTCGCGGCAGTTTCTGGATCTGGCGGAGACGCGCTTCAAGAGCCTCGAAGGGGAGACGAAGGCCGAACTCGAGGCCAGAAAGATCGCCATCGACACGTTGGTCGCGCCGCTGGGAAAGTCGCTGAAGGACCTTGATGGCAAGGTCGCGGATCTCGAGGCGAAGCGCATTCAGGCATATACAGAAGTCGCGACGCAAATCAGCGAGCTCGCTCACGTGAACAAAGAGCTTCGCACCCAGACCGGAAACCTCGTGAAGGCCCTTCGCTCGCCAAACGTGCGAGGCAACTGGGGGCAGATGCAGTTGCGGCGCACAGTGGAAATAGCGGGCATGCTCGACAATTGCGATTTTCTCGAGCAGGTGTCCACCACCAGCGAGGGGAATCGTCTTCGGCCCGACATGATCGTCAGGCTGCCATCGGATCGCCGAGTCGTCGTCGATGCGAAGGTACCGCTGATGGGGTATCTCGAAAGTGTTGAAGCGGCGACCGAGGAAGAACGTCTCGTGCATCTGAAGACACATGCCGCTCAGGTTCGCGAGCATATGAACCAGCTCGCCAATAAGAGGTATTGGGAGCAGTTCACGCCGACGCCGGAGTTCGTCGTGATGTTCCTCCCCGTCGAAGCGTTGTTCGCGACAGCCCTCCAGCAGGACCCGAGCTTGCTGGAGTTCGGTGCCCAGAAGCGCGTGATACCCGCAAGCCCGTTGACGCTGATAGCCCTGCTGCGAGCCGTCAACTACGGCTGGAAAGAAGCGTCGCTCGCGCGCGACGCGGCAAAGATTCAGGAGTTGGGAAAGAGTCTCTACGACTCGGTCCGTGTGCTTGCTCGTCATCTTTCGAAAATGCGAGATCATCTCGAAGGAACGGTCCAGGCATTCAACGCGTCTGTCGGTTCGGTCGAGCGAGGTTTCCTGGTCAGGGCACGCAGGCTCAAGGACCTGAACGCAGGTGGCGATGAGCCTATCCTTCCGGTCGAACCCGTGGACGAACGGCTTCGCATATTGGAAGCACCTGAGTTGAGCGACGAGCTCTTCCAGGCTTCGCTCATCGAGGGAGTGGTGCTGACGCCGGTCGACCACGAATCCTGACGCGCGCGAGAAGGCTGACTCTTGCTCTACCTTGTGCACCACGGCGATGCGGTTGGGCCCGACGTGGACCCGATGCGTCCGCTCTCCGACCGCGGGCGCACGAATGTCGAGAGACTCGCGAAACTGGCAGCCGAAGCGGGCGCGAAACCGGAGGTTATCTGGCACTCAGGAAAAATGCGAGCCCGCCAGACGGCCGAGGTGTTCTGGCGCCACTGTAACGCGCTGGCCACGTTTGCCGCCACGCACGGTCTTCAACCAA
>Ga0068859_100002243_pt1 | contig 19603 bp, 14 predicted proteins | sample KBSSwiS22_FD_66585 | JGI IMG/M metagenome (GOLD analysis project Ga0068859, IMG submission 66585) | Switchgrass rhizosphere microbial communities from Kellogg Biological Station, Michigan, USA - KBS Switchgrass S2-2 | ecosystem: Host-associated > Plants > Roots > Rhizosphere > Soil ...
TGCGAATCGTGTCATGGTCCGGGCAAGGCGCACGTCGACGGCGGCGGAGACGTCAGCAAGATCATGTCGTTTAAGAACAAGTCTCCGAAAGAGACGTCAGAGACATGTCTGAGCTGCCACGCCGGCAAGGAAGAGCGAAATAACTTCCGTCGCGGCGAACACTGGCGCAATGACGTTGGCTGCACCGACTGTCACTCAGCCCACTCAAATACAGTTGGCAGAAATCTGGCCAGCTCGAATGCTCTGATCACGTCGCCGAACGCTGAAAAGCCGGGCTTTTCTACGATCAGAATGCTCAAAAACAATGACCCGCAGCTTTGTATTGGGTGTCACTCTGAGGTGAAGCCGCAATTCACGATGCCCTTCCATCACAAGGTTTTGGAAGGAACGATGCGGTGCAGCGATTGTCACAACCCGCACGGTGGCTTCGAAACGAAACAGACGCGTTTAGCTACCGGGGCCGATGCCTCCTGCATTAAGTGTCACGTGGATAAGCAAGGGCCGTTCACGTACGAGCATGCGCCGGTGAAGACTGAAGGTTGCACCGCCTGTCATACGCCGCACGGTTCACCCAATGCGCGGTTGTTGAGGTATAGCGCCATCAATCAGCTTTGCCTGACCTGTCACAGCGTGGCTCACGATGTCGGCGCCATTGAACCAGCGGGACCGCAGCATAACCAGAATGCGCAGTACGCTAACTGCACGGCGTGCCACGTCAAGATTCATGGTTCGCGGACGAGTCCCGTCTTCTTCCGTTGACGAGTTGCGGAAATCGACTCAGTTCGGAGTTCCGCCTTCAGGCGGCCGCCTAAAGGCGGAACTCCAAGCAAAGGATAAATGACATGAGAAGCAACATGAGAAACCTGTTGCACATGGTTCCGGGAGCATTGTTAGCATTGTTGTTGGCCGGTGGTATGGCCGCGGCGCAGACCAGTGACCCTGCGAAGACGCAGACTAAGAAAGCCGATGACGTCCCCACTTCAGCCACGACTGGCACAGACTCAGGTAACTACAAGATCACTTCTTCGCTCGAGTTTGGCTATCGAGGTATTCGCGTCGATGGCGATGAGCAGAAGTATCGCAGCGACCTTAATTACAAAGCCGGGCCGCGAATCTTTGACAGCAGTTTTCTGATGCAGTCGAAAGACGGCAAAGGCGGTTTGTTTGATACGCTTTTGGTGACCGCGAGTGGCTGGGGCGCCGATCCCACCGGCAGCATGCGGATCAGCGTCGAAAAGCCGAAGTGGTATCGCTTCGAAGGACAGTACCGCCGGGCCAAGTATTACCGGTACCTCAATAATGTTGCCAATCCCAACTGGCTGTTTTCCGGCTTTCCGGTTCCGCCGAATCCGGTAACGGGGCTGCATGGCTATAACACCCGCACAGAGTTTGGTGATTTCGATCTGACGCTTCTGCCAAAGAACGAATTGGTCCGTTTGACTTTTGGTTATTCGCCGGAACGTTACAGCGGTCCCTACTTCACCAATTACCACCTTGGCGGCAACGAGTTTCAGCCACTGGTCAATGCCCGCACCAGGGCCAACGACATTCGTTTTGGCGCCGATGGCAAACTGGGAAAGGTTGATTGGACTTTCGTGCAGGGCTTTCGCCGTTTCCGCGACGACAGCACCGTCGACACGATACCCCGGTTCATAAATCCGAATCCGACGAATGTGGCGCGGTTCACCGCGTTTTCACGGACGGAACCGACCCGCGGCCGCGTCGACTACACCCGCGCCAGCCTGCACACGTTTTTAGGCGGACGCTTCGACATCACTGGACGGATCATTTATAGCGAGTCCACGGCGAACTCGACCTTCCTGGAGAGTATGCAGGCGACAAATTTCAATACCCGCATCTCTGGTCAGCCGGGACCTCCCAACACCTTACTCCTGGGCCGCTACAACATTCCGTCGAGTGTCGCCCGGCCGAACACACAGGGAGATGTCGGTTTCACCTGGTTGGCCACTGATAAGCTGAGGATATCAAACACGTTTCGAGTCGAAGATTTCACAATCGATGGCGTGGCAACCTTCAACGACCTTTTTTCGGTGAGGACCCCCGCGGGGGTCACCGACACTCGCAGCTTCAATTTTCTCCAGGCGTTCAGGACTACCAAGTATCGCAAATACCAGGACACGGTCGAGGGTGATTACCAGTTCACTAAGAACTATTCAGTGCATTTCGGCTACCGCTATGGCAATCGTCATGAGGAACAGTTCAAGTCGGGCTATGGCCTGGGCTCGAATGCGCCGGCGCTGGAACCGACCACGACGGAATCTTTGACAAATCACACCAACGCGTTCTTTGGCGGCTTCCGGGCCAAGCCGACAAAAAACTGGACCATTTACTTCGACGCAGAGCGCGGCTCGGCCGACAATGTGTTCACGCGCATCGGTAATTACGACTATACGAACATCCGCGCCAGGACCAGATATGTGCCCAACCGGAAAGTGAATTTCAATCTGTCGGTAATTATTCGCGACAACTCGAATCCTTCCGAGATCGCCGGCGTTTCCTTATCGGATTTTGGCGTGGACCTGAAGACCCGCATTTTTCAATCGTCAGTGGATTGGCTGGTTAACCCGGACCTCTCAATCAGCGTCGGATACAACTACAACTGGGTGAACAGCGATGCGATCATCGATTACTTTTATCAGGTGCCTCCGGCGGCCAGCGTCCAACATCCCCAGGGTCACGCGCTCTATTTTCAAAGAAACAACTTCTTCTACACGGATCTCGTGTGGCGTCTGACTCATCGGATTTCACTTTTCTCGTCGTACCGCATCAACAAAGACGGTGGCCAGGGAAGCCGCTTGTCTGATCCCACGGGCAATCCGGGTACGCTCATCACTTCTTATCCCATGAGTTTTCAATCGCCTGAGGGACGTCTTTCGGTCAGGCTCAACCGGCACTTTGATTGGAACCTTGGCTACCAGTACTACAACTACAACGAGGACGGATTTTTGCGAACATTTCCGGGCAGTCCCAGAGCGCAAAACTATCATGCTCATCTGCCATATATGTCTTTGCGTTTGTACTTCGGGCGAAAGGAATAAGCAGGCGCAAGAATGTATGCAGACGACAAACTCCAGCCTGGATCAGCAGCCAGGCTGGAGTTTGATCTTAAATAATTGGCACACCAGTCCGATTACTCCGTCGTTAGTGCGGAAAGTATTTGAGTTATTTTTCTTTTCGGGGGATCGAAGAGATTGAAAAACGACAAGAATACAACAACCTCAGTCTCGCCGGCGCCAACCTCGCTGGCGCGACGCAGTTTTCTCGATTATCTGCTGGGCAGCACCGCCCTGGCGACGCTGGGCGCGATTGTCTATCCCGTCTTCAAATTCATGTCACCGCCTCAAATTGTTGAGTCGGCCGAGAATTCTGTAGTCGCCGCAAAGCTCAGCGAAGTGCCGGTTAATTCCGGAAAGATTTTCAAGTTTGGGAACAAGCCGGGGATCCTGGTGCACACAGCCACCGGAGAATTCAAAGCTTTCTCGGCCGTGTGCACGCACCTCGAGTGCATCGTCCAATACCGGGACGATACGAAACAGATTTGGTGCGCCTGTCATAACGGGCAATACAACCTGAGCGGAAACAATATCGGTGGGCCGCCGCCCCGGCCGCTGGAGGAGTACCAGGTCAATACTCGCGGCGGCGACGTCGTGGTGACAAAGAGCTGACGAGCCTGGCCGCTTAGCGCGCAGAGAATTCGCAAGGGAACAACGACCTCCGGGACCCTGACAGAAAGCCCTGCGTGCTTTGCGGTTAGTCAAGATCGTGAAAATCGAAACCCTGACAAAGTGGCTGGACGAGCGTCTGACTATTAGCTCAGTCGTGGCCATGGCCCAGAAGAAGGAAGTTCCGCTTCACCGCCATTCGATCTGGTACTACTTCGGCGGGATGACGCTGTTTCTTTTCTGCGTTCAGGTGGTGACCGGAATCTTGCTGCTGCTTTATTACCGGCCCAGCTCAGAGAGTGCATTTGAGAGCGTTCAGTTCATCATCACTGAAGTCAAATTCGGCTGGCTGATCAGATCGATTCATAGTTGGTCCGCCAACTTAATGATCGCGACGCTGTTCATACATATGTTCAGCGTATTCTTTCTGCGCGCGTATTACCCGCCACGTGAAATCACCTGGCTGAGCGGCGTCTTCCTGCTGTTCATCGTTGTTTGTTTTGGCTTCAGCGGTTACTTGTTGCCCTGGAACAAGCTGGCTTTCTTTGCCACCAAGGTCGGAACCGAAATCGCCGGCGTCGTTCCCATAGTGGGCCGGCCGATGCTGCGCTTTCTGCGCGGCGGCGACGATGTGACCGGAGCCACGCTCACCCGATTCTTCGGATTTCACGTCGCCGTGCTGCCGGCTACCGCCACGGTTTTTCTCGCGATCCACGTTTTGCTGGTTCAGCTTCATGGTATGCACGTGCCAAAGAAGTACGAACACAATTATCAGCGCATGAAGTTTTTCCCGAACTTCATTCTGCGGGACTTGATTGGTTGGATCCTGGCGATTGGAGTTTTGGCGGCCCTGGCGGCTTTGTTCCCCTGGGAGCTGGGTGAGAAGGCTGACCCATTTGCGCCGGCGCCCGCCGGCATCAAGCCCGAGTGGTACTTCCTGTTCATGTTTCAAACGCTGAAGTGGCTGCCGGCGAAGATTCTGGGTATGGACGGCGAAGTGCTTGGGATCATGGCTTTCAATGGTGTTGCCTTCCTTCTGTTTCTGGTGCCGTTCATTGATCGCGATCCTGAAAATCGACGACGGCGTTTGATATTCAACGTAATCGGCGTGATCGCGCTGCTCTTCATTGTGGTGATGACGATTGTCGGATACGTAACGTGAGGAAACTCATGAGATACAGGTCATATGTGACGTCCTGGACCTATGTGTCCTCTGTGGCGCTCATGCTGCTGCTGTGCGTGGTCGCGCAGGCTCAGAAAAAGAGTTCCTGTATCGAGTGTCATATCAAACTCGAGGACACACGCTTGAGTGAGCCGGCAAAACTCTTCGACAATGATATTCATAAGTCGCGCGGTCTCTCGTGCAATGATTGCCACGGAGGCGATCCCAACGCCGACACTAAAGAAGCCGCGAAGGATCCAGCCAAGGGTTTCCTCGGGAAGCCAAAGACACTCGACATCCCTGCTTATTGCGGCAAATGCCATAGCGACGCGAACCTGATGAAGCGATTTAATCCGTCCCTTCGCGTCGATCAGGAACGCGAGTATTACACCAGCGTCCACGGAAAACTCTTGAAGGAGAAGAACGAAGCGCGCGTGGCAACCTGCATCAGTTGTCACAGCGTCCACGGCATTCGCTCGCCCAGCGATCCGCTCTCGTCCGTCTATCCGTCAAATGTCGCTGAGACCTGCTCAAAGTGCCATGCGAGCGCCGACTATATGAAGCCCTTTGGTATTCCGAGCGATCAGTACCCCAAATACAAGACGAGTGTGCATGCGAAGGCGCTCTATGAAAAGCAGGATTTATCGGCGCCGACCTGCAACGATTGCCACGGAAATCACGGGGCGACGCCGCCGGGCATAGCTTCAGTCGCAAATGTCTGCGGCCAGTGTCACGCCCGCCAGGCCGAGTTGTTTCAAACCAGCCCGCACAAGGCCGCTTTCGATCAGAAGCAACTAGGCGAATGCATCACTTGTCACAGCAATCACGCGATACCCAAGCCGAGTGACCAGCTGATCGGGACCGGAGCCGGCACACTATGCATCAGCTGCCACTCAAGCGGCGACAAAGGTTTTGCGGCCGCCGGGATTATGCGTTCGCGAATTGACGAACTGATTGCCGGCATCGACAAGTCCACCGCGATATTGACCCAGGCGGAACGCAAAGGCATGGAGGTAAGCAAGCCAAAATTCGAATTGAAAGGCGCCACCGACGCGTTGACGCACGCCCGCGTTTTGATTCACAGTTCGTCAACCGCGGAAGTAGAGAAAGTGATTGGCCCCGGATTGGATGTCGCCGGCAAGGGTTACCAGGCGGGAATGGCCGCGCTGGGAGAATGGCGTTTCCGCCGGCAAGGCCTCGCTGTGTCGCTAGTATTCATTTTGTTTTTAGCCGTGCTGGTCTATCTTAAAATCAGACAGATTGAAGGTCGGCAAGCTGCTAACACGGTCACCAGGAGCTGAGACAGAACGTGTCGAAGCGCGGTTAGGCGCGAAATATTCATAGCGTCGCACGCATACAGAATGTCTCAGAGCGCATTTTTGGGCGACCGAAACCTGGCGCTCGTAAAGGAGCTGTGGGAGTATTGACCCGGTCCTGGTTATAAACATTTCGCCGCTACGCGGCTTTAGTTCAAGTGAAACAAGCAGCGGTCTGCAAACATAGATTTGTCGCGCGGGCGGTGATAATCATGGCGGCGGTATCGCTCTCATTTGTCGTCGCAGGTGGAAGTCTGACTGCCGGGCCTCGACCGCAAAAACGCTCTCAGCCGAGATCCCGCTCCCAAAAGCGGAAAGTTCCCCCGAAACCCAAAATCGATTACACGAAATTCTCGCACACCACCCATGCCGTTACGCAGAAACTCGCCTGCAATACGTGCCACAAAGTTCCGTCGAAAAATTGGAAAGATGTTCGTAAGGGTGATGCGGCCTTTGCGGACGTAACCGATTTCCCCGAGCACTCGACGTGCTTGAATTGTCATCGCGAGCAATTCTTTGCACGCGAAAGGCCGGCGCCTTCGATCTGTTCGAACTGCCATATTGCCGTGACGCCGCGAGATACGGCGCGCTGGCTTTTCCCAAGTCTGGGCGACGTTACCGATCCAAGCCTTAAGCGAAGAGACTCCATTTCCGAATTCGGCGTCGGCTTTCCGCACGATAAGCACCTTGATGTTGTCGGATTGAATCCCCACAGTCGCCCGTCGTTCGTAAACGCGCTGTTTCAGGATAAGAAGCCGGCACCCCCGAAAAGTTGTCCCGTCTGCCACGAGACTTATCAACCACAGGGTAAATCAAGTGAGGAATACGTGATTAAACCTCCAAAGACGCTGGGCGATGCGTTCTGGTTGAAGAAAGGCACGTTCAAGACGATTCCGAACAGTCATACGATCTGCTTTACCTGTCACAGCGCAGACTCAGGGATTCCGCCCGAGCCGAAGAATTGTGAGATGTGCCATAAGCTCGTCGGCCCGATGCAGTTGAAAGTCGATTTCGATCCGAAGCTGCCGCCGTTGATGGGCGCAGACAAAATGATGCTGAATCGTTGGAGCCGGAGAATTTCTGCCGGCGCATTTCGTCACGAAGCCGGCGAGCATCCGGATCTGAGTTGTCTGAATTGTCACAATGCCGCCAGCGCGACCTTCAATCCCGTCGATCCCAGAACGCTGAAAGTGCAGGTGAAATCGTGTGGCGGTGCTGACGGGTGCCACATCACGCCGACGACTGATGATGGCGGCGCGCTGAATTTCGAAATTGATAGTCGAAAGAAAGATCCGAAGTTCGTCTGCACCAAGTGTCACATGACTTTCGGTAAAGAGCCGCTTCCTGAGAATCATGCACAGGCGATTCCGACGCCGAAACCGAAAGCGAAGGCGAATTGATGGGTGGGCGAGTCTTCGAACAGATTGCGATGGGCGAAATCATGTTTGGGTGAATAAGGTTCACAGGAGCCGAATGTTTATAAACGAGAAGCGTAGAAAAGTAAGTGAGCTCCAGATGAGCGCAATGGTTCCGCGGGTTAAGCGACGAACGAAGATGTCGCTCCTGCGGAGTTTGCCCCTGCCTCCTGGCTCACTATTCTACAAATATTTTGTTCCTACGGGACTGGTTCCGCTGACTATCGCCGTTATCATTTTCACAATCGCTATCGTCAATTCTCGCGTTCACGGGTCGGCTCTGATTGCCCTGAACGAACCACAATCGGCCCAGGAACAGATGCAATTTCCCGAAGGCCTCGATTACTCTAAGTTCCAGCACGACACGAGAAATCACGCGCGCCTCCCGTGCCTGCTCTGTCATCGCCGTGATTCAAACGCCCCGGTTCCCAAACGTCCGGGCGCTTCCAACCACTTACCGTGCGCCGGCTGTCACACGCAGCAGTTTTCCAATGCTGAAAGTCCGATTTGCACCATCTGTCACACGGACGTTAAGTCAGGGGCACTCAAAGCGTTCCCGCGTTTGAGGAGCTTCCGCATGAAGTTCGATCATGCCCGCCACGTGAACATGGGGAGCGTAAGTTGCGCGACCTGTCATCGCCCCACGAGGGCAGGCGTCGCTCTGTCCATACCGGCGGGCTTCAATGCGCATACAACGTGCTATCGATGTCACACCAGCCGCGCGCAATCCGGGGGACGCGACATCTCTTCTTGCGGAACCTGCCATCAACTTGGCGGTTATTCCCGGACATCGCAATTCGCGAGGGCGTTTCGGCTGGGCTTCAGCCACGCGAAACACGAGAAGACTTCATGTAACGAGTGTCATCAGATTCGCGCCGGCATGCCGCAACGCCGGCAAGTGACGCAGCCTCAGCCGCTCAACCATCATGCCACCGGGCGTGGACAAAGTTGCCTGACTTGTCATGACGGGAAGCGCGCGTTTGGAGGCGAAGACTTTAGCGTTTGCAAACGCTGCCATACCGGCGCGACGTGGCGCTTTTGAACGCGTTTTCTCTAGCCCAGGCGTTTACGCCTGGGGTGAGAACCCGGGGGCACTATTAAAGCCGCATCAATGCGGCTTTGAAACACTCCGCTCCTTTAATCCCAGGCATACAGAGGGCGTGTCAGAACCGCGAGCGTAGCGACCGGATCAGGAAGAGCCGCGAAATTCATCTCAGCCCGGTTCGCTGTAATCGTTCGCCGCGAGGTTTCGTTTTTGATCCGAGGAGACTTCCAGATCCGGTCGCTACCGCTCGCGGTTCTGACACAGACTCTAAACGCGTGGGCTACGGAAAAGTCATTTCAAATGGGAAACTTCATAACACTCTGCACATTCGCATGCCATCGGCGAAACAATCTGAGATCAAGATCGTCCCAATTGGCGACGTGGATGATGAATTGCTCGAGTATCTCACGCTGACGTTGCCGGGCATCCTTAATGCGACTTGCGTTCTCCTGACTGAGACTCTTGATCCGCGGCCCAGTTACAACGCCGCGCGCCGTCAGTACCATTCAACGAATCTGCTCGCCCGTTTGGAAAAGTTCAGCCGCAGTGACGGAGAAAAGATCCTGGGCATTACCGTAATTGACCTCTTCATTCCGATCTTTACCTTTGTCTTTGGCGAGGCCCAGGTCGGCGGCTCCCTGGCGCTGATGTCGACCCATCGTTTGCAACAGCAGTTTTATGGTTTGCCAGAAGACGGAGAGTTACTTTTTGCGCGGGCTGAAAAAGAGGCTACCCACGAGCTCGGCCACGCTTTTGGTTTCCCGCATTGTCGCAGTTTTGACTGTGTTATGCGGTTTTCAAATTCAGTCGAAGAAGTGGACTTGAAACCCTGTAAGTTTTGCCAGTTGTGTGAAGCAAGATTGGGTATACCATCAGGCTCTACTTTGGCTGCTTAATCAGTTAAGATGAACATACCTAAACGGAGGTAACACTCGATGCGCCTTACCGCTGTAAGAAATCAAAATATCTTTCGATTCGCTCTCGTTTTGACATTGCTCGTCGTGGCCACAGGCCTGGTAATTCGCACGACCAGCTCTCAGACAAAAGCGCCAGTGACCATTGTGCTCGCAAAGGACGCGAAGCTCGGCCAGGTGGCGTTCAACCACGCCAAGCATATGACCGAGAATCGCAGCGCTGATCTGTCAAAGCCGATTGCCTGCGTTGACTGTCATCATACGGCCCAACCAGCGGCGGAAGCGGCCAAGCGTCCACCGCACAAGACCGCATGGCCGGCAGACCGGACGACGACTTTGACGATGGATCTGCTGGACAAGGATCCAAATGCACTGGGTGCGAAATGCTCTGATTGCCATGCGCGTACAGATGCCAAGCCGAAACTGCTGAAGGAGATTCCGACGGTGAAGTTTGAAGGCGCCGCTGAACCGACAGTCATGAACAATCAGCAGGCATTTCATCACGCCTGCGGCGATTGTCATGATGCGGTGGCGAAGGTAAAGGCTGATTCGACCGGCCCCACTTCGAAGAAGTGCACGGCGTGTCATAAGAAGAGCGCTTGACGGTGTGCACGCCTCCGGCGTGCTTGCTTCGTACCGCGGTACGCATCGCCTCTGGCGTACATAGTTCACCCGTGATCGGCAAAGGCACGCCGGAGGCGTGCGTACCGTACTTTTTCCCAACTGCTGAGAAAAACTCCGCTATGCTTTTGCAGGAATCGCGGTTTTTCACGGTTCCTGTGCGGCATAGTCGTTGCTCAATAACGCTCATTCCCGTGGGGGAATTTGTTCAGAGAAGAGCTTCATTCAGGAAGGTAACAGCAGTTATGAAAAAGATCGCAGCAGTTTTGGTCGGGATACCGCTGATGGCGACAGCATTGCTGATTTCGGTGCCGGCGCGCAGTGCCAGTGACGACGACGCCGCGGCTTTGTACAACACGAAATGCAAGATGTGCCACGGCGCCACGGCCGAAAAGAAGATGGATAAGACCAAGGCTGATGACGGGCTGATCCAAATCGTGATGGACGGCAAGGCCGCCGAGAAGCCACCGAATATGCCCGCCTTTAAGGAAAAAGGCATTTCGGCGGATCAAGCCAAGGCGTTGGTCGAATACATGAAATCGCTGAAGTAATCGCGAGGAGTTTAATCATCATAGCCTGCTCCTTTTGAGGCCCTCTCGAGACATCGGGAGGGCTACTTTTTTCTGGCCGCCAAAGCGGTACGCTCGCCTCCGGCGAGTCATAGCAAATCGAAGACGACTGATTGATGCACGCCAGAGGCGTGCGTTAGCGGATTGCGCTCTCTCACCTGTGACGCTAATCACCGCGCGGTCATTGCCGTGGAGGGTATCCTCCCTTATCATGCCTGCCGACAACGAGTGAACCTTGTGGGACGCTTAGCTTCCTCCTTAATCATCCTGATCGCAGGGCTGTTCTGCGCGTCGATCGCGCTCGTCATATTGAATCCGGCATCAGCCCAGGGGAATCAGAATCAAAATCAGAATTCGTCGCCTACCCCGGTAACACCAAATGCCGGAAGCGTTATCGGTGGTCCTAATGCGAACCAGCCAGGACCACCGCCGAACCTGCAATGCCAGGGCTGCCACGGTCCCGGCAAGCAGCTTCCTTACATGGCCGGCTCGCTGTTTCACAACGGCCCGCATGCGGAATACAGCAGGGGCTTTCACGCTAAGGCTCTACAAGCGGGAACCAAAGCCGCGAGTTGTCTGGATTGTCACACGCGTAATCGCGACATGACGACCATGCTGCCGGCCAGCGATCCCAACTCGACCATCAACCGGGCAAACATCGCCGAGACCTGTGGCCGCTGTCATGGCGATAAGAACGTAATGCAGGGCAGCGGCATCAGCGATCGGCCTTTGCTTGCTTACCAGGAAAGCGTGCACGCGAAAGCCATCGCGCGGGGAAACATGAGCGCGGCAGTCTGCACCGACTGTCATAACGGTCACGACATCCTGCCCGCTTCAAATTCGCAATCATCAATCGCCCGAGTGAACATCCCCAACACCTGCGGAAAATGCCACCGCACCGAGAGCAATGAATTTGTCCAAAGTGTGCATGGAGCAGCATTGGCGCGTGGCGTTTCCAGGTCGCCGTCCTGCACTGATTGTCACGGGATCCACAAGATCGAAACTCCGGTCGAAAACGGTGCCAACGGCACCAGATCAGCCACCGTGGCGTTGGGAACCCAAAGCTGCGCGAAGTGTCACGAAGGCGTGGCCCTCACGCGGGAGTTTGGCGTCGCCGGCGGACGCGTCAGCAGTTACCAGGACAGCTATCACGGCCTGGCTTCACAACTCGGATCAAAAGTCGTGGCCAACTGCGCCAGCTGCCATGGCGTTCACAGCATTCTGCCTTCGTCAGATTCGCGTTCGATGATCAGCGTAAACAACTTGCAGCAGACTTGCGGCCAGTGTCACGTCGGCGCCAGCGCTAATTTCACCAAAGGCAAAATCCATTTTGCTTCCGAACTGGTCGCTAATGCAGGAACCCGCGACATGGGCGCGCGCGGCACGGCGATCGTCCGGTGGATCTATCTGCCTTTAATCCTGCTCACGATTGGCGGAATGGCGGCGCACAACATCCTGGTGTGGCGCAAGAAAGTGATTGCCAGGCGGCGACAGGTGCGCACGATCGTACGCCTGACCGCGAATCAAAGACTGCAACACTGGCTGCTGCTGACGAGCTTCATCATCCTGGTTCTCAGTGGCTTTGCCCTGCAGTATCCGGATTCATGGCTGAGCTGGATGCTGGGCTCGAATGAGTATCTGCGGCGCATCATTCATCGCGTGGCGGCAGTCATCATGATTATCGTCGGCGCCTATCACCTGTTGTACCTGGCACTGACGAAGGATGGCCGGCAGTGGGTGAAAGACATGGTGCCGAAGCTGAAGGATGTCCGGGACGTGATCGGAAACTTCTCCTATTATCTCGGCCTCAAACGAGTGAAACCGAAAATCGCGCGTTTTGGCTACGCCGAGAAAGCCGAGTATTGGGCGGTGATTTGGGGCACGTTCGTCATGGGCCTTACCGGTCTGATGATCTGGTTCAAGATTTCGCTGTTCAGTTTTCTCCCCCGTTGGTGGATCGACATCGCCCTGGCCATACATTTTTACGAAGCTGTGCTGGCGACTCTGGCCATCATTGTCTGGCACTTCTACCAGGTCATTTTCGATCCGGACGTTTACCCGGTAAACTTTGCCTTTCTCGACGGCCGGGTATCAGAAGAGCTTTACGAGGAAGAGCACGAATTGGCTTTTGAGGCGATCAAGGAACAGCAGGCGAAAGAAGCCGCGAGTCAAACGCCATCTGGCGAAGAACGACCAGATACCAAGTAGATGGACAAACATTCTATCCATATGAGCAGGCCCCCGGACAGGGTCGGCGAAATCGAATCATTAGATCCGAAGCCGCCAAGTCTGTTTCGCAATTACATTAGTTTTGTGGGCGGGGCGATCGTCATCGCCAGCTTCGTCAGTGTGGTGCTGCTCTTTCTGATCGAGATTACCTCGAAAGCGGAAAATCCTTACATCGGCATTCTCACTTACATGATCCTGCCGTCCATTCTGATTTTCGGACTCGTGGTCGTTGTCCTTGGCAGAATGATCGAGCGGCGGCGGCGGCATCGTGTCTCACCATCTCAGGTGTCGGCTTATCCGAAACTGGATTTAAACGATGCCGGTTCGCGGCGGGCTTTCTTTATCTTCCTGGTCATCACCTTCGTCTTTGTGTCCGCCAGCGCGTTCGGAAGTTATCGCGGATACGAATACACCGAGTCGGTCAACTTCTGCGGCCAGACCTGTCATACCGTGATGAAGCCTGAGTACACCGCGTATCTTGCGGGTGCGCATGCCCGGGTGGGTTGTGTCGGATGCCACGTCGGGCCGGGCGCAAGCTGGTACGTGCGTTCAAAAATCTCCGGCGCTTACCAGCTTTACTCAGTTACTTTCAACAAGTATTCGAAACCGATCACCACGCCGGTTCACAATCTGCGCCCGGCGCAGGACACCTGCGAGCAGTGTCATTGGCCAGAGAAATTTTTCGGCGGGATGATGAAGGTTTTCAACCGTTACGGTTATGACGAGAAGAACACTCTGCGGCAACGTCGAATGCTGATCAATGTCGGCGGCGGCAGCCCGAGCACGGGGTTAGTCACCGGTATTCACTGGCACATGAACATTGCCAACGAAATCACTTACGTTTCGATCGATGATCACCGGCAAGTCATCCCCTGGGTTCGTATCAAGGACCGGCACGGAAACGTCACCGAGTACTTTGATCGCACGCGGCCATTGACCCCCGATCAAATTGCCAACGGCGACAAGCGTCGCATGGACTGTGTCGATTGTCATAACCGGCCGGCGCACGTCTACCTGCCGCCGGATGCCGCCGTCGATCAGGCGTTTGTGTCAGGTCGCCTCGACCCGGCGCTGCCTTATCTGAAGAAACTGTCGGTCGAAATTCTGAGCAAGACCTACACGACCACTCCGGAAGCGGTCAGCGGGATTGAGAAGGGTTTGCACGATTACTATCGGACCAGTTATCCGGACGTGTATGCGAACAAGCGCGCATCGGTCGATGGCGCCGTGGCAGAAGTGCAGCGCATCTTCCAAACCTATTTCTTCCCGGAGATGAAGACCGACTGGCAGACCCACCCGAACAACATCGGCCATCTCTACTTCACCGGCTGTTTCCGCTGTCACGACGGCGAGCACGTCAGCAACACGGGCAAAGTCATCAGCAACAACTGCAACGTCTGTCATACGATGATCTATGACTCTGCCGGGCCGCCGGAAAGGAACGTTAAGACCGGGCCGTTTCAACATCCCGTGGATCTGGGTTCATTGGCCGAACGCAAATGCGAGTTCTGTCACAAAGCCAACAAACCATTCGTGCATCCAATCAATCTCGGCGACATCTCACAGTTTCAATGCGTCGAGTGTCATCAGAAGAAAGAGACGAAGCTGACTGCGCAATGAAGCGCCGCGTAGCGGCCGAAGATCTGTAGCCCACGGCGGGAGCCGTGGGTAACAAACCGAATTGACCCCACAGCCGCCGAGCGGCGGAACATTGCTGGACATTGAGGATGAGTTGCGCCCCTCTGGGGCTGCGTCATTCCTGCTTCGTTCGATCCCATGGCTTACGCCATGGGCTACAGATCGGTCGCCGCTCTGCGGCTGACAAAGAGGCGAAATAAATTCAGATTGAATTCGTGAGACTTAGTGAGGCTGAGCGGTTCATCAAGCCGTTGACGGCGCGGTGTCAGAAGCCCGACCGTCAGGGAGGGCAACAATGCCAAGCGAGCCCTTGTTGACGCGCGGGCGTCTGACCCTTTGCATTGGCTCAAACTGCGCGCTGAAGTGCCGCAGAAATTCTGGTTGGCTGACGATGCGATACCCGGGAATCGATTCGCGCCGTTGGTGAACATCAAGGATCGCTTCGATCACATAGTCGATGTGGCTCTGAGTGTAGACGCGATGGGGAATCGCCAGCCTTACCAGCTCCATTGCCGCGGGCATCTCGGCGCCGCTGTCGGGATTCTTCTCGGCGTGCATCACAGTGCCGATCTCGCATGAGCGAATCCCGGCCTCGCGATACAGTTCGATGGCGAGTGCCTGCCCCGGATATTGAAGTTGGGGAATATGCGGCAGCATCGCGTGGGCATCGATGTAGATTGCATGACCGCCCGGGGGTTGCACGATCGGTACGCCGGCGCGGGCAATGTGTTCGCCCAGATAACGAATCGAAGCAAAGCGATATTGCAGATAATCTTCGTGCATTACTTCGTTCAGGCCCACAGCGATCGCTTCGAGATCTCGTCCCGCCATTCCACCGTAAGTCGGAAATCCTTCAGTCAGAATCAGTAGGTCCTTCTCCTGCTGGGCCAAACGGTCGTCGTTGGTGCAGAGAAAGCCGCCGATGTTTGCCAGGCCGTCTTTCTTCGCCGACATCGTGCAGCCATCAGCGTACGAAAACATCTCACGCGCAATCTCTTTTACGGACTTGTCGGCATAGCCCGGTTCGCGCAGCTTGATGAAGTAGGCATTCTCGGCAAAGCGGCAGGCGTCCAGATACAGCGGCAAACCATAACGCGAACAGATCGCTTCGACCTCACGAATGTTCGCCATCGACACCGGCTGCCCACCGCCTGAATTGTTGGTAACCGTGAGCATCACGAGCGGGATTTGGTCCGCGCCCACCCGTTCAATCAAATCCAACAAGGCCCGCGTATCCATGTTGCCTTTGAATGGATGATAGACCGCAGGTGTGTAGAACTCCGGAATCGGAAGATCGACGGCTTCGGCGCCGACATATTCAATGTTGGCCCGGGTCGTGTCGAAGTGCGTGTTGTTGGGGACCACACTTCCATGGCGACAGGTGGTCGCGAAAAGAATACGCTCCGCGGCCCGCCCCTGGTGCGTCGGGATTACTTGTTTGAAACCAAAGATGTCGCGCACCGTTTCTTCGAAACGGTAGAAACTGGCGCTGCCGGCGTAAGATTCGTCACCACGAATCAGCGCCGACCATTGCGCGGCACTCATTGCCGCAGTGCCGCTGTCGGTAAGCAAATCAATGATCACCTGCTCAGCCTTTAACAAAAAAAGATTGTAGGCAGCGTCCCGCAGATAACCTTCGCGCTCCGCGCCGGTGGTCATCATAATTGGCTCAATTACCTTGACGCGAAAGGGCTCAATGATTGTTTTCATCGGTTCAAACATTCAGGCGTACTGGGCTTTTACCTTTGGAGTTGTGTTCGCCGGATTTGATTCGCCCAGGTGTTCACGGAAAATTCGGGCCGCCGCGGCGAGAAAATCATAGGAAGTGAGAATTCCCACGAGCCGGCCATCGTCTACCACCGGCAAACAGCCAATCTTATTATTCTGCATCGTCGCCAGCGCTTCGAGCGTCGGGGTCGAAGACGACACCGTCAATGGATCTGTCTTCATTATTTCGCGCACCGTCAAAGGCTGCTCGGCCGGCGAGGGCAAACCATGGCTGAACAAATGCAGCAAGGCGCGGTGGGTCACCAGACCAACCAGGCGGCCTTGCTCGTCTTCCACCGGCACGTGTCGAACATGACGCCAGTCCATCACGCTGGCCGCCAGATCCACCAGATCGTCCGGGCGCACGGTAAAGAGATCGGTGGACATGAACTGTTCCACCGTTTGGTAACTCTGGATCCAATCGGTATCTTCGACCCGAGACATGATTTCCCACTTGTGCACAGGATTACCCTCCTTTTGCTCCTGCAGCATGCGCGCGGCCAGTTCGCGATAACGCAAGTCTTTCGGCTCCAGGTCGTCCATCGAGGCGAGTGACTTCAAAATCCAGCGGGCCCCTGTCTGCCGCGTATTCACCCGCTCGCCGATTATGCCCAGATACAAATCGATGTCCGCCGCATCGACCTTAGCGCTTTCCAGTCCCTGCCGGGCCAGCGGCAGCAACTGATCGCGAATCAACGAACCTGCGGAACAACTCTTCTTGTCGATCCATCTTATTTGCGCGTGCAGGTCGTAGCGGGCGGCGGCGAAAAAGTTGGCTTTCGCATCGTCAAAGTCCATACGCTTTGAGATATCCCCGTACTCCTCTGGTAGCGCCAACATCAGACCCATGAAGAATGCCGTATTGGCAACTTCATCAAATACGGTCGGGCCGGATGGCAGAGCTCGATTCTCAATCCGCAGTTGCGCCACACCTTTTGATACGCCGTAACAGGCGCGATTCCAGGGCCAGACAGTTCCGTTGTGCATGAAGAGTGCCGACAAGACCGGAGTCTCGCCCCGAGCGAGCACCTCGAGCGAATTCTCATCAGGAATGGAGATCATAATCGGGCGAAATCGCGTCAGCTGATCCTGCAACAATTCGAGTACTGAGTTTTTCACCCAGCGTTCGCCGAATCCGACCCGGGTCGGTTGGCTGCGCGCTTGTTGCTGACGTGATCTCTCATCGGCCGAATGCTGAAACAGGGCCAAACGTGTTTCCTGCCAAAGGCGCTTGCCAAACAGAATTGGGGAATTGACTGCCGCAGCCAGCACCGGTGCGGTGATCGCCTGCGCCATGTTGTAGGCCCCGGCGAACTCTTTGGGACCAACCTGAAAGTGGATCTGAAAACTGGTGTTGCACGACTCCATCATCATGTTGTCGTGCTCGATTTGCAGCTCGTCAAGGCCCTTGATGTGAATCGAGAACGGTCCGCCTCGCAATTTCGTGACGGCGCGATTCAGTTCGAGATAGCGGGGGTTGGGGGTGAGATTGTCGAGCGTGAGATCCGATTGGCGCAGTGTTGGCAGGATTCCGGCCAACAGCACATCGGCGCCCAGCTCGGCCGCGCGATCACGAGTCTTCGCCATCAACTCGTTCAGCTCCAGCTCCATGCGAGTAAAGCAATTACCGGCGATCAACTGAGGCGTGATATTGGCCTCGAGATTGAAACGGGCAATCTCAGTGGTCAGTCTCGAGTCGTCAAGACCTGCCAAAAGCTCTACGGCGATGGGCGCGGGTCCCAGGTGCTGATCAACCAGAAACATCTCCTGCTCGGCGCCCATGCGGCGCACACCACTTTCGATACACCCATGATCGATCATGTAATCGAGCGCCCGCAGGTCGTCGAGCACCGCACTCATGAACGCCTGAAGTTTGCGTTCATCGAACCCCTGCTCGACGTGTTTTTCGCCCATGATTGTTTCCAGAAATCGAAAATCGAACCGCGAGACCTCTCAGTGACTCAAGTCACAGAGCAAGAATCGTACCCGCTCTTTCGAGCGTATTGAGCTTAGCAATCAGAAATCAAATCGAAGTTAACTTGTGGAAAAACCGCGCGCCGTTGAGTGAATTTTCGCAGGCTATCGGAAGTGGACATCTCGCTAAAGGCGTTGTTCGGGCCATTACTGGTAAGGCATGAACATTGCTGATACCAGACAAGTAGCACGCTCACGGGGGCATCAACCTTAGATTGGGAGGGACGAGCGATGGCCAAAGACGGGCGCGACATCCTCGAGTTACTGAAGACCGAACTCGACTTCATCGAAAAGGGCGGGTATGGCCGCTCGGTGCGGACTCCGTGGAGGCCAACCTCGTCGTTTCGCGATTCATTGACGTGCGTGAATTACGCATTGCCTGAGAAGACTCACTCTTGCACGGAATGTCATCTCATCGATTTCGTCCCGCGCGGAAAGGAAAATGATGAAGTGCCGTGTCACTTCATCCCTCTGAACGCGGCCGGCGATACGGTTGAGAGCCTGGAAGGTAACCAGGAAAAATTAGAGGAAGCGCTGAAAGAGTGGATGCGTCGAAGGATTGCTGAGATCGAGGCCGAGCGGAATTCAGAACGATTCGCTTAGCTGGGTGGGCAGTGTCCGCGGCGTGCAACCATGCGCCAGGGGTAAATCGGGGCGAGTTCACAATCTAAACAAAGGGAGGTCGACCATCATGACTGTTGTTTATTTGATCATTGCCGCGTTGATCGTGGCCGCGATCTATTTTGGCATAAGGTACTTCGTGCGTGCCTCGCAACTGTTTTCAGGTGAACGGGTAATTATCTGCCCTGAAACCGGCAGACAGGCGATGGTCGAAATCGACACCAGGCATGCAGCGATCACTACGCTTTTGGGGCAGACGGACCTGCGCCTGGAGAATTGTGGCCGCTGGCCAATCAAACAGAATTGCGGGCAGGAGTGCCTCCTCCAGTTTGATGTCGCGCCGGCTGAGTGCCTGGTGCGCAGCGTGCTCGAGAAATGGTATCGCGATAAGAGTTGCGCTTTTTGCGAAAAACCGTTCGCGGAAATTTCGCTGGTTGATCACAAGCCGGCTCTGCTTAATCCGGAAGGCGCGACGGTTGAGTGGCGACAGATTCCTATGTCAGCGGTGACCGAAGCGATGGCGACTTACCTGCCAGTCTGTTGGAACTGTCACGTTGCTCAAAGCTTTCGCCGCGAACATCCTGAGCTGGTGGTGGATCGAACTCCGATCGTATTGCAGCCCCCGACGCAGTCAATTCAAAGACCGCTG
>Ga0068859_100002247_pt1 | contig 19593 bp, 11 predicted proteins | sample KBSSwiS22_FD_66585 | JGI IMG/M metagenome (GOLD analysis project Ga0068859, IMG submission 66585) | Switchgrass rhizosphere microbial communities from Kellogg Biological Station, Michigan, USA - KBS Switchgrass S2-2 | ecosystem: Host-associated > Plants > Roots > Rhizosphere > Soil ...
GTCGCAACACTGAGCGTGAATGCAGCCCCGCCGCCCGCACCTGCAGCTGCGCCGGCGATTACAGTTACCCCGGCTGTTGCGCCTGTGCCATCCATCATTCAGACACTGCCTTCGGCCTTATCGCAGTGTGATCGAATGCCGCCGAACTCGAACAGGCGCGACTGTCGTTAGTTTCCGTGAACTCGTGTGATTTAGGGTGATCTCGCGCGTAAGGACTCAGAGGCGACTGTCAGCTCAGAGTTTTTCCTTAGAGCCCTATGCGGCATTTTATGAGGACGTGACTACCTCGCTCTCTCGCTTGAAATTCCTATACTCGAGTCTGGAGTCCGCGGAAACATTTCACGACGTCTCGGGTCTAACCGCCACTATGATGCATCGTTTGCTCGCTTCAATCGTTGGCGGCCTGGCGACCACCCTGCTGCTCGCCAATGCGACGGTCTCTCAGACCGCGGAGGCCGAAGGCATCCTTCGAGCAACCATCATCGACCAGGAAACTTCGCGGCCTGTCCGCGATGTTTCTGTGACGCTGACGGGCCCGTTAAAACCCGCGGACTTCGAGTCACTGCACAGGCAACTGGAAACGTTCGATTTCGCAAGCGCCGCGATTGCGGGCGTGGATCGAACCCTGGCGACGATCATCGCGAACTGGCGCAAGTCCGCGACGGATACCGCAATCTCTCAACGCATTGCGGCGAGCGACCGCAACGGCATGGTCGTCTTGCACGGAGTTCCGGCCGGTGACTACCTCGTTGGCGTAGAGCGGACAGGCTACTTCGAGACCTTTTCAAATCCTGCGGATCGATCCGTGTTCGGTCGCATCGTTCACCTTATCGGACGGCAGACGACGGAAATGACGATTCCTGTCGTGCCGGGCGCTTCTATCGGTGGGCGATTGCGCAACGCGAACAATCCGCCGGCGGAAGTGTCTGTGTTTGTCATCAACTACCTCTACGGCATTCCCATTCTGGTTCCGCAGGCAACGGCGCCCGCAGGCGCGAGCTACAAGTTGGAAAACCTTCCGCCCGGCGAATACCTGATCGGCGCGACCGGCTTTCCCCATGTCTACCACCCGTCTGCGACCGATGCGCATCGAGCGACTTCGGTAGTTATCCAGGGCGGAGAGACTCTTTCGAAAATCGATATCGATTACGGTGCCGCGAAGGCCGTCACGATCTCGGGTCGATCAATTCTCCCGGCGGGATTCAATCTGAGCGACACCGGCTATCGCGTGATTCCCAGGGACCCGAACGCATGGGTGCCGTTCAGTGCCGTGATGCGCTATTCCGAAAAGCTTCCAAATTCGAATCAATTCGAGATTCCCGGCGTTGGTCCGGGCACCTACGACTTCTACACGGCGAGGCGGCCGATGCCGGAAGCACCTTTGATCTATGGGCAAATACCGCTGGAGGTGGGCGCGGCAGATGTCAAGAATCTCGTTGTCCGGGTTCAGCCGAGGGTTACGGCGCGCGGAGTCGTCACGTTCAACGGCAACGCGGTGGTGAGGGGTGATGACTCCACGGCTCGATCCCGTCAAATCAGGTCGGAAGGCACATTGCAGTCGGCAGGGGACGGCACTTTCAAGATCAGTCTCGACGTGGTGCTTGCCACCACACCGATATCGATCTCCCTGGAACCGGATGACGGTGCGCGACGGCTTCCTGTATACCGCAACGTGGGAAGAGGACTTCAGGCTGCGGTCTCCAGCGGCGCATTCGTCATACCCGAAGTTCCGGGGGGCCGATTCCGCGCGCGGGTCGATATTCTGGAGTTACCTGACGCGTATGTTGCGGATATCCGCCAGCGAGGTGTGAGCGTCTATGACTCCGGCATCACGATCACGGAGCGCGCGCCAGAGCCGCTTGAAGTGCAGATCGACACGGACGGCAGCAGAATCGATGGCGTCGCACGCATCGAAGGACAGCCTGCGCGCCCGGGCATGATGGTCGTCCTGGCTCCGCCACCCGCGCGCCGGCAAAACCGCGCGCTCTATAAGGTGACCTTTACGGATAGCGGCGGCCGGTTCGCATTCCGCGGCGTACCGCCGGGCGAGTTCAAACTTTTTGCGTGGAACACGATTCCTGTCGGAGCGTACAAGAATGATGTCTTCCTCGCCCGGTACGAATCGTCCGGGCGAACCGTTCGAGTTCCGCAGGACACGACCGTCACGGTACCGGTGAACATCATCGGGAACGAACTCCGGTGACTCAGCCCTTATCTCTCTCGGATCATCTCCGCTACTGAACAAGTAACAAGCGTGCGTTATGCATGCATGTTCCGTAAGGATTCCTTTTCGACCTTTGAAGGTTCGCTTGATATCGGCGTTGAAAAGGGAAGCCTTTAAAGAATACGCTCTGGGAACCCTCACGTTTCGAACTGGAGAGCTCATAACGATTCAGTGAAGAGGAGGTAGTCATGATTCGGTGCAGGAAAACAGAGCTCCGGAGCAAAGGCGCTCAGGTAACTGTAATTCTGGTTGTCCTACTGACTTTGATCGGAAGTTCTGCGGTAAACGCGGACGCAAGCAGCATCGTGGTGGGCCACGACATTAACACTCTGGCAACTTCTCCCACGATCCCCAGCGGTCAGGAACCTGCATTTGCAGTCAATGTTGCTACGTTTCTCACATCCGGAAGTGCTTCGAAGAACCTCCTCTTATTCGAGTCGAACCCGGGCGATGCGATCCGCAATTTTGCTCCGAGTGTTCTCACGGCTCTTACCAACGCAGGATTTGCGCTAACGGTGACATCGAACTACGCCACGCCCTTTACAGGCTTTGATGCCATCTTTGTTGCCCAGGACTTTCCCGTAGCCGGCTTTCTCAACAACAGTGCACTGATCAGTTACGTGAACGCTGGTGGAAGCGTGTATCTCGCCGGCGGTGTGGGAACCTCCGCTGCCGTCGAGGCGGCCGGATGGAGCACCTTCCTAAACAACTACGGGCTGGCCTTCGCCACGTCATACAACGGTCTCAATACCGTTGCCATTACGAGTCTGCACCCTATCTTTGCGGGAATCACGAATCTGGGCAGTGGAAACGGGCAATCTATTATCAACCTCGGCACGAATCCCAATGCGCAGATCGTTCAGTTTGCCGGTACGCAGGGGGTGTACGCTGTCGTCAACGTAGCCGGAACGACTACCGTTCCCGAGCCCCCAACCTATCTGCTCTCGCTCACGGGTGTGCTTGGTCTCCTCGGCTACGCCTGGAGAGAACGGAAACTGAGTCCGTGACATGGCTCACTTTGCGCGCGGGACTTTTCCAGCCCTGACGCTGCGGATGCAGCCGCGTCGCGGCTTTCCGCCGAGCGCGCTGCGACCGATCGACCGCGTCTTCACACGCAGGAGGTCAGCGGTTCGAGACCGATCGGTCCCATTGATTCCACAATATTTGTAGCCGGGAGGAATCCCGGCTTTTTCTTGGGGGTGCGGATAGGGTGCGGATTATGAGCAAGAAGGAAACTCGAGAAATGGCAATTTTCCAGACCTTCTATGAAAAGACAACCTTCGCTGGACGAGAAGTCGCGCCGCAGAACTGATTACTTTGCGGGCGGCTTCCAGTTCAGCAGGATCGTGATAGGTGGGGTGACGCTGTTCTCGGCGTTGATGTTCATCAGGAACCGGCCGTCGTGAGAGACCGAGTATTGCTGATTGGTCACAGCATTGCTACCTCCGCCCCAGAGCCGCGTATGAAACAGCGAGGTCGGCTTGCCGGAGTTGATCCCATTGCCGGCCTCCTCAATACTCACGGCCATTAAATTTCCATCGGGAGCGATGTAATACAGTTCCTTGCCGTCGCGACGCCATCGCGGCTGCACTCCGCCTCCGGTCGAAATCTGGTATTGCCCACCGGGCCCCGGAAAGGGGCGCACATAAATCTCGTATCCCGAACCGGACTCCGTCGATTGATACGCAACCCAATGCCCGTCTGGAGAAAATTGAGACTGGCGCTCCTCGAACATCGTCTTCAGGAAGGGCGCGGGCTTGCCCGGTTTGCCATTCTCATCCAATGGCAGCATCCAGATGTCTGCACCGCTTTCCTGAGAGAGCGCTATAAAAAGGAGAAAGCGTCCGTCCGTTGAAGTATCATTCGGCACCTTGTCTTCGTCGGATTCCAGGAGCAGCTCTTCATTACCATTTCGATCGGATAGTCCCCAGTAGAGATTGCGGTGTCCCTTCCGATTTGAATCGAACACGACGTGGCGGCCATCGTGCGACCACACCGGATAGCGATCCAGACTCGAATCGAAAGTAAAGCGGCTCGATCGGAGAGCGTCTACGATATACACATCCGTATTGCCTTGCACACTTCGGAAAATCATCGCGCGCTTATCGTCCGGAGCCAGTACGGGCGATGACGGGCCACTTCCATCCGGTTCTCCGAGAGTGCCCAGCATTTTGCCGGTGCGATCGAACCATGTCAGTTGCCTGCGAGCGTTGATTCCAGACCTATAGGCGACGATGCCAGTCCATGAAGCAGAAAATGCTCCCGTGCCAAGCGTCAACTCGGAACTCACCGAGTCCGCAACCACAACAGGATCACCAACGAGGACCCCGGCGGATACGTCGAGACGCCGAGCCACCAGAGCTCCTTGACGCAAAAACAACAGCCATCCCGGCTCGAGGTAGGCCCCTGCGGTGTCTGCGGCAGTCAGGAATTTGGTATCGGTAGAATCCAGCGAGCCAAGGTAGATTCCCTGGACGTCGCCGGATCCAACAGCGAAGAACAGAAACTGGCGGCTATTCGGAATAAACGAAGGGTAACGGTGACTGTTTTGACGCGTATCCAATTTCGTTACAGCCACGGGTGTGCCGCCTGCTGAATCGGGAATCTTGAACAGTGGAGAAGTATTGGTCGGTGCGTACAGAATGATGCCTTCGCTGCTCCAGGTTCCACCACGCAAGCCCGCCGACGCCGCAAGAGTCTGCGGAGGCCCTCCGCCAGTGTCCACACGCATGAGTTTGCTGTTCGCGTAATAGGCAATCGATTTCCCGTCGGGCGACCAGAAGGGGAAACTCGCACCTTCAGTTCCGGGCAAAGCCTGCAAGGTTGTTGTATCCATCGGACGAAGCCAGAGTCGCTCCGAGCCGTTGGAGGCGGCTACAAAAACAACAAGTCGTCCATCGGGTGAAATGGCAAATGACGTTGGATCGTCCGTGGGAGGTGTCGTTACATCGAGTCGCAGCGGCTGTGAGAGAGCGGGCGAACGAAAGTACGGCACCGCGAGCACCGACGCAACGACAAGAAACCCAAGGGCGATGATCCACGGAATCCACGAGCGCGTTGAGGAGCCCGGCACTCCGATCTGAGTTTTCTCGTCGGATTCCAATGCCGCGTCTTCGATCTCATTTCGCACATCCGCAGCAGCCTGCAGGCGGCGTCTTGGATCCTTCCGCAGACAGCGATCGAGCAGGCGGCGGACGGACGGCGATGTGTCTGCGGGCAGCCGGCCCCAATCCGGCTCCGACTTCAGCACGGCGGCAAGGATGTCGGAGACTGTTTCGCCCACGAACAGCTGTCTGCCCGCGAGCATTTCATACAGCACGCAACCGAATGCAAAGACATCGCTGCGTGCGTCCACCGACAGTCCTCTGGCCTGCTCCGGAGACATATACGCGGCCGTGCCAAGAACGATTCCGGCGTTGGTTGCGCCCACGCTTATCATCGTTGGAGAATTCGAGAGACCTGTGGCCGCTGCGTCGCTGGTCATTGCCTTCGCCAGCCCGAAGTCGAGAACCTTCACCTGACCATCCGGCGTGAGCTTGATATTCGAAGGTTTCAGATCCCGATGAATCACGCCCTTTTCGTGAGCCGCTTCGAGCGCTTCCGCAATCTGGCGGGCGACTTTCAAAACTTCGTCCATCGGCAGCGGTCCACGCGCGATCCGGTCCGCCAGCGTCTCGCCGGCGACAAGCTCCATGACGAGAAACTTGCGAGCGCCGGACTCTTCTATTCCGTAGATCGCTGCGATACGAGGATGGTTTAGAGAGGCCAGCACGCGCGCCTCGCGCTCGAATCTAGCGGTTCGATCCACATCGTGCATGAAGGCTTCGGGGAGGAGTTTAATTGCGACGTTCCGGCCGAGCTTCGCATCCGACGCCTCATACACCTCTCCCATACCACCCGTGCCCAGATGGCTAGTGATCTCATAGTGGGCGAGTTTTGTTCCAATCATGAAGTGCCGGACATCTTAACAGATGCCAAATGACGACAACTCAATTGTCGTAATACCGCCATTCCGGTGTGTCGTTGAATCGAGGATCTGATCCGACGGGCTACTTCATCAGGGGTACAACCGATATATTGACTGGGGCGAACCAGACCCGAGTTTGTCTGCATAACCAGTAAGGGGGTCAGATTTATGCGCACTCTTCTATTTCTCATCGCGTTGTTCGCGATGACGCCAGTTCATGCAGGACAGGCTTTGGACACTTGCTGTCGACTGACTGCGTTCAATCCTGGTAAAACGATGGAACTGCAGATTGCGGTGACTAACCTTCAGGATCAATCCCTGCTCATACATCAAACTCTTGCGGAATGGGATCTGCGACTCGACATTAGAGACGCGAACGGACGACAGGTTCCGCTGACAGATTATGGTCGTCACGTCGCGACAGTAGAGCGATCGGGAAGCTTACGCAAACATACGCTTGCTCGAGACCAGCAATTCACACAGTCCATCGACCTTGGCAAGGTTTATGAACTTACCAGCGGTTCCTACTCCATCACTGTCTTTCGTGATGTGTTCCTAGGCGAAAAGACGGTAGAGCTTAAGACGACAACGACGATCCGAATTCCATGAGGAGCGATTGGGAAATAACCGCACGCTGGACATCGACCGGGCCCGTTCGAGGCTTAGTTTTTCACTAAAGCCGGTGGTCGCGTGCGGGGCACCGGCTGATTCGCCTATTTCACCCCTATCGCTTCAGCAAAGAGGGCCAGTTCAAGACGACGGTGATCGGGGTTGAGGGAGTGAGCGAGGTAGAGGTACGCGGAATAGAGATCAGGAATTGCCGTCCCCCGGGGAACACGTCATAAGGGATTCCCTAAGAAGCGCCTTCGGGGTACGACAAGCCGGTCTTGAAGAGAGGCGTGGACTTGGGAGCAGAAAAGCTTCCGTCCGTGGTCACCGATACGGCCACCATCTGTTGGCTCGGATCCATGTAGTACAGTTCGCGCCCGTCGCTGCGCCACCGCGGAAACATACCGCCCCGGGTCGAAATGATGAACTTTCCCAGAGCCGGATTCGGGAACGCCTGAACGACGACCTCATAACCGCCGGATTCGTTGGATACATATGCCATCCAGCGGCCGTTGGGCGATAAGACCGGCTGGCATTCGTCGAAAGTTCCCGTCAGATACGGGAAGGCCTTTCCCCCGTCCTCCACCGGAAGCACCCAGATGTCGCGCTGCCTCGCTTTCGACGACTTGAATTTCTCGAACACTATGATCTTGCCATCCCGCGACCAGTCCCTCGCGTACATGATCGTATCGTCTTCCATGCAGACCAGGAGTCGGGCGCTGTCAGATTGGACGGCCTCTCGTAAAGCTCGGTGGCGGCGAGCGCGTTGTCTTTGCCTTTGGCGAATACGACGCGCGACCCGTCTGGCGACCAGATGCCATAGCCGCCGAAAACACGCTCGGGTGTGACCTGTGTTTTCAACTTTCGATCGAGATCAAGGATCGTCACAAACGTATTCGCGATTACTCCGAGATTGAATGCCACGCGCTTGCCGTCAGGGTCGAGCCGGACATCCGAGACACCCAGCAAGGATTCTATGGGCTGGGAGCGGTCGTGGGGTTTTTCCTGTATTGAAGGCCGGAAGCCGATGTATTTCTGGCTCACCTCCTGCGCTGTCAAGTGTCGATATTCCGGCACGTCACGGAAGAGGTTGCCCCGTGCTTTCCAATTCCCGCAGGAATGCCCTTTGTGTAAGGTTGGCTGCCTGCGAATGCAAGGCGGACTGCAGTCTCAAAGGAGTGAGGGCTGTACCGGTGCCATTGACCACACTGAACGATCAACTGGATCCCGAAGCCGTTCCCAAGCGCGACAGTCTCCGATCGATTGCGCAGCTTTGTTTGTTGGCAATTTTGTTGCTGGAGTGGCCGCGACGTGCGGGCTGTTTTGTGTTCGGTTCACCGGAACTTGTGGTGATTGCCGTCGCGGTGTTGTTGAGCTGGGGCATTCAGGCACGCCAATGGCTTCTTATCGGCGCCACGGTGGGTATTGTTGGCTTTAATACTTGGATGTCCAGTCTCGAAACGGTTCGCGGTGGTTCAAATGAATCCGCTGCTGTAGCCAATCTGAGGACTATCAGCACGGCAGAAGTCACCTACCTGTCGTCATCAGGCGGACGCTACGGCACGATTGAGGACCTCATTGCGGCCAGGCTGTTGGACGATACATTCACCGGCACAAAGGCCGGTTACAACTACACCGTGACGTCGGATGCCACGAGTTCGGGTTACACGGCGGAAGCTGTGCCAGTCTCAAGCAGAACCGGTCGCTATGGTTACTACAGCGTTCCCGATGCCGTGGTTCGTTATTCGACGGACGCTTCGCTCGCCCCTGCCGGTCAGTCCGGACGTTCCGTCCAGTGACGATTCAGCCGAGCTCTGTAATGGAAACAGAAGACACATCCAATGATCAACGAGGTCTGGAACGGCGACAGTTCTGCCGGTCACTTGCCCCGGTCTTCTTGTTGGCCAGTCTTTCGCTGATATTCGCACATCCCCCGTACCACGGTGGACTCACCGCATCCTTTATATTGGGTTTTCTGGTGCTGTCGATCATTTGTGGCATATTGGGCCGCCGATGGATTCTTGTCGCGGTGGCTGTGGCGCCGATAGTGGGCATTGTTGGCTTGAGTATCCTGCTGGCAATTGCGTTCAGGCATGGCGGTGAGAATGAACCTCCCCCGGTGTCAAATTTGAGGACCATCAACACGGCGGAAGTCACCTACCTGTCGTCGTCTGGCGGCCGCTACGGCACTATCGAGGACCTCATTGCGGCCAAACTGTTGGATGACACATTCACCGGCACAAAGGCCGCGTACAACTACACCGTCACCCTGGATGCCACGAGTTCAGGCTACACGGCAGAAGCTGTACCCGCTTCGACCGAAGCCGGTCGCTATGGCTACTACAGCGCTCCAGATGCCATAGTTCGTTATTCAACGAACACCTCGCTTGCTCCGCCGACACAGGCTGGAAAGTCAGTCCAGTAAGTCTGGCTCATCAGTCGAGACCATTCGCCCGTTTCCTTCCTAAAGACGGAGATTTCAGAGAATTCATGCTGTCGGCATCCAGTACGGGATGCCGGCGACGACGATGAAGAGGGGATCGAGCCGCGCTTCCGGCGGAATTCCGCCCAGTACGATTCGTAGACACGGCCCTGGTGGCTCGCTATGCTAGTGCGCACGCCGTCCGAGCAGAATCCAATTCACCCCCCGGAACCATTGCTCCTGCGCGGCCGGAATTCTTTACGCAGACCAAAATCAAACCGCGAGGGGGCAGAATGAAGACGATAACTGTCACAGTAGTTCTGTTGATTCTTGTTCTATCTACGCCGAGCTTTAGCCAATCCACGTATGCCACGGTCAGCGGCACGGTTGAAGATCCAAGCAAAGCGCTGATTCCCGGTGTGACGATGAAGGCAGTAAACACGGCGACTGGCGTCTCGACGACTGTTCTCACAAATGAGTCGGGCGCCTATAGCTTTGCCAGTCTGCTGCCAGGTCTATACAAAATAAGCGCGGAACTCCCAGGCTTTCAGACGTACACGTATTCCGATGTCCGTCTGGGGAGTGGCGATCAGATCCGCTTGAATTTCACGCTCCGTGTGGGCGACGTCGCGACCGCCGTTGACGTGTCGGTTGCCGCCGACACGCTCCTGGCCACCTCGAGTTCGTCGGTTGGCGAGATTGTCAATCAGCAACGCGTCGTAGAACTGCCGACGGTCACGAACAACGTGTTGGATCTCTATAGACTCATTCCGGGCATTCGACTCACGGATGATGCAGGCAACAACGGGGTCGTTTCCGGCCTGGGCGGTCTTGGCACCGTCAATATCACGCGTGATGGCGTGGACAACGTGGGGGCGGCACGGTTCGGAGTGAGCCTTCAAGGCGCGACATACATGAGTCCCGACTTGATTGGCGAAGTACGCATCATCGTGGCGCCGGTCGATGCGGAATTGGGACGCGGCAACGGGCAATTCCAGTTTATGACTCGATCCGGCAGCAATCGGTTTCACGGAACAGGCGTCTGGACCGTCCGAAACAGCGCCTTCGACGCAAACACATGGAGCAACAACCGGCAGGTCGATCCCAAAACGGGCGCCTGGTCGCCAACCAAACCCGATTGGATAAACAATCATCAGTTCACGGCTAGTTTTGGTGGTCCTATTGTCAGGAACAAAACATTCTTCTTTGCGTTATGGGACAGCACGCTGATGAACGGACGCAATTCGCTAAATCCTATTGTGCTGACTCCTTGCGCCCGTAATGGCATTTTCCGGTACTACGATAGCTGGAACAACGGGAACAATCTTCAGGCGGTTCAGGCCACCGGCACAACTCCCACGATCGCTGTTGTCGATCCGGTGGGCAATCCAATGAGGCCGGAGTTTAATCCGGGTGTGCAAAACTCCACCAATCCATTCACAGGCCAGCTTCGTTACGCGAGCCCCTTCGGAACCGTCCTGAATCCCACCACGATGAACGCGGATTGCTCGAACGCGCAGGTCGGCCCTGCGCCGACAGCAAACGGCGCATGGGACCAATACCGCACCCAGGTCGATCCGACCGGATTTGTAACAAAGCTGCTGGGCGTGATGCCGCAGCCCAACAACTGGGAAGTGGGTGATGGACTCAACACGGCCGGTCATCGATGGACCCGAAACGAGAGCGGTGGAAGCGAAGGCATCTTTGCCGTCGGTCCAGGCACCTCGGCTTTAACCGGCGCCGGCCGCAAGCAGATCAACGCGAAAGTCGATCACAATTTCAACGCGAGCCACAAAGTTGGTGTGAGTTACACGTACGAAGACACGGCAGGAAATGCGAACTATGAACCCTGGCCCAACGGGTTCCGCGGAAGATTTTTCAGGCACCCACAGACACTATCGGTGAATTTCACATCCACTCTCTCGCCGACGCTCGTGAATGAAGCAAGGACAGGCATGCGTCGCATCGGCGGTAACACTTACAATGCGTTCAACAATCCCGAAACCGGCGAGGAGGCGTTGGCTTTCTTCCCCAATTACAATGGATATCCGCTCTCGATAGGATTGGGCTCGCCTGGACCGGCAGGAACCTCCGCGAACAACGCCATAAACTTCCAGACGAATCAGGTGTATAACGGAACAACCGATAACTACCACGACCTGACGAACCTGTGGTCATTTGCCGACACGCTAAGCTGGACCAGAGGCAAACACGCGTTTAAATTCGGCGGTGAACTCCGGTTGACGCACAGTCTGGGTTACGACGCCGGGATCTCGAACACCGCCACAACTTCAATACCCCGCGCCATCGGCGGTGACGCGCCGAACGCGCAGATACCCACGACGACATTCAACGCGACGAACATGCCGGGCCTTGCCGGCAACGCATCGGGGAACAACCTGCGATTACGCAGCCTTCTTTCCTTCCTTGCGGGTTCGCTGAACCAGGTGAACCAGTTCTACTATCTCCAGGACCCGACAAAGCTGGACAAGTTTGAAGACTATCTCACCTACCCCGAGAGGATCCGCGACACGGTTCAGAATGAAGGCGACATCTTCGTCAAAGATGACTGGAAGCTTACGAAGAACCTGACGCTCAACCTCGGTCTCCGCTGGGAATACTACGGGGTGCCGTATGAAGCTCATGGCTTGATGCCGCTCCCTGTCGGCGGGGCGGATGCGATATTCGGAATCTCAGGCCGAAGTTTTGATGGCTGGATGAAACCAGGAGCGCGCGCCGATCTGACGCAAATTCAATTCGTCGGAAAGCATTCTCCCAACCCGGGCACTCCGTGGTATGCGGATGACTATAACAACTTCGGTCCTGCCGTAGGATTCGCGTGGCAAGTTCCCTGGTTCGGTGAAGGCAAGACAACAATCCGCGGCGGGTACCAGATGACCTTCCAGCAGGGACAGGTTCCTAACGCGCTGACCCAGGAAACCAACGTGCCCGGGAGCAGCTATAACGCCCGTTACACGGGGGACAGCAGCGCGAATGCGTACCTGGATCTAACGAAAGTACCGGCGCTCGTGCCGGTGCCCAATATCATCGCGCCAATGCAACCCGTCCCGCTCACGGACCGGACGAACCAGGTCTTTTTCCCCGAAGACGGAGTCCGCAATCCTTACGCGGAGAACATCACTCTATCGGTCGCGAGAAGCTTCCGTTCGAATCTGACAGTAGAAATGCGTTACATCGGCACCCTCGGGAGAAAGCAGTGGAACGCGTTCTTCAATATCAATCAGGCGAACTTTCTCTACAACGGGCTGAAGGAAGCATTCGACGCCGCGCGCGCCGGAGACGACAGCAACCCTGCTCTTCTGGTGCTCGAAGACATGTTCCGCGGAATCAACGTCGCGGGTACTTCGACATTCGGCCCGGTTGGCTCGCCGTTCAATGGCGTTATGCAGACGGCCGGCATGCATTTGCGGGCGAACGCGAACACACAGAGCAACCTTGCGAATGGAAACTATGCAGGCGTCGCCGCAACCTTGAACACATTGAACTACATAAAGTCCGCTACCGTTAATGCCAGTCTTCCGGACATCCCGGCCGGTGTTAACGGGCAAATCCTGCGGAATAGCGGACTATTCCCGGAAAACTTCATCGTGACTAATCCGCAGTTTGCTGCAGTCAATATGATCGCCGCGATGACCTCCAACAATTACCACTCCATGGAAGCGCAGGTAACGCTCCGGCCCACGCACGGACTCGGCTTGCAGGCGACCTACACCTGGAGCAGAAATAACGGCACGGGCGCGACCTTCACAAACCCTACCAACCGTCACCCGGATTACACCGTTCTCGGAGACACACGAACGCACGATTTTCGCACGAATGGTTCGTTTGCTCTGCCCATCGGACCGAACAAACTTTTCTTTGGTAACAGTTCGGGTCTTGTCGCACGCATCATCGAGGGATGGAACGCCGGTTGGATCGTGAACATCAACAGCGGGGCGCCGACGAGCGTCACCGCGCAAAGCATGCTCTACGCAAACGGTACCCCGGACATCGTCGGTCCGTTCAATCTCAAGTCGGGCGGAGTCCAATGGGTGGACAGTGCCATCGTCCCAACCGCAACCTACTTCGGGTCGGGCGCACTCACGAGCGACGATGACCCTCAATGTCTTTCAATCACGACGGCTCAAAACCTGAGGTCGCTTTGTACGCTGAACGCCATTTTCGATGCCAACACGGGTGAGATTCTTCTCCGAAATCCACTTCCTGGACAACGCGGCACTCTCGGACAACGGGCCGTGCAAGTGCCCGGACGGTGGCGATTCGATGCAAACATGAGGAAGCTAATCACATTGAGCGAATCCAAGAGTGTCGAATTCCGGATCGACGCCAGCAACGTTCTCAATCATCCGGAACCGGCAAACCCGACACTGGACATCAACAGCAACAACTTCGGTTTAATCACCGGGGCGGCTGCAAAGTCCACGCAGCACCGCCAGTTCCAGGCGCAGCTTCGACTGAACTTCTAAGGTTGACCGATATCAAGCCCTGTGCCATACCTCCGCGGCACGGCACAGGGTTTGAGTTTGAACATACTGTGCCTCCGCACTTCATAGGCTGTTGCCATGAAAGCCTCGGCCAGTGTCCGGATCCATGGATCGCCAAACCTCGTCCTCTGATGAAGGCCAAGGCCGGTTTCAAGATCCAACCCTCTAAAGAATTGACGAAACGCTATCGGGTCAAAACGGCGCGGTACTTAGCGGTATGAGTCGTCATGCGCATGTGACGACGATCAAAATCTTCAGTAAAACGGGATTGTGTTGGGGGGGCATTTAGACAGATCTCCGCTGAAATAGCAAATTCCCGGCAGGAGCCGAAACCCGCGAGCTTGACAATAACGTATAAATACGTTTTAATTCTTCATGCAAGACGTATTTATACGTTTTAACATGTGTTAGCGTCCCGAAGTGGAGGAGATTATGAGAATCACGTCGGCCGTGTTAGTTCTGTTGGGACTTCTGGGCGCTGGCATGCAGGCGCCACCGCCGCCGGCGCCACCCGCGCCTCCGCCTCGAATTGCGGCAGCCATTCCTGAAACAGGAGATGCTTCGATCGGAGGGCTCGTTCGCCGACTGGACACCGGTGAGCCAATCGCGACGGCATCTGTGGACTTGTTGGGATTACCCATGACCTCGGGCCCGTTTGCAGGCGCGTTATCAATACGACAAGCCAGGACTGATGCGGACGGCCGATTCGTTTTCGAAAAGCTTCCGCCATCGACATACACCGTACGAGTAACACCGGCAGATTTCTTTCCGCCACCGATCGGCGGAACTTCCGCCGCGGCAGCGACGGCTTCGGTAACTGTTGACGGCGGCCAAAGAGTATCGAACCTTTCATTCAATCTGGTTCCTGGCGGCGTGATCCATGGCCTGATTCGCGATGACGACGGACGTCCCGCGCCCGGCATTTCAGTGTGGGCAATGCGCGTCGCGTATCGCGACAGTCGAAAGACGATTGAGAATGCGAAGTCTGTAAAATCTGACGATCGTGGTGAGTTTCGTTTGTCCGGCATGCCGCCTGGTGAGTATTACGTCCGTGCAAGCGGGACTGTGGACGGCAAACCTGTCTTTGCTTACTACCCTGGAGCAAACAACGTAGAGTCTGCAGCTGTCGTTCGTGTTCGCGGCGGGGACGAGATCCCGGCGGATATGCGAATCCCTCCGTCGAACCTCTTCCGCATCTCCGGCAAAATCGTGAACACGATTCCTGAACTCGCGAATGAGCCGCAGGGGTTCGTACTGATGCCACGCGATCGGAACATCGATGACGGAACTGCAACGATCCTGCCCAATCTTGCCGGCGGCAATGAACCCGGTTATTTCGAGATCCGCGCTCTCCCCGGTTCTTATGACCTGATGCCGGCCGCGCGGGCTACTGGCGAGGGAAACCTTCACTACTACACCACACGCATTCCGATTGAAGTCCGAGATCGAGATGTTGACGGAATCACCGTGGCGATCACCCGCGGAGCCGGGTTAACCATCCAGGTGAACGCGCGCGCAGTTCCCTCCTTGTCATTGCCAGGCTTGCGGTTGGGACTGCGTTCCGTGGACGCATTTGCCAGCCCCCTGGCGATCAACTTTGGGCTGCGCCCTGTTTCGCCTGACGCCAGAGTGGAGTTTGGTGTGGTTCCCGTAGGCACCTACGCGCTCACAATGCCCGCAACGAGCGGCATCTACGTCGCGGACATCCGGCAGAGTGGGCGGAGCGTCCTTGATCAGGGAAGGATCACCGTAGGAAAGGATTCCGCTGACCCGGTCGAGGTCGTTCTTGCTGCCGATGGCGGAAGAATAGAGGGAACGGTTGAAGGTGCGGACAAGACTTCCACGACCGTCCGGGTTAGCCTGATTCCGGAGGGTGCCCGGCGCGACAATCTTCTTCTGTACCGGCGTGCAGCACTTGTTCAAGGACGCTTTGCACTTACCGATGTCCCGCCGGGTAACTACAGACTCTACGCGTGGGAAGACTTGCCAGTCGGCGCGGATGAGAACGCCGAATTCATGGCAGCTTACGGAACTCGAGGACGCGCAGTGACCGTGAGAGCAGGCGTCGCCATGTCCGATATGACGCTATCGCTGACCCGTCGATAGGACTTCCAGTGCGTCAGGCTCTGCACGTAAAGTCGACATAGAAGCCGAGCTCCCCTCTTCAGCCGAGGGGTGGCGCGAAGCGCCCGGGGTGGTGTTGATCAAGAGGTTGATTTTCTTGAACCAACCGCCCCGCCGCCTATCTCTTGATGGTGCACCCCGCCTTGACCAAGGCGGGGAGTTCGGTGGCTCCGACTTTATGTGAAAGTCCAGTGCGTCGGCCACGCGGGGCGCGGCCGGGATTCTATTCGGGTCGTGCCTCACACCGCGAAGTCGTCCGCAAATATGTCGCCGGCCTTACCGATCGTGTTTGAAACTCCTCCAGTCGGGCCTTCTCGTCCCTATCATTCAGGGTTGTGCTCCTCGCAAGCAGATCTTTCGTGACAGGACCGAGAAACGTGGCATATGCCTGCAACGTGGCCTTGTCGCCGGTTCGAATCGCCTCGGCTATAAGTTCTTCGGTTGCCCTGGTGATGATTTCCATGCGCCCGACAAAAACGCGCGCCGACTGCACGGGCTTCGGGTCGATCTTCAGTGGGAGAACCCTGTCCACGTCATTCCGGGGCACGATATAGAACACACGAGTTCCTTCTTCAAACCACAAATCTCGCCAAGTCGCGAGCATCGCCTGCGCTTCACTGGGATAAAGGCCATTGTGGATCAAGACCGACTCCAAATGACGCTGCAACGCGTCGAAGTTGTTCTGGAGCTCGGGTGGATCCAGCGTGATTGCGTTCTTCAGGGGGCCAATCGCACGAAAACCTGATTTGCCGCCGCGATTCTCAAAGAGGATCACGGCCGCGATATCGTTGCGACCGATCTTGCGAATCGTGACCCGGCCAGTTGGCTCAAGCTTCGCTGCGATGGGCACCGGGAATGTGCCGACGCCTCGATAGAACAAAAATTTTTCGTCCTGATCCCCGACGCGAATGGGCGCCGCACCGGTTTCCCGTGCCGCGTAATAGTGACTTGCATCGGGCTCGGTCGGAAAAGCATGAGCGGTTGCCGGTAACACCTTTACCCCCTGCCACTCCAGGCCCGTGACACCGTCGAAATAGCCGAGGGTTTCGTTGCGCGTTGTCTCTTTTGCCGTAGGGCGGGGATACCATTCCGTCATGAGTCCCTGGGGAAACCGAACACGCACGTCGATGGTCGCGGAGCGCGGAGAGTAGAAATACAGGACCGGAGTTTCCATGCGAACCGTCGAACTCATCAACCACTCGGGGAATTCGTCAAAGCGTTCCACAAAACATGGCAGATCGCTTCTGCCTGTCGGACCTCCAAACGGAAGCCATTCGACGGCGCGGCCGTCCTGTCCTGCGATGGAAGTAAACGTCCCCCATTCGTGAACAGTGAGTTCTGTCTTCTTATTGAGGTCGTCCGTCGCAGCCGACGTTCGGCATGAAATGAAAACCACAAGGGTGAGAGCCGTTACGATCGAAATACTCTTCAACATGGAACCTCCGGTCTTTGACAGAAGATTGAGTTGAAGCGATCGTATAGAGACTGTTCGCGGCGGTAAAATTCATGTTCGTCATACATCCATGGCAAATCGTGATGACGAGCGTGTGACCAGTCTATCTGGATAGCAGATATTCGCGGCGCGCTGTGGCGAACGTTTTCAGGCTGCGCGAAGTGCCGGTAGTGTCCTGAACGAAGGCTTCATAAGTCTCAAGCCTCCTGGTGTCCATCTTCACGTCGGCTTCAATGAGCGTTTTGTATCCCTCTACGATGGGCCCCATGGTTTTCCAGTCGAGCCACTTTGTGGCGATGTCGCGCACGTAGCCCATGTACTTCTCGCGCAGTTCTGGCACCGCGATAAGTTTCGCGCGAAGCGGCGCATTCATGGCGCCGAGCGGATCCAGGTTCGTCCCGCCCATCGGTCCAGGCCCACCAGGCCCACGACCTCCGAAAAATTCAGGACCGCCTGGCCCGCCGGGACCGCCGCGCGGTCCGAAACCGGGACCATCGCCAAACGTTTCATTCGCATCGTGGGGAATGATGTGGAATTTACCGGCCGTGTCTCGGTACAGGCTGTAATCGCTGGCACGAGACCAATAGCCGTCATTATTGACGAGCGCGTTATCGAGCGCGAGAAACCGCAGCGCGCTGTCGATGTCCAGGACAGCAGGCAGCGCTGTCATGATGCTATTGGTGGGCGTCTGGTTGAGGAGTTTGCAGAGCTCGATTAAAGCGGCCCACTGTGACGCATCATCCTTACTCTTGATTTCGTAGGTTTGCTTGTAGGTCGCAGGGGCGTCGCCAAGATACGCAAGGCCGGCCTGCGGGTTCGGTCCGGGTGCCTTCCACCGCGCACCGTCGGTGCTGTTGAAGTTTTCTTTTAGAAACTCCTTATTGAACTGCTGCACGTTCTGGTAGATGCCCCAGTTTTCTCCGTTGATGACCACGCGAACGAAGTTCGCCTTCGGCGCGGGAATGTACTGCCGAGCGACATGCAGGAAGAGCACCGCGCGCATCATGGTGGGATCTTCGTGAGAGTTCAGGAGGTTCAGTGTTCTGTAGCCGCTTACGGATTGACTTTCGTGGGCCATATCGATCGAAAGGTTCAGCGAATGTTTGCGGCCTTCCGGAACCATCATGGACGACATGCCGCGGAAGCGGATGCCGACGTCGCGGTACGTCTTTCCATCGATCATCACGTTTGCGGCGACGTCGACGTCAGTGCCGGTGAAGTCTTCGAGCTCGCTTTCCCAGTCTTTCTCCTCAAACGTGATGAAGACGGTGCGCAACACGCTCTCGTCATAGAACGGCGCGTTCGGATAGGTCTTCACATCAGCGGGTGTGATGGCCTTACCCGGGGTCGCGGGGCCCGTCTCGCCGCCGCGTCCGAATCCGCGGGGACCTCCGCGTCCACCGAATCCTCCCCGCCCATTAGTCCGGGCATAGTCTCGCGCCTGCTGACGCTCGGCGGCGTTGAGCCAACCATCGTTGTTCTTGTCGAACTGTTTGACGACCTTGATGTCTTCTGCGTTTGGGCCACCGCGCCCACCGCGAGGGCCAAATGGCGGAAAATCCTGACCGTCGGGAGGCGGAAAGGGAAATTGGCCCTGCCGTTGCGTGGCGCTGTTGGTGCTCGCCAGAATCGAACACAGAACTACGACGCTCACAACTGCAATGAGTCCCTGCTTCTTCATGACTCCCTCCTCAAACCTCAAAGAGTTCGTGACGTTCGATTTCGACACTCTGCACGCCGTCCACATGATTCAACGTACGCACGACATCAACGACTGAAGAACCTGGCCGCAGCCGAACGATGTACTCGGCTTCAAAAGCCGCTCCCTGACGCGCCGTGCGGAACGATTGCAAACGCCGGCTTTCAATGTGATTTCCTGCAGCGGATGAAAGCGTGTCCAAATTTGTGCCAAGCCCTACGATCACCTTCAGCGAAAACTCCGGCGTGATCTCCGCCTGTTCGGCGGACGATTTGGGCCTTTGCGTCGTGATGAACGCAGCGACGGCAACGATTCCGATTCCGATTACCGCGGCCAGGAAATTGTTCGTTCCGACTGCCATGCCGACGACAACGGCGAAAATGACGTACGCTGTGTCCTGCGTGTCACGCACAACGGTTCGAAAGCGGACAATCGACAGCGCCCCCACCAGGCTGAACGCCCTCGCGACACTGTCCCCGATCACTCCGGTCGCCATGGCGATGAGGACAGACAGCAGAACCAGCGTCCCCGGGAATGATGGCGCGATTGCCAAATCCGGTCGCGTTGCCCGATAGATCCGCGACACGATG
>Ga0068859_100002251_pt1 | contig 19572 bp, 16 predicted proteins | sample KBSSwiS22_FD_66585 | JGI IMG/M metagenome (GOLD analysis project Ga0068859, IMG submission 66585) | Switchgrass rhizosphere microbial communities from Kellogg Biological Station, Michigan, USA - KBS Switchgrass S2-2 | ecosystem: Host-associated > Plants > Roots > Rhizosphere > Soil ...
TTTCACCCCTTCGGGGTGAGGATGCGTCATGTATTGATGCCTAACTTAGGGGGGACAAGTTCGCACCCGATTTCAAAGTAGCCCACCAACCATGCCGCCTTCACTTTGCCCGTTGCGAGCTTTCGCTTATGCTGTGCCGATGCTGAACCGTCGAACATTTCTCCAGGCCGCCGTGGCTGCGCCGATTGCGCGACGCGTGTTTGCTCAGGCGACGGGGGGTTCCTGGAGTTCGCCGGTAATCGACTCGCACCTCCATTACCGTCCGGTCGAGGCCGCCCTGCTTCACATGGACGGTGCCGGCATCCAGCGCGCAGTTCTGCTCACGGGAACGACCCAGGACGCCGCGGCAGCAGCAACTCCAGCCGAGCGCTTTACGCGTTTCACGAGCGTCGATGTCACACGACCGGACGCCGTAGACCTGCTGCGTCAGGCTGCTCGCGCAGGCACCCGCGGATTCGGGGAAATGAAATCACAGGTTGCTGCTGACGGACCCGAGATGCGCCGCATTTACGAACTCTCTGCCGAGGTCGGCCTTCCCGTTCTGCTTCATTTCCAGGAGTTCACCGATCCCGCGAGTGTCGGTGTTTTTAATTCGGGAATCGATCGGCTACCCGCGCTGCTGAAGCAATATCCGCGCACGACGTTCATCGGACATGCGAATTCCTTCTGGGCGAACATCAGTGCGGAGGTCCCTCGCGAAGTTTCATATCCAACCGATCCGGTCAGGCCCGGCGGCCTCACGGATCGAATGCTCGCAGAGTTTCCGAATCTTTACGGCGACCTCTCCGCCACGTCCGGGCGAAATGCTCTGGCGCGCAGCCCGGAATTTTCCTCGGACTTCCTCAGGCGTCACCAGGACAAGCTGATCTTCGGCAGTGACTGCGGGTGCAGAGACGGTAAAGGCACGGGACAAACGAATCCCTTTCCGCTCGTCGCCGGCAAGTGTGTCGCACGCGAGACATTGACGGCACTCACGCAGCTCACGTCTCCCGAAGTCTTCCGCAAGATCACCTCCCAGAACGTAGTCCGCCTGCTGAAACTTGATCGTTGGGCATGAGTGACCGAACGATCTATGTCGATATCGACGACGTGTTGTGCGAGACCGCCCAGTACTGCCTCCGCATCGTTGAGCGGGAATTCGGCAAGAAGGTGGAGTTCGATAAGCTTTTCGTTTTCGATCTCGGGATTTCATGTGGCCTGAGTTCCGCGGAACGCGATCACCTTTATGAAGTCATCCACCACCCGTGGGAGATCGTCGAGGTCGATCCCATCCCGAATGCCATACAGACCCTGCACCGATGGCACGCCAGGGATTACGACATCGCGCTGGTGACAGGCCGCCCGCCTTCAACAATAGAGCCGACCCAGGCGTGGATCGATCGGCATGGCGTTCCCTGCTCTTCCCTTACGTTCGTCGATAAATACGGCCGATTCGAAATTGCCGGAACTCCCGCGATCCCCCTGGAGGATCTCACCACGCGGCGCTTTGCCTGGGCAGTGGAGGATTCGTTGCCAATGGCAAACTTTCTCGCTTCGCGCATGCAACTGCCGGTGCTGCTGTTGGACCGCCCATGGAATAAGACAGAAACTCTTCACTTCAACATTGTCCGTTACAACGACTGGGAGAAAATCGGCCGTCATCCCGGCTGATGGAGGTTGGCTACAGCTTGCTGGCCGTGATTGTCCGAAGGTCGCTGGTTCTCAGCGTCAACGTTCCGAATTCGGACATCTCGAATCGCTGCACATCGCCGAGCATTTCTACGAACTGCTTCTCGAGATTCGCGACCTCAGGCGGACAAGCCATCAACGTTGACGTCCTGGGTGACAGTGACAGGCTGGTGCCGGACAGGACATAAGTCCCCGTGAAACTGTTGCAGAACGATCGTCCGGATAAGACCGCATTCGCACCGAAGGTTAGCGTGCCACGCGCCCCTGCGGGGACATCCATTCCGTTAATCTTGACCACCGTCCATTCACCGGACCGGAGCCTTTCCCCAGGATCCGCAGCTTCGCCGGTAACACGGCTCATCGTCAGCGTTCCGGCCGCTACAGAAGGCTTTGAGGGATCGACGATGTGTTGCTCGTTTGTCACCCACAGCACTTGCTGATCGGGACTAATGATCGAACCACGGATGCTGTATCGACGCTCAGGCAGCAGCTTCGATCGGTCCACGGCAACGCGGAAATCGACGGGGACTTGCCGGCCCGCAAGATCGGTGCGCTGTTCGGCGATTACGGTCGATGCCGCGTTAGGTGTCGTGACATCACGTAATGTGACGACCGCGATGCTCTGCGGTGGCAGCGCGACTCTCTCCCGATACGTAATCTGTCCCGTGACTTCGAACATCGCAGGCTTCTGACCAGGTTCGCTCACCGGTACCTTGTGTGCCACAACAGGCCCGCAGCCTGCCAGCAGACAAAGCATGCCGATAACAATTCCCAGCCTCAAGTAATGCAGCATGTATCTAAACCTCACAGGATCGTCGTCGTAGTAGTACGTTCTGGAGTAGACCCCTAAGCCCACCACGGGACAATACGTTGAATTGCCGATGGCCGACGCGAGAGCCGATTCGAGACGAAATGCAGGAGACCGAGACTATCGAAGTGCGAACGTGTACAACCCGAGGCCACACTGGATGCTCACATATTGCTTCCCGTTCACCATATAGGTCATGGGTCCGGCGGAGACCGATGGGCCAAGGTTGGTCTGCCACAGCAGCTTGCCGTCGCGAGCATCGAGCGCAACGAACTGGCCGTCACGTCCGCCGGCGAACAACACGTTCGACCTCGTCGTCAGCACTCCACTCTCAGTAGAGGGCGCAGCCAGCCTGAACGTCCACTGGCGTTCGCCGGTACCGGGATCCATCGCGATGATGGAACTGAAAACGTCTTCTCCAGTAGCTCCGCCTCCAGGACCACCTCCCATAAAACCGCCGTTGCCGAACTCGGGGGGCGTGTCGCTCTTGCGGTACCTGGCGGAACTGTTCTCCCACGCGGGAATGTAAAACAAACCCGTAATCGGACTAAACGATGGCGGATACCAGTTGGTGCCGCCCTGATTACCCGGGAACACGAGCGTCCCTTCGCGCGTAGGTGCAATTCCGGGTGTACGGATGGGCTTGCCCTTTTCGTCGAACCCGGAAACCCAGTTTGTCTTGATAAAGGACTTGCCCGACAGGAATTGACCGTTCGTGCGGTCGAGAACGTAGAACACGCCGTTCCTGTTCGCCCATAGCATGACTTTTCGCGGCGTGCCTCGGAAGTTGATATCGGCCAGTACAGGAGTCTGAGTCGAATCCCAATCGAACTCATCATGCGGAGAAAACTGGTAATACCACTTCAGCTTCCCCGTATCGGCATCAATGGCGACGACAGATGAGCTGTACAGATTGTCGCCCATTCGGTTATCGCCGTTGTAATCGGGACCCGGATTGCCGGTACCCCAGAACGTCAGGTTCGTCTCCGGATCGTAGGATCCCGTGACCCAAATGGGTGCGCCGCCGTGCAACCAGGAATCATTCGGCTTCCCATCCTTGTCATGCCAGGTGTCATGACCGGGTTCGCCCGGAGCGGGAATCGTGTAGAAGCGCCAAACCTCTTTGCCGGTATTTGCGTCGAACGCGGCCAGAAAGCCGCGGATGCCGTATTCTCCGCCCGCAGGACCCACGATGACTTTGTCTTTGACGACAAGCGGCGCGACGGTCATCGAGTATTGCAGCTTTTGATCGGCGACCTTGGTGGTCCAGAGTTCCCGTCCGGTTTTCGCATCGAGCGCGATCATCGTGGTGTCGAGACCGGCGAGGAATAATTTATCGCCGAGAATCGCCAGCCCGCGCGTCAGTTTCCAGGGTGTTCGGATGCCATCCTCGGGTTTATGCGAGTATTGCCAGATTGTCTTTCCGGTAGCGGCATCGAGCGCGATCACATCGTTGGGGCTTTGCGTGGTGTACATGACGCCGTCAACCACCAGCGGCGTGTGCTCGTGTTTTTCGAGCGAACGAGACTGGAAGACCCACTTGAGTGTGAGATCCGCAGCGTTCGCGGGAGTGATCTGCGTCAGCCCGCTGTGACGCTGGCTGCTCAGATTGCCTCCATACGTCAGCCAATTCTGCGGCTCCTGATTCGAGTTAAGGATTCTTTCGAAAGGGACAGGCGTCACGGGAGCCTGGCGGTTTTGGCCGCCGCCGCGACCTCCCTGCGCCCAGAGTGCAGCGGTCAGGGTAACGAACAGGAGCAACCGAGTCGCCATCGAAAACCTCCCAGCAGGAATTTGCCGGCATATTAACACTTAGCGATCTTCAAGACCGTGTCATGAGATGAGCGTTCGAGTAGTCTGACCCCGTCAAAAACGACTGCCATCCCCAGCAAACCAAGCGGGAATACAATGGCCTTGCTGCTTGCGGCGGAGTTAATGCCTGCCATGTTACGGCGTATTTCCGTTGAGATGGCAGAGTTGTAAATAGATTCGGGAGGAAAAGGACACGTGCGGGAGAACAGATCATGACGAAAACCGCGATCGCGGGTGGAGCATTCGCCGCCGTGATCGTCCTTCTCGCCATCGCCATGAGCTACGTTGCACTCGAGCCAATCCTCAATCCCGCCACTCCGCCCGCGATTACACGCGCGACCGCAGCGGCGGAGGCGCGCCCCAGCTTCCTTTACGGGCGAATCACTGTCCGTAACGGCGCCACCTACGAGGGGCGGCTTCGATGGGGACGCGACCAGGAGGCATTCTGGGGCGACTACTTCAATGGCTCCAGGAAAGAGAACACCTGGGCCGCAAAGGTTCCGCCCGAGCTCCTGCGGAAACAGCCGCGGCCCGTCAGGATCTTCGGCTTCGAAATAGGAAGACAGGAGGATCCCGTCGATCTTGCTCGGCAGTTCATGGCGCGCTTCGGCGACATCGCGCGTATCGAGATGCTTGATGGCGACGTGCGAGTGACTCTCAAGAGCGGGACCATGTTTGACCTCGACTATTCCTCCGCCACCGACTTCGGTGATAGCGTGCGCGTGTGGGACAGCAAGCACGGCGTAATGGACCTCGACCCTGGACAGGTCGAGACCATCGAACTTCTCCCCAGCCCAGGGGAAGGCACCGTTCCTCTTCGACTTCACGGTACAGTCCACACGCAGCACAGAGACTTCACCGGCTTCATCCAGTGGGATCGGAACAAAGGCGTCGGCACCGATGAGCTCAAGGGCGGCACTGCCGACGGCGATATCAGCCTGCGTTTCTACACGATCCGCTCCATCGAGCGGCAATCGGCGAGCAGTTCCGCGGTGTCGCTGTTCGACGGCCGGAGGATTGTCCTATCCGGCACGCGGGAAGCCGGAGACGGCAACCTCGGGATGTACGTTGATGATCGCCGCTATGGCCGAGTGCTGATAACCTGGGATGCCTTCGAGCGTGTTGACTTCAGCGCGGGTGGCAGCGGACCCGCCTACGGCGATTTCCCTGCGGGGCGCCCGCTCACAGGCAGCGTCACCAAACGCGACGGACGCCATCTCGCCGGACGGCTGGTGTACGACCTCGATGAGAGCGAGACCACGGAAACACTCGACGTGGCATCTCAGGGCGTGGAATACACCATTCCGTTTGGAATGATCGCTTCAATTAAGCTGCCTGGAGGCGATGACCGCGCCAGAGTGACGCTCCATGACGGCGAGACTTTGCAGTTCGAGCACAACGGCGATCTCGGCAAGGGGAATGCCGGCCTGCTGATCTTCGTCGATGGCAGAGAGCGTCCCGAGTATGTGCTCTGGTCCGATGTCGAGCAGATCAGCCTCGATCGCCCGCCTCGGATGTACCCACCGCAAAAGTAGACGACCGGCTGACAGGTCTACTCGACACTCCCGGAGCTGGGCGGGGCGGGACGAAGCGGCAACTTGACTGTGAAAGTCGCGCCCTTCCCTTTGCCGGCGCTCGCCGCGGATATTTCTCCGCCGTGCGCTTCGACCAGATGCTTGGAGATGGCGAGTCCGAGTCCCAGGCCTCCGCGCCGCTCGCCGCTGGAATCGTCAGCCTGGGCGAACTGCTGAAACACGTTCGGCAGGAAGTCTGCGGAGATCCCTTTGCCTGTATCACGCACCTGAATCTGGACCTGTGAATCCACAAGAATCAGATCGATGTAAACATGCCCCGGTGCCGGCGTAAATTTGATCGCGTTTGATAAGAGATTCCACACGACTTGCTGCAGACGCGTAGGATCCCCTGCCACCTCAGCCGCTGAATCCAGGCTGTTCACCAAAACAATACCCTTTGCCTCCGCTGCATGACGGACGGAATACAAAGCCTCTTCAACAACATTCGCCAGGTTCAACGGCTGAATGCTGAGCCGAAGCTTGCCTGCGGTCATCCGTGCGAGATCCAGCAGATCTTCGATCAGCTGCATTTGCACTTCAGCACTGCGCTTGATCGTGGCCGCGGACTTTGCCGTCAAGTCTCTGTCATCACGCCGGTGCTCGAGCAGATGCGCGCAAGCCATGATGGCATTCAACGGATTGCGAAGTTCATGGGAAATGAGCGCCAGGAAGTCATCTCTGGTTCGGGTGGCCCGCTCAGCGGCCTGGCGGGCCCGCTTCTCCTCCGCCAGACGACTGGCTTCAGCCTGACGTAAGGTTTCCTCCGCACGTTTTCGCTCAATGAAATCAGCCGTCTGCTGTGCCAGTAAGTCGACGAGTCTTAACTCTCTGTCGCTCGGACGGTGCGGCATCTTGAAGTGCGTCGATATCATCCCGAACACCTGCCCGGAGTGTGATTTCAACGGCGTTGACTGAACGGCTCGTACATTGGCTTCAAGGAGGACGCGGAGCGTCGGCCGGCCGACAAAGGTTTCGCTCTCCGTTACATCTTCGATGATCACGCGCGCACCAGCCCGCAAAGCCAATCCGCAAGCGGCGGCCTCGTTGTCCGTTACGCGGGAAAAGAACGACAGGAACTCTTCAGAAAACCCGCGTTTCGCTGCAATCCGGAGTTCTCCGGACTTGAAGTCGAGCAGTTGAATATTCCCTCTATCTGCCTTCGTGATGGAAATTGCCGCGTCAAGTATCTCGTCCAGGCATCGTTGAAAATCATAGCCGGCCCGTGCGCATTGCGCTCCGACCTGGTGCAGGCGCTGCATGTCCTGGAGATCAGCAGCCATGCGTTCTTCCTGTTGCCGCCGGAGGCCTGCCAGCTTCAAATGAGATTCGACCCGAGCCACCAGTTCTCGCGCCGAAAATGGCTTGACGAGGTAGTCATCAGCGCCTGCAGCCAGACCTTCCAACCGCGACTCTTCGCCGGCACGCGCCGAAAGCAAGATCACTGGCACCGGTCGCGTATCATCGTTGTCCCGCAACGCGCGCAGCAGGCCGAAACCGTCCAGTTTCGGCATCATCACATCAGCCAGACACAGATGAAAGGACTGATCAGTCGCCGCATGGAGCGCAGCTTCCCCATCACCCACCGCGACTACCTCATATCCGCTTTGTATCAGCAGACGCTGAAGGTACTCGCGCATGTCGCCATTGTCATCCGCAATTAATATCCGCTTTGACTCAGCTGGTTCAGACGAAGAAGATTCCAGAGAGACTTGTTTGCCTGTTGCCGGAAAAACTTCGACGGTAGTCTCGTTAACTTCATCCGACCGAGGCAACCATTGCAAGGCTTCCTGAAGATAAGCCTCACCTCGCAGGCTGGTGAAACGGGCAGACCGTGCGGAGTGAATATGATCGGCGGCAAGGTGCGCACTTCCTGTGGGGATGCTGATGGTAAACGTGCTCCCCTTATCCATGATGCTCGTTACGCGAACGCTTCCACCGTGCAACTTCACAAGCTCCTGAACCAGAGCCAGACCGATGCCTGAGCCCTCGTAACTGCGACCGCGCGCATCCTTCACACGATGGAAACGCTTAAAGAGCCGTGGCAGCTCCTCGGATGGGATGCCCGTGCCCGTGTCGCTCACGGAGAGCTCAACCGTTTGGCCTCTGTCACGCAATCCGACTTCGATCTGGCCGTCAAACGTGAACTTGAACGCGTTGGAGACCAGATTGAACACAATCTTTTCCCACATCTCCCGATCCACATAAACAGGCCGGTCGATGGAATCACACACCACGATCAGTTTGAGCCCTGCCCTTTCGATCGCAGATCGAAACACACTGGCAAGATCCGTCGTTAAAGCACCCAGGTCCACTGGCTCGTAAATGGCTTCGATGCGCCCGGCTTCGATGCGTGAGAAATCCAGGAGCGTATTGACCAGTTTGAGAAGCCGCTGGCTGTTGCGATGCGCCACTTCCAACCGTTCCTGCACGCGCTGAGGCAATCCCTTTTCGGCCAGCGCGTCTTCCAGGGGACCAAGCATGAGAGTCAATGGAGTCCGAAATTCGTGAGACACGTTGGAAAAGAAAGTTGTTTTCGCTCTATCAACCTCCGCAAGCGCCTCGGCGCGCATGCGCTCGGCTTCGTATGCGCGCGCGCTGGCGATCGCTGCCGCGACCTGGTCGGCGGCAAGCTCAATGAAGTTGCGATAGGAGTCGTCAAGGCGGAGGCGGGAGCTGATTCCAATGACGAATAAACCCGCAACCTGATGTGCGATGTTGGACCGGATCGGCAACACCACGGCTCGTTCCGGCGGGTCTGACCATGGCCCTTTGGGCATATCCGTGCCGAACCGTTCCCCCAGGTTCTCGACAACTTGAAGGCTCTCGCTCCCAGCGGCTTCCATCAAGGGCCAGGGTTGCGCAGAAGCCGATTTCTGATCGAGTTCTACAATCTGCGGAGCGAGACGGTCATCGGGAGCAACGCCGGCCGCACCCGCCAATCGCGCTTTCTTTCTCTCGGGATCAATCAAATAGAACAGCGCGAACGGCACATCCAGCGGATGTTCGGCCAGAGTAGCCGCCGCGACAACGCAAGCCTCTTCGGCTGTCTTTGCGTCCACGGCCCGGTCGCCGAGGTCACGGAGTACAACAATGCGACGCTCACCAATAACCTTTTCCGTGATCTCGTGCACCGTTGCCAGCACCCCGCCGATTCCGCCGGGAACCGTCTCGTCTGGAACGGGACTGTACGCGATCGTGAAGTGTGTCTCTTCGACAAAACCGTAGCGATTAATCTGGAGAAGGATGTCGTCCATCCAGGTTGGAGCTCCTCCATTGAAAGGCGTTTCAATGAGTGGCCGAAGGATGTGCCAGATCTCATTCCAACATTCACTGACCGGTTTTCCCAACCCTCTCCCGGGATGCTTGTCACCGAGCACGGGACGATAGGGGTCGTTGTAAATTTGAATGAACTGAGGTCCCCACCAGAGTAATAACGGGAAGCGATTGGCCAGCAGGAATCGCACCATCATCCGCAGACTGGGCGACCAGGAGGAGTGGGGCCCGAGCGGCGTGTTTCCCCAGTCAAACTCTCTGATGAGGGCGCCCATTTCTCCGCCACCGACAAGCCAGTCTGAGTTTTGGAGAGAAGTCTTTTCTTTCGCTGTCATAAGCCAAGTCAGACTACTCGAACCCGAACGCAAATTCCAAACTCGAGAGTTCAGGGTTCGAGGTGAATAGGTCCTATTTCCCGATTGAGATCCCAAGCACCAAATCTACGCCCCGCGACACGCGCACCCTGCCCGGCAGGTCCGGGCGTAACCACTCTGTGTAACGACCTTCCGGATATAGTCGGAGGCGTCCAAATTTCAATGCCATTCCTCCTCCAAGAACGATTCCCGCCTGTGTCAAAGACTCGGAGGTTGTTGAGGACAGATACGATTGCAGGATCGTATCGATTTCCGTATGAATGGTCGTCCCGGTAGTTCGACTGACGACCAGGCCGGCAAGGGCATAGGGCGTCGTTCGACCCGATGTGCTCCAGCTCCTTTTGACTATTGCCGGGAATTCCCAGGAATGGCCTTCGGTGTCGAATGTGTGCTCTTTCGTGTGCGTAGGAATGAACAGGAATGGTGTCGGAGTGAACAGTCCCGAAACCACCTCGTGATCCTGCACTTGATACTTTCTCGGTTTGTATATGGCATCGATCTCCGCGGAATAGCGGTCTCCGAACTTCCCTTCAGCACCGCCACCAAAAACCGCGTCAAGTCTGTTTTCAACGGGACACCGCGAGCATGTATTGCGATGCATCGAAGAAAAAACAGGCGCTCCGACAATGGCTTTCGGCACTATTCCAACCTGCCTTGCCTCAGCCGGCCTTCCTGGACCGTATACAAGGACGGCCACGGCAGCGCCGACACTCAGCACGCGGACGATTGCGTTCATTGGGGGCGCATCTTAAGAGAAATTCCCGTGAATTCAAATTCAAAACAGACTCCAACCGCCTCGTCCGGTGTCAGTTTTTTTGGTCTCATTCTGTGGGCAGATATGATCACATCCGATTGCGCCTGAGCGCTTTGATGATGCCCAATCGATTGACCCGCAGAACATGGACAAGAATCGCACTACTGGCCGCCGGCGCCGCGGTGCTTACGATCATCGCGACGTCATGGATTGCGGTGACAATCCTGACCGCTCCGGCGAAAACGACTATTGGAAACCTCCCGGAGGATTTGAAGGGACGCGCAGTAGGGTTTCGCAGTGATTCGGGCGCGACGATTCGCGGCTGGTTTCTCCCGGGAAGTAAGGGTCATGGCATTGTCGTTCTGATGCACGGCATCCGAAGCTCCAGGAGTGGTCTGGTATCGCGCGCTCGGTTTCTTTCGCGAGCAGGCTATTCGGTTTTGCTCTTCGATTTTCAGGCCCACGGGGAAAGTGCCGGTGACTACATCACGGCGGGCTATCTGGAGAGTCGCGATGCGCGCGCCGCGATTGAGTTCGCGCGCGCCGAGGCGCCAGGAGAGACGGTCGGCGTTATCGGAATATCCATGGGTGGCGCAGCGCTCGTGCTGGCAGATCCCGCGCCCCGCGTGGAGGCTGTCGTGCTCGAGATGGTCTATCCGACAATCGAGCAGGCGATTGACGACCGTCTGCGGATGCGGCTTGGCGGCCTGGGAACGGTGTTGCGCCCGCTCCTGACGGCGCAACTCCCGCTTCGCTACGGAATCCGCGCCGCCGACTTGCACCCGATTGACCGTCTCCGCCGGATACGTGCGCCCAAGCTTTTCATCGCGGGAGCGGAAGACGTGCACACGACCCTCGTGGAATCTCGCGAACTATTCGCAGCGGCCGCTGAACCGAAAGAACTCTGGATTGTCGATGGCGCGCGCCATCAGGACCTGCACGAACTCACAACGAGCGCGTACGAAGAACGCATCCTCAGTTTCTTCGGCAAACATCTCCGATGACACGGCATTCAGGCGCGTCGCTTGTAATCCTCCGTCACTGAGCACGCGTCTGCGGCAGGACAAATGCCGAGGCGAGATGCAAGATCCTGCGCGTTGAATGGAGCATGGACCTTCACGTCGTTGTCGAAGTAGACGTATAGATCTCGCCCGGAGAGCGATGGAGCCCTGGGCGCATGGCGAATGGCATTTCCAGGTTCAGATCCGCTGCGCCACTGTTTGAAACGGGAGGCCCAGCGGCTCAACGCTTTTTCATCGTAGCCGCTGACATAGAGTTCCTTGTCGCCGTGGAGCCGCGCGTATACAAAATCGGCTGTCATGTCCTCCATGTATGGCCATTTCTTCGCGGTGTCCGCGATGACTAACGCGACATTGTGGCGGCGCAATAGTTTCACGAACGCATCGGTCATAAACGATTCGTGACGAATCTCGATGGCGTAGCGCAGCGTCCGGTTCTTGTGGGTCGTCAGCCAGCAGCGATTCTTCATGAAATCGCTGTGATGGCGGCCGATCCTTGCAGCATCCGCCGTACTACGCGGAAGACTATCGAAGAAGCGCTCGAGGGTATCGCCATCAAACTGCAAGTTGGGCGGGAGTTGCCACAGAATCGGTCCCAGCTTCTCTTCCAATCTTAAGATGCCTGACGCCCAGAAATTCGCCTGTGCCTGCTCTACATTCTTCAACCGCTTCATGTGCGTGATGAAGCGGCTGCCTTTCACCGAGAAGATAAAGTCCGGTGGTGTCGCCGAATACCACTGTGCATAGGAGTCGGGCCGCTGCAGAGAGTAGAACGAGCCATTGATTTCGATGGAGTTCACGCACCGCGATGCGAAATTCAATTCAAGTCGTTGCGGAAGTGAGGCCGGATAGAACTCTCCGCGCCATGGTCTATAGCGCCAGCCGGAGATGCCGACACGCGTTTCGGACATGATTTGACCAAAGCATGCTTGCTGGCGAAGCTATCCGGACCGCTTAGGCTGCGCGCTCACGCTTGCGGACAGACTTTCTCGTCTCCACTCTCAAGGGCGTAACTTTCTTTTCCTCTTCCTGCATCTGCTGTTCGAGGTCAGCGGCAAGTTGCTGGAGAATTTGCACCGCTCTCTTGCGTTGCGCCTTCGTGCTGGCACTCCACGTCTCCTTGTCCGCTCGCTTGTGGGCGAGCTTGAACTTGAGACCTGTCATGGACGTCGAATAGTCGTTGGCGTTGAGCTTACTGACGATCTGATGCGCGATGATGTACCAGTGATACTGTGTCCCAACTGGAACACCCGATCCCTCAGGTGCCTTCCCTGCCCTTCGCTTCGTGACCGTATAGTTGACTTCCCATTCGTCGGGCGTGATCTTTTTCTCGTTCCAAATACCTTGATCGTAATACCACTTGTGTCCTCGCCCGATCTTCATCCCGGTGTACCGGCGCCCCTCAAATTCTTTGAACTTGTCATAGGTTTCGCCGCTGTCTCTCGCGAGTGCGGCGCCCGCTGCTTTCCTGGCAGGCTTGGTGACGCGTCGCTTTGGCATACCTGGACTCTCCTTACCGAGGACTGTCATGGGCGGTCGCCAATGACCGCCCATGCATCAATCTGTTTTACTTCTTGCGGCTTCTCTGACCGCCGCCGCCCCCATGACCGGTTTGACCCTGCTCGCCGCCTTGTTTTCCGGCTTGCTGCTTTCGCTCATCTTCTTGTCCACCCTGACGGCCTGTGCCCTGGTCACCTTGTCGACCTTGTCCGCTGCGGGCTCGATCCGATTGCTCTCTGTTTTCTCTATCGTCTTCTCTTCTTGCCATGACTTACTCCTTGGAACCTTTGGATTTCAATTCCTGGACATCCAGTCTTATGTGGGGCTGCACGTTCCGGCCCAAATGCGAGTTCTATACGCTACTGGCGATCATGGTCCCTGGCTTGCACGATCACCGACATCATCGATCAGTTTGGGAAGACCGATTGTGATTGACGATGAAACAAATGGACAGTTTTGGCCAATAACAACTCAAAGGAGAAATCATGCCCAAAAAACAGGCAAAGCAGACTGCGTTCGCCCTCCTGAAAGCGGACCACGATAAAGTCAAAAAGCTCTTCGACAAGTTTGAGAAGGCTGACGAATCGTCGAAGGGGGAGATTGTGGCGGAGGCCATTCAGGAACTGAAGGTCCACGCGGCAATCGAAGAACAGGTGTTCTACCCCGCGCTGCGGCACCAAATGGATGACGAAGAAGGTTTGATGGACGAAGCAGATGAAGAGCACCACGTGGCAAAATTCCTGATCGCGGAACTGGAACAAATGAAAGGTGACGAAGACCATTGGGAAGCCAAATTCACGGTCCTCTCTGAGAATGTGCGTCACCACATTAAGGAAGAGGAGCGCGAGATTTTCCCCAACGCAAAGAAGACGGATATCGACTTCGAAGCGTTGGGGGAGCAGCTCGCTGAAGCGAAAGAACGGCTAAGGGTGGAGGGACCGCCTGTGGGGCCCGAGGAGAAAATGGTCAGTCAATTTGGCTTACGCGGCGATAGTCCGTCGAAGCTGGCGCAGGCGGAGTTTACACCGCCGATGAAGGCAGCGTAGAACGAGGCGCTCCTCAATGTATTAAAGCGAGGCATTTCCATGTGGGGATCCATCCCCTAAGTTAGGGCAGTAACATACTTACCTGACACGAAAGCCGTGTAAGGATTTTTAAAATGACGATCGGACAACTCAAACCCGAAATCGCAGAATCTCAAATTGGACCGGCAGGGTCATCTTCTGGCTGCTAGTCCGATCTGAGATTTTGCGATTTCGGGTTTGAGTTGTCCGATCGTCCATTTTCAAAATCCCACTCCCTGTTGGCGGCAACCATATTCCTACCCTAATTAGGAGGGCAGGCGGCTGTCGTACCCCCCACTGCCTCGTTTACAACACCGCCGTAGAATGCGACACTAATAAGTCCGATGTCGCGTCTTGCCGTACTCCTTTTCCCCTTACTTTCTATCTTCGTCGGCCTGATTGCCGCCGAACATCCCGTCGAGTCCTTTCGCCAAACGGTTGGTCCGGCGATCATGATGGCGGCCGACACAAATCCGGCAGTACGGGATTCCACAGGAAGGCTGATTGTTGTTTCCTGGAACATCCACGTTGGAAACGGAGACGTTGTTTCGCTGATCGATAGAATCTCCAGTTTCGAGCACGCCCAGGGGAACGGCGACCCAGCCATTGTCCTGTTGCTCCAGGAGAGCGTCCGGCAGAGTTCCGACATTCCCAAGTCCAGCGGCTTTAGCGTTCCCGGCCGAATTGCGCGCTCGGAGGACAAACCGGACATCGCGGCACTTGCCCGCAAGCTGGGCTGGTGGATGTACTATGCACCATCGATGCGCAACGGCGACGGCGCTGGGGAACTTGCAGAAGACCGTGGCAACGCAATCCTGAGCAGTCTGCCTCTTCAATCTGTTGAGCCGGTCGAACTGCCGTTCTCAGTCCAGCGGCGCGTGGCGGTGGTTGCGACAGTGGCAGACCCCAGGATGCAACCGCTTCTGCGCGTTGCCGTCACGCATTTCGACACTCGCGCCCCACTCACGAAGGGATGGATCTTTGGTGGACCCCGGGCGCGAAACAAGCAGGCCAGTGCGCTACTTGCTTCCCTGGACGAATACGAGACCGATGGTTTGCCGCTGATTGTCGGTGGTGATCTAAATAGCTACCTTGGTTCGAAGAGCGTTATCCAGAATATGTCCACGGCGGCACCGCACATGGACTGCGGAGACAAGCCGACGCATACGATGGGTCTCACGCTGGATCATATGTTCGTCAACGTGCCTGCTGCCTGGGCTCATTCGTGTCGTCGAGAGGACGATAGCTTTGGTTCAGATCACTATCCCCTCGTGCTGTCCGTGAACATTCCCCGCTAGCCTTTGAAGTCAGTCCTGCTTGTCGAAGAACTGCGCGAACCGTTCAGCGAATCGCCATCGAGTCACTGCCCCGACTTCCCCTTCGGTATACAGCTTGTCATTCGCTGTGCCCGCAGCGATGAAGAGGGCACCAAGGACAGTAAGTACGGAGATTGTGCCGATTATGAGCAGTGTGGTCTGCAACCAGCCATGGGTTTCTACAAATCTCCGAGCTTGATTGCGAATGTCGATGGTGTCCTGCTCGATCGCGGAGTGAGGACAACCTCGATGACGCCATACCGTTACAAAATCTTAGATTGGACTGGCATCCATCGGGTCGGCCCGTCCAATTTAAGATTTTGTAATCTACAACCTGAGATCTCCAACTCGTCCAATTTCAAATTTCTTTTCAGGTACACCCCCCGCTTTTCATCGGATGGTACTCCATGATAAAAGCCTTGGTGCAACAACGATGATTCGGCTCACACCCAAACTCCTATCTCTGCTGGTTTGCATTGTCCTCGCTTTGACCGCTCACAGCGCATTTGCACAGGACGACGAGGGAGAACGTATACGTGAACGAGAGCGCCAAATGGAGGAGGCGGAACGGCAACGCCAGGAAGAGGAACAACAGCGATTGATCCAGCAGCGGCGCGAAGAGTTCGTCAATTCCGACAGGGAGAATGCGAAAAAATCGGTGGAGGCCTTTTCACGCCCCATCTCAAGAGTCGAGCGCGAATTCATGCAGGCCGTGCCGCAGTTTCGCCAGGCAGTGACAACCTACAGAGACGCGATAGGCGCTGAGGGCGCGCTGAAGGAGTCCGTTAAAGGATTGGATCGCTTTGTTGATCTTTTCAAGGAGTACTTCAAGGTGACTCACGTCGATCTACCGGCCATCGACAAGACCGAGTTCAGTACCTTTTCAAAGAAAGATCTCGTCTGGGAAACCCTCACTACCGCGGAACGGATTGATGCAGACCTGCGTCTGGCCGTCAAGCATTTGCAGGAAGCGAACTCGACCAACACGCTTTCCATTGAGACCGTCGTCTTCATGCGCGATCTTCACGGCGACGTTCTGCGTCTGGAGATGCTGCTCTCGAAGGTGAAGTAGCCTACCGTTCGGACTCCACCGCTGCGGGCTCGAGCGTCGGCGCCAGCAGGTGAATGAACAGCAGGGCAATCAGGTAGGCGGATCCCGCCAAAATGAAGATCGGAACGTAAGAGCCCGTCCACTCCAGAATGTATCCGACAACCTTTGCGATCACCATTCCGCCGATCGCGCCAAACATTCCGCCGAAACCGACCACGGACCCGACGGCACGCCGCGGGAACATATCGGAAACCAGGGTGAAGATATTGGCGGACCAGCCCTGGTGCGCTGCGGCAGCCAGGCCGATCAGAAGAACAGCGACCGTGAGGCTCGAGGCTCGCGCCGCGAAGACAACCGGAACCACAGCCACCGCGCTGATGAGCATCGCAGTCTTGCGGCCACCATTCACGCTCCATCCTCGGCGAATGAGAGTTGACGAAATCCAGCCACCCCCAACGCTTCCCACATCGGCCAGCAGGTAGATCGTGACGAGCGGCACGCCGATCTGAGACAGCGAAAGTCCGTAGGTGCGGTTAAGAAAATCGGGAATCCAGAACAGGTAAACCCACCAGATCGGATCCGTCAGCATTTTGCCGATGGCGAAAGCCCACGTCTGTCGATGTCGAATAATGGAAGACCACGGCACCGACTTTTCACTGACTTCAGCGTCGCTGCGAATATATGCGAGTTCCGCCGGCGAAAGGCGCGGGTGCTTTTCTGGAGGTGAGTAAAAAAGAGCCCACGCAATCAACCAGACAAATCCCAGAGCTCCAGTGGCGATAAACGCACCCCGCCAGCCATAGGAGGCCGTCAGCCATGGAACGAGAAGCGCCGCGACAATGATCCCGACATTGCTTCCCGCGTTGAAAATGCCTGTCGCCAGGGCGCGTTCTTTGCGGGGATGCCACTCCGCAACGGTCTTGATCGAAGCTGGAAAGTTTGCGGATTCACCAATCCCCAGCGCAAACCTGGCAAACTCAAAACCAAACACGGAGCGCGCGAGGGCATGTCCCATCGCGGCCAGGCTCCAGATCACGACGGCGAAAGAGAAACCCTTAAAGACACCGATTCGGTCCATGACCCGGCCAACCATGACCATTCCAGCGGCATAGGCCACCTGAAATGCAAAGACGATATTGCTGTAATCGATCTCCGTCCAGCCGAATTCCTTTTGCAGGTATTCGGCCTTCAGGAGTCCGATCACCTGCCGGTCTACATAGTTGATCGTTGTCGCGAAGAACAGGAGGGCGCAGATCGACCAGCGGCAATTCCCTGCTCGAGCGCTCACTGCCGTCCTGACAGTGGAATTCACTTCGCGAGAATCTCCGCCCTGGAGCCGAAGCCGGTTCGTGGTCCCTTGTTATCTCTCTCCAGCGTCTTCTCCGAGTTCGCAATGGAGAATCCCACTTCGTAAACGAGCTGAGCAATTCGAGTCATTTTCGGGAACTGGATCTTGTCCACGGTGTCCGTGATGCGGTGATAGTCCGGATGAAGCCCGGTTGTGAAGAATGCGATCGGAATTCCTTTGGCCGCATAACTGTAATGGTCGCTGCGCGTATACACACCCTCCGGATCGTTCGGGTCATTCATCTCGTAGTCGAGCGTCAGTGGCGTCCCGAGAGTTGCGTTCGTTTGAACGACAAGATTGTGGAGATCCGTACTGATCCGATCTGCACCGACAAGGAACACGGTGTTGGTAAAGTCACCTTCGATGTTGTCGCAGTCATCGCGTCCCACCATATCCATATTGAGCTGGGCCTGGATCTTCTCGAGCGGAACGATCGGGAAGTCGGCGTTGTAGCGTGACCCATACAGGCCGCTCTCTTCTCCTGCGTGCCACACAAAAACTACGGAACGCTTCGGCTTCGGTCCCGTTGCGAAAGCTTTCGCCACTCCAAGAATGGAGGCCGATCCTGAACCGTCATCATCAGCGCCATTACTGACAAGGTCGCGCTGGTCGAATGGAACTGGCGGAGCCGCTGCTCCTCTCGCCGGCTGTGGTCCACCGCCACCACGTGTTGTCGGGCGCTGCACAACCTTGCCTGCCGCGACAACGGCAGCCTGGGCAGCAGGGCCGCGGCGACGACAGCCATCGGTGCCTGAGCCTCGCCCGGTCCCGGTCTGGCTGTAACCCACATGATCGAGATGCGCGCCAACGAGAACATAGGTGTCTTTGAGCACAGGATCCGTACCTTCGACCATCCCGACAACATTGTGAGTGATCTGCTCAGAGATAACCTCGAACGTGTTGTCGATATTGATCGTGACTTTTGCCGGCAGCGATACCGGCGTGATGGGTTCCCCTCTTTCGGCCTTCGCGCGAGTATCGGCAAATGTCACTGGGCTTCCTGCAAAGAGGGTTTCAAAGAAGGTCTCGTCTCCCGTAAAGCTCGGCGTGACGATCAAATCCAAACGCTGAACTGTGCTGACGTCGGGTGTTTGTGCCCCGCGGGCGCCGGCTGCTGCGGCATTGCCGCCGCCACGATTTCCCTGCCCGCCACGTCCTCGAAGCGCCGCCTGCGCCTGCGTGACAGCAGCATTCGCCTGAGTCAGCGCTGTCAGAGCTTGAGCCAGCGCCTGTTCGGCGGCGGATGGCGCGGCCGCAGTGGGCGCGAATGTAATGGCTGCAGTGGCACCCTGTGTCAGTCCTGCTGCGGTACCACCCCGAGCTCCACGTGCTCCCGCCCCAGCTGCAGCAGGGGCTGCAGGTGCAACTTCCGGCACCGCGCCTCTCTGTGGGGCAGGGGCAAGATTGGGAACAGCAACAATCAATTTTCCTTTTAGATCACGTCCCTGGTAGTCGGCCGGCAGACCGTACCCGACAAACTCCACTCCATTGAATGCCAGCGTCTGCTTGCCGCCGGAGTTCGTGCCGAATGTCACGTGATCGCCATGTTTGAACGTGCGGGATTGTCCTCCGGCTTCGATAGTTACGGTCGAATTCCGCGTGACGCGATATCCCTTGTACTTCACCGGTTGAAAGTAGGTTCCCTTTTCGCCAAGCGGCTTGACGCCCAGGCTCTTCAGCTGGTCTGCAACATACTGCGTCGCGCGGCCGTAGCCTTCCGTGAAGACCTGCCGGCCCTGTAGCTCATCGGACGCGAGATAGGAGAGCCACTGCCGAAGGTCGTTCTCGCTGACTTGCGCGTAGCGCACGCCCGTCGCCGGCGCGGGCCCCTGAGCCAGAAGTCTCCATGGCTGCCCCCATGCCACGGCTAGAAAAATGCCAAAGGCGATGGACATGTCCCGGGCCGCCTGTTTGTAGCGAGACTTCCTCATTAGAAACCTCCGCAGATACGGTGATTCGTTTGCGCGAGCATCGTAACCCGTATGGGGAAGATTTCGAAATTGGAAAGTCC
>Ga0068859_100002253_pt1 | contig 19568 bp, 15 predicted proteins | sample KBSSwiS22_FD_66585 | JGI IMG/M metagenome (GOLD analysis project Ga0068859, IMG submission 66585) | Switchgrass rhizosphere microbial communities from Kellogg Biological Station, Michigan, USA - KBS Switchgrass S2-2 | ecosystem: Host-associated > Plants > Roots > Rhizosphere > Soil ...
GACGTGCACCGCCGGCTGATGGTCAAGCCCGGGCTGACGGGCCTGTGGCAGATCAGCGGCCGCTCCGACCTCAACTGGGACGAGTCGGTGCGCCTCGACCTGCGCTACGTCGAGAACTGGACGCTGGCCATGGACTTCGTCATCCTCTGGCGCACCGTCTTCGCCGTCCTGCGCCGGGAGGGGGCCTACTAGCGGGTCCCGGCCTCCCGGCCCGCCTCACCAGTCCCTGGGCAGGCGCTTGATGCCGTTGATGACGCTGCTCGCCAGCCACTCGGGGTCGCCGGACGGGCACCACGCTCGTCGCCTACACCGCCGAGCCCGAGTGTCGACGCGGGCATCGACGCCCTCCTGCGCGCGCACGCCAGCCCGCCCCGGTCGCGCGCCCAATGACGACAAGAGGCGACGGTCCTGCCCAGGGCCGTCGCCTCCGCCACGCGGCCCGCCTGGGTCAGGCGGCTGATGACTCGCTGATCGCGGCGAGTACCGCGTCGGCCAGCTCCGGGCGGCAGATGACGAGGTCGGGCAGCAGCGGGTCGGCCTGGTTGTAGCGCAGTGGCGAGCCGTCGATCCTGGTGGCGTGCAGTCCGGCGGCGAGCGCGACCGCGACGGGGGCCGCGGAGTCCCACTCGTACTGGCCGCCGGCGTGCAGGTAGATGTCGGCCTCGCCGCGGATCACCGCGGACGCCTTGGCGCCGGCCGAGCCCAGCGGCATGACCACGCCACCGAGCTTCTCGGCGACGTCGGTGACGAGTCGCGGCGCGCGGGTGCGGCTCGCGACGAGCCGCGGTGGCCCGGCCGGCCCGGCGGGCGGCGGGGCGATCGTCGCGCTGGACAATGTCACCCCGAGCGCGGGCAGCGCGACCGCGCCGATCACGAGCTCGCCGGCCTGCCAGAGCGCGATGTGCACGGCCCAGTCGGTCCGGCCCTCCTCGGAGAACTCGCGGGTACCGTCGAGCGGGTCGATGATCCAGACCCGGTCGGCGCCGAGGCGGACCGGGTCGTCGACGGCCTCCTCGGAGAGCACGGCATCCTTCGGGCGATGGCCGGCGAGCGCGGCGGCGAGCAGGCGCTGTGACCCGGCGTCGCCGGCGTCCCTGAGGGCGGCCGCGTCGGCGAATCCCAGCTCGGCGCGGATCTCCAGGAGGCGCCCGCCGGCGTCCTTGGCCAGGCGAGTCGCCAGCTCGGCGTCGGTCGGCTCATCGCCGGCCGGCGTGGCGGCCGAGGTGTCGCTGCTCATTGCCGAGACTCTATAGCCGGTTACCGGGCTTTGTGGCCGATCACTGTCACGAATCGCGATTCCGGGACGTCGTGTGCCCGGCTCGTGCCCGGCGCCAGGCCGAGGCGATCAGGCAGGCGGCAGGCCTGCGTTGATCAGGAGCGGACCCGCGCTCGGCGCCGCGGCTGGATCACGTCGGCCGCCGACCCGCGCGCGGTGGTCGAGCGGCACTCGTAACGCAAGGTTACGGTCGGGATGTGCCTATCCGCTGCCCGGTGGTCGTCGGCGAGGACCGCGCGGCCGAGCTCACGGCCGCCGCGGCCGGCTGGCCGTCGTTGCGGCTGACCCGCGCGCAGCTCGCCGACCTGGAGCTGCTGCTGCTCGGCACCTTCGGCCCGGCGCCGGCCTACCCCGAGGAGACCCTGCGCGACGGGCTGCGACTGCCCTCGCTGGTGGTCCCGGCGCGGGAGGCCGCGGATCTGGCTCTGGGTGACTCGGTCGCGCTGCGGGAGCCGGACGGTGAACTGGTAGCGGTGCTGCGGGTTGGCGGGGTGCGCCGCCGCGGCGGCCCGGTGGACACGGAGCGGGCGCGGACGGCCGCGCGGGCGCGGACGGCCAGCCGGGTGGAGCCGGACCGGCAGCCAGAGCCCGCCGGCCAGGCCCGACTCGTCGGCATGGTCACCGGGCTGCGCCTGCCGAGCCATCCGGACTTCGCCGCGCTGCGGCTGGACCCGGCCCGGCTGCACGAGGCCCTCCTGGAACGCGGCTGGCTCACCGCCGGCCGGCCGGCGCCCTGGGCGGTCTGGGCCGACGGGCTGCTGCACACGGCGGACATCGCCCGCATCCGGGCGCTGACCCGGCAGGGCAAGCGCTGCGTCGTGCTGGCCGCGGTCGGCGGCGCGGATCCGGCTGACCGGCGCCATCAGCTGCGGGTACGGGCCCTGCTCGCGGCCCTCGACGTACTCGACGAGCCGCTTCTGGCGACCGAGGCGACGCTGGCCGGCCCGGCGATCGCCGCCGAGGCCACCGGCACGCGGGCCCGGCCGGGCTCGCCGGTCCGCCCCGAGACCCGGTCGCCCGAGCCCGGCCCGGCCCGACGCGGCGACGACCAGCCGGCACACGCGCTGCTGGTCCTGGTGCCGGTGGTGCCGAGTGTTCAGCTGGCCACGCCGCAGGCACCCTGGCCGTCCGCGACGACGCCCCGCGGTGCCGCGACGGACGACGACGTCGGCGCGGCGGACTCGGCCGAGCTGCGCGCGCTGCGGGCGCACCTGGCCGAGTTCTACGGGCTGGGCGGCAGCCTGACCGGGCCCGCGCTCGGAGCGCCCGAGCCTGGCCAGCTCGCCGCGCTGCTCGCGGCGGGCAAGCCGATTCCCGCCGAGCTCACCCCGCCCGGGGTCGCCGCCCAGCTCGCCCAGGCCCACGCCGACGGTGTGTCGCTGTGCTGACGGTCAGGGCGGCGATCAGCGCAGGGCGTCCGTGACACGCGGCCGACGGAGTGGCAGCGGTGGTCCTGAACCGGCGAGAGCGTGTCGCCCAGGAGCCTGCCGACAAGCGGCTCCTTCAGGAACCGAGTCCGGGAACGATGTCGGCGAGCGAGTAGGTGATCGGCTGTTCGAGCTGCTCATAGGTGCATGACTCGGGGGTGCGGTCGTCGCGCCAGCGGACGAAATGGGCCAGGTGCCGAAAGCGGGTGCCTTCCATGTGCTCGTACTTGACCTCAAGCACCCGCTCGGGCCGCAGCGGGACGAAGGACAAATCCTTCTGCGCATTCCACCGGGACGGGGTACCGGGTAGCCGCTGGCCCTGGTGCGCCTCCGCGCTGGCCCACTGCTGCCACGGGTGGTCGTCGCCGTCGCCGAGCAGCAGCGGTTCGAGTTCGTTGACGAGCTCGGCCCGGCGCCTGGCGGTGAAAGCACCGACGACGCCAACGTGCTGCAGCTTGTCCTCGTCGTTGTAGAGCCCGAGTAGCAGCGAGCCGACGAGCGGGGTGGCCTCGGTGGAGGTCTTGTGCCAGCGGAAACCGGCGAGGACGCAGTCGGCGGTGCGGACATGCTTGATCTTGAACATGACGCGCCTGTCAGGCTGATACATGCCCTCAAGCGGCTTCGCGATCACGCCATCGAGGCCTGCCCCCTCGAGCTCGACGAACCAGCGGTTGGCGACATCGAGGTCGGTGGTGATCGCGGTGAGGTGGATCGGCGCCCGCGCCGCGGCCAACGCGGCCTCGAGAGCGGCGCGCCGCTCGGCGAAGGGGCGCCCGGTGTAGTCCTCGTCGCCGAGCGCGAGCAGGTCGAAAGCGATGAACGATGCCGGGGTCTTCTCGCTCAACATCGTCACCCGCGACACCGCGGGATGGATGCGCTGCTGCAATGCCTCGAAGTCCAGCCCATCATCCGTGGCGATGACGATCTCGCCGTCGAGGACACACCGATCGGGCAGTTCGGCCTTGACGGCCTCGACCAACTCTGGAAAGTAGCGGGTCATCGGCTTCTCGCCGCGGCTGCCGAGTTCGACCTCGTCACCGTCCCGGAAGCATATGCACCTGAACCCATCCCATTTGGGCTCGTAGGACGCCCCGGATGGGATGGTCGGGACCGACTTCGCCAGCATCGGCGCGACCGGCGGCATCACGGGCAGCTTCATCGGCTCATTGTCGCTTCTCCTCGCCCCATGGGTTCTCGCCCCGAGCAAGATCCTCGGAGCGCCCGTCCGCACACCCGGTCGGAGTCCGAGGCGGCCGGTCGGGCGCCGGTTGGGCTCCGCTAACTTGGCGCGGCGGGGATGTTGTCGTTGTTGGCGACGATCGCGGGGCTGGCGAGCCAGCGCAGGTAGGCCGACCGCTGGGCCGGGGACATCCGTTCCGGGGGAAGCGGGCAGGCCGCCGTGTCGAGGAAGTCGTCTGCCGGGCCGGTTATGAAGCCGTCGGCGCGCGGATCTCCGGTGTAGGTCCGCCGGGTTCCGGTGGCGTCGACGACGTCGACCGGCGCGATCGGGTCATCGGCCCGGCGCAGCCAGACGGCCGTCGCCGATGTCCGGTAGGCGTCCTGCCAGCCCGGCGGCACGGCGGCGGTGTCCGCGACCCGCGCGACCGCTGCCAGCGTCGCCGGCGACGGGCCGCCGTCGGGCTTCGCGGCGTCCGCGACGCCGGTCACCACGACACCCTGCGCGATGCCGTAGAGGCTGCCGAGGACGTCGTTGACCTTGATGGCCTTCGCGACGGCGGCGAGCTGGTCGATAGCCATCGTCGCCCGCCTCGCCTCCTCGCCCGCGGCGAGCTCGGCGCGCAGCGCCAGCCGGGTGACGGTGTCGCCGAGGGTCGTCAGGAAGAACGCCACCATCGCGGCCTGCTGAAGGTGGACGAGCGCCCGCGGGCTGGCCGGGTACGCGACCCGGCTGTCCCCGCGGTACCCCCTGGTCGACAGCCAGCCGGCCTGCTCGAGGCTGGCGGCCTGGCCTGCGGCGTCGGAGGCCAGGATCTCGGCCGCGGGCCCGCCGGCGGCCAGCGCCTCGCTGAGCAGCGCGGCCCACACTCGCGACGGAATCCGTGTTCCGTCGGCCGGCCCGGCCAGGTGGGTCGCCCAGGGGCCGGCCGCCCGATCCCCGGCGGCCTCACCGGGCCAGGACGCGACGAGGCCGTCGCCGGACGGATCCCGCAGGGCCTCGGCGGCGGGCAGCAGGCTAGCGGCCGACGCGTACTGCTCGGCCCGCCAGACATGCAGCAGGTCGGCGAACACGGCCCGCAGGCCGGCCGGAAGCGGCCAGGACGTGTCCGTCCGCCGCCTCGGGTCGGTGTGTTCGGCCTGATACCGGAAGACCGCGAAGCCCAGGCGGGCCATGAACGTGGCAGCCCCCGCCGGGTCGGCTCGGCGGGCGTCACGCCCGCCCGCCCGGCTGACCAGGTACTGCCACGCGTCGCTGACCGGAGCCGGGACGCCGGTGGCCAGCGGGAGCGCCGACAGCCGCGAGCCGGCGAGGATGGTCTCCACGTGATCGCCGGCGAACCGCGCGGCGAGGGCCGGCTCGTCGGCGATCGCCCGTAGCACCGCTGCCCCGTACGCCGCCCGGCGCCGACCACCGCGGTCACCCCCGTACCAACCGATGTCCCGCATCGCCGGCGTCCCAGCACCGCGGCCGGCGGAATTGGTGAGCGTGCCGGCGCGGGTGCCGAACCGGTCGCCGCGCAGGTCGATCGAGGTGAACAGCGCGTCGCCGAGCAGGCGCAGTGTGGCGGGGGAGAACCGGCCGGCGGCGAGCAGCGGGCCGAGCAGCGTCGTCTCGGCCTCGCCGGGGGTGCCGCGGGCGTTGAACCGGCCCAGCCAGCCCGCGGTCAGCCGCCCTGACCGGCTGAAGGCGGCGAGCGCGGCGCCGAGCGTCGCGGTCAGCTCGCCCGCGACGGCTGCGGGCAGCCAGCGGCCGGGCGCGTCCGGACGCCCGCGGTCGCCACCGCGCGCGGGGCCGACCTGATAGCCGGCTGCCGTCGCCGTCACCGTGAACCCGCCGCCGCTGACCCGCTCCGCCAGCCGCAGGATGGCGGCCAGCCGGGACGGCCCGACGGCGGTGACGACGCCGACGAGCAGGTCCGGGTCGTGGGCGGCGGCGCGCAGCCGGGCGGCGATGGCGGTCAGCGTCGCCAGGTCTGCCGTCGGCGCCAGCGCCGCGCCGACGAGCGCCGTCCCGAGCCGGGCCCCGGCCGCCCGCGCCGCGTCCGCGTCCCCGCGGAACGGATCCGGCCGCAGGGTCACGACGAGCAGGCGGCCTGCCGTCTTGAAGCCTTCCGCCGTTCCGGAGATGCCTGGCGCGGACGGCGGGCTCGCGGTCTCGTCGGCGGCCTCGGCGAGGCTGATCCGCCTGGTCAGCGCCGCCGCCGAGCCATCGGCCCAGCCCGCGCCGGCACGCAGGGCGGCGGTGGGATCCGCCGGCCAGCCGAGTGGACCGAGCAGGGCGACGACCGCGCGGGCCCACCGTCCCAGTAGGTCCCGCAGGTCCCGCAGCCGGTCGGCCAGCGTGCGGGCGAGCGCCGTGTCCAGGACCACCCGTTCGCTCGGGCCGGGCATCGGCTCACCGCCCGTCGCGCAGGAAGCCGGGGACCGCCGGCGGCCGGACCGCCCGCGGGTCGTCCGGGGCCACCCACTCGGGCTGAGCGCGGGCCGTGCTCGTGCAGGCCGCGGCCGCGTCGCCGAACGCCCGGCTGAGGCCTGCCCACACCTGGGCAAGCTCACGGGCCCACGCGTCGGCCGCCGGGCCCGCCCAGGCGCCCGCCTCCAGCGCCGCCGTCAGTGGGCCGACCGCCGCCGCCACCTCGGCCGCGCCGCGCTCGAGAATCGCCGCGGTGGCCAGCAGCGCGCCGCGGCGCTGGTTGACGACCAGCCCGGCCGCGGGATCCCGCGGCGCGTCGCCGGCGTCGGGCCACGTTCCCGTCATGACCAACCGCCCTTCCATGGGGAGCCGGCTGGCACGCTAGCCAGCCCGCGACCCGGCGGGAAGTCGGCCGCCGCCGCCTGTGGAAGGCCGCTGACCTGTGGATATGAACGGGCGGCCGCCCGTTCAGCGGGCCGGGCGGCGCAGCCGGTAGCGCAGGAAGAGCGAGCCGTCCTCCTCCAGAGCGTGCGCGAGCTCCAGCTGCCGCGCGGCGGGCCACGCGGGGCCGTCGACGATGCCGAGATGCCCCGGCCCGGCGAGCACCGGGGCGACCGTCAGGCACAGCTCGTCGAGCACGCCGGCGTCCGCCAGCCGGGCGTGCAGCTTGGGACCGCCCTCCGTGAGCACCCGGGGCAGACCCCGCGCGGCGAGCTCGGCGAGCATCAGGGCCGGCACGACCTCCTCGTCGCCACAGATGACGACGTCCGCGACCGCGCGCAGCGCGGCGGCCCGGTCGGCGGGCGCGCGGGCGCAGGTGAGGATCAGGGGACGCACCTGGGCGGTGAAGAGCCGGGCGGCCGGGTCCAGCGCGAGCGACCCGGAGATCACCGCGATCGGCGGCGCCGGCTCGAGGCCCGCCGCGACCCGCGCCTCCCGCCGGTCCGGTGGGACGACGGCACCCCCGTAGTTCTCCGCGCGGGCGGTGCCGGCCCCGACCACGATCACGTCGGCCAGCCAGCGCAGCGTCCGGAACACCTGCCGGTCGCCTGGGCCGCCGAGCGCCGCGGACCGGCCGTCGACCTCCGCGGCGCCGTCGGCCGCGGCGACGAAGTTCGCGCGGACGTGGGCCGTGCCCGGCCCAGGGGCGGCGAGCGCGTAGGCCGCATCGAGATCGTCCTGGCTCAGGTTGTCCGTCCCCGGCAGGGGCAGCAGTCGGCGCACCAGGCGGATCTTATGCGGACCTACCGGCCGCGGCTGGCGCTGCGGGGGCGGCCGCCGCCGGGAGATGATCCTCCGGACGGCCCTCGCGGGCGGTCCTTCAGCCGCCCGCGCCGCCGCCGGCCGCGGGCGTCGTCCGGCTGGACATGCGCTCCCGGTAACGGCTCGCCCGGTAGACCCCGAGGATCCGATAGTCGGCATAGAACGCCAGTTCCTCGAACGCGCGGGCCACGCCGGCTTCCTCGGGGCTGCCCTCGACGTCGGCGAGGAACTGGGTGGCGACGAAGTTGCCGCCCACCATGAAGCTTTCGAGCTTGGTCATGTTGACGCCGTTCGTGGCGAAGCCGCCGAGCGCCTTGTAGAGCGCGGCCGGCCGGTTCTTCACCTCGAAGAAGAACGTCGTGACCAGCTCGTGCACGCCGGCGGCGGCGCGCAGGTTCTCGGCGGAGAAGATCAGGAACCGCGTCGTGTTGTGCTGCTCGTCTTCGAGGTCCTCACGCACGATCGCGAGCCCGTAGACCTCGGCGGCCATCCGGGACGCGATCGCCGCCCGGGTGAGGTCCCCGGACTGGGCGAGCTCGCGGGCCGCCCCGGCGGTGTCGGCGTCGGGCACCGCGCGCAGGTTGAGCGCCCGCAGCGCCTCCCGGCACTGGGCGAGCGCCTGCGGATGGCTGTGCACCGTCTTCAGGCCAGCCAGGGACGCCCCCGGAAGCGCCATGAGCTGGTGGTGCACCGGCAGGAAGTACTCGCCGATGATGTGTGCCTTCGCCGCCGGCAGCAGATGGTGGATGTCGGCCACCCGGCCGGCGGTCGAGTTCTCCACCGGGATCATCGCCAGCTGCACCGTGCCGTCGTCGATCGCCGCGAAGCATTCCTCGAAGGTCTGGAACGGCACCGCGTCGAAATCCGGGTAGACGTCCCGGCAGGCCAGGTGGGAGTTCGCCCCCGGCTCACCCTGGTAGGCGATGCGTTGCCGGGAAGTCATCACGGACACGGTGCGGTCACGGTTCCTTGTCGCGTCTGGTCTGGTCTGGTCGCGGGCGTCTGTTCGTGTGCGACTGGTGTTCGTATGCGTCTGGTGTTCGTATGCGTCTGGCCGTATGCCGGTCGCTCGTCGCGAATCGTCGTCCACGGTACCGGGGCCGGCGCGGCGTCCCGCCGCCCGTGCGCGCGCTTCGGGCGCGCGCCGCGGGCCGCGGGCCGTGGCGAGGCCGTCGCTCAGAGCTGTCCAGGGGCCGACAGGGCCGGACCGCGGCGCCCATGATCGGGCCTACGATGGAAGACGTGCCGGCCGACCTAGTCTGGTTCATCGTCGCCGGAGGGCTCGCCGTGGCCGAGCTGCTCACCGGTGGTCTCTACCTGCTCATGTTCGCGCTCGGGGCCGCGGTGGCCGGGCTCGTGGCGCTGGCCGGCGGTGGCCTGGCCTGGGAGCTGGTCGCGTTCGTCCTGGCGGCGGGCGGCCTCACCGTCGGCCTGCGGCCGATCGCCGCGCGCCATCTCAACACCTCCCCGCTGCTGGCCACCGGCGCGCAGGCGATCGTCGGCGCCGAGGGCGTGGTGATCGAGCCGGTTGACCGCGCGGACGGCCGGGTGAAGATCAAGGGCGAGATCTGGTCGGCCCGTGCCTACCCCGAGGACAGTGTTCTCGCGATCGGCGCCTCGGTGCGGGTGCTGCGCATCGACGGTGCGACCGCGATCGTTCACCAGGAAGAAGTCCCGGGACTGGATGTCCCACGGAGGGAGTTGCCATGACCGGCGGACTGATCCTGGCCGCGGTCCTCGCGTTCGTCGCGCTGGTCTTCGTCATGCGGTCGGTGAAGGTCGTACCGCAGGCGCGGGCCGTCGTCGTCGAGCGGCTCGGGCGCTACCACCGCACGCTGGTGCCGGGCCTCGCCGTCGTCGTCCCGTTCGTGGACCGGATTCGCGAGCGCATCGACCTGCGCGAACAGGTTGTGGCATTCCCACCGCAGCCGGTGATCACCGAGGACAACCTGGTCGTCGGCATCGACACCGTCCTCTACTTCCAGGTGACCGACCCGCGGGCAGCCACCTACGAGATCGCCAACTTCATCCAGGCGATCGAGCAGCTGACCGTCACGACGCTGCGCAACGTGATCGGCGGCCTGCACCTGGAGGGCGCGCTCACCTCCCGGGACCAGATCAACACCGCACTGCGCGGCGTCCTCGACGAGGCGACCGGCAAGTGGGGCATCCGGGTGAACCGGGTCGAGATCAAGGCCATCGAGCCGCCCCGGTCGGTGCAGGAGGCGATGGAGAAGCAGATGCGCGCCGAGCGGGACCGTCGGGCGGCGATCCTGTCGGCCGAGGGCGTCCGGCAGAGCGAGATCCTCAAGGCCGAGGGCGAGAAGCAGGCCGCGATCCTGCGGGCCGAGGCGTACAAGCAGTCACAGATCCTGCAGGCCGAGGGTGAGGCGAAGGCGATCGACACGGTCTTCTCGGCCATCCACGCCGGCGACGCCGACCCCAAGCTGCTGGCCTACCAGTACCTGCAGACCCTGCCCAAGATCGCCAATGGGCAGGCCAGCAAGGTCTGGATCATTCCGAGCGAGCTCACCAGCGCGTTGGGTAACGGGATCGGGGACCTGACGAGCCTGCTTGGCGGCAGTAACGGTTCCCCGGACAACGGTTCCGGCGACGGGGACACAACGCCGCGGGCGATGCGCCCGCCGCTGACCAAGCCACCGATCGCCTCGCCCAAGGACGGCGCCGCGACAACCTGACCTGGGCTGCGCCCACCGGGCACGTACAGCGCGTCGCGGCCGATGACCGATCGCGGGCTTTTACCACCTGCTTACTGACGGCTCTCAGGACTTCTTCAGCCAGCCGGATCAGGGTCGAAGACGATCCAATCGTCTCGTCCTGCTCCGGTCCGGCCGCCTGCCACGCTGCCGCCCGGACTGGTCGCCGCGCCGGGGCCGTCCCCGGGCTCGACTCCGGGAGGCCGCGTGCCCACAACCATCTCCGGGCTCCCCGCCCACGCCCTCATCGTCCATGCCACGGTCATCCTGGTGCCCCTCGCGGCGCTGCTGCTGGCGCTGACGGCGCTGTGGCCGCGGCTGCGCCGCGCGCTGGGGCCGCTGCCGGCGATCGGCGCGGCGCTGGCGGTCATCCTCGTCCCGATCACGACGGCCACCGGTGACAAGCTGCGCGACCGGCTCGGCTTCGACAACCCACTCGTCGCCCGGCACGCGGAGCTCGCCGAGCAGCTGTTGCCGTGGGTGATCGGGATGTTCGCGGCCGCGGTGCTGCTGCTGGTCCTGGCCGGCTGGCGCCCGAACGCGTGGTCCATCCCGGTCCGAGCCCAGGCGGGATCCGGGACCGCCACCCGGGTCCGCGCGATCACCGCGGTCGCGTCGGTGATCGCGCTGGCGCTTGCCGTCGTCGTGATCGTGGAGGTCGTCCGGATCGGGCACGCCGGCGCGGAGGCGGTCTGGCACGGAGTCGGCTCGGCGTCGTCCTGACGGCGCCTTCCGGGCGGACGGTGCCCCGGGTGACGGTGCCGCCCGGGTGACGGTGCTCCCGCCCGACGGCGCTCCCAGGCGCTGGCGCCGTGGGCTGCCCGTCACGGGGGAGACCGCTGGACAGCGCCCGCCAGAGCGGGCGAGAAGGCCGGGCTGTCCCCGTTGCCCTGCCCCGGACGCCCCTGAACCGGTGCCGAGTTTCGCACTCGCGTGCCCGGCAGCGACGATAGGCGAATGGCAACGTACGTGATTCTGCTGGTGGTGGTTCTGTTCGTGGCGCTGGGCCTGCTCGGGCTGCTGTTCTACGTCCTCAACCGCGCCGAGGGCCAGCGCCACCGGTAGGCCCGGCGACCGGGTCCTGGCCTGCCAGCCGGTGTGGGAGCAGCCGGGCGATCACCACCGATTCCCCGTCCGTCTCGACGCTCACCGGCTGGTAGGCGAACCCGGGCCGCGACGCCGCCAGCACGTCGAGCACGACCTCGGCCGGGGCGGACCCGCTCGCCCCTCCCGAAGGGACGCTGCCCGTCCACCAGACCGGGATCGACTGCCGGCCCGGCGCCAGGTTGCACACCACGGCGACCGTGCCGGCCGCCCCGCCCCGGTACAGCACGAACCAGCGGGCGTCCTCGTCGAACGCGCAGCGCACCGAGGCCCAGTCCGGATCGGTCAGCTCCGCGACCGTGTGCCGCAGGGTGATCAGCCGCCGGTGCCAGTCCAGCAGCCCGCCGTACGGCTGGGTCGCTGGCTGGGACCAGTCGAGCTTCGAGTCCAGGAAGGTGGCCTCGGCCTGCGGGTCGGGCACCTCGTCCGGCTTCCAGCCGTGCGCGGCGAACTCGGAGCGCCGTCCGTTGCGTACCGCCTCGGCCAGCCACGGCTCGTCATGGTCGGTGAAGTAGGCCCACGGGGTCGTGGCGCCCCATTCTTCGCCCATGAAGAGCATCGGCGTGAACGGCCCGGTGAGCAGTAGCGCGGCGCCGACCCGCAGCAGCCCGTCGGACAGCGTCGCCGCCGCCCGGTCGCCGGTCGCCCGGTTGCCGACCTGATCGTGGTCCTGCAGGAACGTCACGAGCCGGGAGGCCGGCACCGACACGGGCACCGGCCGCCCGTGCTGGCGCCCGCGGAACGTGGAGTACGTCCCGTCGTGCACGAACCCGCCGGTGAACGCCTTCGCCAGCGTCGTGAGCGAACCGAAGTCGACGTAGTAGCCCTGCCGCTCGCCGGAGAGCGCCGACCACAGAGCGTGATGGATGTCGTCGGCCCACTGGCCGTCCATCCCGAGGCCGCCGGCCTGCGCGGGGGAGATCATCCGCGGGTCGTTGAGGTCCGACTCGGCGACCAGGAACAGCGGCCGGCGCTGGTGCGCGCCCAGCCGGTGGACGCTGGTCGTCAGGTCCTCCAGCAGGTGGGTCGCCCGGCTGTCCCGCAGCGCGTGCACGGCGTCCACCCGCAGCCCGTCGCAGTGATAGTCGCGCAGCCACATCAGCGCGTTGTCGACGATGAACGCCCGGACCTCGTCAGACCCGGCGTCGTCGAGGTTGACCGCCGGCCCCCAGGGCGTGCTGTACCGGTCGGTGAAGTACGGGCCGAACCGGCCCAGGTAGTTCCCGTCGGGGCCGAGATGGTTGTAGACGACGTCGAGGACGACACCGATCCCGCGGCAGTGGGCGGCGTCGACGAACCGCTTGAGCCCATCGGGGCCGCCGTACGGGTCGTGCGCCGCGTAGAGGTCGACACCGTCGTATCCCCAGCCATGCCGGCCGGGGAACGCGTTGACGGGCAGCAGCTCGACGGCGTCGATTCCCAGGTCGACGAGGTGGTCGAGCCGGCCGATCGCGGCGTCGAACGTCCCCTGGGGAGTGAACGTGCCGACGTGCAGCTCGTAGAGCACGCTGCCGGCGAGCGGCACGCCGCGCCAGCTGTGGTCCGTCCAGGTGAACCGGCCGTGGTCGACGATCCGGGAGCGGCCGTGCACGCCGTGCGGCTGCCAGGGCGAGCGCGGGTCGGGCAGCTCGTCGGCGGACCCGTCGAGCCGGAACGCGTAGTCGGTTCCGTGCCCCGCCCCGGGCACCTCGGCGCTCCACCAGCCACCCGGCCCGGCAATCAGGTCGGTCACCCGCTCGCCGCCGGCCGGGTCGCCGTCGGCCGGATCGCGCTTGGCGGGATCGCCGCCCGACGAGTCGGCGGTGACGACGGCAACCGACTTCGCGAGGGGCGCCCACACCCGGAAGATGCTCATCGAGTCTGTCTTACCGCCCCCGCCGCTGGCCACTCACGCCGGGCGGCCATCCGGCGCGCCCCGCCAGGCTGGGGAGTCACTGACCGCACCGGGGGGCGTGGGAGATCCGCACGCGGCTACGGGACGCGGATGAGCATGGTGACCGGGAAGTCGCGCAGCAGGCGCAGGACGTAGGCGGTGCCTCCGTCGTGCCGGCGGCCGGTGAGGACGTCGAGCCAGCGGCCGTCCGGCAGCGTCAGCGTCGTGTCCCGCCAGCCGCCGCCGCGGCGCAGCCCGAGGACGAGCCGCGGCACCACCGTCACCACCGACTCGGCCCTGACGAACGCGACCAGGTGCTCGGCGGCCGACCCGGACGCCCACAGCGGCCGATAGGACGCGCCCGGGCCGAACCACTCCGGCTGCTCCCGGCGCACCCGCAGCGCCCGGGAGATCACCAGGAGCTTCGCGGCGCCGGTGTCGTCCAGCGCCGGCGGGCGCCGCGGAACCGGGTCGGTGCCGAGTTCGCCGAGCAGCTTGGTGCGCTCCCCGAAGTTCACCGGCCGGCGGTTGTCCGGGTCGACGAGCGAGTGATCCCAGAGCTCCTGGCCCTGGTAGACGTCCGGGATACCCGGGGCGGTGAGCTGCACCAGCCGCGCGGCCAGCGAGTTCTGCCGGCCGAGCTCGACGATCGTGGAGACGTAGTTCTCCAGGACGCCGACGAAGTCGGGATCCTCCAGCGCCGCGTCGATGTAGGTGGTCAGCGCGTTCTCGTAGGCCGGGTCCTGGTCGGTCCACGAGGTGTGGACCTTCGCCTCGCGGACCGCCTTGAGCATGAACTCCCGGACGCGCTCCGCCGAGATCGGCCACGCGCCGACCAGGGCCTGGATCAGCTGGTACACGGTCACCGGGTCTGGCAAGCCGCGCTCGGCGTCGGTGTGCCGGTACCCGAGCCGGCCGAGCTGGCGCACGACGTCCGCCCAGCCCCGCGTGTCCTCGGACAGCACCGCCAGGCGCGCCCGGACGTCCTCGGAGCGCTTGGTGTCATGGGTGGACAGCGTGGTCATCGTCAGCGGCCAGGTGCGGGCCGTCGTCACGTTGGCCTCGTGAAACTCGTGCACGGCGCTGCGCGGGTGGCCGGGCGGGAACGCCGGATAGGCGCCGGGGTCGCCGCCGACCTCGTTGAGCACCACCAGTTGGCCGAACCGGTAGAAGGCCGTGTCCTCGACGCCCTTGGCCATCACCGGGCCGCAGGTCTGCTGGAAGCGGACGACGAACTCCGCCGGGCCACCGAGCGCCAGGTCCTCGATGAGGTCGATCTCGGTCGAGCGCCGCGGCAGCCGGCGTCGCGCGGTCTCGCAGGCGCGCACGACGTGCGAGCGGGCCTCCAGAGACGGGGTGCCGTCCGGGCGGACGTAGGCCCGGTAGACGCCGAACCCGGCGAGCACCTCGCGCAGCGCCTCGCGCAGCCCGGTGCGGGTCAGGTCGGCCCGGTCCCGGCGGGCCTCCGTGAGCGCCAGCGTGGTCAGCCGGTCCAGCTCGGGGCGCAGCACGTTGTCGAGGACATCGAGCTTGGCCTGGTGGGCGATGTGCGGCCAGTCGGGGGCCTCGCCGGAGATCTCGGCGTAGAGGGCGGCCAGTGGCCTGGCCGCGACCGGGTCGAGGAACAGCCGGCTGACCCGGTTCAGCGACTCGTAGCCGGTGGTGCCGTCGCAGGCCCACGCCTCTGGCAGCGCCTCGTCGCCCTCCAGCACCTTCTCGACGACGGTCCACACCCCGCCGGTCGCGTCGGACAGTCGGCGCAGGTACTCCTCCGGGTCGGCCAGGCCGTCCGGGTGGTCGATGCGCAGTCCCTCGACGGTGCCATTGCGGACCAGGTCGATGAGCAGCCGGTGGGTGGCGGCGAAGACGTCGGGGTCCTCCTGCCGCAGCGCAGGCAACGTCGTGATGTCGAAGAACCGCCGGTAGTTCAGCTCGGTGCCGGCCGTGCGCCACCAGCACAGCCGGTAGTACTGGGCGTCCAGCGTGCCGGCCAGATCGTCCGGGTCGGCCGTCCCGGGCGCCACCGGGAGCACGTGGTCGTGGTAGGTGATGACCCAGTCGTCGGCCGCGGCCGGGCCCCCACGCTGCTCGCCGCCGGTCGGGTCGGCCCCGGCCAGCGGGGCGCCATCCGTGTCGGCCGAGCGCGCCAGCCGGATCTCGTTCGCGGCCAGGCAGTCGTGCAGCGGATGGCCGAGCAGCGGCACCAGCACCTTGCCGGGGTTGTCCTGCGACGCCCAGTCGATGTCGAACCAGTGCGCGTACGGCGAGTCCGGGCCCTCCCGCAGCACCGACCACCACACCGGGTTCGCGGTCTGCGGAGTCGGGATCGCCATGTGGTTGGGGACCACGTCGACGATCAGCCCCAGACCGGCGCGCCGGCAGGCCGCCGTCAGCCGGCGCAGGCCGCCGGCGCCGCCGAGTTCAGGGCTGATCCGGCCGTGCTCGACGACGTCGTACCCGTGTGTCGAACCGGGCGCCGCCTCCAGTACCGGCGACAGGTACAGGTGCGAGACGCCGAGCGCCGCGAGATAGGGGACGATCACCGCCGCGTCGGTGAAGTTGAACTCAAGATGCAGCTGCAGCCGATAGGCCGAGGTCGGCACGACCCGGGTGCGCTCCTCGTCGATCGACCCGTCGCTGCGCGGCCCGTCGTTCATCGGCATGGCCCCGTCCGCCCCGTCGGCATGGTTCCCCGCGCATCCACCGGCTGGGCCCCGGTGGGCCGGCGGACCGGCTCACTCGACACGGCGCAGCACAACCGTCGAGCGGGCGTCGAGCGCGACCGAGTCCTCGGCCTTGACCTGCTGGCCGGCCGCCCAGCCCTCCGCAGGCGTCCCGGCGGCCGTCGGAACCGCGCCGCCGTCCGTACCGGCCGGGGCGCCGGAGCCCGCGAGCCTGGTCGCCACCCGGGAGTCGACGACAGTCTCCCAGCACTGCCCGAACTCGGCCGGCGGCACCTGGAAGACGACCGTCTCGCTGTGCGCGTTGAAGAACATCAGGAACGAGTCGTCGACGACGGGCTGCCCGCGGTCGTCCGGATCCGGGATGCCGGCGCCGTTGAGGAAGACCGCGAGCGTGCGGGCCGTGCCCGACTCCCAGTCCTGGTCGGACATCTCCACGCCGTCGGGACGCAGCCAGACGATGTCCTTGAGCGCGGTGTCCTTGAGGGCAGTGCCTGCGCCGCCCTCGCCGGTCGGGCGGATCGGCGCGCCGTGGAAGAAGCGACGCCGGCGGAACACCGGATGCTCCCGGCGCAGCCGGGACAGCTCGGCGGTGAAACGGACCAGGTCCGCGTGCCGGTCGGCGTCCGACCAGTCCAGCCAGGAGGTCTCGTTGTCCTGGCAGTAGGCGTTGTTGTTCCCGCCCTGGGTGCGGGCCATCTCGTCACCGGCGACGAGCATGGGCACCCCCTGGGACAGGAACAGCGTCGTGAGCAGGTTACGGGTCTGCGCGGCGCGCAGCGCGCGCACCGCCGGATCGTCAGTCGGCCCTTCGACGCCGCAGTTCCACGAGCGGTTGTCGTCGGAGCCGTCCCGGTTCTCCTCGCCGTTCGCGTCGTTGTGCTTGCCGTTGTATGAAACCAGGTCGGCGAGCGTGAAGCCGTCATGCGCGGTCACGAAGTTGATCGAGGCGGACGGCCGGCGCCCGGTGAACTGGTAGAGGTCGCTGGAGCCGGTGAGTCGGGAGGCGAACTCGGCGATTCCCTGGTCCCCGCCGCGCCAGAAGTCGCGGACGGTGTCGCGGTACTTGCCGTTCCACTCGGTCCACAGCGGCGGGAAGTTGCCGACCTGGTACCCGCCCTCGCCGACGTCCCACGGCTCGGCGATCAGCTTCACCTGGGAGACGACCGGGTCCTGCTGCACGAGGTCGAAGAAGCTGGACAGCCGGTCGACGTCGTAGAACTCACGGGCCAGCGTCGCCGCCAGGTCGAAGCGGAAGCCGTCGACGTGCATCTCCGTCACCCAGTAGCGCAGCGAGTCCATGATGAGCTGCAGTACGTGCGGGTGACGGACGTGCATCGTGTTCCCCGTGCCCGTGTAGTCCATGTAGTAACGGGCGTCGTCCTGCACCAGCCGGTAGTAGGCCGCGTTGTCGATGCCGCGGAAGCACAGCATCGGGCCCATGTGGTTGCCCTCGGCGGTGTGGTTGTAGACCACGTCGAGGATCACCTCGATCCCCGCGTTGTGCAGGTTCTTCACCATGCCCTTGAACTCCTGGACCTGCTGGCCGAGGCCGCCGGTGGCGGAGTACGCGTTGTGCGGCGCGAGGAACGCGATCGAGTTGTATCCCCAGTAGTTGCGCAGCCCTCGGCGGACCAGGTGCTCGTCGTGCACGAACTGGTGGACCGGCATCAGCTCGACCGCGGTGACGCCCAGCTTCTGGTAGTGCTCGATCATGAGCGGGTGTGCGACGCCCGCGTAGGTGCCGCGGTACTCGTCGGGCAGGCCGGGGTGGCGCATGGTGAGGCCACGGACGTGCGCCTCGTAGATGACCGTCTTGTCGTACGGCGTGCGCGGCGGCCGGTCGCCGTTCCAGTCGAAGAACGGGCTGATGACGACCGACTTCATCATGTGCGGCGCCGAATCGATGGTGTTCTGGCTGTCTGGGTCGCCGAACGTGTAGCCGAAGCAGGCCTGGTCCCAGTCGATCTCGCCGTCGACCGCCTTCGCGTACGGGTCGAGCAGCAGCTTGTGCGGGTTGCACCGCAGGCCGCGGCCCGGATCGTGCGGGCCGTGCACCCGGTAGCCGTACCGCTGGCCAGGACCGACGCCGGGCAGGTAGCAGTGCCAGACGAAGGCGTCCTTCTCATGCAGCTCGATCCGGCGCTCGGTGACGGCGGGTTCCGTGACGGAGGCGTGCGGGTCGCCGTCGAACAAGCACAGCTCGATCTTCTCCGCCACCTCGGAGAAGATCGCGAAGTTGGTGCCGGACCCGTCATAGGTGGCGCCCAGGGGGTAAGGGTGGCCGGGCCAGACCTGAGACATACCCGCGAAGCCTACGGAACCGCTGTTTCAGGATGCGGCCGGCTCGGCCACGTGCCGTGGCGCGTCCTGCCTCCACCCACGCGGGCGTCCGCGGGCAATCGGCGTGCCCGGAGCGGCTCCGGACAGCTGGAGACGGCCGGGAGACCTGATGCCCCCGCGAGACACAGCCCGGTCACCGTCAAGTGATCCGCATGACATCTGCGGGTGAGGGCCGTGGCATCGCGCGCCGAGATGGCTCGTTCGGGTGGTGCCAGGGGGTGGTCCCGCCGGCCAGGGCATGGCACGATCGTCACGTACCCGGATCAGGACCAACGGCGGCGAGCCGCAAGGGGAAGGCGTTCTTCGTCGACGGAGGTTCCCCCGTGGTCATGTCGTCAGCCCTCGGGCTGTCATCCGGCTCGGCGTCGAACCTGGTGCCGGGCATGTTGTCAGTGCTCGCGTGCCCGCCAGCGCTGTGCCCGCACCTGGAGTTCGCCGTGTCCGGCGCGCTCTCGGCGACGGTGTCACTGACCTGGTCGCCGCAGCCCGCCCGGCCCGGCGCGCTCTACGCCGGCCTCGAGTGGCGAGGCTCGCCGGCGACCGCCGGCCGGCTGGCGACCCGGCTGCGCCGGCTCGGCCACGTCACCTTCGAGGTGGTCGAGGGCCCGTCGCCCGGCTGCGACGCCGAGCGCTACTCGTACACTCCCGAACTCGGCCTGCACCGGGTCGGCATCGCCGCCAACGGCGACGTCGTCATCGGCGAGGCCGCGCTGCGCGCCCTGCTGGAACGCGGCGAGGGCCGGGACACGCTCGCGCGCGGGCTGCACCGCCTGCTCGGCACGGACTGGGACGACGCCCTCGAACCGCTGCGTCGCGGCTCCCACGGCGCCCCGGTCACCTGGCTTCGCCGGACAGGCTAAAGCTCGGGGGTGGGCATGCGGGGGGTGGTTTCGTTGTTGTCGGGCCGGGCAGCGTCCCTCCGCGCGGAGGTCGCGCTGTTCCGCCCTCGGGCGCGGGGCCGGTGCGGGTGGGCTGTATAACCCATTTCGTCAGCCCTTGTCGGATACGCTGCGCACTTGTCTGACCCGTTCATGTGGTGAACGCCACAGGAGAGTTGCGGGGGGGAGGTGGGCACATAGGCCGGCAGTCGTGCGTTGAGGGTTGGGCACGAGGAGCACAACCACATTCGGGAGAAATGAAGTGGCCACCGACTACGACACCCCCCGTACCACGGATCTCGAGGACGCCCCCGAGCAGAGTCTGGAGGCCCTGAAGGCGCGGCGGGCGGACGCGGCGGCCGACCTCGGTGATGATGTCGACCCGTTCGAGACCGAGCTCGACCTGCCCGGAGC
>Ga0068859_100002256_pt1 | contig 19553 bp, 9 predicted proteins | sample KBSSwiS22_FD_66585 | JGI IMG/M metagenome (GOLD analysis project Ga0068859, IMG submission 66585) | Switchgrass rhizosphere microbial communities from Kellogg Biological Station, Michigan, USA - KBS Switchgrass S2-2 | ecosystem: Host-associated > Plants > Roots > Rhizosphere > Soil ...
GCGCAAACAGCTGCTGCAGGTGCTCGACATCTCGGCCGACGTGCGGCCCTACATCGCTGTTCCGGGCAGCCCGTTCGACCCGACGCGCCACCTCGCGCTGCGCGGGATCGGCACCGACGACCCGGCTCGCGACCGCACGATCGCGCGCGGTGTCCGGCCAGGCTTCGTGCGTGGGACCTCCACCGTGCTGCGGCCCGCCGAGGCCGAGGTGTACCGACATCGATGATTCGGGCAGTTTGTGGCTTTTCGGGGTAGAGCCGGGTAGAAGAGGCCCGTGCCTACCCGTTGTGGCGAGATGCCGGGCCTTTGGGGGGCGGTGACTGCCCGATGGGTGGCTCTAGGTACAAAGCTTGTAGGCAGGCAGTCAGACCAGCGCGTTGCCGATAGGCCGTGGCCGAACCACGGCCACCGTTCGGACGGCGGCGGTGATGACGGGCGCGTCGTTCGGACGGCGCGTCGGAAGGGACGGTGGCGGCGTGGCAGACGGCCCACACCTGGCCTCGAACAGCCAGGCGCCGAACAGCGCCGGCGCTCGCGGCGCCAAGGTCTTCGGGATCGACCTGGGCACGACCTACTCGTGCATCGCGCGGCTCGACGAGTACGGCCGCCCGGACGTGATCCGCAACATCGAGTCGCAGCCGACCACACCGAGCGTGGTGCTGTTCGACGAGGGCCCCGACGGCCAGGTCTCCTTCGTCGTCGGCACCCAGGCCAAGCGCCAGCTGCGGATCCGGCCGGACGACGTGGCCAGCCTGGTCAAGCGGCACATGGGCACGTCCGACTGGCGGTTCGTCGCCCACGGCGTCGAGTACACCGCCGCGGCCGTCTCCAGCCTGGTGCTCAAGGCCCTGGCGGCCGACGCGGAGCGGGCCACCGGCGGACCGGTGACCGACGTCGTCATCACCGTCCCGGCCTACTTCGGCGACGAGGAGCGCAAGGCGACCAAGCTCGCGGGTGAGCTTGCCGGGCTGACCGTCGTCGACATCATCAACGAGCCGACCGCCGCGGCGTTCGCCTACGGCTTCGCCCAGGACGGCGCGGCCGAGTCGACGGTCCTCGTGTACGACCTCGGTGGTGGCACGTTTGACACCACCGTCATCCGGCTGCGCGAGGGTGGCATCACCGTCGTCGCGACCGACGGCGACCACGAGCTTGGCGGCGCGGACTGGGACCTGGAGCTCGTCCGCCACCTGGCCCGCCGGTTCGTCGAGGCCCAGCCGGACGCCGGCGACCCGCTCGACGACGTCTACGACGAGCAGGAACTCCTCACCTCCGCCGAGGACGCGAAGCTCGCACTCTCCGGCCGGGAGGCCGTCGACGTGCTCGTCGTGCACGGCGGCCGGCGCACCAGCGTCACGGTGACGCGTTCCTCGTTCGAGGAGCTGACCAAGCCGCTGCTGGACCGCACGATCGAGCTGACCCGCTCGGTGCTCGGCCGGGCGAGGGAGAAGGGCGTCGATCGGATCGACACCTGCCTGCTCGTCGGCGGCATGAGCAAGTCGCCGACGGTCGCCCGCCGGCTCGCCGAGGAGTTCGGCCTCGCCTGCAAGCTGGTCGACCCTGACCTGGCGGTGGCCAAGGGCGCGGCGGTGTACGGGCAGAAGAAGGCGCTGGAGCGGGCCGTCCGCGACGACCTGGTGAAGGCCGGGCGGATCGGGGCCGACGACGACCTGGCGGCGGCCTCCGACGCCGACGTCGCCGCGGCGGCGGCCGAGCGGGCCGGCGACGTCGGCCTGCCGGCGGCCGCCGTCGCGGACCTGGTCCGCACGACGGTCACCAATGTCACCTCCCGCGGCTTCGGGATCTTCGCCGAGGACCGGGGCCGCCCCGTGGCCGCCTTCCTCGCTCAGCACAACGACCCGCTGCCGATCTCGGTGACCAGGACCTTCTACACGGTCACCGATGACCAGACCGAGGTCGACATCCAGGTCTTCGAGCAGGGCACCGCGGTCGCCTCCCCGGTGATCGAGGACAACAAGGTCATCGTCGCCGGGGCGCTGCGGGGCATCCCGTCCGGTCACCAGCGGGGCACCCCTGTGGAGGTCACCTTCATCATGGGCCGGGATCAGACGATCGAGGTTCGCGCGACCCATCCGGGAACCGTCGAGCCGCTCGTGCTGCGGGTCACCGCCGGCGTCGGCAGCGAGGCCCTGCGCACTGCCGAGGCGGAGAAGGTCAACAAGCTCGTCGAACGCCGCGACTGAGCGTAGGAGCGGACCTACCAGATCACAGACCTACCAGATCACAGACCTGCGGGATCACAGACCTGCGGGATCCGGCAGGCGCCCCGGGGGCCGTAGCTCGCGGCCGACGGAGCTCAGCAGAGACACCTGAGTCCGGTGGGGAGGCCGGGCCGGGACAACCCTTGTGACTCCTCGCCCGAGGCGGTCCGTAACCTGGGTGGCGAAGGTTAAGAGCTGCTCGGGATATGGCTCGCGGCCGTGGCTGGTCGAGCCCGCTCCCGGCGGCGTTGACGGGGGTGGTCGGGGGCGGCTGGCGCCTGCTCGCTCGGCACGGCGTTACGTATGACGAGGGTGAGGCGTGAGCGCAGGCGCAAGCGAGCGAACGGGGCCCCGGCCGGATCTGCGAAGCAGATCTGGGAGGTCGCCCGTCCGCCGGCGGGCCGCGACTCGCGGGGCATGACGTGAGCACGGCCTTCGACGGCAGCGGCTACCGCCAGCGGGTGCTGGCGGTGCTGCGCGCGCGTTCCCCGCTGCGGCTCGACGACCCGTTCCTCGTCGCCGACCTTGATCCCGAGGGGAGCTACACCGACGCGGAGGTGCAGGCGCGGCTCGCCCGTGTGCTCGCGTTCCTGCAGCGGGAGCGAAGCTCGGCCAAGTACGCCACGCTCGCCGCCGAGCTGGTCCGCCGCCGCGCCGAATGGGAGGCGCCGCTGCGCGACGCCGCGCAGCGCGACCGGGTCCGAGCGCTCGTCGTCGAGGCCCGCCGCGACGGCGAGGCCGAACGGCTCGCCAAGGTCGACGGGTACCTGGCGACCGTCCGGGACAGGTTCGGCGGCATCCCGACGTCACGGATCGACGGCCTGCGCCGGCTCGCCAGCCAGGCGGGCGTGACTGGCGAGCGGTTCGACGCCCGGCTCGCCCGCGAGCGGATCATCGACGACGCGGCCGGGGCCAACGTCGACCCGCTGCCGCCCGACACCCGCGGCCAGATCCGGGACCGGCTCGAGGAGCTGCGGGCGCTGCGCCACGGTGACCGCGCCTCCACGGCCTCGCTGTGGGCGTTCCTCGGAGTCGGCCCGGACTCCTCACCCGCCCGCCTGGCGGCCGCCTACGAGGCGATCGTGGCGGTCAACGCCCGCCGCCCGCACGACCGCGAGAAGACGATCACCGCCGATTTGCTCGCGCTGGTCCGAGCCCGGCTGCTGGAGGGCGACCCCGCCGCCTACACCGCCGGCCTGCTCGCCGATGCCGCCGAGGAGCTGCGCGGCGCCGTGGAGGAGCACGTCCTGCTCGACGGCGAGATCACGGCTGTTGCCTACGAGGGCCTGATGCGCCGGGCGCTCGGCGCCGGCCGGGGGCTGACCGCCGCGCAGGTCCGCACCGTGGTGCTCGGCCTCGCGCGCGACCTCGGCGTCCCGGTCAGCACCGGCGCGACCGTCGACTTCGTCGTCTGCCCGGGCTGTTCCCGTCCGGAGCCAGTCGGCGAGGTCCGGATCTGCCGCTACTGCGACACCGACCTCTATGTCGTCTGCACCACCTGCGCACGGCTGACCGAGGCCGCGGCCGTCGTGTGCCGGCACTGTGGGCAGAGCCTGCGGCAGTCCCGGGACGCCACCGAGGCCATCGGCGCGATCCGCCGTGCCCTCGACGAGGGCCGGCCGGCACAGGCCGTCGAGCTGGTCACCCGGGCCCGGCCCCTGCTGGCCGCCCTGGGCGGCCCCAGCATCGCAGCCGGCGAGGAGCTCGCCGCGCGCGCGTCGAGCGCCCTGGCGGCCGCAGACGCCGGGTGGCGAGCGCTCGCGGAGGATCTCGCCGCCGGCCGGGCGGGGGCCGCGCTCGAGCGGGCCCGCTGGCTCGTCGCCGAGGCTGCCGACGTCCCCGGGCCCGACGGGCGGGACGCCACCGGCGTGCTGGAGGAGCTGACCGTCGCGCAGGCGGTGATCCGCCGCCGGGTGGAAGCTGCTCTCGCGCTCCCGCTGGCGCAGCGGGAGGTGGCGCTGGCCGCGGTGCTCGCGAGCGCGTCCGACAGCCCGGAGGCGCTCGCGGCGCTGGCCGCGCTTCCGCTCGCGCCCGTGACCGACCTCGTCGCCGTGCCCGCCGCCGCCGCGAGCGGGCCGGCCGGCGCGGTGCTGGTGCGCTGGCGGGCCGCTGACGCCGTCACCGCCGTCTCGTTCCGGGTCGACCGAGTGGTCGCCGGCACGCTCGGCGCGGCGCCGGTCCGCGTGAGCCTGGGTACCACCGTCGCGGCCGAGTTCACCGACACCGGAGCACCCGCCTGGGCCCCGGTGTTCTACGAGGTGACGACGCTCTCGGGCACCCGCCGTTCGCTGGTCGCCCGCAGCGCCCCGGTGGTGCTGACCCGCGAGGTCGAGGCCGTGCGCGCCCATCAGACCTCCGACGCCGTCCGGCTCACCTGGCGGCTCGAGGGGCCGGTCCAGCTCGTGACGATCGAGCGCGCCGTCGAGGCGGTCGAGCCCGTCGGCCCGGTCACGGCGGAGGGCGACGACGGCAGCGCGCACCAGCCGGCCGGCGCGGACCGGGACGTCGACCGCTCCGTGCGGCATACGCGCATCGGCGGCGGCTCGCTGATCGACCCGGACGTCCAGCCGGGCGTCACCTACCGCTACCGGCTGTCGGTGGAGTACGTGGCCGCCGACGGGACCCCGGCCCGTACCGCGGGTGTCGAGATGTCGGTCGCGGTGGCGCCGCGACCGGCGCCGGTGCTCGATCTGGCCGTCGCCTTCTCCGCCGGCGAGACCATGCTGCGCTGGACGGCCCCGCCGGGCCACGAGGTGCGCGTCTACGCGACGCCCGGCGTGCTCGTCGACACCGGCCTGCCGCCCGGCGGGCGGTTCGGGCCGGCCGCGGCCCCGGCGATCGGCCCGTTCGGGCCGGAGAATGCCGACCTGCCCGTCGACGCGATCACCGGCCCGGCCCGGCTGCTAGGTGCCACCCGGCATGGCCGGCTGCTGGACACGGCCGCGGTCGGTCCGGTGATCTACACCCCGGTGAGCGTGCTGCACGGGCGGGGTGTCGTAGGCAGGGCCGTGCAGCATGTCGCCCCGGGCGGCGTCACCGAGCTGCGCGCGGAGGACCACGGCGACGAGCTGGTGATTTATTTCCGGCTGGCGCCCGGCCTGACCGAGGCTCGCGTGGTGTGGCGGCGGGACCGGATGCCCACTGGGCCGGACGACCCAGCCGCGTCGGCCGCGACCGTGGCCACCGCCGGCCTGCAGCACCGTGGCGGCGGCTGGCGGCTGTCCGCGCCCCCGGACGGCTGGCCCTACTACGTGGCCTGCTTCCCGGTGTTCCGCGTCGCCGGGCAGCCGAGGGCCGCCGCCGCGGGGGCCGAGCTTGTCGCCCGCGCCCCGGTCCGGCCGCTGGCCGAGCCCGCGAGCCCTCCGCAGGTCGTCGGGGCCGGCCCACTGGCGGCGCCCGCGCCCACCTACCTGATGCCCGTCCCGCCCGGGCCGGCGACAACGGCGATGCCGGTCGTCGTGCCCACGGGCGCGCTGCCGGTTGCGGCCGCGGCGCAGGCGGCGCCGCTGACCGGCACGGCGCCCCTGCCGCCCGGGCTGGTAGCCCCGGCTCCGGTCGCGGCGCCACCGATGCCCGCGCCGGGCCCGCCGCCGCGGGTCATGCCCGCGGCGGCGCCCCTGGCCGCCGCCGGCGGGCTCCCGCCCCTGGCTGGTCCGCCGCCCCTGGCCGCCGCCGGCGGGCTCCCGCCCCTGGCTGGTCCGCCGCCCCTGGCCGCCGCCGGCGGGCTCCCGCCCCTGGCTGGTCCGCCGCCCCTGGCTGGTCCGCCGCCCCTGGCTGGTCCGCCGCCCCTGGCCGCTTCTGCGGCTATGACTGGTTCTCCGGCTACCGTCGGGCCGCCGCTGGCCGGCGCCGCTGGGCTGGTCGCCGGGCCGGCGCCCGAGTTCGCCGCCGGGCCAATGCCGCCGGTGGTCCCGTCCCCCAGTCCGATCGCCGCTGCGCCCGGAGCCGCGCCACCCGGCGAGGTACCGCCCGCGGCCTTACCACCCGCTGTTCTGCCGCCCGGCGCCCTTCCTCCCGGCGCCCTTCCGACCGGAGCCGTGCCGCCGGGGGGGATCGTGCTGCCCGCGCCGACGCCGGCCGCCGGGCTGCCCATGGGGACGGGGCCCGTTTCCTTGCCGCCGCGCCCGGACCGGCGGCCGTCGGGGCGGCCGTTGCCGCCGATGGTGAACCCGCCGACCGGGACCGGCCTGCCGGTTCCCGGGCTCGCCGGCGGCCCGTCCGATGGTCGCTCCGCTCCGCCGCTCGCCGGCCCGCCGGTGGCTCCCGTGCCACCGGACGCGCCGCCTGTCTCCCCGCCCGGGCCGCCCTTCGCTGCGCCCCCGCAGCCCGTCCCGCGGGCCGAGTCCACCCTCCCCGCGGAGGTGGCACCGGCCGGTCCCGGCTGGTTCCGGCCGGCCAGCCCGGCCGCGCCGATCCCGCCGGCGCTCTTCCAGTCGTTTCCCACGGGGCCGCCCGCGGCCGTTCCGGACGCGCCGGCAGAGCTCGTGACCGCGCCGCCGTGGACTCCAGTGTTGCCTGGTGGTCCTGACCAGCCCGGCGTTTCCGGCCCGGGCGGGCGGTTGCCCGCCGTGGGCGCCCCCGCGGCGGGGCCGCGCTGGACGCTGCCCGCGACGCATACCGACCTGTTCGCCCCGGCGGACCCGGCCGAGGCACCTGGCTTCGGCCGCCTGCCGCCGGAGCTGGCCGCGTTCCCCGACCAGGTGGACGGCGACGCCGCCGGCTACTTGCGCGCCGGGCTGGCCGACGGCGGCCAGGCCGCCGGTTCGGGCACCGACCCGGACGACCTGCTGGAGGATCTCGAGGACCTGGCGGACGACGCCGACGAGCGCCACGAGGACGACGACGAGCCCGGCTCGGGCGAGCCGTGGGTGTCCTACACGGCGGCCCGAGCCGGCTGGCGCAGGCGGGTGCTGCGCGTGCGGGTGCGCAGCGACGGCGCGGTGCCCGAGCTCGTGCTGGTCGCCCGGCCCGGGGTCCGGCCGCCGGCGACGCTGGGCGAGGGCCAGGTGCTCGCCCGGCTCGCGCCGTCCGCCGAGCGGACGACCCGGACGATGGAGGTCCGGCTCGAGGGCGCGCTGCTGCCCTGGGGCGTCCGCGTGCTGCCGGTGTATGACGGCGCCGACGCCGTAGAGGTCGATCATCCCGTAGACGACGCCCTGATCGTGCGCTGAGCCGACCGGGCTGGCGAGCGCGGGCACCGTCGAGGCACGCGGGCATCGCGAGAGCCGCGGCTGAGGAAGGTGCGCCAGGCGACGCGTCCCCCGGTGATTGGCGCGCTGTCCTGGCGCGTCTTCTCGGGAGCGCGCCGTTGCCGGGTTTTCGTGTCCATTTCGACCGGCCCTACCCGGAGAAACGTGTGGCTCGTGGCTGAACAGCGTGAGCGGCGACCCATTTTCGCGACAGCCGAACGCGGGTGCGGCGCCGGCTCTCAGAAGGCCGCCCGAGACTGTTGTCGCCCAGCGTAGAGGTCTTACTACTACATGTGTGTAGCAGTACGCGGCCTGAAGTGTGGCGGTCCGGATCCGTGTTCACCTCGAACGGACGGAGCGGAACAAGGGCATTACGGCCTAATGTCACGATGGCGTCAGTCGACCGTTTCCCGGCGGACTTCCCGGTCAGGACGATACGTTCCCACGGTCGGACGCTGTCCCGGGTCCGATGGTGTGCCGAACAGGAGAGGTTTGTCCCGGGCGCGCGAGCGACGCCCGTCGAGCCATGAAGGAGCCGCTGTGGTGCGACACTTCGCCTTCCTCGACCCGGCGGCCCGCGACGCGCTGTTCCACTGCCCGCCGAAGGAGATCGACCGCCGCGGCGACCGTCGGCTGGTGGCCACCGCGCTGGGCGCCACCCTCTACGCACCGGGGACCCGGCCGACCCTCGCCGACGACGTCCGGCGCCAGACGGGCGCCGGTGTCGCGTCCATGGTCCTGTGCCTGGAGGACGCGATCTCCGACGACGAGGTGCCGGCCGCCGAGGCGAACGTGGTGCGCGCGCTCAACGATCTCGGCGACGATCCGCCGCGGGCCGGCGACGGCCCGGGCCTGGTGTTCGTCCGAGTCCGGTCGGCGGAGCAGATCCCGGCGCTCGTCGCCGGCCTGACGCCAGCCGCGGCCGAGGTGCTCGCCGGTTTCGTGCTGCCGAAGTTCGTGGAGGACGCCGGCGAGGTGTCGATGGCGGCGGTCCTGCGTGCCTGCGACACGCTCGGGCGCCAGCTGTGGGCGATGCCGGTCCTGGAGAGCCCCGAAGTGATCAACAAGGAGACCCGGCTGGAGACACTGCTCGGGGTGCGCCGCATCGTCGACAAACATGCCGATCATGTGCTCGCCGTCCGGCTTGGCGCGACCGACCTGTCCGGCCTGTACGGGTTGCGCCGGGACCGCGACCTGACGATCTACGACATCGCGGTGGTCCGCGACTGCATCGCGGACATCGTCAACGTCTGCGCGCGCGGCGGCGACCACGTCGTCAGCGGTCCCGTATGGGAGTACTTCGCCCAGCCGGAGCGGCTGTTCGTCAGCCCGCTGCGGGTCACCCCGTTCGCGACCGCCGACTTCGTGGACGCGGTCGTGCAGGGGCCCGAGCTGCGCCGGGACCTGGTCTCGGCCGACCTGGACCGCCTCATCAAGGAGGTCGTCCTCGACAAGGCGAACGGCCTGATCGGCAAGACCGTCATCCACCCGAGCCACGTCGCCGCCGTGCACGCCCTCTACGTCGTGACCCACGAGGAGTACACCGACGCGCTGACCGTCATCGACGGCGACGCCGGCGGGGTCCGGCGCAGCAGCTACGCCAACAAGATGAACGAGCTGCGCCCGCACCGGCTGTGGGCGCAGACCGTGCTGCGCCGCGCCGATGCCTTCGGGGTGCTCAAGGCCGGCCACACCTTCGTCGACGTGCTCGCGGCCAGCCAGCTGGCGATGGCGTGAGCCCGCTCGCAGCAGGAGCCGCCGGAGAGCCGGTTTCCGGTCTCCTGGTGTCCGGTGGGCACCTGCCGGCCGGGCCAGCGCCCGCCGGCCCGGCCGCGGGAAGACCCGCGGGGACGGTCGCGGGGAGAGCGGTGGACGACGACGGCTGGTTGGACGACGGCTGGTTGTGGGAGGCACTCGGCCTCACCGCGACGGTGACCAAGGACGTGACGGGTGCCGGGCTGCGCGGCCTCGTCGGGCTCGCGCTGCGGCGCAACCCACGGCGGGCCCACCTGCTGGTCAGCAGGGTGCTGGGCAAGCACCTGCCGGTCCGGCCGCTCGACGCGCTCGGTGCCGGGGCGGCACTCGCCGCCGAGGCCTGTGCCCGTTCCGCCGCGTGCCAGGCGGCGGCCCGCGGGGCAGGGGCGCCCTTAGTCCTCGGCTACTGCGAGACGGCCACCGCCCTCGGGCACGCCGTGGCTGACGGGATACCGGGGGCCGACTACCTGCACACCACCCGCCGCGCGGTGGCCGGGATGCCTTCCGAGGTCGAGCTGGCTGAGGCGCACTCGCACGCCGTCCACCACTGGCTGCTGCCCGCGGACCGCCGGCTGCTGACCGACCCGCGCCCGCTGCTGCTCGTCGACGACGAGCTGTCCACCGGCAACACGGCGCTGGGCACGATCCGGGTCCTGCACGCGCTCGCGCCCCGGCCCGCCTACACGGTCGCCGCGCTGCTGGACGCGCGCCCGGCGCCGGCCCGGGTGGCGTTCGACCGGCTCGCCGACGAGCTGGGCGTGCCGGTGGACGTCGTCTCGCTGGTCTCGGCGACCCTCCAGCTGCCGCCCGATGTCGCCGACCGGGCGCGCGCGATCCGGGAGCGCTTCGCCGGCCCCGGTCCGGCCGCTCTCGGTCCGGCCACCACGGACGGGGCCGGCCGGGGGGCGGGCGGCCCGGTGGGCTGGGTTCGCCCCGACTGGCCGGCGGAGCTGCCCGACGGCGGGCGGCACGGCTGGACGCCGGCGCACGGCCGGCTGCTCGACGAGGTGGCCGGTGCGGCGGCGGCGACCACGGCCGACCGCCTGAACGCCCCCGGCGGGCGAACGCTCGTGCTCGGCACGGAGGAGCTCATGTACACGCCCATGCGGCTGGCCGCGGCGCTCGCCGTCGCCACGGGGGGAGCCGTGCGCTACCAGTCGACGACCCGCTCGCCCGTGCACGCGCTGGACGTTTCCGGCTACGCGATCCGCTCGGCACTGGAGTTCCCGGCGCCGGACGACCCGAGCCGGGTCAGCCAGGTCTATAACGTCGCCGCCGGCATCTCCGAGAACGGGCCCGGCGCCCCCACGCCCGTGTACGACGACATCGTCGTCGTCGTCGACGATGGGACCGACGCGGCGGCGGGCGCGCCGCTCGACGGCCCCGCGACGGCCGGGCTCGTCGAGGCGCTGGGCCGGCACGCGCCGGTCACCGTCGTCACCCTGCCGTCGTTCGTCCCGGGAGGCGCCCGATGACCGCGTTCACAGACTCTGCGACCAGTGACTCCGTGACCACCGGCGCTGTGACCAGCGACTCTGTGACCACCCACTCTGCGAGCATCGGGTCCGCGGCCAGCGGCCGCCGGCCCGGCCCGGTACCGGCGGGCTCGCCGCCGGCGGCCGGGCTGCCGGGCACGATCGGCTCCGGGTCCTACGACCCGGCCGATGTGACCTTCCTGCTCAAGGACCTCTCGGCCGCCGACCTGGAGCGGCCGACCGAGGACCGTGAGGAGGAGATGCAGCGCGGCCGGCACTACTCCGAGGACCTGCCGGTCGAGTTCCAGCCGGACGACGGCTACCTGGAGCTCTACCGCCAGGCGCTGGAGCGCTCGGCGACCCGGGTGGCGCTGGCGGTGGGCCTGGTCAGCGAGCTGGTCCGGGTCGCCAAGCCGGCCCCGGTGCTGGTCTCGATCGCCCGCGCCGGCACCCCGATCGGCATCCTGATGGGCCGCTGGTACGCCTACAGCTGCGGCCTGGACGTGCCGCACTACGCCATCTCGGTGATCAAGGACCGGGGCATCGACCTGAACGCGGTCCGCTATCTCACCGCGCGCCACGACCCGGCGGCCCTGCAGTTCGTGGACGGTTGGACCGGCAAGGGCGTGATGACCCGCGTGCTGTCCCAGGCCGTCCCGTCGCTCGGCCTGGACGACACGATGGCGGTGCTCGCCGACCCGGCCCGCTGCGTGTCCCTCTACGGCACCCGCGACGACTTCCTGATCCCCAGCGCCTGCCTGAACTCGACGGTGTCCGGCCTGGTCAGCCGGACGGTGCTGAACGCCGAGCACATCGGCCCCGATGACTTCCACGGCGCGAAGTACTACCGCGAGCTGGAGCCGCACGACCTGTCCCGGCACTTCGTCGAGACGGTCGTCGCCAGGTTTCCCCAGGTCGCCGCCGAGGTCGCCGCGACCTGGCCGGCGCTGTTCGCGTCGGACCGGACGCCGACCTGGGAGGGCTGGGCGGCGGTCGAGCGGATCGCCGAGCGCTATGACATCCCGGACGTGGCGATGGTGAAGCCTGGCGTCGGCGAGGCCACCCGGGTACTGCTGCGCCGCGTCCCGTGGCGGGTCCTGGTCGCGCCGGACCGGGTCGACGAGCTGGGGCACGTGCTCGCCCTGGCGCAGGCCCGCGGTGTGCCCGTCGAGGAGCTGCCCGGGCTGCCGTTCTCCTGCGTCGGCCTGGTCCGCCCGATGCGCGCCGACGGCGCGGCGCCCGCGTTCCACACCGCCCAGGCCCGCTACCGCCCGTCCGAGGCCGGGCAGTGACGGCGCTCGGGGCGGTGCCGGAGACCGGGCTGACGGCGGACGTTACGTCCGCGGCGCGCTGGCTGGTCGCCTGCGACCTCGACCAGACGCTGATCTTCTCGCGCCGCTCGTTCCGGCTGCCCGCGGGCACGCCCGAGCCGCCGCTGGTCGAGGTCGAGCGGCTGAGCGACGAGCCGGCCGCGTTCATGACCGAGGCCGCGTTCGCCGAGGTCGCCGAGCTGGCCCGCCGGGCGGTGCTGGTCCCCGTGACGACGCGCACACTGGCCCAGTACCGCCGGGTCAGGCTGGGCGTGGCGCCGCGCTTCGCGGTCACCGCCAACGGCGGCCACCTGCTGGTCGACGGTGAGCCGGACGCCGGCTGGGCCACTACTGTCGCCGAGCGGCTGAGTGGCGTGGCGCCGCTCGCCGACCTGCTTCCCGTCGCCGAGCGGCTCGGCCGGGGCGGCTGGTGCCGGCTGACCCGCGTCGCCGACGACGTTTTCATCTACCTGGTAGCCCACGAGCGCGACGGCATCCCCGACCTGACCGCGGTGACGGCCGAGCTCGCGGCCGTGGGCTGGACCGTGTCGGTGCAGGGCCGCAAGGTCTACTTCGTCCCCGCGCCGCTCACCAAGCAGGCCGCCCTCGCCGAGGTCGCCCGGCGCGCCGGCACCGGCCGGACCGTCGCGGCCGGCGACTCGCTGCTCGACGCCCCGATGCTCGCCGCCGCCGACGTCGCGCTTCGCCCGGCTCACGGCGAGCTGCACGACCGTGCCTGGATGGCCCCCAACCTGCGGGTCACCGCGGCCGCCGGCCTGTTCGGCGGCCAGGAGCTGGTGGCGGAGCTTGCCCGGCTCGTGGCCGGCGCTCCGGCCGCCCCGGCTGCCCAGGCCTGAGCCGGTCCGCCCTGGCCCGGGTGCCGGTCCCGGCCCGGCTCCCGAGGACGGCCCCGCTCGGCGCGCGGGGCGGATCGCCCGGTCATCGACGACTAGTTGGGAATCGTGGTAGACCCGGAACTGTGTCCCGGGCCACCGGCCGGGTGCCGGCGGGGGCGCGTCGCGCACCGGTGGCCGCGCGGCCGGGCGTGCCCGGCTCGACCGAGACGGCCGCGCGACCCGGCGAAGCTCCTGGAGGAGACCCGTGCGAAGCAGTGGGAGGACGTTGTGACGACCACCGAGAAGCCCGAGGCTCCCGGGACCCTTGAGGCCGAGCTGGAGCGGATGCTCGCGGTCGAGAGTTTCTATCCGCCCGCCGGCTTCACCCGGCGCGGCTCGGTCGACGCGGACGTGGCCGCCGCGGCCGCCGACCCGGTGGCGTTCTGGGCCGGCAAGGCCCGTGAGCTGCTGACCTGGGACAAGCCGTTCACCAAGGTCCTCGACGACGCCAACCCGCCCTTCTACAAGTGGTTCGAGGACGGCGAGCTGAACGTCTCGGCGAACTGCCTCGACCGCCACGTCGAGGCGGGCAACGGCGGGCGCGTCGCCTTCTACTGGGCCGGCGAGGAGGGCGAGCGCCTCGCTGTCACCTACGCCGAGCTGCTCGCCGAGACGCAGCGGCTCGCGAACGGGCTGCGCTCGCTGGGCGTCGGGCGCGGCGACGTGGTCGGCATCTTCCTGCCGATGATCCCGCAGGTCGCGGCCTCGATGCTGGCCTGCGCCCGGATCGGCGCGGTGCACAACGTCGTCTTCGGCGGCTTCGCCCCCTCCGCGGTCCGGGAACGGATGGAGGTCTCCGACGCCAAGGTGCTGATCACCGTCGACGGCGCCCGCCGCAAGGGCCGCACGGCGCCGGTGAAGGCGGCCGTCGACGCGGAGATGGGCGACCTGAAGTCCCTGGAGCACATCGTCGTCGTCGAGGCCGTCGGCGCCGCGGGCCTCGGCGGCGAGCGCGCGCCGATGACGCGGGGCCGGGACGTCTGGTACGCCGACCTCGTCGCCGCCGCCGACCCGGTGTGCCCCGCCGAGCCGCTGCCGGCCGAGACGCCGCTGTTCATCCTCTACAGCTCCGGCTCCACGGCGAAGCCGAAGGGCATCCTGCACACCACCGCCGGCTACCTGCTCGGCGCGGCCTACACCCACCGGACGGTCTTCGACCTCGACCCGGCGACCGACATCTACTGGTGCTCCGCCGACGTCGGCTGGATCACCGGTCACTCGTACATCGTCTACGGCCCGCTCGCGAACGGCGCGACCAGTGTCATGTACGAGGGCGCGCCCGACTACCCGGACTACGACGTCTGGTGGAAGCTGATCGACGAGTACAAGGTCACCGTCTTCTACACGGCGCCGACGGCGATCCGCGCCTGCATGAAGTGGGGCGCCGAGTACCCGGACCGGCACGACCTGACCTCGCTGCGGCTGCTCGGCACCGTCGGCGAGCCGATCAATCCGAAGGCCTGGCTCTGGTACCACAAGGTGATCGGCGGCGAGCGCTGCCCGATCGTCGACACCTGGTGGCAGACGGAGACCGGCGCCATCATGATCTCCCCGATTCCCGGCGTGACCTCGACGAAGCCCGGGTCGGCCACCCGGCCGCTGCCCGGCTACAGCCCGGCGCTGCTGACCGAGGACGGCCAGCCGCTGTCCGAGGGCGTCGGCGTCCTCGTCGTGACGAAGCCGTGGCCGTCGATGCTGCGCACCCTCTACAAGGACGACGAGCGGTTCGTCGAGACGTACTTCTCCCGGTTCGGCCAGGCGACCTACCTGGTCGGCGACGCGGCGCGGCTGGACTCCGACGGCTATTTCTGGATCATCGGCCGCATCGACGACGTCATCAACGTGTCCGGGCACCGGCTGTCGACGGCCGAGGTCGAGTCGGCGATCGTGTCGCACGAGGCGGTCGCGGAGGCGGCGGTGGTTGCCCAGTCCGACGAGCAGACCGGCCAGGCCATCGTGGCGTTCGTGACGCTCGCCGGCGACCGGGTTGGCGACGACGCGATGGTCGCCGAGCTGCGCGAGCACGTCGCGGTCAAGATCGGCAAGCTGGCCCGGCCGAAGCGGATCATCTGGGCCGACGACCTGCCGAAGACCCGCTCCGGCAAGATCATGCGCCGCCTGCTGCGCGACGTGGCGGAGGGCCGGGCGCTCGGCGACGTCACCACGCTGCGCGACCCGGCGGTCATGGCCGCCCTCGCCGGCAAGGTCGCCGAGGCCGGCCCGGAGGACTAGGCCGGGCACCGCGATAGGACAACCTGGCAGCGGCCCGATGGTGGAACAGCCCGGTCGTGGAATGGAGGGCAATTCGGTCCAATCGCCACCCATTCCCGCGAGCGCGCGGAGGGTTTTTCCTGTTGGTAACCCGGGGGTGCGACCCGGGTGCGGCCTGTTCACGCGCGGTGTCTAGGCTGCGGTCTTCGTGAGAGCACTCCGACGGTTCACCGTCCGCGCGCAGCTTCCGGACCAGCTCGCCCCGCTCGCCGACCTGGTGATGAATCTCCGCTGGTCATGGCACCCGGAGACGCTGGACCTCTTCGAGTCCGTTGACCCGGAGCTCTGGCGGGCGACGAAGGGCGACCCGGTTCGCCTGCTCGGCGAGGTCGACCACGACCGGCTACTGACCCTGGCCGCTGACCGGCGCTTCCTCCGTCGGCTGACGGACGCGGCCGACGAGCTGCAGGACTACCTGAACGCCGAGTTCTGGTACCAGCGGCAGAGCCTTCCTGGCGCGCCGAGCGCGATCGCGTACTTCTCGCCGGAGTTCGGCATCACCGAGGTGCTGCCGCAGTACTCGGGCGGTCTGGGCATTCTCGCCGGCGACCACCTGAAGACCGCCAGCGATCTCGGCGTGCCGATCGTCGGGGTCGGGCTGCTCTACCGCGCTGGCTACTTCGTTCAGTCGCTGTCGCGCGACGGCTGGCAGCAGGAGCGCTACCCCGGCATCGACCCGCACGGCCTGCCGATCACCCAGCTGACCGACGCGGCCGGCAACCCGCAGAAGATCACCGTCGGGCTGCCCGAGGGCCGCACCCTGCACGCGCAGATCTGGAAGGCGCAGGTCGGCCGGGTCCCGCTGCTGTTGCTCGACTCGGACGTCGAGGACAACCAGCCCGCGGAGCGCAGCGTTACCGACCGGCTGTACGGCGGCGGCACCGACCACCGGCTGCTGCAGGAGATGCTGCTCGGGATCGGCGGCGTGCGGGCCCTGCGCGTGTTCTCCGAGGTCACCGGCGCGCCGACGCCGGAGGTCTACCACACCAATGAGGGCCACGCCGGCTTCCTCGGCCTGGAGCGAATCCGCGAGCTGACCGCCGGCGGCCTGAGCTTCGACGAGGCGCTCGAGGCCACCCGCGCGGGCACCCTGTTCACGACCCACACCCCGGTCCCGGCCGGCATCGACCGGTTCCCGCGGGACATGGTCGCCCGCCACTTCGGCGGGGACTGCGCCTGGGAGGGTGTGCCCGTCGAGCGGGTGCTGGAGCTCGGCGCCGAGCCCGACCCGAACGTGTTCAACATGGCCCACATGGGCCTGCGCCTCGCGCAGCGCTCGAACGGCGTGAGCAAGCTGCATGGGATCGTCAGCCGCGAGATGTTCAACGCCCTGTGGCCGGGCTTCGATCCGGCCGAGGTGCCGATCGGCTCGGTCACCAACGGCGTGCACGCGCCCACCTGGGTCTCTCGCACGCTGATCGAGCTGGCCGACCGTGACTCCGAGCCCCCGCTGCTCTCGCCGGACGGGCGCGGGTTCGCCAAGATCGACAAGATTTCGGACGAGGCGCTGTGGGCCACCCGGCGCGAGCTGCGCGAGCGGCTGGTCGCCGAGGTCCGCCGCCGGGTGCGCGCCTCCTGGCTGCAGCGCGGCGCCGCGCCCGGTGAGCTGGACTGGGTGGAGAGTGTCTTCGACCCGGACGTCCTGACGATCGGGTTCGCCCGCCGGGTGCCGTCCTACAAGCGGCTCACCCTCATGCTGCAGGACCGCGACCGGCTCACCCGGCTGCTGCTGCACGCCGAGCGGCCGATCCAGCTTGTGATCGCCGGCAAGGCGCACCCGGCCGACGACGGCGGCAAGCAGCTCGTCCAGCAGATCGTCCAGTTCGCCGACAACCCCGAGGTCCGCCATCGGATCGTCTTCCTGCCGGACTACGACATCGGCATGGCTCGGTACCTGTACGGCGGCTGCGACGTCTGGCTGAACAACCCGCTGCGCCCGCTGGAGGCGTGCGGCACGTCCGGGATGAAGGCCGCGCTCAACGGCGGCCTGAACCTCTCGATCCGGGACGGCTGGTGGGACGAGCTCTTCGACGGCCAGAACGGCTGGGCGATCCCGACCGCCGACGGCGTCGAGGACGCGGAGCGCCGGGACGGCATCGAGTCGGCGGCGCTCTACGACCTGCTCGAGAACGCCGTCGCTGCCCGGTTCTATGACCGTACCGACAGTGACCGGCCCGACGGCGCGCCCCGCCGCTGGACGGCGATGGTCCGGCACACCCTGTCGACGCTCGGACCCAAGGTGCTCGCCACCCGGATGGTCCAGGAATACGTCGAGCAGTACTACGTGCCAGCCGGGGTCTCGGCGCGGGCCGCGGCGTCCGGCGCGTTCGGCGGCGCCCGGGACCTCGCGGCCTGGAAGGCCCGGATTCGCGGCGCCTGGGGCGGCGTGCGGGTCGTCAACGTCGACTCGTCGGGCCTCGGGGACACCCCGCAGGTCGGCCAGGACCTCGCGGTGCGCGCCACCGTCGAGCTGGGCGGCCTGGAGCCGTCCGACGTGGTGGTCCGGGCGTCCTACGGGCGCGTCGACGAGACCGACCGGCTGCTCGCGCCGGTGACGCTGAACCTCAACCCGGTTGGCGACGCCGAGGGCGGCGGCCACCGCTTCGAGGGCACAATCCCGCTCTCGCGCACCGGCCCGTTCGGCTACACCGTCAGTGTGCTGCCCGCGCACGCGCTGCTGGCGACCCCGGCCGAGGTCGGCCTGATCACCGTCCCGTAGCCCGCAACGCCTACCCGCCTGACCCGGGCCGGCCGCTCCTGGCCAGCCCGGGTCCAGGCGTTTCGGGTTGGTGAGCCACTCGCGCGGTTTTAGTGGCCCGTGAACTTCGCCTTGCCGGGGCCGTTGGCCTGGAACGACTCCATGCCGATCTTCTGGTCCTGCGAGCCGAACAGCCCGACGAACAGGCCGGTCTCCAGCCGCAGCGCCTCGGACAGGCCGATCTCCAGGCCGTCGTCGACGGCCCGCTTGGCCGCCGCGAGCGCGAGCGCCGGCCCGGCCACGTACTGCCGCGCCCGCCGCAGCGCCTCCTCGTAGACCTCGGCCTTGGGGACGACGGCGTCGGCCAGCCCGATCGCGAGCGCCTCCGCGGCGCCGATCTGGCGGCCGGAGTAGATCAGCTCCTTGGCCCGCGACGGGCCGACCAGCCGGGGGAGCCGCTGCGTGCCGCCGGCGCCCGGGATCACCCCGAGCAGGATCTCCGGCTGCCCGACCTTGGCCGTGTCCGCGAGGATCCGGAAGTCGGCGCACAGGGCGAGCTCGAGGCCGCCGCCGAGCGCGTAGCCGGTCACGGCCGCGAACACCGGCTTCGGGATGCGGGCGACCAGCTCGAACGTCTGGGTGAGGTCGGTCGCCCAGCCGGACATCGCGGCCTGGTCCATCGGCGCCATCTCCACGATGTCGGCGCCGGCCGCGAAGACCCGCTCGCCGCCGTAGATCACGACCGCGCTGATGTCGTCGCGGCGGGACGCCTCCAGCGCGACGGCCCGCAGCTCGCCGGTGAGCTCGGCGTTGAGCGCGTTCACCTTGGGCCGATCGAGCCGGATCGTCCCCACTCCGTCCACAACCTCTAGTCGTACGACCGCCACGGCCGACCTCCCTGTCTCACCCTTGACTCGGTCTCGCTCTGGACCCGGGTCGCACGTCGACCCGGTCTCGCTCTCGTCTCGCCTTGTCTCCCCGCGAGCGGTCCGCCTTCGGACCGCTCGTGGAACATCGCACCCCGCGGCGGCCCCGTGCCCGTCCGGGCGCGGTGAGGCATATCACCTGGGCGCCGGGCGGTCGTCGGCGCCGGTCGCGAGCGGGCCGGAGATCATCCCACGCATCTCCTGTCCACAGGGGGAGCCGTTCACCCGCATGCGATCATTGTGTTCCACTAGCGTCGCCGATGTGTCGTACACGTTCGACTCAGGTGTCGCGCGCCCGGACCCGGCGCTGCCGCGCGTGCTGCCCGGCGCGCCGGCGCCGCTGGGCGTCACCCCCGACGCGGGCGGCGTGAACGTCGCCGTCATCGCGCCGGGGGCGGACGCGGTGGAGCTCTGCCTGCTGGACCCGGACCGCGGGGAGACCCGCTTCCGGCTCCCCGAGCGGTCCGGCGCCGTCTGGCACGGCTACATCCGGGGGATCCGGCCGGGTCAGCGCTATGGCCTGCGCGCCCACGGGCCTTACGACCCGGCCCGCGGCCTGCGCTACAACCCCGCCAAGCTGCTGCTCGACCCGTACGCCCGCCGCGTCGAGGGCACCCTGACCCCGCACCCGGCGATCTTCGGCTACGGCGACGGGGACCCGTACGGCTACCTCGCCGATGGGCAGGACTCGGCTCCCTACGTCCCGGTGGGCGTCGTCACGGCGCTGCCCGGCGCCGAGCCGGTCGGCAACCGGCCGCGCACGCCCTGGCCGGACACGGTCATCTACGAGCTGCACGTCCGCGGCTTCACC
>Ga0068859_100002257_pt1 | contig 19546 bp, 14 predicted proteins | sample KBSSwiS22_FD_66585 | JGI IMG/M metagenome (GOLD analysis project Ga0068859, IMG submission 66585) | Switchgrass rhizosphere microbial communities from Kellogg Biological Station, Michigan, USA - KBS Switchgrass S2-2 | ecosystem: Host-associated > Plants > Roots > Rhizosphere > Soil ...
GATGCTCGTGAGGACGGGCGCCCCCGATAGCCGACCTCGTAGGCGACGAGCTTCTCAGGCTGGAAGTTCCCAGGACCGATGAACACCGTCGGGCCGAGAACCTGGAAGAAGTCCCGGTCGAGGCGCGAAGGCGCGCGCACCGCCCGCGAAACCGCCGCCCAGAGCAGCGTGGCGTCGTCGGCCTTCCAGGACAGCCGCACGCTCGGCAAGGCCTCGACGCCGCTGTAGGGATCGTCCTCAAGCTTCAGCCCGACGACCAGCCTGAGCGATGGTGAGAGCGAGACAGTATCCTGAGCGAAGACGTTGCCGAGGTTCAGGCGGCGGCTTTCCGGCCGAAAGAACTGGGTGAACCGGCTGGAAGGGTTGCCAGGAACAATCGGAAACCGATCCTCGGTGCGCCGATAGCCTCCGCCCCAGACGACCTCGTGGGAACCGCCGAGACCGAAGCTGTGCTGCAACGACAGGTCGTAGGTCTGCAAATAGTTGCTGGCTATGTCGGGCGCGATCCGCTCAAGCTTGTCGTAGTAGGCCTGCACCTGCAAGGTCGAGCCGGCGTCCAGGCGATGCGTCCAGCGGGCGAGCAGGTTGTGGCCTGAAACCTCCCGATTAAGCCGGCTGGGTTGGCGTTGCGACCCGTCGTAAATGTCGCCCTGAACCGTGACCAGATCGAGACCTGGCGTCCAATCAAGCCTGAATCCCCCCTGGCTCTGACGCCAGCGGTCGCGCGCGCTGGCGCCCGACGCAGTGACGTTGTCGTCGTGGTCCGCGGCCTCCGCGTAGACACGGTAGCTCAGGGTCTCGCCGATCGCGCCCCCATAGTGCAGGCTGGCCCTTCGCTCGCGGCTCCCGACGGTGGCCGTCAGCATGCCACCCTGGGTCTCTGCGGAATTGCGGGTGATGATGTTGATCACGCCGTTGACGGCGTTGGCGCCCCAAAGCGTGGCCCCAGGCCCGCTGATCACCTCAATCCGCTCGATGATCTCCGGCGGAACGTCCTGCACGTCCCAGAACACGCCCGAGAAAAACGGCGTATAGACGCTGCGGCCGTCGATCAGCACGAGGAGCTTGCCCGCGGCGGTGCCGTTGAAGCCGCGCGCCGAGATGGCGTAGCTGGTGGCTGTGACCTGGGCCACCTGAAGGTTCGGCGCCAGGCGCAGGATCTCCGGCAGCCGGGAGGCGCCGGACCGGACGATGTCGTCATGGGTGATGACATAGATCGCCGCCGCCGCCTCGCTCAGCGGCTGGTCCGTCTTGGAGACGGACGAGATATCGATATTGGCGAGTTCCTCGATGGAAAGCCGGCTGAGATCGCGCATGGCCACCTCAGCGGACACCGTCGACGCCATCGATGCTGAAGCGTTCAGGACCGACAGAAATGCGACGATGGCGGCTATCACAAGCCGCGGTTGCGGCTCAGCGCGCGGAATCCCGCCGGTCTCTCCAAGAGGAGCCATGCACTATCCTCTCTCGGATCGGCCGCCACAGACCCAGGCGACCGAATCAGACGCATGGACAACGATGCACGAAAGTCTTCAACTAAGGCGAGCACCTTCCTCTTGGCGAAGTCGATGGGGTGAGACGGTGAAGGCCTGGCTGGAGGCGCATGACGTCCACCGCCAAATCTGATCCCCCGCCGTTGGATGGCGTTGTGGCCACGTTCCTCGCCGCCGTCCGCGCGGCGCGGCCCGCACATATGGGCCGGCCCCTGGCGTTGGGGCTTTGCGGGTCGCAAGGCAGCGGCAAGTCGACCCTGAGCGCGAAGGTCGCGGACGCGCTGGCGGCGGAGGGCCTGAGCTGCGCGATCCTCGCCCTGGACGACCTCTACCTCCCGCGGGCGGCGCGCGAGGATCTGGCCCGCATCCATCCCCTGCTGCGCACGCGCGGCGTTCCGGGCACGCACGACGTGGCGCTGGGGCTGGAAATCCTGGCGGGGCTCGGCCGTCCGGGCCGGGTGGCCATGCCGCGGTTCGACAAGGCCCGCGACGATCGCCGACCGCGCGGCGAATGGGACGCTGTCGAGGCGCCGGTGGACGTCGTGGTGTTCGAAGGCTGGTGCGTCGGCGCTCGACCTCAGGCGCTGGGCGAGCTGGCGGCGCCGGTCAACGCCCTGGAGCGCGAGTGCGACCCAGACGGCGTCTGGCGCCGTTGGGCGAACGCCGAGCTCGCCGGGCGCTATCAGGACCTTTTCGCGCGCGTCGACCTGCTGGCGTTCCTCGCCGCGCCCGACTTCTCGGTGGTGGCCGGCTGGCGGCGCGAGCAGGAAGACGCCCTGCGACAACGGCTGTCACGCGAGGGCCGCGATGCGTCGACCACCCTCGACGATCCGGCGGTCGACCGCTTCGTGCAGCACTATCAGCGCCTCACCGAGCACATGCTGCGCGAGATGCCGGCGCGCGCGGATATCGTCGTTCGCCTGGATCCTCGGCGCGTGGTCCTAGAGACGCAGGTCCGATGACGAAGGTGCTCCTGTCCCGCCGTTGGCCCGAGGAGGCCGAGCGCGCCGTCGCCGCCCGCTACGACGTGACCCTGAACGAGGCCGACCGGCCGCTCACGCCGGCGCAGTTACGGGAGGCCATGCAGAGCTTCGACGTGCTCTGCCCCACGGTCACCGACCGGATCGACGCGGCGGTGCTGCAGGCGCCAAACCGCCGGGTGCGGCTGATCGCGAACTTCGGCGCAGGCGTCGATCATATCGACCTCGAGGCGGCGCGCGCGGCGGGCCTGCCGGTCAGCAACACGCCGGGCGTGCTGACCGACGCCACCGCCGACCTCGCCTTGATGCTGATCCTGATGGCGACGCGGCGCGCCGGCGAGGGCGAGCGGGAGCTGCGCGCCGGACGATGGACCGGCTGGCGGCCCACCCACCTGCTGGGTTCGGGCCTGGCCGGCCGCACGCTTGGGATCCTGGGCTTCGGGCGCATCGGCCAGGCGCTGGCGGCGCGGGCGAGGCCGCTCGGCCTGACGATCGCCTATCACGGCCGCTCGCGGGCGCCGCACGAGGTGGAGGGGCGGCTGGGCGCGACCTATTACGCCAGCCCCGAGGCCCTGGCCGGGGCCAGCGACGTGCTCAGCCTGCACGTCTCCGGCGGCGCGGCGTCACGCCATCTGGTCGACAAGTCGCTGCTGGCGCGGATGAAACCCACAGCCGTGCTGATCAACACCGCCCGCGGCAGCGTGGTGAACGAGGCCGACCTCGCCCAGGCGCTGCAGGACGGCGCCATCGCAGCGGCCGGCCTCGACGTGTTCGAAAGCGAGCCAAAGGTGCATGCCGAGCTGCTGCGCTGCGAGAACGCCGTGCTCCTGCCCCACCTGGGCAGCGCCACCCGGGAGACGCGGGTCGCCATGGGCCTGCGAACCCTCGCCAACATCGACGCCTTCTTCGACGCCGGGGAGCTTCTTGATCGTGCCTGTTGAATCTCTCGGGATGCTGAGCGGCCTCCGCATCCTCGAGATCGGCCACTTCGTCGCTGCGCCCTTCGCGACGCGCCTGCTGGCCGACCTGGGTGCGGACGTCATCAAGATCGAGCCGCGCACGTGTTTATCGGCAGTTGCACCAACAGCTGCATCGAGGGCGCCGTGGCGTGAGGCGAAGGTCCTGGTGACGCTCGACAATCTCGGTTCGGGTTCGAGCCGCGAGCATGCGGTCTGGGCGCTGTCCGACTTCGGAATACGCTGCGTCGTGGCGCCGAGATCGAGCGATTCGAAGCCGCGCGGCGGACGACCGGCCCTGGATAGGGGCGATTCCGGCGCTGTCGCCAGCGGCCAAAAAGGCGTGAGCCGCCGTTACCGATTGACTTATCTGTATAGTCGTTAGAGTACTATATAAAATCAATGTCGAAAGGCCGCGCCATGACCCGCCCGCAAGGCGTCCATCACCTCGCACTTTCTACCGGGGACATGAAGGCTCAGCTCACCTTCTTCACCGAGGTGCTGGGCATGGAGCTTGTCGCGCTGTTCTGGATGCACGGCGTGAAGGGCGCATGGCACAGCTTCCTGAAGCTGAACGACCAGTGCTTTCTCTCCTTCGTGCACATGCCGACGATGACCGGGCTCGCCCGCGAGGTCGGCGTGACCCACCCACCGCATGCCGGCGGCCCCTCGGTGGGCGGCACGATGCATCATCTGTCGTTGCGGGTGAAGGATGAGGCCGAGCTCATGCTGATGCGCGACCGCATCCGCGCGCGGGGCGTGCCGGTGTTCGGTCACCTGGAACACGGCATGTGCAAATCGATCTACTTCTCAGGCCCCGAGGGGCTCAACCTCGAAGTCGCGTGCCACGGGGAGCTGGAGCCGGAAGCCTGGTTCGATCCCGAAGTCATCGCACTGTGCGGAATTTCCGAGGAGGAGCTGGCGAGGATGACCTCGCCGGAGCCGTTCGTCCCCTTGGCCACGCCGGTTCCGCAGCCGGCCTTCGACGCCGACAAGCCGCATCCGATCTATCCGGAACATATCTACGAGAAGATGCTTCACATGCCCGACGCCGAATACACGGCGCGGTTCAGCGAGCCCACTTCGCCGCGGGAGCTGCGGAAACGCCACCCGGCGACCACGAGCTGAACTTCGGGTCAGCCCGCCGGATCGAGCTCGACGGCCCCGGTCGACAGCAGGCTCTCGGCCGTGTCGATGATCGTCTGCGCCACCGGCCGCGGGCGCCAGCCGAGACGGTCGCGCGCCTTGGCCGAAGAGAAGTCGACCTGGCCGGTCGCGGCTGGGGCCTTCAGCGTCGGAATCGCGGGCGCCCTGGCGCCGAAATGCTCGCGCAGGAAGCGGCTCATGTCGGCGAAAGTCGTGTAGGCGCTCGTGGCGAGGAAGCGCTCGCCCGCAGCGGCAGGCGCGGTCATCGCACGCACGTGTAGGTCCGCAAGATCCCGCACGTCCACAATCTCAATCCCGGGGGTCGGGTAGAGGGGCGGGCGTCCCTTCAGGAGTTGTGCGATGATCTCGACCGACAGAGCATAGTCGGTCCCCAGGACGGGCCCCTGGATCATCCCAGGCAGCACGGTCGCCAGCTCCATCGCCCCGCCGAGCCCGGCGACAAAGTCCCAGGCCGCCCGCTCAGCGCGCGTCTTCGACTGGCTGTAAATCTCCATTGGATTGTCGAGGCTGTCGCCGTACGCAGTCCAGGTCCGCTCGTCGACCACTGCCTGACCCGGCGCCGCGCGCGCAGCGGAGGTGGACGAGGTCATGACCACGCGATTGACGCCGGCCTCTGCGCTGGCGCGCAGCACCCTTAGGGCGCCTTCGGCGGCTACGGCGATCGCCTCTGGACCGCGGATGTCCGCCGGCGACATCGGCGAGGCCACATGCAGCACGTAACGGCAGCCCGTCGCGGCGAGCGCCCAACCCTCGTCGGCGGTCAAATCCGCCTTCACGAAGTCCAGCCTTGCGCCGGGATCGATCTCCCGCGCCACCATGGCGCGAACCTCGTCGGCGCGTGCAAGGTTGCGCAGCGTGGCGCGGACGTCATAGCCCGCGCGCAGCAGGTAGGCGATCGCCCAGCTCGCCACATAACCGGCGCCCCCGGTGACGAGGACGGTCTCGCCCCTTGCAGAAGCTTTGTCAGTCATGGTTCCACCTCCAATATGGGCGCGTGCGTCTCATGAGTGCGCGGACGGCGACGGCGCGGCCTGGACGCGTTGGTCCTCGCCGTAGAGGGTGCTGTAGATCTGCGGGCTGAACTTCTTTTTCATCCCACCCTCGATGACCTCAGGGCGCAGCTTTTCGCGCAGCAGAGCCATCCCGCGGGTCACCCCAGGGCGCGCCGCCAGGAGAGCGCCCCAGCGCTCAAGGTTCGGCCTGGGCTCGATAGAGACGGGCCGCATGGTCGCCCACCACGGATAGATGGCGAAGTCGGCGATGGTCAGCTCAGGGCCGGCGAAATAGGCATGTTCGGCCAGATGCTTGTCCATCACCCGCATCAGCCGGTTCAACTCGCCGGCGTAGCGGTCGATGGCCAGCGGGATCTTCTCGGGCGCATAAAAGCGGAAGAACGCGAACTGCCCGGCCATCGGCCCGACCCCGCCCATCTGGAACATCAACCACTTCAGGCATTCGATCCGCTGGCGGGGATCGGTCGGGATGAACCGGCCGAACTTCTCGGCCAGATAGATCAGGATGGCGCCGGACTCCCAAACCGAGATCGGCTCTCCGTCTGGCCCGTCCGGATCGATGATCGCAGGCATCTTGTTGTTCGGATTGATCGCCAGGAACTCCGGCTTGAACTGGTCGCCGGCCAGGATATCGATCTCATGGACCTGGTGCGCCGCGCCCAGTTCCTCGAGCATGATCGAGATCTTGCGCGCGTTCGGCGTCGGACCGACGTAAAGCTGGATCATCGGCAGGTTTCTCCGGAACTTACGAGGGCGCCAACGGCCGGCGAACTCGCGGTCGCGTGAGCCGCGCTCCGGGGCGTACGGACGATCAACGAGGTGGAAGCGAGCGCCATCAGAAGGCCGGCCTGCGAATAGATGCGCATCTGGCCGTGCCCGACCCCTGAGTTCAGAGCGTCGATCGCGATCTCGCAGAGCAGCCATTCCGACGGCTCGATCACGCCGAAACGCACGGTGTTGTCGATACTGCTGGCGTGCACGTAGCGCCCGTTGGCGTCGCTCAGCGCTTCCGAGACATAGTCGGCGACGATCCCGATAAGCGGCGCGTCAAGAGTAAGGTTGCGGCGGGGCCGCACCCAGAGCGATAGCCGCCCGTCGCCGGGACCGTCGAACGGCTCATCGAGCGTGGGATAGCGGCCGCGGATCAGACGAAACTCGAAATTGGCGTGGACGCCCCGCGAACCGGAGCCGCGGTGCGGCGCCCGGGGACAGGCTTCCGGCGGACGCTTGGGCTGCGCGGAGGTGAGTTGACGAAACGGCTGACCGGGGCGTTCGCCCAAGGCCCCCTGGGCCATGACCACGACCCGGTCCCCGACGCGGCCGGTGACCTGGAGCTGCACCGTCTGACGGCCTCTCGCCACCTCGATCACGTCGAATGCGAGCATCTCCCCCGGCCGGGCGTAGGCGACATACTGCACCGTCGTCCATATCACCGGCCGCGGATCGGCGGTCCGCAGCGCTGCGATGCAGCCGGCAAGGCCGGAGCCGCCGAACAGGAATGGTCGCTCGACCGGGCCGGTGCAAAGATCGTCACGCACCGGCAGAACCCAACGGCGCGGGTTGTCCGTCGGCGTCAGCCGGATGATTGGTTCGGACAAAGAAACCCCTCCGGCTCGCGACGACACGTTCCGGATCGATAACTTTGCTATCCAGATAGGTCAATACATAAGGACACGCGCCTAGGAGGCGACGTAATGACGCTCGCGGCCGCGGCGGACGCCTAAGCGCCGCCTGGGTTGCGCACGAGAAGCCCGTTCAACAGCAACTCGACCACCATGTCCGCTTGCATCTCGACCACGTCTGGAGCCAGCGGATCGATGTCGACCAAGTGGCGGACGACGGCCGCCAAGTTGAACAGGGTCGCCGCGGCGCCGTGGGCGAACAGGGTCAGCATGTGCGGCGGATAGGGCTTGAGAAGCCCCCTTGCGGCGCCTTCTTCGAACAGCCCGTCGAACACCGCGTAGTTGGACCGCGCGAGTTCGTCCACAATCCATTCGAGACGTGGACCGCCGCTCAGCCCCTCCCGATTGATAACCCGGCCTAGCTCAGGATGGCGAGCCGAGGTCAGGACGAAGCTGCGCAGCAGGACTCGCAGGCGCGAGACCAAATCGAGATCCTTGTACATCGGACTATCAAACCGCGGCGACACGGCCACCTTCGAGAAGAGGGCCCGCATAGCGGCTTGCCAGAGCTCTTCCTTGGTCCCGAAATGGTAGAGCACCACGGACTGCGAGCTTCCCGCCCTCTCCGCGATGTCGGTCGTGGAGACCGTGTCGTAGCCCTGCAGGGAGAACAGCTCTAGCGCAGCATCGAGAATTCGCTCCTTGCCCTGGCCTCGCTTCATTGATGGACTGGTTGCGGGCGATCGAGACAAATCACGCGTCTTGGCTTGCGTTTTTCTTGGCTGTCTGGTCGCTTTACTCTTCGCTGACGGCATGCCCTGCTTTCATCTCGTCGGTCATTTGCTTCGCTGAGGAGAAGACCGTCGCGCAACCTGACGATACGGTCTCCAAATTGTCGGAACCCGCGAAGCGGCGCGTCTGGCGTATACTATTCACTGGCCAAGCCGCTTCGCAAGTCGGCCCGATCAAGCTACCGGCATCCGCCGACGGAGGATTCCCCACGCAGCTCGTCATGGAGCGGGACAGCTCTGTCGAGGTCAGCTCACCCGCAACCGAAGCTCGCTAGTCCGGCCGGATACCCAACCCGTTCTCAGATGCCTTTAGACACGATCTTGGCCCGCGCCCTCATGCACCCTGCAAGAACAGCATCGGGATCGTCACGTCAAAGAATGGTCCGCGCGCTCGATCGCCGAAGGCGGCGCAATGGAGTCACGCGTCCGCGCGCCTCGTCAGCCGCTCAGCGCGGCCGCACGCCTTTCGGGGCCTTCGGTCGGCGGTGGCTGTCGGGCGAATCAACCTTTCGATTCAGATCCTGAGCCAGCCCCCACATCCATTCCACGGGACGTGAGTTTTCTTCCCTGCGCCGGACCAGCCAATGGGTGACGGTGGGAAAGCCCGGCTCCAGGGCGACCGAGACAAAGTCCTGAAGCAGCGTCTTGTCGGCGTGCGGCCAGTCGAACGCCGGCAGGATGAGGCGGTTGGTCTTGGCCGTATGGTAGAGACCAAGACCGGATTCCGCGCCGAGCACGGGGATCGCCCCTGCGTCGATCATCGCGCCGTAGCGCCCCTCGTACATGGAGCCGTTCAGCCTTTGGTCGAAGGTGACGATCTTCTTGCCCACGAGATCCTGCAGGCTGACGCTCGGCTTGCGTGCGAGGCGATCCTCCAAGGGCACCAGGAGACGCAAGGGCTGTTCGCTGATGCAAAGCGCCTCCATGTCCGGAAGCGGCCTCAGCGGCCCGGGGATCAGCGCCAGGTCCAGCACCCAGCGGCGCAGCTTGGAAATCAGTCGGGGCGTGTAGTTGTTCGTCAACGACAGGGCCACCCCAGGGTGGCCGCTCTCGAACTGCGCGATCAGCTTCTGCCGGGCCGGCAACCAGAAGGTATAGGGCTGCACCCCCAGGGTTAGGGAGAGCTCCTGTCGGCCCAGCGCCCGCACCGTGTCTAGGGTCCGGTCCACCGTCGCCGTGATCTCTCGCACCTGCTCGTAGAGCACGCCGCCCTTGGTCGTGAGCTCGACCTTGCGCGTCGTGCGGTGGAAGAGGGCGAAGCCCAGTTCGGCTTCAAGCTGCTGGATCTGCCGTGAAAGCCACGGTTGGTCGACATTGAGGCGACGGGCCGCCCGGCTGAACGAGAGTTCCTCGGCCACCGCCGAAAACCGCAAGAGCCGCTCCAGGCGCGACATAGCTACCTCCGACCCCAGGGCGGGCGGGCCGCAACGCGGGTTCCGGGACTGTCGTCCGTCAGGCGCACCGACATATGGGCATTTCCCCTAGGTGGTGTGGCTTTCACCTTACAGCCCCGGCTCATGCGGAGTTAGTCCGAGCTTAGACCGACGCTCGTGATGATCAATCGAGATCAACGGCTCGGGAAAGAATGTTCGCCGGAACCGCCGGCGGCCGGGAGAAGCAAGTCTCGCTGTTCGCGCCAATTGATTGGACGAACCTCGAGGCCGTGGGGAGAAAGCCTATGTCTCGAAACATCTGGCTGGCGGGAGCCGCCATCGCGATTTGTGGCGCGAACACAGCAATCGCCCAACCATCGGCCCAACCGGCCACCATCGACGAGGTGGTGGTCACAGCCCAGCGTCGCGAGCAGTCGCTCACCGAGGTGCCGATCTCGGTGCAGGCGGTGAGCGCCGCCAGGCTGGAGCAGTCCGTCGTCACCAGCTCGCAGGACCTGCTCAAGCTGACGCCCTCGGTGACGTTCACCGCCGGTTTCACCGCCGCGGCGACCAGCGTGAGCATCCGCGGCGTCTCCTCCTACGCCCAGGAAGGCGGGGTGCAGCCGAGCACCGCGGTGGTGGTCGACGGGGTGCCGCTGTCGAAGCAGGGCGAGTTCGTCAGCGACTTCGCCGACGTCGAACGCATCGAAGTGCTGCGCGGACCGCAGGGGACCCTGTTCGGCAAGAACGCCACCGCCGGGGTGATCCAGATCATCAACAAGCGCCCGGGCGACGCCTTCGAGGCGCAGGCGGAGGCCGGCTACAGCACCGACGACGAATTCCTGGTCCGGGGCGTGGTCAACGTACCGCTCGGCGAGGCGGCGGGGGCGCGCCTGGTGGCTTTCCGGCGCGTGCGCGACAACCTATTCGACAACAAGGCGACGCAGATCAACGGCGACTTCTACGACGGCGGCGGCGCGGAGCGGAACTGGGGCGTCGCCGGCAAGCTGTCGCTAAATCTGTCGGACAGCGTGAACCTCTTGATTTCCGCCGACTACTACAAGCAACGCTCGAACCTCGGCGGCTCCATCGGCCTCGTCGCGAGCCAGGGCGCAGACGGCAAGCCGGATTTCCTCGGCGCCCTGCAGCTGCAGATGGGGGCGATCCTCACCGATCCGGATCACCCGTTCTATAATTCCGACGCCCCCAGCGACAGCCGCTCCAGCGGCAAGGGGATTTCGGCTAACCTGACGGTGGACCTGTCGGACTCGCTGACGCTCAACTCGGTGACCGCCTGGCGGCAGTACGACAACGACTCCACCACCGACGCCGACTTCACACCCCGCGGCGCCTGGCGCAACGTCGGCTTCGTCGGCCCGGCCTTCTATCCGATCGCCTACGTCATCACCCCCAACGGCGGCATCCCGCGTGCGCCGGACCGCACACGCTACGCATCGGAAGAATTGCGGCTGAACTACTCTGCCGATCGCCTCGATGCGGTAGGCGGCGTCTTCGTTCAGCTTTTGGACAACAAGCGGCTGAACACCGTCCCCTACATCCTGGGCTTCTACCCGGTCGCAAATTCGGGGTTCCTCGACAACCTGACGAACTCGAAGCTCAAGGACGACGTCTATTCGGTCTTCGCCGACGCCACCTACAAGTTCACCGACACCGTGTTCGCGTTCGGCGGGCTGCGCTACTCGCACGAGCGCCTGCGCAGCGACTACCACCGCGACACCTGGTTCGGCGGCCCGAACGACCTCTACAATCCGGTCACGCTGCTGCCGACCACTCCGCCCGACCTGGTGGTCGACTATGACAAGACCACGAAGCTGAACAACCTGTCCGGCCGCGTCGGCCTGCGCTTCGCCCCGGACGCCCGTCGCAGCTACTACGTATCGTACAACCGCGGCTACAAGGGCCCGGCGGCCGACCTGTCGCGGTTGGCGATCGCCGCCAATGCCTTCCTCAAGCCCGAGAAGGCCGGCGCCTTCGAGGCCGGCGCCAAGGCGACCATGGCCGACGGCCGGCTGATCGCCAACGTGGCGGTCTTCCACCAGACGGTGAAGGACGTGCAGCAGTCGGCGGTGGTGGCCAACTCCGGCGGCATCACCCAGCTCGCCAACGCGGGCGACCTGCGGTCCTACGGCCTCGAGCTCGACGTCGCCGCACGGCCCAGCCGGGAGCTGCGGCTGGAGGGCGGCCTCGCCTACACCCATGCCGAATTCCGCGACTTCATCAACGCCTGCTTCCCGTTCCAGACCGCCGCTCAGGGCTGCAACGTGGCGACGCAGTCGCAGGACCTGACAGGAGCGCGGCCGCAGCAGGCCCCGCGCTTCAGTGGCAACCTGGCGGCGACCTACGACATCGCCCTGCCCTCGATGCCGTTCGACGCCTTCGTCAAGGTCGCCTACGCCTATCAGAGCCGCGTACAGTTCGGCCTGACCAACGACCCGCTGTTGCGCGAAGGCGGCCACGGCTCGCTCGACGCCACCCTCGGCCTGAACGGCCGGGACGACCGCTGGCAGTTGCTGATCTACGGCAAGAACCTGACCAACGACGTGTTCTACGCCTACAAGTTCTCGGCCAACGGGTTCCTGACCCGTGTTTCCGCCAACCTCACCCGCGACTACAAGCGCTATGGCGGCGTGATGCTGAGGGCGAAATTCTGACGGGCCGTCTCTCTGGAGGCGGTGGTACCTGGTCGCCCGCCGGCGACGCGTTCGGAGATGAGACTTGACTGTGAATTCCAGCGGCGCCGAAGCCAGCGGCTTCGTCCTGGCCATGGACATCGGCGGGACGTTCCTGGACTCCGTGGTGATCGACGACTCCGGCCGCACCACCACGGCCAAGGTGTTGTCGACCCACGACGACTATGCCTTGTGCATCAGCCAGGCCGTGCAGGAGGTGTCCGCCAAGCTCGGACTGACCGAGCAGCAGTTCCTGAAGCGGTGCCGCCTGGCGATCAACGGCACCACGGTCGCAACCAACGTGCTTGCCGAGCTGCGCGGCCCATCCGTCGGCCTGATCACCACGGCGGGGGCCGCCGACACTCTCTACATGGCGCGGATCCACCGGTGGGGGACGCTCGATCCCCTGCAACTCCTGCCGCTGCCGCAGATCGTGCCGAGGGAGCGCATCCATGAGATCGACGAGCGGGTGGATTCCCAGGGCAAGGTGGTGGTCGCCCTGGCCCGCGAGGAATTGCGCAAGTCGCTCGACTGGTACTTGAACAACCACAAGGTCGAGGCCCTGGCCGTCTGCCTGCTGTGGTCCTTCGTCAATCCGAGCCACGAGCAGATGGTGCGCGAGGTGGCGAACGAGATCGCTCCTGATCTGCCCGTCTCCCTGTCGAGCGAAGTGTTTCCCGCCATCCGGGAGTATGAACGGACCAACACCACCGTCATCGACGCCTTCATCACCCCGGGAGTTCGCAAATATGTGGACGACCTGCAGGGCTATTTCCGGCGGACGGGCTTCGAGGGGCAGTTGCGCATGGTGCATGCCGCCGGCGGCGTGGCCACGCCCGACGAGATCAAGCGCAATCCCGTCACCCTGATCAATTCCGGTCCGGCGGCGGGCTATGTCGGGGCGATGAAGTTCGGCGCCCTCGGCGGTCGCAAGAACATCATCACCGCCGACGTGGGCGGCACCAGCTTCGACGCCGGGGTGATTTTCGACGGCAAGGTCACGCTTCGCCACCGCACCATGGTGCCGGCCCCGCGCCACCCCAGCCCCGGCTACCTCACCGGCCTCAGCCTGATGGACGTGGTCGCCATCGGCGCCGGGGGCGGCAGCATCGGCTGGATCGATCCCCGCGGCGTCATCCGCGTCGGCCCGCAGAGCGCCGGCAGCCGGCCGGGCCCGGTCGCCTTCCAGCGCGGCGGGACGGAGCCCACCCTTACGGACGCCTGTCTGATCCTGGGCTTGCTGGGCGCCGACGCCTTCATGGGCGGCAGCTTCGAGCTGGACGTGGAAGGCGCTCGCCGGGCGCTTGAGGCCAGGCTGGCCCAGCCCACGGGCCTGGCCGGCGCCGACGAGGCGGCGGCCGCCGTCTACAAGCTGGCCTGCGTTGAGATGGCCAACAACGTCCGCCGCGTGACCATCGAGAAGGGTTATGACCCGCGGGACTTCTCACTGTTCTGCTATGGCGGCGCGGGCGGTCTGTTCCTGGCGCCGGTGTGTGTTTCGGCCTCCGTGCCGGAGATGGTCGCGCCCGAGAACTGCGCAGTCTTCTCGGCCTTCGGGGCCCTCATGAGCGACTATCGTCGCTCCGGCCTGCGGGCCTGCGCCTGGCGGGCGGGGTCCGATGCATCCATTGTCCGGGACAAGGTCGCCGAACTGACAGCCATCCTCACCGCCGAGGTGTTGGAAGCGGGCTTCGCGCCGGACGCCATCATCATCGAGCGGGAAGCCGACATGCGCTTCGTGGGCCAGGCGGCCGAACTGGCCGTGCCGCTGCCGAACGGCCCCATCGGCGAGGATTTCGAGGAGAAGGTCGCCGAGAGCTTCCGGGCCACCTACGCCAAGGTGTTCGGCGCGGAGTCCATCTGGCTCAACGCCGCTCCGGAGATCGTCAATGTCCGCGTCACCCTGTCGGTGCCCAACGTCGCCTTCAAGCCCAGCCACGTCGACGCCCGCGGCGGCGGCGATCCGAAACCGCGCACCTGGCGCGAGGTGTTCTGGCCCTACACCATGGAGCGCACGTCCTGGCCGGTCTACCGTCGCCAAGATCTGGGCCTCGACACCCGCCTCACCGGCCCGTTGATCGTCGAGTCGCATGAGACCACTGTCGTGGCGCCGCCGGACGCATCCCTGACGGTGGATACGCTTGGCAACATCATCATCAATGTCGCCAACATCGATAAGGCCACGCAATCATGACCGACGCTAAGGCGAGCGAACTGATCACTGAAGAAGTGGTTCGGATGGGCATCCGCCAGATCACCCAGGAGATGGGGACGGTGGTGAAGCGCATCTCCGGTTCCACCATCATCACCGAGGCCGACGATTTCGCGGCCATGGTCTACGGCGCCACGGGCGAGCTCCTCGACGCCCCCTTCGGCCCCACCTATGCGGGCGCGGGCGGCCAGTGCGTGCATCGATTCCTCGAGCAGTTCGGTCACAACGGCTTCGTGGACGGGGACGTCTTCATCGCCAACGACCCGTTCGACAGCGGCGCCATGCACGCCAACGACATGCAGGTGATCACCCCGGTGTTCGTCCGCGAGCGCTGCGTCGGCTTCACCTACATGCACGCCCACGTGATGGACGTGGGCGGCATCGTTCCCGGCAGCTGGGGCGTGGGCGCGCGAGACGTGTTCGCCGAATCCTTCCGCCTGCCTTTCGTCCGCTACCTAAGCGCCGGCGTACGGGACGAGACGATCCGGGCCATCATCGCCCGCAACACCCGGCTGCCCGACCTGGTGCTCAACGACATCCATGGCCTGGTCACCGCCACGCGCTTGGGCGCGGCCCAGATGCAGGAGCTGGTCGCGCGCTACGGCGCCGACGAGTTCGAGCGCCTGGCCCAGGCGATCCTGGCGCGCACCGAAGGCGCGGCTAAGGCGCGGCTCGCCACTCTTGCGCCCGCCACCTACGAGGAGATCGACTGGATCGAGCACAACGGCCACGTGGACGACCTCTATGCTGTCCGCGGCAGGCTCACCGTCAGCCCCGACAAACTGGCGTTCTCATTCACCGGCGCGCCGCAGACGGATGGCTTCATCAACACCACGCCGTCCTCCACCGCCGGCATGGTCGAGGCCGCGGTGGTCGGGATGATGTTCTATGACGTGCCATTCAACGAAGGCATCCTCAGGACCCTATCCATCGAGGCCAAGCCCGGCACGGTGGTGTCGTCGGTATCGCCGGCGCCGGTCTCCTCGAACCACATCGAAGGCGGCATGAAGGTGCACACCGTGGCCGTCCGTCTGCTGGGTGCGGCCATGCGCACCTCCACGGATGAAGGCGTTCTCCAGCGGGCCCATGCGCCCTTCGCGGCCTCCGTCACCATGGCGACCTTCGCCGGTCTTGACCGCAACGGCCAGTACACGGTCTTCGCGGAAACCAGCGGCATGGCCCCCGGCGGCGGGGCCAGCCCCGGCCAGGACGGCCTGGACGTGAGCGCGCCGCAACAGGCGGTCAGCATCCGCATGGCCGACATCGAATCCACCGAGGAATCCCATCCGGTGCTCTTCCTGTGGCGGCGGCTGGCGGTGGACTCTGGCGGCCCCGGCCGTCAGCGGGGCGGCGTCGGCGTGGACGTCGCCTGGATCCCCTATGGGACAGAGACCCTGACCGGCGTGGTGAACTCCGCCTGCGGGCACATCCCGGCCCTTGGCGTGGCGGGCGGATACCCCGGCGCCGGCACCAACTGTGAGCGCATCGAGGGTATGGACGTGCGCCGCGACTGGTTCGAGGCCGGCCGGATCCCCCGGGTCGAAGACGTGCCGGGCGGGGTGGTGATGCCCACCAAGGTCGCCGGCGCTGTCCTGAAGAAGAACCACGTCTGGAGAATGCGCGAGCCCGGCGGCGGCGGTTATGGAGATCCCCTCGACCGTGACCCCGCCGCGGTGGTGCGCGACGTGCGGCTGGGCGCCGTCAGCACCCACCAGGCCTGCTCGGCCTATGGCGCGATCCTGGACGACTCGCCCCTTGGCTTTGATGCCGCCCGCACGGAAGCGCGACGCAAATTCCTGCGCGAGGCCCGGCTGGAGGTCGGCAAGGCCGGACGCGCGGGCCTAACGTCAAGCGCCTGCCCCCATTGCGGCAAGTTCCACCAGGGGGCGGAATGGCTTGTCGCCGCCGCGCCCCTGGCAAGCCGGCTGGACAGCTTCGGCGTACATGTGGAGCCCTACGAAGGCGTCACGCTCGAAGAGGCGGCTTGCCCGTCCTGCGGATCGCTGGTGCACGTCTCGCACACGACGACCGTTGAGCCGCCGCCCTTCCCGCCGGCCGCCGAGATGCATGTCATACTCTGAGGTCGGCCGCTGTTTAGACCACGTGGTGATTGTGGACGTTGAGTCTTCCACGGACCGTTGTCAGATAATCTGCTTGGGATAACGGGCTGTTTTTGATCCTTGGAAGCTATTCGGCGCGCCTACGCTGTAAACTACTCGGGATGACACCCCGTTAACCCCGGCTGGTCTTGGTCGAGCGGGGGCTAGCCGTCTAGGCGACGTCCACGACGACGACGGAAACGTTGTCGCCGCCGCCGCGCTGCATCGCCAGCGCCATGAGCTGGTTCGCCGCGATCACAGGATCACCCTCTCGCAGCTTTCCTTCAATTTCGTCGTTGGCGACAAGATTGGTCAAGCCATCCGAGCACAACAGGAAGCGATCACCGATCAGCACGGGACCATTTCGCATATCCAAAACCAAGTGTTCGGATTCACCGAGCGCCCGCGTGATGACATGAGCCTGTCGGTGAGTTCTTGCTTCCTGCTGTCTCAACGAACCCGCGTCTACGAGCGCCTGGACGAGACTGTGATCCCGCGTGAGCTGTTGCAGCTCACCTGCCCGCCACCGATAAGCCCGACTGTCTCCCGCCCAAAGGCAAGCGTAATACCCCTCTATGATCAGCAGAACCACGACCGTGGAACCGATCACTCGGGCGGAAGGGGTGGCTGCGGCGCGTGTGATGAGCGCGCGATTCACGCTCTGCAGGGCTTCCTGCACATTCCGCAGATATGCATAGGGCGACCCGCCCGCGGCCAGTCCGCCCAGCGCCTCGACGATCAAAGTGCTCGCTAGGTCACCCTGTGGGTGTCCACCCATACCGTCCGCGACCGCCCAAAGTCCCGCCTCCTGCCGATCGAGCACCCGATCCTCGTTGGACTGACGGACCAACCCGGGATGCGTCAGTGCGACCGATTTGAACTGATGCCTCGGATGTGCGTGCCTCGCGTGCAGGTCGGAGGATCTCACGAATGCGCCCATTTCACGTCTAGGTCTTCCAGGCGCGCCTGATAGGCCGCGACGAAGGCGCGGTTGAGCGCGCTGTTCGGGTCGTCCGTCGCCTCCCGGCGGATCTCTGTGTGCCGCTTGTCGTATTCCGCCCAGCGGGCGTGAGCCTTGCCCCGTAGCATGAAGGCCTGCCCCTTCAGGCCCTCCGCCACGGCGTTCGGGCTGAGGGCGTCAAGCGTTTCATGGATGGCCGCACGCATGCCCCAGAACATGCAGAGCAGGTGCTTCTTCAGGTCCGCGAAGGAAGCGGAGACCGCTTCCGGCCCGCTGAGGAAGCCGTTGTGTCCGGCGCGCAAAAGGTCGACCGCGAGCTTCTGTCCGGACATCCATTTGAAGGGGTTGTTGTCGCGCGCGCCCACACGGGTGCGGTCCATGCGGTACCCCGACTTCAGGCTGGTCCGCTCGCCCATGAGATCAATCAGTCCGAGCACCATCTGCTGGTAGGTGGCCCCCAGCCGACGCATGATGACCGCCGGATCCTCGCCTGCGAACAGGGAGGCGTCGAGCTTCGCCCCTTCGCAAAACGCGTCGAGCAATGATCCATCGCTCGGAAGGAGCCGCGGCGCGGGAGTGTCCGCCCAGTTTGTCGGGACGGTCACGACAGCCGGGTTCACCTCGACATCGGCCAGGATGGGACGAGAGAACGGCGCGTCGAAGGCGTGGTCATGCGGTTTCGACGCAAGGGACGCAGCCTCGACGACGATCATGAAGCGCCCGAAGCGGACCATCTCGCCATGAGCAAGGGGCGCCGCCGCGTCCGCTGGCGCGCGGACTCGCTCGACTCCGAGGAACACCCCGTTGGCGCTGACGTCTTGCAGCGTGAGCAAAGGACCCTCGATCGTCAGGACGCAGTGACGTCGCGAGATCGTGCGTTGCGGATCGGGAATCGTCCAACCCACGTCGGCGCCGCGGCCGATCGTCAGCTCCCCCTCACATAACTCGCGGGACTCGACTTCGTTGAAGGGGTCGGATTCCTGAAAGAGGCGCAAAATGTACATGTGGGGTCCGGAGCAGGGATTGCGTTAGCGGCCGGTCGCAATGACCGTCCGATCCAGTTCCGCGGCGGCCAAGGGCTCCGCATCGACGACGAGGGTCGGTCCCTGGCCAGCTACGATCACCGGCCGGTCGCGACGTTCCATCTCCGCCAACTCGAGACGATCATGGACTTCGGCGTTAAGCTGATTGAATGCGTTGAATAATTCGCCGAACTCATCGCGACGGCTATGAGATATACGAAAATCGAAGTCGCCAGCGGCGGCGTCATTGATGGCGCGCTTCAAGCGTCGCACCGGGAGGGCCAGCGCACGCGCCATTAGGTAGCTCGCTGCGACGACCGCCCCGAGGACGACCAGGGCCAGACTGGAGAGCATGGCTCGCGAGGTGGATTGCGCAGATTTCAACTGGACTTGCGAAACCTCAACTTCAACTTGCCCGACGTTCTGGTTTGCGTACCTGATTGGCCGGACAAAACGGAACGCGCCAGAATCCTGCGCGACGGTCACCGTCAAATCCGCGTCCCCTTGGATCTCACGCTCGCCCCTCGACCGCACATAGACGTCGCCCACGTCATCTGGGCGGCTAGAGGCCTGCACCCGACCGTCACTATCAACGACCGTAAGGTTCAAGATATTCGGATCGGCGGCGGCGGCCTTCACAAAGGCGCGCACCGGCAGCCAGTCACGCTGATCTCGTGGCAAAGCGGCGTTTTCCGCGGCGCTTAGAGCGGCGTTGCTCGCGACGAAGGACGCAATTGCCGAGCCCGAGGTGAGCGCCATCTGCTGCAGCACTTGCTGCTGGCGCTGAAGAACTGTCCCGACACTCACCACCAGCGCGGCTGCGGTGACGGCGGCCATGGTCATGGCAAGCCGCACTTGCAGTGGAGCCTTGCGCGCAGAGCTATAAGCTTCCTGCCTGACGGCGACAGAAACCATCTTCTCGCGCCGCAGCGCTTCCATGAGCTGTCCACCGTCTGCGTAGCGTCGCTCCGGCCGCTTTGAGAGCAGTTTGCCAATTACGAACTGCAAGCCTCTCGGTGTCTGGGGTGCGAAACGCTCCAGGGGCTCCGGATCCTGCTGCGTGATCTTTAGAGCGAGCGCCACTTGGTTTGGGCCCGTGAACGCATGACGACCGGTAATCAGTTCGTAGAGCAGGACGCCGACGGAGAAGAGGTCGCTGCGGCCGTC
>Ga0068859_100002258_pt1 | contig 19539 bp, 18 predicted proteins | sample KBSSwiS22_FD_66585 | JGI IMG/M metagenome (GOLD analysis project Ga0068859, IMG submission 66585) | Switchgrass rhizosphere microbial communities from Kellogg Biological Station, Michigan, USA - KBS Switchgrass S2-2 | ecosystem: Host-associated > Plants > Roots > Rhizosphere > Soil ...
CATCGTCCGCCTCCGTGGCCGCCGACCTCGCCGTGATCGTCGCGGGCCTGCCCGACCAGCCGCAGCAGGCTGCCCCGGCAGCGTCTGAGGTCGCCCGCTCGGCGTGATCCGACCAGCCTCTCGCGGCGTGGCGCGACGCATCGTGGGGGCGCTCGGCGCTGCGACGCGGCGCGCGACCCGGGTGGTCCGGCGGCGGCCACGTCCGGAAGGTCGCGGGGTGGTGGTCGACCAGATCGCCGCGGCGGTGGCCGAACGCGAGCGCCTGGACCGGCACCGCGCACTCGCCCTCGTGGGGCTCGCGAAGACCGGGGGCCTGATCGGCGACCAGCGCGCCGCGCTCGTCCGCACCCGGGGCCGTGTCGAGCAGGCCATCGCGCGCGCCGAGCAGGTCGGCACCGAGCATGCCGCCGCAGGCGGTGACACCGCGCCGTTCGAGCGGACAGTGGCGGCCCTGCGCCGCGAGCTGGACGTGCTCGACGTGCTGCTGCGTCAGCTCGACGGCTTGAACGTCGCGGCACGCAGCGACGTCGCGACGGTGCAGGCCGTGTGGCAGCAGAGCAGCGACCGGTTGAACTCGGTGCTGGCCGCCGAGGTGAAGCTGCTGGTGAAGCTGGAGAGGGACGCCCGCAGCAGGCTCAGCCGATAATCCGGTCCAGCAGGTCGAAAGTCGGGTAGGGCTGGTTCCAGTCGCCGAAGTGGCCCTCGTTCCGCACGATCTGGGTGCCGCCGAGCCGGTCGAACATGGCCCGGCCCTGGCCCGCGTCGCAGCCGTACGGGTCGTTCACCGAGTTGATGAACCAGATGTCGCGGACGTGGGCGCGGATGGCGTCCCAGTCGTACGCGTCCTGCAGGACGGGCTCTTCCTCGTCGTTCGGCCGGGTGCAGTAGCCCGCGACCAGGACGGCCTGCGCGACTGTGACATCGAGGTGCTGCAGCAGCGCCAGGAGCAGCGCGGCGCCACCGGAGTGTCCTACCAGTACGGTCTGCTCGTCGAAGTTCTGGTCGGCGAGGACCCTGGGAAGGAAGGTCGCGACGGGTTCGACGTTGACGTACGGGTAGTGCGGGACGGTGACGGCGTAGCCCCGCTCGCGCAGGCGTGCGGCCAGCCAGGGCAGCCAGATGACATCCGGGCTGCCACCGGTGCCGTGGAAGATGATCGCGCTTTTCGCCATGGTCCTCAGCTTCGCAGGCGTAGGCCGCGCGGGGTGGGACGGAAACCGGCGGACTCGAGGGCGGCCCCGAGCGCAGTGGTGCCGATGGCGGCGCCGTCGGCCTTCTCGACCATCAGCCTGCCGAGAGCACCGTCACGGACGGCCAGGGCGAGGGCGTCGGCGGCGGGCTGGAGCCGCTCGAGGTCCGCGGCGAAGCTCAGTAGCGTCCGTCCGCCCTTCTCGACGTACAGGACGAGCGCCCCGTCGACGAGCACGACCAGAGCGCCGGCCTTGCGGGCCGGCTGGTGGCCGCGCCCGGTTTCGGACGCGGTGTCGGCGGTGGGCCAGGGGAGTGCCGCGCCGTACGGGTTGGCCGGGTCGGTGGCGGCCAGGACGAGGGTGGGTTCCGGTTCCCTGCGCTCGTCCGGGGCGTTGTGGGCGCGGAGTCGCTCGACGGCGCCGGGCAGGGCGAACTGCGCGGCCCCCAGGCCCTCGACGAAGTAGCCGCGGCGCACGCGTCCGTTCTCCTCTGCCGCCTTCAGCACCGGGTAGATCGCGGAGAACCCGCCGTCGGGCGCCACACCGCGCGTGACGATCCCGTAGCGCCCGAGTAGGGCGTCGACCGTGGCGATCGCCCGCAGAGTCGGGTCCTGCTCGCGGGCCGGCACCGCCGACCAGCGCCCGCCCATCGCGTGCGGCACGACCTGCGGGGTCCGGACGGCCGACAGCCCCGAGTAGCGCCCATAGCGGGGTCTCGGCGTGGTGCGGCGGGCCGCGCGGGGAGCCGAGCCGAGCAGAGCGCGTACCGGCGCCAAAGTGTCGTTGGTCAGGTGTCCACCCCACACCAGGTCCCAGACCGCCCGCGTGACGGCCTCGTCGGTCGCCTCGTCGCCCGCAGCCACGGACAGCGCCCGGTAGAAGACCGCCTGGTCGCCGTCCAGCGCGGCAAGGATCGCCGACCGGACGTCGTCGAGTTCGGCAGCGGGCAGCGGGAACACCGCAGGGGCGAGGTCGGCCGGGGCGAGCACCACCCAGCCCTCCTTCGCCCCGAGGGATCCGGCGCCCGTCCAGACGACCTCCCCGGCCAGCGTCAGTTCGTCCAGCAGGGCGGGCGTGTAGCCCGGAACGCGCGCAGGCAGGACGAGGGTCTCGAGCATGCTCGCCGGGACGGGCACGCCCGCCAGCTGCTCGGCGGCGCGCAGCACCCCGTCGACCCCGCGCGTCCCGAAGGCGCCCCCATAGCCCTGCCACGCCGGGACGAACCGGGCCAACGCGATCGGCGGGACGGGCTCGACCTCGCGGCGCAGCGCGGCCAGCGACCGGCGGCGGACCGCCCGCAGCACCTCGGCGTCGCACCACTGCGTGCCGGTCGCGTCCGTGCTGAACTCGCCCTGCACGACGCGGCCGTCCGCGGTGAGTTTCGCCAGGACCGCGGCGACGACCGCGACGCCGAGCCCGAGGCGGGATGCCAGGTCGGCGGACACGAACGGTCCGTGCGTGCGGGCATAGCGCGAGACCAGATCGCCCAGCGGATCACGGACAGGCTCGGTGAACACCTCGGGCACGCCGAACGGCAGGGCCGTGCCGAGTGCGTCGCGCACCCGTCCGGCGTCCTCGATCGCGAGCCAGCGCTCCTGCCCGGCGATGCGCACGCGGATGGCGCGGCGCTGCTCCTCGAGCGCGGCAAGGTCCGTGGCGGTCGCGCCGCGCAGGATCGCCTCGTCGGTGGTCAGGTCGCCGATGCCGCGCAGCAGGTCGTGCACCGAGTCCGTCCCGACGGCGTGGCGGTCCTCGGCCAGGCGGCCCACCTCGGCTGCCACCGCCGTGATCGCGTCCGGGTCGAGCAGGTCGCGCAGGTCGGTGGTGCCCAGCAGTTCGGCCAGCAGTGCCGAGTCCAGCGAGAGCGCCTGCGCGCGGCGTTCGGCCAGTGGCGCGTCGCCGTCGTAGATGAAGGAGCCGACATAGCCGAACAGCAGTGACTGCGCGAACGGTGAGGCGGTGGGTGTCTCGACCTCGACGAGCCGTACCTGGCGGGAGGCCAGGTCCTGCATGATCGCGGTCAGGCCGGGCAGGTCGAAGACGTCCTGCAGGCACTCGCGCATCGCCTCCAGCACGACGGGGAAGTCGCCGTACTCGGACGCGACCTGCAGCAACTGGTTGGACCGCTGCCGTTGCTGCCAGAGGGCGGCGCGCTTGCGCGGATCGCGTTTGGGCAGCAGCAACGACCGGGCGGCGCACTCGCGGAACCGCGCCGCGAACAGGGCGGACGTGCCGACCTCGTTCGTCACCAGTGCGGCGATCTCGTCCGGCTCGAACACCGCCAGTTCGGCACCGGGCGGGGGACCGTCGAGTTCGGGCAGGCGTAGGACGATCCCGTCGTCCGAATGCATGCTCGTCAGGTCGGTCGTCCCGAAGCCGTAACGCTCACGCAGCCGAGCCGCGATCGCCAGCGCCCAGGGAGCGTTGACCGGTGCGCCGAAGGAGGAGTGGATCACCAGCCGCCAGTCGCCTAACTCGTCCCGGAACCGCTCGACGACGATCGTGCGGTCGTCGGGCAGCGACCCGGTGCTCTCCTTCTGGTCCGCGAGGTACGTCAGCAGGTTGGACGTGCCCCAGTCGTCCAGGCCGGCCGCCCGTGCGCGGGCCCGCGCACGCTCGTCTGGCGCGTTGGAGAGCTCGCGCAGGAACGCGCCCATCGCCTTGCCGAGTTCGGCGGGGCGCCCCGGCTGATCGCCCTTCCAGAACGGCATGCGCCCCGGCTCGCCCGGTGCGGGCGTGACCATCACGCGGTCGTGGGTGATCTCCTCGATCCGCCAGGAGCTCGACCCCAGGAGGAACACGTCGCCGGCGCGGGACTCGTAGACCATCTCCTCGTCCAGCTCGCCGACCCGGCGGCCCGCTCCGTCACCGGCGAGGAAGACGCCGAACAAGCCGCGGTCGGGGATCGTCCCGCCGCTGGTGACCGCGAGGCGTTGCGCGTTGCCGCGGCCGGTCAGCTCGCCGGTGACGCGGTCCCAGTTCAGCCGCGGGCGCAGTTCGGCGAAGGCGTCGGACGGGTAGCGCCCGGCGAGCATGTCCAGCACGCCCTCGAGAGCCGAGCGGGGGAGCGTGGCGTAGGCGGCCGCCCCGCGGATCACCCGCTCGACCTCGTCCACGGTTCTGGGTTCGAGCGCGACCATCGCGACGATCTGCTGTGCCAGCACGTCCAGCGGGTTGCGGGGGTAGCGCATCGACTCGATCAGCCCGTCCCGCATGCGTTCGGCGACGACGGCGCATTCGAGCAGGTCGCCGCGGAACTTCGGGAAGATCACGCCACGGCTCACGGCGCCGACCTGGTGCCCGGCGCGGCCGACCCGCTGCAGGCCGCTCGCCACCGATGGCGGTGACTCGACCTGGATCACGAGGTCGACCGCCCCCATGTCGATGCCCAGTTCCAGGCTGGACGTGGCGACGACGGCGGGGATGCGGCCGGACTTGAGCTCCTCCTCGACCAGGCTGCGCTGCTCGCGCGAGACCGAGCCGTGGTGCGCGCGGGCGACGACGACGTCGGGGTTGAGGTTCGCGATGTTCGATTGCGCCATGTACTGCGCGGGGACGCGCTCGATCGGGGGCATGGCGGCACCGGCGCGCTCGGCCGCGATCTCGTTGAGCCTGCTGGTGAGGCGTTCGGCGAGCCGGCGAGAGTTGGCGAAGACGATGGTCGAGCGGTGCTGCTCGACGAGGTCGAGGACGCGCTCCTCGACGTGCGGCCAGATGCTCTGCCGGGCACGGGGATCCTCCTCGTCGCCCTCTCCGAGCGCGGCCATGTCCTCGATCGGGACGACGACCTCGAGCTCGAAGGTCTTGGCGGCCGGGGGCTGGACGACGGTGACCGGGCGGGGCGCCCCGGATGGATCGACGCCGCCGAGGAACGTCGCGACCTCCTCGACCGGACGGACGGTCGCGGACAGCCCGATGCGCTGCGCAGGTCTGCCGAGCAGCGCGTCCAGCCGTTCGAGCGACACGGCCAGATGGGCGCCGCGCTTGGTCGCGCAGACCGCGTGCACCTCGTCGACGATCACCGTGTCGATGCCGCGCAGCGCGTCCCGCGCGGACGAGGTGAGTAGCAGGAACAGCGATTCGGGGGTGGTGATCAGGATGTCGGACGGACGCCGGTTGAACGTCCGCCGCTCGTCCGCCGGGGTGTCGCCGGAGCGCATCGCGACGGTGACGTCCGGGACGGGCAGATCGAGGCGGGCGGCGGCCTGCCGGATACCGGCGAGCGGGCCGCGCAGGTTGCGCTCGACGTCGACGGCGAGGGCTTTCAACGGGCTGACGTAGAGGACCCGGCAGCGACGCATCCGGTCGGCCGGGACCGGTTCAGCCGCGAGCCGGTCCAGCGCCGAGAGGAACGCGGCCAGCGTCTTGCCCGAGCCGGTCGGCGCCACGACGAGGGTGTGTTCGCCACGTCCGATCGCCTCCCACGCCCCGACCTGGGCCGGCGTCGGCGCCACGAAGGCACCGTCCAGCCACGCCTGGGTCGCGGGGGAGAACGTCACCCCACTATCCTGCCCGTCCCCACCGACACCGTTGCCCGCGACTTTGTCCCCGCCGACCGTTGGCCGCGGACCGTCCGGCCGGTTCCCGGGGGCAAGGTGGGCCGCCTGGTCGACTCTGCTCCCGCCAACCGTCGGGTCCGGGCCGTCCCGGCGGTTCCCGGGGACAAGGTCGACGCAACCGATGCCGGGCACGGCACGGCGTGTCACTCTGCTGGCCCGCCACACGGCGCGGTGGGATGCTCACCGGCCAGGGAGGCGTTCATGAGGGCACTGTTCGCGACAACCGCGGGCGAGGGGCACTTCGGGCCGATGGTGCCGTTCGGGCATGCGCTCCGCGACGCCGGATGGGACGTGGCCGTCGCGGCGCCGGAGTCGTTCGCGAGCAGCGTGACGGGCGCCGGCTTGGCGCACCTGCCGTTCGCCGACGTGCCGGACGAGATCATCGGTCCGATCTTCAGACCATTGCCGCAACTTCCCCGCGAAGAGGCCAACCGGGTCGTCATGCGCGAGGTGTTCGCCCGCCTGGACACGACGTGGGCGCTCCCCGGCATGGGGGAGGCGATCGCGGGCTTCGCACCGGAGGTCGTCGTCCGCGAGCCCTGCGAGTTCTCGTCGTATCTCCTCGCCGAGCGTGCCGGTATCCCGCACGTCCAGGTCTCGATCGGAATCGCCGAGTTCGACGAGTTGATCCACCCGATCGTCGTCGGGCCGCTCACCGAACTGGGCGCGGTCGACCCCTCGGTACTGCTCAGGGCACCCCGCGCCACGGTCGTCCCGCTCTCGTTCGAGGAACCGACCCGGCCAGGGCCCGCGATGACCCACCGCTACCGTCTACCGACGTCGCCTACCCGGCCGATCCCGCAGTGGTGGCCCCGGGACGAGCGTCCACTGGTCTACCTGAGCTTCGGATCGGTCGCCGCGGGTGTCGGGTTCTTCCCCGGCTTCTACCGCGCGGCGATCGACGCGCTCACCCCGCTGGACGTCCGCATCCTGGTGACGACGGGTCGAGCCGCCGATCCGGCCGCGCTCGGTCCGTTGTCTGCGAACGTCCACGTCGAGCAGTGGGTGCCGCAGGCCGACGCGCTTGCAGCGGCGTCCGTCGTCGTCGGGCACGGCGGGTACGGGACGACCATGGGCGCGCTCGCGGCCGGACTGCCGCAGCTCGTCCTGCCGCTGTTCGCCAGTGATCAGTTCGTCAACGCCGCGCGGGTCGACGCGGTCGGCGCCGGCATCGGGCTGGCAGGGCCGGAGTCCGTCGGCGACATCGGATCGGCCGTGCTGCAGCTGCTGTCGGACACGGCTTTCGGTGTCGCCGCGCGGACGATCGCGGACGAAATGGCCGACCAGGCCCCTATCGGGACCTTCCCCGGCCACCTCGCCGCGATCGTCGACGGCCGCTGAGACTTACGGCACGAGCAGCCAACGTCCGCGGTGTCCGCCCGCAGCGACCTTGTCGTAGGCGGTAGCTCCGTCGGCGAGTGGGACGGTCCCGGCGACCCGGAGTTCCAGGACGCCGTCGGCGGCCAGACGCAGCAGTTCGACGAGTGCGTCGGCGTCGGGCTGGGTGGCGACGGCCGTCGCTTCGACACCCCGCTCGGACGGGACGGGGAAGTGCGAGAACGCGCCGACGTACGTCCCGCCGTCCCGGACGAACGCGATGCCCTTCTCCTGCAGGCCGGCGGCATCGAGGACGGCGTCGTACTCGGGCCCGGGCAGGTCGGTGCGGACGCGCTGTGCGCCGGCGCCGCGGACGAACTCCGCGTCCTCCTGCGTGCGGACCAGGCCGGTGACCTGCCACCCGTCGCGAGCGGCCAGCGCGACCGCGAAGCCCCCGACCGCGCCGGCGGCGCCGGTGATCAGTAGCGAGCGTCCGTCCGCCGGTCCGAAGAGGTCCAGTGCCTGCCTGGCCGCCAGGGCGTTGAGCGGGATGGTGGCGGCGCCGTGCAGGTCGAGCCCGTCCGGGACACGGACGACCTGGTCGGCAGGGAGGGTGACGAGCGTGGCGTGTGCACGCGTGGGGGCGGCCAGTGCCGTGTCCAAGGCGGCTACGCGGTCGCCTACCCGGAGATCCGAGATGCCGGATCCGATCTCGGCGACGGTGCCGCTGAGGTCCCAGCCGAGCCCGACTTCATCCGGCAGGCCGAACATCTGCCTGCCCGGACCGGCGGCGGTGATCAGGTCGACCGGGTTGACAGTGGCGGCCGCGACCCGGATGCGGACTTCGGCCGGCCCGAGCGGGGCAGGCTCGACGTCGACCAGGACGGGTGCCGTGTCGCCGGCGCGGGTGACGAGTGCGTACATGGTTCTTCCTCCGTGGTGTCTGGATGATTGCTTCACCACTGTGCGTGCGTTACTCTCCTTTGGTAAGTAAGCACTCCAAAGTGGGGTAGGTACCCGGAGGTAAGTCATGGCGACCACGACGGCCCGCCAACGGCGCGAGAAGGCCAGGCAGGAATTCGACGTCTATGTCGCCACCTGCCCGAGCCGGCGCCTGCTCGACGCGATCTCGGACAAGTGGGTCAGCCTGGTCATCGTCGCGCTCGGGGACGGGGCGATGCGCTACTCCGAGCTCGCGACCCGGCTGGCCGGCGTCAGTCAGAAGATGCTCACCCAGACGCTGCGGGGACTGGAGCGCGACGGCATGGTGACGCGCACCGTCACCGCGTCGGTACCGGTCCGTGTCGACTACGAACTCACTGCCCTGGGGGAGTCGCTGCGCGGCCAGTTGGCGCTCATGCACGTGTGGGCACAGTCGCACATGGCCGAGGTCGATCGTGCCCGGGAGGTCTACGACCGGGCCGCGTCCTGACGCTGTCGCAGGGCGGCCTTCGCGAGCGGCCAGTCGTCGTCGGTCATCGAGTACTGCATGGTCGTGCGCCACGTCCCGTCCCGCCGGATGCGGTGCTTGCGCAACTGCCCCTCGAACGTCGCGCCGAGGCGCAGGATCGCGTTCTGCGACCGGGTGTTCAGGATGTCGGTGTGCCAGACGACGCGCGCGGCCCTGAGGGTCTCGAAGGCGTAGGTCAGCAGGAGCAGCTTGGAATCGGTGTTGTGGCCCGTCCGCCAGTAATGACTGTCCAGCCAGGTGTAGCCGATCGCCAGTGACCGGCTGGACGGGCTGACCTCGTAGAGGCTGGTCGTGCCGATGAACTCGCCGGTTGCCGCGTCCAGTTGGGCGTACGCGAACCGCTCGCCGCGAGCGCGCGCCGACAGCGCCACCAGGATGTCCTCGCGCGCCTGGTCCACGGACGTCAGGGCGGGACGGACGCCGGTGAACTCGAACACCTCGGGAGAGGACGCGGCCAGGTAGCCCTCGGCGTGCTCGAGTGCGAGCGGGACGAGCCGGACGAGGCTGCCGGTCAGTTCGGGCAGGGCGTACCAGAGCGCGGGTTCCGGCGCAGGAGAGGCGGTCACGTCGTGGATTCTTCCGTGTCGGCGCAGCTGATTAGGCTGGCCGTCGTGCGGATGACCGAGTTCTGGGCGCTGATGGACGAGCAGTTCGGTCGCATCTATGCGCGCAGCCTCGCCGTCGACTACCGGCTGCCGGCGCTCGGGGCCACTGCCGCGGAGGCGATCGAGGGGGGAGTGCCTCCCAAGCGGGTCTGGCAGGCCGTCTGCGCCGAATTCGAGGTTCCCGCCAACCGCCGTCTCTAGCCCGGCGTGTCGCATTCGTTCGAACACCTGTTCGGCCTAGCCTGTGGACACGGCGCTGGTTGTCCACAGTTTCACGCTCACCACCGGAACTGTCGGCAGCTGCCTTTAGCGTCGCAACCAATGAGGGCCGTCGGCCCCGCTAGATCAGAAACGGCAGGTGTGTTCGATGGCAATCACTCACGATCGAGGCAGCAGCGACCGGGGCGGGCTGGACCGGGGCAAGGCTCTCGAGGCTGCGATGGCGCAGATCGACAAGGCCCACGGCAAGGGGTCGATTGTCAGGCTGGGCGATCGACCGACGATCCCGATCGAGGTGATTCCTACCGGCTCGATCGCACTCGATGTCGCGCTCGGCATCGGAGGCCTTCCGCGTGGTCGCGTCGTCGAGATCTACGGGCCGGAAAGCTCCGGTAAGACCTCGGTGGCGTTGCACGCCGTCGCGAATGCGCAGAGGGCAGGCGGGATCGCCGCCTTCATCGATGCCGAGCACGCGCTCGATCCCGAATACGCGAAGGCCATCGGCGTTGATACCGATGCGCTGCTGGTCAGCCAGCCCGACACCGGTGAGCAGGCGCTGGAGATCATGGACATGCTGATCCGCTCCGGCGCGATCGACATCGTCGTGGTCGACTCGGTTGCCGCGCTCGTGCCTCGCGCCGAGATCGAGGGCGAGATGGGTGACAGCCACGTCGGCCTGCAGGCCCGCCTGATGAGCCAGGCGCTGCGCAAGGTCACCGGTGCCCTGAACAACACCGGCACCACCGCGATCTTCATCAACCAGCTCCGAGAAAAAATCGGAGTCATGTTCGGCAGTCCTGAGACGACTACGGGTGGCAAGGCGCTGAAGTTCTACGCGTCGGTGCGCATCGACGTGCGGCGCATCGAGACGCTCAAGGACGGCGGCGACGCAGTGGGCAACCGCACCCGCGCCAAGATCGTCAAGAACAAGTGCTTGGCACAGGGCACCATGGTCTTCGATCCGACCACCGGTGTCACTCACCGCATCGAAGACGTGGTGGACCAGCGACTGCCGATCCACGTCGTAGCCGCAGCCAAGGACGGTTCGTTGCACGTGCGACCGGTGGTCTCATGGTTCGATCAGGGTGAGCAGGAGACGGTTGGTCTGCACCTTGCCGGCGGCAGGACGCTGCGCGTCACACCCGACCACAAGGTCATGACCGAGACTGGTTGGCGTCTCGCGGGCGAGTTGCAGCCCGGAGACCGTGTAGCGGTCCCCGGGCACACGTTCGGCTTCGGCGACGCCCAGCCGGTCGCGCCGGAGCACGCGCGGCTGCTGGGTTACCTGATCGGCGACGGCTACGTCGGCGGCAAGACGCCGATCCACTTCATCAACACGATCCAGGCACTGCATGACGACGTCGCTGCCATTGCGGCTGGCCTCGGCTGTGACGCCAAATCTATCTCCGACAAGCTTGCCACCTCGCTCTCACACCGCCCGGGTGAGCGCAACGAGTTGCTCGCGCTGTGCCGAGAGGCGGAAATCTACGGAAAGCTGGCCTGGGAGAAGACGATCCCCCGGTATTTCTTCGCGCCGGACGTCTCGGCGGAGGTGATCGGGAACCTGCTCTTCGGGCTGTTGGAGACCGACGGCTGGATCAGTCGAGAGCAGACCGGCACTAGCCGGGTCGGCTTCACCACGACCTCGGAGCAGTTGGCCCACCAGATCCACTGGCTGTTGCTGCGGTTCGGGATCGGCAGCACCGTTCGTCAGTACGACCCGACGAGCAGGCGCCCGAGCCTCATCAAGGGCCGCCGTGTTCAGGCGAGGCGTCCGGTCTGGGAGGTACGGATCGCGGGTACCGACAACACGACCGCGTTCGCTGAGGCGTTGCCGGTCGACTTCGGCCCGCGCACGCAAGCGCTTCGCGAGGCACTCGCTTCAGACGGTGGCCGGCGGCGCGGGTCTCAGGGCGTCTACTTGGCCTCCTGCCACATCGAGCCGGTGCTCGCGCACCTGGCGCGGCGGGGGGTAACGGCAGTCGAGGCGGCCGCACTCATCGGCGAGATCGCCGGGGACCCTCGTGGTGGGATGCGGCAGGTGCTCGGTGCGCAACGGCTGCGGCGTGACCGACTGTTCGCTCTTGCCGACGCACTGGATGACGCGTTCCTGCAGGGCATCCTCGCCGAGGAGATCCGGTTCGCGGCCGTTCGCAGTGTGGAGCCGATGGCCGCGGTGCGCACGTTCGACGTGGAGGTTGACGAACTGCACACCCTCGTAGCGGACGGCGTCGTCGTGCACAACTGCGCCCCGCCGTTCAAGCAGGCAGAGTTCGACATCGTCTACGGGCAGGGCATCAGCCGCGAGGGCTCACTGATCGACGTCGGCGTCGACCAGGGCATCGTGAAGAAGTCCGGCGCCTGGTACACGTACGACAGCGATCAGCTCGGTCAGGGCAAGGAGAACGCGCGCAACTTCCTGCGCGACAACCCCGACCTGGCCAACGAGCTGGAGAAGCGGATCAAGGAGAAGCTGGGCATCGGCGCCCGCGTCGACGAGGACGCCCCGATCGACCTCGCTCCCGCTGATGTCGACTTCTGACGAGCAGGATCTCGGTCCCGAACCGGACCCCGAGTCGGTGGCGCGGACGATCTGCCTGCGCCTGCTCGACCAGCGCTCGCGCAGCCGGGTCGAGCTGGAGAAGGCCCTGCGGAAGAAGAACGTTCCGGACGATGTCGCCGAACGAGTCCTGGACCGGTTCGGCGAACTCGGACTCGTCGATGACACCCTGCTGGCCGACACGGCCGCGCTCGCGTTGCACCGCGAGCGCGGCCTGGCCAGGAGGGCAGTTGCCCAGAAACTGCGGCAGCGCGGCATCGACGACGAGACGATCGGCGCTGCGGTTCAGCAGATCAGCGGCGACGGCGAGCATGACGCCGCCCGGGCACTTGCGCAGAAGCGGCTGCGCACGATGTCCGGCCTCGCGCCGGACGTCCAGGCCCGCCGACTGGTCGGTTTCCTGGCCCGCAAGGGCTATGCGCCCGGGATGGCCTTCGAGATCGTCCGTGACCTGATCAAGCACGCGCAGATGGAGCACTCCGCCGACTCCGACGGCATCGCTGCGCTGGCAGATCTCTAAGGCGAAACCGACACTTCACCAGTAAGCCCCATCGGGTCACAAACCCTGGTGATTGCTCTCCGCATGACAACTCGCGACCAGGTCCCGAGCAACAGCGACAACGTCATCGAGTTCTACTCCGGCGTCTCGACCCCCAAGTCCAACAACGGTGGGGGAGTGGACAACTGGAACCGCGCCTACTGATCCGTTCGCTGGGCGTACTCGCGTCGGTAGAGCGCGAGCGGGCTCGCGTTCGGCTCCTCCGCCACCGACAGGTAGCCCCACTTCGTGAAGCGGTTGCGCTCCAGCGCGCGGCAGGACGGCCTGTTGCGGCCGGACGGTGCCGCCAGGATGCTTGCCCGGGCCGGCACCTCGGCGACCAGCAGACCGACGAGTTCCGTGCCGAGCCCGCGCCCGATGCAGTCCGGCTCACCGATCCCGTAGTCGATCCCGTACTCGCCGGGGTACGCGCCGTACGCGGCAGCGGTCTCGGGGTACCACTCCCACCGGTACCACTGCCCCCACCCGATCGGCCGTCCGTCCAGCTCGGCGATCAGCACGGTCGCCGGGTCCTCCCCGCGGATCATCGCCGCGTTGGTCGCCAGCTCGTCCGCCACCGTCGAATCCTGCAGGAACCACGTGGCGAAGTGGGGTTCATCCAGCCAGCCTTCGAAGATCGGCAGGTCCTCGAGCGTCATCGCACGCAGGACGAGCGTCATGGCAGGACGTCCGGCACGAGCTGGCCGACGATGTCCCGCGTCACGGGGCAGCGCAGCACCACCGCGCTGCCGGCCGTCTCCGCGACCGACGCCGGGTGGGAGTGGCCGGGGCAATGCGGGAACGCCTCGCCCCAGTACCGCTCCGTCTCGCTCGCGAACTCGCCGAGGACGTCGATCAGTTTCGCGAGCGCACCGAGGCCGGTCATGCCCGAATCGAGCAGGATCCCGAACGACTTGTGGCCGTCGACCAGGGGCCACACCGCCCACGACCGCACCTGCCGGCGATAGGGGTCATCCGGCGCGCCGGGCTCGATCCGGACCTCGACCGACGGGTCGAGCAGGTCGACCGCCTGTCGCGCCAGCGCCGCGACGTCTCCCTCGCCGATGCTCATGAGGAGAGTCCATCACGACCGTGCAAGCTGTTGCGGCGACGCCGGGCGTGCAGGCTCGGGAGCGCCCGTACCCTTGACGAGTTATGACTGCGCGCACCTATGAGATCCGCACCTACGGGTGCCAGATGAATGTCCATGACTCCGAGCGGCTCGCCGGGCTGCTGGAGGACGCGGGCTACGTCCGGCACTCCGGCTCCGACGCGCAGACGGCCGACCTGGTCGTCTTCAACACCTGCGCGGTCCGCGAGAATGCCGACAACAAGCTCTACGGCAACGTCAGCCACCTGGCCCCGGCCAAGGCCGCCAACCCCGACATGCAGATCGCGGTCGGCGGCTGCCTGGCGCAGAAGGACAAGGGCGCGATCATCGAGAAGGCCCCGTGGGTCGACGTCGTCTTCGGCACTCACAACCTGGCGAGTCTGCCCGTCCTGCTCGAACGCGCCCGGCACAACAGGCGGGCCGAGGTCGAGATCGTCGACGCGCTGCAGAACTTCCCGTCCGACCTGCCGACCCGCAGAGAATCCCCTTTCAGCGCCTGGGTTTCCATCAGCGTCGGCTGCGACAACACCTGCACGTTCTGCATCGTCCCTAGCCTGCGGGGCAAGGAGACCGACCGCCGCCCCGGAGATGTGCTCGCCGAGATCGAGGCGCTCGTCGCGCAGGGCGTCGTCGAGATCACGCTGCTCGGGCAGAACGTCAACAGCTACGGACGGTCCTTCGGAGACAGGTTCGCGTTCGGCAAGCTCTTGCGCGCCTGCGGCGCAATCGCGGGACTGGAGCGGGTCCGGTTCACCAGCCCGCACCCGCGCGACTTCACCGACGACGTGATCGCCGCGATGGCCGAGACGCCGAACGTGATGCCGCAACTGCACATGCCGCTGCAGTCGGGTTCGGACGAGGTGCTGAAGGCGATGCGCCGCTCGTACCGCTCGTCCCGCTACCTGCAGATCATCGAGAACGTCCGCGCCGCGATGCCCGAGGCCGCGATCACCACCGACATCATCGTGGGCTTCCCCGGCGAGACCGAGCAGGACTTCGCCGAGACACTGCGCGTCGTGGAGGCCGCCCGGTTCTCGTCCGCCTTCACGTTCCAGTACTCGCCGCGCCCCGGCACGCCCGCAGCGACCATGGACGACCAGATCCCGAAGGCCGTCGTGCAGGAGCGGTACGACCGGCTGATCGACCTGCAGGAGCGTATCGGTGCCGAGGGTGCCGACGCGCTCGTCGGCCGGACGGTCGAGGTGCTCGTCAGCACGGGGGAGGGCAAGAAGGACAGCGCCACCGGCCGCGTCTCCGGCCGGGCCCGCGACGGCCGCCTCGTCCACATCGGCGGCATCGCTGCCGGCGGCCCGGACGTGCAGCCCGGTGACATCGTCACCGTCGAGATCACCGCCGCCGCCCCGCACCACCTCACGGCCGATGGCGGCATCCTCACCCACCGCCGGTGGCGGGGCGCGGGGGAGCCGGCGCAGACCGCGCCGCGGCCGGCCAGACCCCTACTCACCATCGGCCGCGCCCCCGCCTGAACAGCGGGGCCCACCTTGCCCCCGCCAACCGGGTTCGCGCTGCCATGGAAGCGGTCAGTGGGGGCAAAGCCGCGCGGCCGCGGCGCCTTACCCGGTAGTGACTCGACGTCGGTCCGAAGCTCGCGGCCTCAGCTATTCCGGAATGAGGGATTTGCGGTCGTCGACCTCCTGCTGCGCGCGGGCGATCCGGTCCGGGTCACCGGACTTCAGCGCCTTGCGCAGCTTCTCCTCGGCCTCGGCCAGGCGGGCCTTCAGGGAGATCAGGAACGGGTTCGAGTCCGCCGAGCCGCGGCGCCATTCGGCATCGACCGCGTCGCGGACGCGCTGCTCGGCGGCCTTCATGCGGTCCTCGATCTTGCGGATCGCCTCGCGCGGCACGTGCCCGATCTCATCGAACCGCGACTGGATGTCCCGCAGCGCCGACTGCGCCTTCTTCGGCTCGCTCACGTCGATCTTCTCCGCCTCGGCGATGAGCGCGAGCTTGGCCTGCTCGTTGGCACCCTGCTCGGCATCACGCTCGGAGAAGACCCCTGAGCGCCGGGCGAAGAACGCGTCCTGGGCTGCCCGGAACTGCTTCCAGAGCGTCTCCTCGACGTCGCGGGCCGCGCGGGGCGCGTTCTTCCACTCCGTCATGAGGTCGCGCATCGCGGCCGCGGTCTCTTTCCAGTCGGAGGACCCGGAGAGCTCCTCGGCCTTGTCGACCAACTGCTGCTTGACCGACTTGGCAGTGGAGCGCTCGGCGTCCAGGGATGCGAAGTGCTGGCCGCGGCGCTTGCCGAACGCGTCGCGTGCTGTCGAGAACCGCTTCCAGAGCGCGTCGTCCGTCTTGCGGTCGACGCCGCGGATCGCCTTCCACTCGTCCAGGATGGCCCGGAGCCGGTCACCGGACGCCTTCCAGGAGGTGGCCGACTCGGCGATCGTCTCCGCCTCGGCGACCAGCGCCTCCTTGGCGGCGATGGCCTCGGCGCGAGCAGCCTGCTTGGCTGCGGCGTTCTCCTCGGACTTCGCCTCGGCGGCGGCCAGCAGGGCCTCCAGCCGCGTCGACAGGGACGCCAGGTCACCGATCGCCGCGGCGGTCGGAACCTTCTCCAGCAGTTCGGTCGCATGCGTCTTGGTGGAGGCCGCGTCGCCCGCTCCGGACTCGAGGCGCTTCTCGAGCAGCGTCACCTCGGTCTCGAGGTCCTCGAAGCGGCGGACGTAGAACGCCAGGCCCGCCTCGGCGTCACCTGCCTGCCACGAGCCGATCTCGCGCTCGCCATCCGCGGACTTGACGAAGACGTTGCCCGCCTCGTCAATGCGGCCCCATTCGCTACTCACAATTGGGTATTGAACACGATCCCCACGCCCTTCGTGCCACCAGAGCGGCGCTCTGATACCGGATGGATAACCTGCAGTCGTGATCCGATCCGCGGCGTTCTGCCCGCACCCCCCTGCGCTGGTCCCCGAGCTCGGCGGTGCAGGCACCTCGGACCTGGACGACCTCCGCGCCGCGGCCCGCGCCGCGGTGGCTGCGCTGGCGGCCACCGGACTACCGCTGGTCCTGCTCGGCAGCGGCCCGGTTTCGCTGTCCCACTCGCCCCTGGCCCGGGGATCGCTGGCGGGATACGGACTGCCCGGGGACATCCACCTCGGCTCACCTGCGTGCGGGGGGGCGGACGAACTTCCGCTGTCACTGACCATCGGCGCGTGGCTCGTCCGCGACGTGCTCGGCTCCCGCTCGGGCGCACTCGCCTTCTCCCTCGGCCCCGACTTCGCCGCCAGCCGTGCGGCCGTCGATCTGCTGGCGCTGGCCGAATCCCGCGACCTGGCCCTGCTGGTCATGGGTGATGGCACCGCGCGCCTCTCCATCGCCGCACCGGGCTATCTGGACGAGCGGGCGGAGCCGTTCCACGCGGCTGTGCGGGACGCGCTGGCGCGCGGTGACGCCGCTGCCCTGGCGGACCTCGACGAGAGCCTTGGCGCCGACCTGCTGGCCGCCGGCGTCCCGGCCTGGCGCGCGGCAGGCGACCTGCTCGCCGGCGCCGACTACGACGCGTGCCTCACCCATGCCGCCGCACCCTTCGGCGTCGGCTACGTCGTCGCGGAGTGGACGCTGCGTGCCTGACCGCTCACGCGGCCGCGTGATCGCCGTCGTCGGCGCCACCGCGACCGGCAAGTCCGACCTGGCTATCGCCGTCGCCCGCGAAGTGGGCGGCGAGATCGTCAACGCGGACTCCATGCAGCTCTACACCGGCCTGGACATCGGCACCGCCAAGGTTCCGCCGGACGAGCGCGCCGGCATCGCCCACCACCTGATCGACATCTGGCCGCTGCAGAAGTCCGCCGCCGTCGCCCAGTACCAGTCGCTGGCCCGCGAGACGATCGACGGTATCCACGAACGGGGCCGCGTGGCCGTTGTCGTCGGGGGCTCGGGCCTCTACATCCGCGGAGCGCTGGACAACCTCGAGTTCCCCGGCGAGGACGCCGAGATCAGGATGCGCCTCTACGCCGAACTCGAGACCGAGGGACCACAGGCCCTGCACGCGCGCCTCGCCACGCTCGACCCCGCCGCCGCCACCGCGATCCTGCCCAGCAACGGCCGCCGCATCGCTCGCGCCCTGGAGGTCATCGAACTCACCGGCCGGCCGTTCACCGCCACGATGCCCGGCTTCGACTCGATCTACGACACGGTCACCATCGGCCTGGACAGGACCGATCTGGACGAGCGGGTGGTCCGTCGCGTGCACCTGATGATGGAGCAGGGCTGGCTGGACGAGATCCGCGCACTGCTGCCCGAGGGCCTGCGCGCCAGCCCCACCGCCGGCAAAGCACTCGGCTACCAGCAGCTGATGCGGGTCATGGACGAGAATGGCGCGATCACCGGCGATCTGGACGAGGCGGTCGCCGAGACTATCCGCGGCACCCTGCGGTTCGTCCGACGCCAGCGCCGCTGGTTCCGCCGCGACCCCCGCATCCACTGGCTCGACGCAGCAAACCCGGACGTGCTGGCCCGTACCCTTGAGCTATGCCGCTGACCGTTTTGAAGGGCCACGGGACCGAGAACGACTTCGTCCTCGTCCCGGACCTGGACGGTGCGCTCGACCTGACCCCCGAGCTCGTCCGCGCCCTGTGCGACCGGCACGCCGGCATCGGCGGCGACGGCGTACTGCGGGTCGTCCGGCAGGACGGGCAGTTCTTCATGGACTACCGCAACGCAGACGGCTCGATCGCCGAGATGTGCGGCAACGGCGTCCGGGTCTTCGTCCGCTACCTGCAGCACGCCGGCCTGGTGCAGGACCAGACGGCCGTCGTCACCCGCGGCGGCCTGAAGCAGGTCCGGACCACCGGTGACGAACTGACGGTGCGGATGGGGTCGCCGGTTTTCCGTCCCGACCTGGCGAAGGTGACGCCGGCCGGCCACGCGCCACTGCAGGCCTTCGCACATGTGGAGATGCCGAACCCGCACCTGGTCAGCTGGGTCGACTCGCTGGACGAGCTGCACGACCTCGATCTGTTCCACGCACCGACCGTCGAGCCGGGGCGTCCGGACGGGCAGAACCTCGAGTTCGTCCACCGCACCGGGCCGCGCCACCTGACCATGCGGGTGCACGAGCGCGGCGTGGGGGAGACCCGCTCCTGCGGTACCGGCATCTGCGCGATCGTCGCCGGCGCCGCCGCGCAGGAGGACGGGCCTGACGGGACGCCCTGGCGCGTCGATGTCCCCGGCGGCACCCTCACGGTCGTCTGGCAGCCGGACCAGCAGCTCGAACTGACCGGCCCCGCTGTCCTCGTCGGCGAAATATCGCTACCTGACGAGTGGTTGTCTCACTACAGATGACTGAAATCAACGAAGACCTGTTCGCCGACGGCTCCCGGGACGGGGACTACCAGCTCGAGGAACGCCAGGCGCTGCGGCGCGTGGCCGGCCTGTCTACCGAGCTCACCGATATCACCGAGGTCGAGTACCGCCAGCTGCGGCTCGAACGCGTCGTCCTGGTCGGCGTCTGGACCACCGGCACCCTTACCGAGGCTGAGAACTCGCTGGCCGAACTCGCCCGCCTGGCCGAGACCGCCGGATCACAGGTGCTCGACGGCCTGATCCAGCGCCGCGACAAGCCCGACACCGCCACCTACATCGGCTCCGGCAAGGCCAAGGAACTGCGCGACGTCGTGATCGCCGAGGGCGCCGACACCGTGATCTGCGACGGTGAGCTGACGCCCGGCCAGCTGCGCCAGCTCGAGCAGGTCGTGAAGGTGAAGGTCGTCGACCGCACCGCCCTGATCCTGGACATCTTCGCCCAGCACGCCCGCTCCCGAGAGGGCAAGGCGCAGGTCGAACTGGCCCAGCTGGACTACCTCATCCCGCGCCTGCGCGGCTGGGGCGAGTCGCTGTCGCGGCAGGTCGGTGGACGCGCCGCGAACGGTGTCGGCATCGGCGGGCGCGGCCCCGGTGAGACCAAGATCGAGATCGATCGCCGCCGCATCAACACCCGCCGGGCAAAG
>Ga0068859_100002262_pt1 | contig 19531 bp, 17 predicted proteins | sample KBSSwiS22_FD_66585 | JGI IMG/M metagenome (GOLD analysis project Ga0068859, IMG submission 66585) | Switchgrass rhizosphere microbial communities from Kellogg Biological Station, Michigan, USA - KBS Switchgrass S2-2 | ecosystem: Host-associated > Plants > Roots > Rhizosphere > Soil ...
GAAGATCGACCCGCACGACTACGAGACCAAGAAGGGTCACGTCGTGCGCTTCCTCAAGGCCGGCGACAAGGTGAAGATCACCATCATGTTCCGCGGCCGGGAGCAGTCGCGGCCGGAGCTCGGCATCCGGCTGTTGCAGCGGCTCTCGACCGACGTCGCCGACCTGGGGTACGTCGAGGCTCAGCCCAAGCAGGACGGTCGGAACATGACGATGGTCATGGCTCCGCACAAGGGCGCCCGCACGCTGCGCACCCCAGAGCAGGCGGGCAGCGTCTGACACGTCGTGACCGTCGTGGCGGCTGACCTCGATCGCTGACCGAGGTCAGCTTCCGGGCTGCCCCCGGAGTCCGTCCGCCATGACGCCCCGGGTGCGGCTTCCGGACCCGATGACACGTTCCTTCAACATCAGATCAGGACACGAGACACATGCCCAAGATGAAGCCGCACAGCGGAGCCTCCAAGCGGTTCCGCGTCACCGGGTCAGGCAAGATCATGCGTCGCCGGGCCAACCGTGCCCACCTCTTCGAGCACAAGCCGACCCGGCGGACCCGGCGGCTCGACCCCGAGGTCGTGCTGGCCCCGGCGGACAACCGCCGCATCTCGCGCCTGCTCGCCCGCTAGCGGGCCGGGGGCGACCCGCAGGGTCGACCTCCCGGTAGCCCGCTCGAGCCATGTCTGCCCGGGGACAGCTCGCCCGTGGAAGCCGCCCTGCGCGGACCACGGGACCGACCTCCCCGAAACGCCCGCCGTCGAGGCTCGCTCGACCTGGACCGTGGGTCGACCCGATCCGTGAACGACCGGCCTTGAACTGAGATCCGTCAAGGCTCGCGCCCTCGAGCGCGGACAGCCATCGCCCGATCCTCGTCGGGCGCGTCCCCGGAGCCCGGTGGCGGACAACCAAGAACGTTAGGAGACAGTGCCCTCATGGCACGCGTGAAGCGGGCGGTCAACGCCCAGAAGAAGCGCCGCACCACCCTCGAGCAGGCGAGTGGCTACCGCGGCCAGCGGTCCCGGCTGTACCGCAAGGCCAAGGAGCAGATGCTCCACTCGATGAACTACGCCTACCGGGACCGTCGCGCCCGCAAGGGCGACTTCCGGCAGCTGTGGATCACCCGCATCAACGCGGCCGCGCGCGCCAACGGTATGACCTACAACCGCTTCGTGCAGGGGCTGAAGGCCGCTGGCGTCGAGGTCGACCGCAAGATCCTCGCCGACCTGGCCGTCAACGACCCGACGGCGTTCGCCGCGCTGGTCGAGGTCGCCAGGGCCGCCGTGCCACCGGTAGCGGAGCAGTCCGCCGCGGAGCCGTCGGCCGCCTGAGCGGCACGCCGCACGGGTGCCGCACGCAGTGAACGCCCGGAGTACCCGCCCGATCGAGCAGGTCGTCGATCGGGCGGCTCCATGGCCCGGCGACGGCGCCACGGCGCTGGGGCCGCGGGCAGCCAGCGTGGCCGCGGCCAGACGGCTGCGACGTCCCTCGGCTCGCCGGGCCGAGGGACTGTTCCTCGCCGAGGGGTTTCAGGCCGTCGAGGCGGCCCTGGCCGCGGGCCGGCTGGTCGAGCTTTTCGTCGGCGCGTCGGCCAGTGCCCGCCACGGCCCGCTCGTCGCCGCGGCCGCGGCCGCGGGTCTGCCGGTCCGGCCGGTCACCGACGCCGCCGCGGCGGCGCTCTCCGAGACGGTGACCCCGCAGGGCCTGGTCGCCGTCGCCACGCTGCCGGACACCCGCCTCGCCGAGCTGCCGGGCCGTCGGGCCGTCGTAGCGGAGACGCCCGAGGGCCTCCGCCCCACCGGCACTCCCGGCACCACCGTTACCCCCGATCCCACCGGAGCACCAGGTCCCGCCCGTGGGGGACAACCCGGCATGCAGGCCGGCCCGAGCCTGGTCGCGGTCTGTGTCGCGGCGAACGACCCGGGCAACGCCGGGACGGTGATCCGCACCGCGGACGCCGCCGGCGTCGACGCCGTCGTCTTCGCGGGTGAAGGCGTCGACCCGTTCGGTGGCAAGTGTGTCCGCTCCACTGCCGGAAGCCTGTTCCATTTGCCGGTAGCCGTCGAACCGGACCTCGCAGAGGTCATGGGCTGGCTGCGTGCCACCGGCTGTCAGGTGGTCGCCACCTCCGGGCACGGCGCTCGCGACCTCTACGACGCGGCCGACGCCGGGGACCTCGACGTGCCGACCGGTTGGCTGTTCGGCAACGAGGCGCACGGCTTGCCACCCGACGTACTGACCGCCGCGGACGCGGTGCTTCGAGTACCGGTGTACGGTCAGGCCGAGTCGTTGAATCTTGCGGTCGCGACAGCCCTGTGTCTTTACGCGTCCGCACGGGCGCAGAGAATGGCCAGATCCGGTACTCACGGCACCGGGGGAGGTGGACGACGGTGACCCATGCAGTCACGTCGGCGCCCACCCGCGTCAGCGGTCAGGCCGCCGGCCCAGCCGGTGCTGCGGGTGAGGTCAACGGCGCTGACGACGGTCAGGCGGGCGCGGCGGCGTCGTCAGCCGCCGCCGACGCGGTGCGGTCCGACGCGGTCGCGCCGGCGCTCACGGCGGCCTATGACGGCCTGCCGGACGCGGTGGTGGTCACCGACGCGGAGGGCGTCGTGCTGGTCTTCAACGCCCCGGCGGCGGGCCTGACCAACATCGACCAGCGTGCCGCCCTCAACCGTCATGTCACTGAGGTGCTACCGCTGGTCGACGAACGCGGCAACGACTGGTGGGAGGCTTCTGGCGCCGGTCGGCGACTGCCGCGGGTCACGGGCCAGCCGGAGCGGCGGCTGACCTTCGCCGGCCCGGCGCACGACCATGACTTCAACGTCACCGTCCGTTACACCCGCGATGCCGGGCGGCTCGTCCAGGTAGCGCTGTGCCTGCGTGACACGGCCAGCCGGGAGCGCATCGAGCGCAACCGGTCCGACCTCGTCGCCACCGTCGCCCACGAGCTGCGTTCCCCGCTCACCAGCGTCAAGGGGTTCACCGCGACGCTGTTGGCCAAGTGGGAACGGTTCACCGACGAGCAGAAGAAGCTCATGCTCAACACGGTCAACACCGACGCCGACCGGGTGACCCGGCTGCTGACCGAGCTGCTCGACGTCTCCCGGATCGACGCCGGCCGGATCCAGATGCGCAAGCAGATCGCCGACCCGACCGCGATCCTGCGCCGGGTCCTCGCCGGTAAGATCGCTTCAGGCGCCGCCGGGGCCGACAAGTTCGTCTTCCAACAGGACGGCGAGCTGCCGGAGATGTGGATCGACCCAGACAAGATCGAGCAGGTGCTGCACAACCTCGTCGACAACGCCCTGCGTCACGGCGCGGGTACGGTGACAGTGGTCGTGCGTGGTACGGAGACGGGAGCCGAGGTGAGCGTGGCCGACGAAGGAGACGGCGTGCCGGAGGCCAACGCCGCTCGCGTCTTCACCAAGTTCTGGCGGGGTGCGAGCCGCGGCAACGGCACCGGTCTCGGTCTCTACATCGCCAAGGCGCTGATCGAGGCTCATGGCGGCACGATCACGGTCGGCCGCGCCACCGGTGGCGGCGCCGAGTTCCGATTTTTTCTGCCCGCCGGGGCCCCCGTCTTCACGTAGCCACCACCTGAGAAGACCCAGGAGCCCGGTGGGCTGGGCGATGCCCACGACGCTGCCGAGGTGTTCGGCCCGGGTGACACGGGTTCGGCTCCTCAATCCTCCTGAACCCTCCTGGCGGTCCGCGCCAGGGCCGACGGCGAGGGTGCCCCGGCAGCCCCCACCGACCGCGACCGTCGCTGAATGCCAGATTCTCGCCTCCCTCCACCTGGCTCGCCCCGCTTCCAGTGAGCACCGCGCACAGGACACCGGGTTGAGCCTGGTTCGGCGAAGGGGGGCTAGGTTGGCATCACGGTCGGTCAGCGTCCCGAACACGCTCGATGTCCGGTCGGCGGACGACCCGAGACTCCTGATGCGGCGCACCAGCCCGGGATGATCCGCTGGCCGCCGCGCGCGACGACGGACCAGACGCACCAGCGATGACCACACCTGATGCACCCGACGACGAGGCTGATACCGGATTCGATGAGATGACCGAGACGATGACCGATCCGCAGCAGCCCGCCGCGGCGGGCGGGCCGCTCGACCCTGCCAGCCTCGCGGCGGCGGTGGCCGACGCGCTGGCCGCGCTCGCAGCCGCCCCCGACCTCACGGACCTCGCCGCCGTGCGCACCGCGCACGTCGACGGCCGGGGGGCTCCCCTGGTTCTCGCCCGTCAGAAGCTCGGCGCGCTGCCGCGGGAGGACCGCGCCGACGCCGGCCGCCGGCTCAACGACGCGCTCGCCGCCGTTCGCGACGCACACACCACCCGCCTTGCCGAGCTCACCGCCGAGCGGGACGCCCGCGTGCTGGTCGAGGAGCGGGTCGACGTGACCCTGCCGACCCGTCGCCGCAGCCCGGGTGCCCGCCACCCGCTCGCCGTGCTGTCCGAGCGCCTGGTCGACACCTTCGTGGCGATGGGATACGAGGTCGCCGAAGGCCCCGAGGTCGAACACGACTGGTTCAACTTCGAGGCGCTCAACATGCATCCGGACCACCCGGCGCGCAGCGAGCACGACACCCTCTACGTCGAGCCGGAAGCCGCGGGCCGGGTGCTGCGCACGCACACCTCGCCGGTGCAGGTCCGGGCGCTGCTGTCCCGCCCGCTACCGGTGTACGTCGTCGCCCCCGGCCGCACCTACCGCAACGACACGGTCGACGCGACGCACTCGCCGGTGTTCGGCCAGCTGGAGTGCCTGGCGGTCGACGAGGGCATCACGATGGCCGACCTGCGCGGCACCCTCGAGGTGTTCGCGGCCGAGCTGTTCGGCACGGGCCTGGCCACCCGGTTGCGCCCGTCGTTCTTCCCGTTCACCGAGCCGAGCGCCGAGCTCGACGTGCAGTGCTTCAACTGCCGGGGCGAGGCGGCGCGGCAGCCCTGCCGGGTCTGCTCGGACGAGGGCTGGATCGAGGCGGGCGGCTGCGGGATGGTCGACCCGAACGTGCTGCGCGCGGCGGGCGTCGACGCGACCAGGTACAGCGGGTTCGCGTTCGGCATGGGCCTGGAGCGGGCCGCGATGATGCGCCACGGCGTCCGCGAGATCCGGGACTTCGTCGACGGCGACGCCCGGTTCAGCCTCCCGTTCGGAATCGAGGGCTGAGTCCATGCTGATCCTGATGTCCTGGCTGCGTGAGCACGTGCCGGGCCTGCCTCCCGCGCCCGCCGTCGCCGAGGCGCTGATCCGCGCCGGCTTCGAGGTGGAAGGTGTCGAGGCCGTCGGGCAGGGCCTCGCCGGCGTCGTCGTCGGCGAGGTGCTGGAGATCGAGCAGGTCGCGGCCAAGAAGAAGAGCGTCCGCTGGTGCCAGGTCCGTGTCGCCGAGCCCACCGCCGGTGATCCGGCCGCCGGCGTGCACGGGATCATCTGCGGCGCGTTCAACTTCGCGGTCGGCGACCGGGTCGCGGTCGCCCTCCCCGGGGCGGTCCTGCCCGGTGGGTTCGAGATCACCGCGCGCAAGACCTACGGGCACGTCTCCGACGGCATGATCTGCTCCGCGAGCGAGCTCGGCATCGGTGACGACCACGACGGGATCATGGTTCTTCCGGCGGATGCCCCGCTGGGCGCGCACGTCGCGGAGCTGCTCGACCTCGCCGACGACGTGCTCGACATCGCCGTCACTCCCGACCGGGGCTACGCGCTGTCGATCCGCGGCATCGCCAGGGAGGCCGCGACCGCGTTCGGCCTGCCCTTCACCGATCCCGCCGACCCGGCCGCGGCGCCCGATGCCGCGGCCGCGGGGACCGGCTACCCGGTGACGGTTGAGGACACCGCGGCCTGTGACCGGTACGTGGCCCGGACGATCATCGGCGTCGACCCGGCCGCGACCACCCCGTTGAGCTGGTCGCGGCGGCTCGCGCTTTCGGGCATGCGGTCGATCTCCGCCGCCGTCGACGTGACGAACGCGGTCATGCTTGGCCTCGGCCAGCCACTGCACGCCTTCGACCGGGCCAAGCTCGCCGGACCGATCGTGGTGCGCCGGGCGCGGGCCGGCGAACGGCTGCTGACGCTCGACGGGGTCGACCGGGCGCTGGACCCCGAGGACCTCGTCATCGCGGATGACTCGGGCCCGATCGCGCTCGCCGGCGTCATGGGCGGCGCGAGCACCGAGATCTCGTCGACGACCACGGACATCGTGCTGGAGGCGGCGCACTTCGACGCCGTCGTGGTCGCCCGCTCGGCACGCCGCCACCGGCTCTTCTCCGAGGCGTCGCGGCGTTTCGAACGCGGCGTCGACCCGGCGTTGCCCCCGGCCGCCGCCGACGCGGCGATCCGGCTGTTCGCCGAGCTCGCTGGCGGGCAGGCCGAGCCCGGCGTCACCGACGTCGACCATCGGCGCGCGCCGGCGGCAATCCGCTTCCCGCTGTCCGAGCCGACTCGTCTCGGCGGCCGGCGCTACCCGGACGAGACCGTGCGCGGCCGGCTCACCGACGTCGGCTGCGTCCTGGCGCCGGGCGGCCTGCGCGGCGACGGCGACGGCAGCGGGGATGCCGCCTCCGCTGGCGAGGGCGAGGGCGACGAGCGCGTCGTGCTGGTCACGCCGCCGTCGTGGCGGCCCGACCTCACCCGCCCGGCGGACCTCGTCGAGGAGGTCATGCGGCTCGAGGGCTTCGACACGATCCCGGTGACCCTGCCGCGGCTGCCCGCCGGGCGTGGCCTGAGCGCGGCACAGCGGATGGTCAGGGCGATCGGCCGGGCGTTGGCCTACGAGGGCCTCACCGAGGTCATGACGCTGCCGTTCGCCGGCGCCGGTGTGGCGGACACGCTCGGCCTGCCGGCGGACGACCGGCGGCGGGCGGCCGTCCGGATCGCCAACCCGATCGCCGAGGACGCCGCCTACCTGCGCACCACGCTTCTCCCCGGGCTGTTCGACGCGGCGGCTCGCAACATCGGCCGCGGCCAGCCAGACATCGCGCTGTTCGAGATCGGCCAGGTGTTCCGTGAGCTGCCGGAGCCGGCCGCGCCGGTGGCGACGCCGTCGGTGCTCACCCGGCCGTCCGAGGACGAGGTCGCGGCGCTGAACGCCGCCCTGCCCGAGCAGCCGCGGCGGGTCGCCGGCGTCCTCGCCGGCCTGCGCGAGCCCGCGACCGTCCAGCCCACGGACCAGGCCGGCGGCGGTGCGCTGGCCAAGGGGCGGGTGGCCGACTGGGCCGACGCCGTCGAGGCGGCGCGCGCCGCCGCCCGCGCGGTGGGCGTCGAGGTCAGCGCCACCGCCGACGAGCACGCGCCGTGGCACCCCGGCCGCTGCGCGGCGCTGTGGGCGGACGGTGACCTGGTCGGGCATGCCGGCGAGCTGCACCCCCGGGTGATCAGTGCCGCCGGCCTGCCGGCGCGGACGGTGGCCTTCGAGCTGGGCGTGGAGGAGCTGCTCGCCGCCGCGCTGCGCCGCGGTCCGGTCCAGGCTCCGGTCGTCTCCCAGTACCCGCCGGCCGACCGTGACGTCGCGCTCGTCGTCGAGGCCGCCGTACCGGTCGCGGACGTGACCGCCGCGCTGCGGGACGGCGCCGGGGAGCTGCTGGAGTCGCTGGCGCTGTTCGACGTCTTCGAGGGCGCCCAGGTCGGCGCCGGGCGCCGTTCGCTGGCGTTCGGCCTGCGGCTGCGGGCCGCCGACCGCACGCTGACCGCCGACGAGGCCAACGGCATCCGCGACGCGGCCGTCGCCGAGGCCGCCCGCCGGACCGGCGCCGCCCTGCGCGGTTGAGGGCTGCCGGGCGCTGGACGTGCCGCGCCCGGCGCGGGGCGGCACGTCGGTCGCGACGACTGCCTCAGGTCGTGGACCCGCGGCGGCGGCCGGGGGTCCGCAGGATGAGGGTGCCGAGGACGGGGGTACGCAGCGCGAGCAGCGTGTCCCCGTCCTCGGCCCGGTCGAGGACCACCGCGAGCCTCCGGGCGGCGCAGCGGCCGTAGAGGAGCTCGGCGCGGGCGGCCGGCGACAGGTCAGCGGGGCGCGCGCGTCCGAAGGCCAGGCCGTCGTCGAACGAGCCGGCCGGTGGGCGGGCGGCGGCCCAGGCGGCGAAGGCGGCAGCGAAGCCGGGCTCCATGGCCAGTGCCGGCCACCGGCGAGCGACGCCGGAGCGGCGCTTGTCGATCAGAGCCTGACGTGTCGCCGCCAGCGCGTCCCGGTCGAAGCCGGCCGGGTCCGCGCCTCCCGCGACCAGTGCGGCCAGCAGCGCGGACTGCCCGGCTGCCAGCCGTGCCCGGGCGCCGGCGAGGTCGGCCGGCTCACCGGCCTTGGCGGCGCGGACGGACGACTCAGCCCCCACCACAGCCGCCGCCACCGCAGCCGCCCCCTCCTCCGCAGCTACTTCCGCCCCCGCAGCTGTGGCCGCCCCCGCAGCTGTGACCACCGTGGCCGTGCCCCCCGTGGCCGCTGGAAGAGCCGTAGTCGCCGGAGTCAACCCAGCCTGACGAGCCGCCGTAGGTCGAATGGACACGCCGACGGCCGGGCGGCCGCTGTCGGCCGACGATCGTCGCCCGGTTCAGCCGGATGGCCACGATGACGATGACGGCCACGAACAGCACGCCCAACGACCCGGCCCCGATGATGGTCGCCAGGATTTCTAGCGAGCTCGACACTGCGTTCTCCTCTCGTGCTCGGCCGCGGCCGCCACGACACGGTCGCATTCGGCGTGGAACTCGGCGACCGGCGGGTAGTGGCCGTCGCGTTCGAGCAGGTAGGCCGCCCGCCCCGCCGGCAGCCGCCGGACCGCTTCGGCGAGCAGCTCCAGCTGCCCCGGCCCGACCGGATGCAGGTGGGTGTCGTGGTAGCGGTGGTCGTGGGTCACGCCGCCGGCGACGTGCAGGTAGGCGACGCGCTCCCATGGCAGCCGGTCGAAGGTGGCGGCCGGGTCCAGACCGTGGTTGATCGTGTCGCCGTGGAAGTTGGCGACGTCGACGAGCAGCCGGGCGTCGGTCCGCAGGGCTACCTCCGTGAGGAAGTCGGCAGGCGCGAGCTCGTCGTCCGGCCAGCGCAGCAGCGCGCCGGGGTTCTCCAGCGCCAGCGGCACCGGCAGCTCGGCGCAGGCGATCCGGATGTTCGCGACGAGCACGTCCAGCGCGTCGCGGGTGTACGGGACCGGCAGGAGGTGCCCCGCCTCGTGGCCATCCGCCCGAACGAACGCGACATGCTCGCTGACCAGCGGGGCGCAGACGGCCTCGGCCACCGCGGCGAGCCGGCGCAGGCGGGCCGGGTCGGGCGCGTCGGCGCCCCCCAGTGACAGGCCGACGCCGTGCGCGACCACGGGGACGCCCAGGCCCGTCGGCGCCGAGCCCGCACCGCGCGGCCGGCCGTGCCGGTCGAGCGCGACGTTTTCCGCGATCACTTCGACGAAGCCGAGGTCCGGCCGTTCTGCCAGCGCAGCAGCGAGTTCCGGTCGCCATCCGACCCCGAATCCGGCTACCGCAGCCATGACGCGAGCGTGACAGAGCGCATGTCTGCTCTGTCTCGCCGTGTCGGCCACCCGACCGTCTTCTGACGGTCTCCTGAGGAACTCTCGCCGACCTCCCCTCAGACGTGTCCGCGGGGAATCCAGAAAAGGGCTGGATGACCATACGGATGCGTGCATAGAATTGCGGCCATGGGTATGACAGCGGCGGTCATCGGCGGCAGCGGCTACGGCGGCGGCGAGCTCCTGCGCCTGCTGGTCGGCCACCCGGAGATCGCGATCGGGGCGGTGGCCGCGCACAGCAACGCCGGCCAGGACATCGCCGAGATCCACCCGCACCTTCCGGACCTGGAAGGCCAGACCTTCGTCGACGCGGAGACCGCCGTCGCCGCCGGCGCCGACCTCGTCTTCCTCGCGCTGCCGCACGGCCAGTCCGCGGCCGTCGCCGCGACCATCCCGCCGGAGGTCAAGGTCGTCGACCTCGGCGCCGACTTCCGCCTCGCCGACCCCGCTGCCTGGGTGAAGGCCTACGGCGGGACGCACGCCGGCACCTGGACCTACGGCCTCCCGGAGCTTCCCGGCGCCCGCGCCGAGATCGCCGCCGCCCGGCGCGTCGCGGCCCCCGGCTGCTACCCCACGGCGGTCGCGCTGGCCTACACCCCCCTGATCGTCGCGGGTGTCATCGACCCGTCCGATCTGGTCACCGTCGCGGCCAGCGGGACCTCCGGTGCCGGCCGGTCGGCCAAGGTGAACCTGCTCGGCTCCGAGGTGATGGGCGACGTCACCGCCTACAAGGTCGGCCGCCACCAGCACCGGCCGGAGATCGTCCAGACGCTGACGAGGGTCGCGGCCGGTGGCCTCCCCGGGCCGGGCACCCAGGTCCGCCTGTCGTTCACCACCACGCTCGCCCCGATGCCGCGCGGCATCCTCGCGACCTGCACCGCCCGTCCGTCGGCGAAGGCGGCGACGGACGAGCTCGGCGTCGGTCTCGGGTTCGACGACGACCTGGTCACCGGGATCCTGCGCGCGTTCTACGCCGACGAGCCGTTCGTGAAGGTGCTCCCGACGGGCCGCTGGCCACGGACCGCGGCGACGCTGGGCAGCAACACCGTCCACCTGCAGGCCACCTTCGACGACGAGGCCGGCCGGGTGGTCGTCATCTCCGCGATCGACAACCTCACCAAGGGCGCCGCCGGCCAAGCGATCCAGTGCGCCAACCTGATGCTCGGCCTGCCGGAGACCATGGGCCTGCCCCTGACCGGCCTCGCCCCCTGACATCTCGGCCTTTCAGCACATGCGGTGCGTGCTGGTCCTCGCGCGCCCGAAGAGATCGCGCCCCACGAAATGCCCCAAGAAATGAGGAACGAACGTGAGCGTCACCGCCCCGAAGGGCTTCCGGGCCGCGGGTGCCTCGGCCGGCCTGAAGCCGTCCGGGCGTCCGGATGTCGCGCTCGTCGTGAACGACGGGCCGTCGGACGCCGCGGCCGGCGTGTTCACCACCAACCGGGTGCAGGCGGCGCCCGTCCAGTGGACCCGCCAGGCGCTCGCCGACGGGCGGCTGCGCGCGGTCGTGCTCAACTCGGGCGGGGCGAACGCCTGCACCGGGCCGGACGGCTTCGCCGACGCCCACCACACCGCCGAGCACGTCGCGAAGGCGCTTGAGCTCGGCGCCGGTGACGTCGCCGTCTGCTCGACCGGCCTGATCGGCGTCCGGCTGCCGATGGACCTGCTTCTCAACGGCGTCACGCGGGCCGTGCCGCTGCTGTCCGCCGACGGCGGCCCGGCCGCGGCGGAGGCGATCCGGACGACCGATACCGTCAGCAAGCAGGCGGTCCGGACCTCGGCCGATGAAGCCGTCACGGTCGGTGGCATGGGCAAGGGCGCGGCGATGCTCGCCCCGTCGCTGGCCACGATGCTCGTCGTCGTCACCACCGACGCCGTCGCCGACGCCGTGACCCTCGACCACGCGGTCCGCGAGGCCACCCGGCTGACGTTCCAGCGGATCGACTCCGACGGCTGCCTGTCCACGAACGACACCGTCCTGCTGCTCGCCTCCGGCGCGTCCGGAGTGACGCTGCCCGCCGACGAGCTCACGGCGCTCGTCACGGACGTCTGCATGGACCTCGGCAAGCAGATGATCGGCGACGCCGAGGGCGCCACCAAGGACATCGCGATCACCGTGACCGGCGCGGCGACCGAGGACGACGCCCTCGAGGTCGGCCGGGCCGTCGCCCGCAACAACCTGCTCAAGTGCGCCCTCTACGGGAAGGACCCCAACTGGGGCCGCGTGCTCGCCGCGATCGGCACCACGAAGGCGGCCTTCGAGCCCGACGAGCTCGACGTCGCGATGAACGGCGTCTGGGTCTGCCGGGCAGGCGCACCCGGCGAGTCGCGCGACCTGGTCGACCTGTCCGGCCGGGAGATCACCATCGTCGCCGACCTGCACGCGGGCGACGCCGCAGTGACGATCTGGACCAACGACCTCACCGACGGCTACGTCTACGAGAACTCTGCTTACTCAACGTGATTGATTGTTCGCTCCGGTCGTGCACGGCCCTACGGCCACGACCTTGCTTCGCTGCGGTCGTGACCTCCGGGCCGTGCACGACCTCCGCTCACGGTCTTCGCGGGGTAGGCGTGGAACACAAGACGGTAGGCGCGGAACACAAGGTGGGGGAGACGGGGACATGATGGTCATGAAGGGCGCCGGTGGCGCGCCGGCGTCGGCGGGTGGTCGGGCGACGGCGCGTGGGCATGCGGCGCTGCCCAAGACCCAGGTGCTCGTCGAGGCGCTGCCCTGGCTCGCCCGGTTCCACGGCGCCACGGTCGTGATCAAGTACGGCGGCCACGCGATGTCGACGCCGGCGCTGCGCGAGGCGTTCGCCGAGGACGTCGTGTTCTTGCGGCTGGCCGGGATACGGGTCGTCGTCGTACACGGCGGCGGCCCGCAGATCACCGCGCACCTGGACCGGCTCGGCGTCCCGTCCACGTTCACCGGCGGCCTGCGGGTCACCACGCCGGAGACGATGCAGATCGTCCGGATGGTGCTCGTCGGCCAGGTGAACCGGGACGTCGTCGGTCTCGTCAACAACCACGGGCCGTTCGCCGTCGGCCTTTCCGGTGAGGACGCGAACATGTTCACCGCCCGGCGCCGCGGCGCGGTCGTCGACGGCGAGGAGGTCGACATCGGCCTGGTCGGCGACGTCGTCGAGGTCGCCCCGGAGACGGTGAACGCGCTGCTCGACTCGGGCAAGGTCCCGGTCGTGGCGACGGTCGCCCGCGGCGAGGACGGCGGCGTCTACAACGTCAACGCCGACACCGCCGCCGCGGCGCTGGCCGTCGCCCTCGGTGCGGCCAAGTTCGTCGTGCTCACCGACGTCGAGGGCCTCTACGCGGACTGGCCGAACTCCGACGAGGTGATCAGCGAGCTGGACGCCACCGAGCTCGAGGCGATGCTGCCGGGGCTCACCGCCGGGATGATCCCGAAGATGGAGGCGTGCCTGCGCGCGGTCCAGGGCGGCGTGCCGCAGGCGCACGTGCTCGACGGCCGGGTGGCACACGCCGTCCTCCTGGAGGTCTTCACCGACGAGGGTGTCGGAACCCTGATCACCCCGGCCACGAAGGACGTCCCAGACCCGAAGGACACCTCGGCCGCGAAGGGTGCCCCGGCCGCGAGGGGCACCGCGGGAGCGGCGGTGCCGCCAGTCGCCGGCCAGCCCGCCGCGGCCACCACGATTCCGTCGATCGCGACCGCCTCCGGAGGCCTCCAGTGACCCAGACCGCCGACCTCGGCGCCGCCGGCCGGGTGGCAACGTACGGAACCCCTGACGACGCCCCTGACAGCGCCGTCGCGCCGACGACCGGCGCCGCCGTGACCGATCTGTTCGACCGGCGGGACAAGGTCATCATGGGCACGTACGGCCGGCCGGCCGTCGCGCTCGTCCGCGGCGAGGGCAGCCGGGTGTGGGACGCCGACGGCAAGGAGTACCTCGACCTGCTTGCCGGGATCGCCGTGTCCGTCATCGGCCACGCCCATCCCGCTGTCGGGGCGGCGGTCACGGCCCAGCTCTCCCAGCTCTGCCACACGTCGAACCTGTACGTCAACGAGCCGCAGGTGCTGCTCGGCGAGCGGCTGGTGTCCCTGCTCGGCGCGGACGCGCGGGTCTTCTTCGCGAACTCGGGCGCCGAGGCCAACGAGTGCGCCATCAAGATCAGTCGCAAGACGGGCCGGACGGAGCTCATCGCCACGGAGGGCTCGTTCCACGGCCGGACGCTGGGCGCGCTGTCCATCACCGGCCAGCCGGGCAAACGGGCACCCTTCGAGCCGCTGCTGCCCGGCGTGCGGTTCGTCCCGTACGGCGACGCCGCGGCGCTGACAGCGGCGATCAGCGAGCACACCGCGGCGGTGTTCCTGGAGCCGACGCTCGGCGAGGCCGGCGTGATCCCGCCGCCGCCCGGTTATCTGGCCGCCGCGCGGGCGCGCTGCGACGAGACCGGGGCGCTGCTCGTCCTCGACGAGGTGCAGAGCGGCATCGGCAGGACCGGAACCTGGTTCGCGCACCAGGCCGAAGGCGTCCTGCCCGACGTCGTCACGCTGGCCAAGGGGCTTGCCGGCGGCCTCCCCATCGGGGCCTGCATCGGCATTGGAGCCGCTGGGAAACTGCTGCGCCCCGGCGAGCACGGGAGCACCTTCGGCGGCGGCCCGGTCGTCTGCGCCGCCGCGCTCGCCGTCCTCGACACCATCGAGTCGCAGGGGCTGTTGGCGTCCGCCACCCGGGTCGGCGGGCGGCTCGCCGACGGCGTCCGGGCCGCCGCGGCGGCTGGCGTCCCCGGCATCGGCGGGGTGCGCGGCATGGGCCTGTGGCTGGCGATCGAGCTGTCGACGCCGACGGCCGGCGCGTTCGAGGCCGCCGCCCGCGCCGCCGGCTTCCTCGTCAACGGGATCGCGCCGAGCACCGTCCGGCTCGCCCCGCCGCTGGTGCTCGCCGACGCCGACGCCGACGCCTTCCTCGCGGCCCTGCCCGGCATCGCCGCCGCCTCGGCGGAACAGGCATCCTGATGCCGGCCGGAAGCCTTCAGCCGGGCGGTCCTGGTCCCGACCCTGGCCGCGGACCGACGCCGCCGCCCACCCGCGGCCACGGGGCATCGGGTCAGGCCGGCCGGTCCGACAAGATTCAGCCGGCGTCCCGCCGGCGACCACACCGTAAGGTCGGCCCATGACGATCCGCCACTTCCTCCTGGACAGCGACCTGACGCCCGCCGAGCAGGCGTCGGTGCTCGACCGGGCCGACCAGCTCAAGGCGACGCGGCGCTCCCCGGCCGCCGACCGCCCGCTGGCGGGTGGGTCGGTCGCGCTGATCTTCGAGAAGCCGTCGGCGCGTACCCGGGTGTCGTTCGAGGTCGGCGTCGCCGAGCTGGGAGGCCACCCGGTCGTTCTGGACGCCAGCACGATCCAGCTGGGCCAGCGAGAGTCGATCGAGGACGTGGCGCAGGTGCTGTCCCGCTACGTGGATGCGATCGTCATCCGTACCTTCGGGCAGGAACGGGTGGAACGGATGGCCTCCGCTGCCTCCGTACCGGTGGTGAACGCGCTCTCCGACTTCGCTCACCCCTGTCAGGCGCTCGCCGACCTACAGACGATCCGCGGTGTGTTCGGCGCGCTCGCCGGCAGGACGCTGACGTACGTGGGCGACGGCAACAACGTCGCCCACTCGCTGCTGCTCGCCGGCGCGGCGGCCGGGATGCGTGTGCGGATCGCCGCGCCGCCCGGCATGGAGCCGAACGCGGGCGTCGTGCATCGGGCGGCGGAGATCGGCGTGGGCACTGGCGGCGTGGTCGAGGTCGGCAACGACCCGCGTGCGGCGGCCGACGGCGCCGACGTGCTCTACACCGACGTCTGGACGTCCATGGGACAGGAGTCGGCGGCTGCGAGCCGAGTCGACGCGTTCCGGCCCTACCAGCTGAACGAGGCGCTCGTCGCTGCGGCCAAGCCGTCCGCGATCGTGATGCACTGCCTGCCCGCGCACCGCGGAGAGGAGATCACCGCGGCCGTGATCGACGGACCGCGTTCGGTCGTCTTCGACCAGGCGGAGAACCGGCTACATGCCCAGAAGGCGCTGCTGGACTTCCTGTTCGCCAGTCTCGGCCGCACGGACGACCTGCGCGGCGCCGCACCCTCGGCCGCGGTCGCCGGCGCGGCGCCCTGACCCGTAGCTGACGGCCACTGCGACCACGACTGCGGATGACCACGGACCATGGATGACTACAGAGGTGCTATGACTTCGGGCACGAGGCCGGCGGCGCCGCTGACCAAGCGCGCCCGGCACGCCCGGCTGGCGGCGTTGATCGCGGCGACCCCGGTGCGCTCCCAGACGGAGCTCGCCCGGCTGCTCGCCGCCGAGGGAGTCCGGGTCACCCAGGCGACGCTGTCGCGTGACCTGGAGGAGCTGGGCGCGACCAAGGTCCGCGGCCAGGACGGCACCCTGGTCTACGCCGTCGACCCGGGGCTGGCGCCCGCGGAGACGGTCCGGCTGCCGCTGTCCAGGCTGTGCGAGGACCTGCTCGTCTCCGCCGAGGCCAATGGCGACCTGGTCGTGCTGCGCACCCCGCCCGGCGCCGCGCAGCTGTTCGCGTCGGCGCTGGACCGGGCCGCGCTGCCGGAAGTCATGGGCACGATCGCCGGAGACGACACGGTTCTGGTCGTCTGCCGGGCGCTCGCGTCGCCGGACGGCGGCCAGGAGGCTGCCGGCATGCGGGACGAACCGGCAGGACCGGCCGCGCCGGCGGCCCGGCCGCCGGCGCCGGTGCCGACCGGGCCTCGGCTCGCGACCCGTCTGCTCGGCCTTGCCGAGGGGCGCGGCCGGCCCGGGGCAGACGACGACTCGCTGGTGGGCGGCTCCACCGCGGTGCCGCTGCCCACCGGAACGCGCGATCGCCAGGAGCCGGCGGTTCCCACCCATCAGGCCTGAACGGCGGCAGTACGTTCCCACCCATCAGGCCTGAACGGCGGCAGTACGTTCCCACCCATCAGGCCTGAACGGCGGCAGTACACAGACAGTGGCCGACAGCAAGGCCGTAGCCATGATCTACAGCTACGGCGTAGCCATACAGGGACGGCACAGGCCGAGACCGCGACGCCTGGCGTGGTCCTGACATCGTGGTCCTGAGAGGGCGACACAGGCGTCGCCTCGAGATAGGAGCAGCAGACGTGGAGACGACCGGCGGCAGCCCGGCCGGGACGGGCATGACCGAGACGGCGGGGATGGCCGGCGAGAGCGGGGGAGCCCCGCTGCGGCTGTGGGGTGGCCGTTTCGCCGGTGGTCCCGCCGAGGCGCTCGCTCAGCTCTCGGTGAGCGTGCATTTCGACTGGCGACTCGCCCCCTACGACCTGCTCGCGTCGAAGGCCCACGCCCGGGTGTTGCACCGCGCCGGGCTGCTCGACGACGCCGAGCTCACCGCGATGCTCGGCGCTCTCGACGAGGTGGCCGTCGACGTGGCGGCCGGGCGCTTCCAGCCGACCGTCGAGGACGAGGACGTGCACACCGCGCTCGAGCGGGCGCTGATCGAGCGGCTCGGCACCCTCGGCGGCAAGCTGCGCGCCGGCCGCAGCCGCAACGACCAGGTCGCGACCGACCTGCGCCTCTACCTGCGCGCGGCGGCCCGGCAGGTCGCCGCGGCCGTGACCGACCTGTCCGAGGCGCTCGTCGACGTCGCCGAGAGGCACGTCGACACGCCCGCGCCCGGGATGACCCACCTGCAGCATGCCCAGCCGATCTCGTTCGGCCACCAGCTGCTCGCCCACGTGCACGCGTTCGCCCGCGACGTGGACCGGCTGCGCGACTGGGACCAGCGGGCGGCGGTCTGCGCGCTGGGCGCCGGTGCCCTGGCAGGTTCGTCGCTGCCGCTGGACCCCGAGGGCGTCGCGGCCGAACTCGGTTTCGACCGGGCGTTCGCCAACTCGATCGACGCCGTCTCCGACCGCGACTTCGCGGCCGAGTTCCTGTTCGTCGCGGCGATGATCGGCGTGCACCTGTCCCGGCTCGGCGAGGAGCTGGTGCTGTGGACCAGCCGGGAGTTCGCCTGGGTCGAGCTCGACGACGCCTTCGCCACCGGTAGCTCGATCATGCCGCAGAAGAAGAACCCCGACGTCGGCGAGCTGGCCAGGGGCAAGTCGGGCCGGCTCATCGGCCATCTGGCCGGCCTCCTGGCCACGCTGAAGGGCCTGCCGCTCGCCTACGACCGTGACCTGCAGGAGGACAAGGAGCCGGTGTTCGACGCCGTCGACACCCTGCTCGTGGTCCTGCCGGCGGTGACGGGCACGGTCGCGACGATGAAGGTGCGCGCCGAGCGGCTGGCCGCCGCGGCGCCAGACGGGTTCTCGCTGGCGACGGACGTGGCCGAGTACCTCGTGCGACGCGGGGTGCCGTTCCGTTCGGCGCACGAGGCCGTGGGTGCCCTGGTCGCCTGGTGTGTGGCGGCAGCGGTCGACCTGCACGAGGTGTCCGACGAGCGGCTCGGGGAGATCAGCCCGGTGCTGACCCCTGACGTGCGGGCGGTGCTGTCCGTGACGGGCGCCCTCGACGCCAGGTCGGCGCCCGGCGGCACCGCGCCGGCTCGGGTGCGCGACCAGGTCGGCGCGCTGCGCGGCACGCTTGCCGCCGACCGAAAGTGGAGCGTCGGCTGACGTATCCAGGTCCGGTACCGCCAGACTCCGGTTTCATCCCGGGTCCCACTGCGGCGGACGCGGCGGACGCGGCGGACGCGGGCGGCGTCGGGCCGGCGGCGAAAGCCAGTGGCGCCGGGCCGGCCCGGGTCGCGTCCGCGCGGGTCGCGTCCGCGCGGGCCGAGGCGGCGTCGCCGGGCGAAACGCCGCCGGCTGGGCGGCTGCTTCCCGAGGAGTTCTACGCCCGCCCCGTGCTGGCCGTCGCTCGTGACCTGCTCGGCGCGACGGTCCGGCACGGGCCGGTGAGCGTGCGGCTCGCGGAGGTCGAGGCCTACGGCGGCTGGAACGACCCGGCGTCGCACGCGGCGCGCGGCCCGACGCCCCGGTCGGCGGTGATGTTCGGGCCTCCTGGCCGGGCCTACGTCTATTTCGTCTATGGCATGCACTGGTGCCTGAATCTCGTGTGCGAGCCGACCGGCTCGGCGGCCGCGATCCTGATCCGTGCTGGCGCGGTCGTGGACGGGCTGGCCGTGGCGCGCGCTCGGGCGCCCCGGCTCGCCGACCGGGATCTTGCCGGTGGCCCTGGTCGGCTGGCCCGCTCGCTCGGCGTCGACGGCGCGCTGACCGGCTCACTCGTGATCGGCGGTGGTCCGATCACCGTGGAGCGGCCGGTGGCGGGCGACGGCGTCGGTGGCGGCGTCGGCGGTGGTACCGCGGCGGTGTGCACCGGGCCGCGTGTCGGTGTGCGAGCGGCTCTGGACCTGCCATGGCGGCTGTGGCTGGCGGGGGATCCGACCGTCAGTGCTGGGCCCAGGCCACGCCGGGGTCCCGAGGGCGACGGCGTTCGCCACGGTCGTTGAGCGTCCGAGCGACGCCGGGGAGCCGCGCCTGGAGGAAGCAGCGGCGGCAGATGCTGGACATCGGCGGGCGAGGCCCGGCGAGGCCCGGCAAGCCAGGAAGGCTGTGGCTACAGGGATCCTTGGGGCGGATCTGCAGCAGGCCCGGCCATCCAGCCTCCCATACCAGCCAGGATCGTCTAGTCGGGTCGCCGATGGTGTGACGCACATCACGTCGATTCCGGCCGTCTGAGTTTGACGCTTCCCGTCCGGCGACCGTAATGTTCTTTCCACGGCACCAAGTCGGACGGAACGAAGAGCCCCACATGTGAGGCTCGCGGGGTTCGTCCCGAGGTGCTGTGTGCGTCCCGATTGGGATGCTGGTCGTGGTGGTCGCCGAGTAATCGGAGTCGACTGACACGGTCTTACAATCAGCGAGTCGAAGCGCCGGCTAACGCATCGATTGATGCGGGACCGGTTTATGCGTCCGCTCCTTGAGAACTCAACAGCGTGCCATGAAAGTCAGTGCCATTTACCCCGTTCTGTGGGTGGTGCTGCTGCTGGGCTTGGATGGTCTGGTGGTGGTGCTGTTTG
>Ga0068859_100002264_pt1 | contig 19516 bp, 17 predicted proteins | sample KBSSwiS22_FD_66585 | JGI IMG/M metagenome (GOLD analysis project Ga0068859, IMG submission 66585) | Switchgrass rhizosphere microbial communities from Kellogg Biological Station, Michigan, USA - KBS Switchgrass S2-2 | ecosystem: Host-associated > Plants > Roots > Rhizosphere > Soil ...
CTGCGCACCTATGTCAGCGTCGACGGCGGCATGAGTGACAACATCCGGACCGCGCTGTACGACGCTCGCTACACCGCCCGGCTGGTGTCCCGGCCCGGCTCGGCCGAGCACCACGTGGTGACGCTGGTCGGCCGGCACTGCGAGTCCGGTGACGTCGTGGCCCACGACGTCCCCCTTCCAGCCGACGTCGCGCCCGGTGATCTGGTCGCCGTCCCGGCCACCGGCGCCTACCACCGCTCGATGGCCAGCAACTACAACCATGTGGGCCGCCCGCCGGTGGTCGCGGTCCGCGCCGGCGCGGCGCGGGTCATCGTCCGGCGGGAGACCGAGGACGACCTGCTGCGCCTCGACGTGGACGACCTGGGCGCGTCCACCGGCACTGGCGCGTCCACCGGCACTGGCACGCCCACCGGCACTGGCACGCCCACCGGCACCGGCACCGGCACGACCGTCGTCCATGGCGCGGCTGGCCAGTCCGCCAGGGCGGACGGCGGCCACGAAAGCTCGAAACCTGGGGAGGCCGGGCGATGAAGGTCGCGCTGCTGGGCTGCGGCGTCGTCGGCTCCGAGGTGGTCCGCCTGTTGGCCGAGCAGGCCGCCGACCTGACCGCGCGGGTCGGCGAACCGCTGGAGCTCGCGGGCATCGCGGTCCGCCGGCTCGATCGTCAGCGTGACGTGCCCGTCGACGCGGCTCTGTTCACCACCGACGCGGCGGGCCTGGCCGCCCGCGACGACGTGGACATCGTCGTCGAGGTGGTCGGCGGCATCGAGCCGGCGCGCAGCTGGCTGCTCGCGGCGCTGAACACGGGCAAGTCAGTGGTCAGCGCGAACAAGGCGCTGCTGGCCTCCGACGGCTCGACGCTGCACGACGCCGCCGCGGCGGCCGACGTCGACCTCTACTACGAGGCCGCGGTCGCCGGCGCGATCCCGCTGCTGCGCCCGCTGCGCGAGAGTCTTGCCGGTGACCGGGTGCGGCGCGTGCTCGGCATCGTCAACGGCACCACGAACTACATCCTCACCAGGATGGACGAGACCGGCGCGTCCTTCACCGAGGCGTTGGAGGAGGCGAGCGCGCTCGGCTACGCGGAGGCGGACCCGAGCGCCGACATCGACGGCTACGACGCCGCGGCCAAGGCAGCGATCCTCGCCCAGCTGGCGTTCCACACCAGGGTGACACTGGACGACGTGTACCGCGAGGGCATCGCCGCGGTCACCGCGGCCGACATGGCCAGCGCCCGGGCGATGGGCTGCACCGTCAAGGCCCTCGCGATCGCCGAGCGTTCCTCGGACCGTCCGGGGGTGAGCGTGCGGGTGCACCCGGCGATGGTGCCCCGCTCGCACCCGCTGGCATCGGTGCGTGAGGCGTTCAACGCCGTGTTCATCGAGGCGGAGGCCGCCGGGCAGCTGATGTTCTACGGCCGTGGCGCCGGCGGCTCGCCGACCGCCTCGGCGGTGCTCGGCGACCTCGTCGCGGTCGCCCGCAACCGGGTCGCGGGCCGGCGTGGGCCGGGGGAGTCGGCCTATGCCAAGCTCCCGGTGCTGCCGATGGGTGAGACCACCACCAGCTACCACGTCAACCTGGACGTGACAGACAAGACCGGCGTGCTGGCGACCGTCGCCAGCGCGTTCGCCCGGCACGGCGTGTCCATCCGCAGCGTGCGCCAGGACGGCCGGGGAGACGATGCCAGCCTGGTGCTGGTGTCGCACGCCGCCGCGGACGCCGCGCTGGCGGCCACTGTTGAGGACCTGCGTGGTCTGGACATCGTGCGCGCGGTGGCCGGGGTGCTGCGGGTCGAGGGAGGTGAGCCATGACCACCACGACCACGTCATCGGCGCGGGCCGGCGTTCCCGCCGGCGCGGCCGGCGGCCAGCCCAGCCCGGGGGCCGCGGCGGGCTCATCGCCGCTCGGCGGCCCGGACGGGCTGGCCGGATCGGCCCACCGCGGCTGGCGGGGAATCATCGAGGAGTACCGCGACCGGCTGCCGCTGGACGCCGACGCCCCGGTGGTGACGCTGTTGGAGGGTGGCACGCCACTCGTGCCCGCCGGACACCTGTCGGAGCTGACCGGCTGCGAGGTCTACCTGAAGGTCGAGGGCGCGAACCCGACCGGCTCGTTCAAGGACCGCGGCATGACGGTGGCGATCAGCGCGGCCGTCGGCGAGGGCTCCAAAGCCGTCATCTGTGCCTCGACTGGCAACACCAGCGCCTCGGCCGCCGCCTACGCGGCCCGTGCCGGGCTCGTCTGCGCGGTCCTCGTCCCCAGCGGCAAGATCGCGCTGGGCAAGATGGCGCAGGCGCTCGTGCACGGCGCCCGGCTGCTGCAGCTCGACGGTTCCTTCGACGACTGCCTGCGGGTCGCGCGTGAGCTGGCCGACACCCACCCGGTGACGCTGGTCAACTCGGTCAACCCGTACCGGCTGGAGGGCCAGAAGACCGCGTCGTTCGAGATCGTCGAGGTGCTTGGCGCGGCGCCGGACATCCACTGCCTGCCCGTCGGCAACGCCGGGAACATCACGGCCTACTGGCGTGGCTACGTCGAGGCCGACAAGGCCGGTGGCACCGGCAGGCCGCGGATGTTCGGCTTCCAGGCCGCGGGTGCCGCGCCGATCGTGCAGGGCAGCGTCGTCACGTCGCCGCAGACGATCGCCACCGCCATCCGGATCGGCAACCCGGCCTCCTGGGACTTCGCCGTCGAGGCCCGGGACGCCTCGGGCGGCCTCATCGACGCGGTCAACGACCGCCAGATCCTCGCCGCCTACCGGCTGCTGGCGCGCCGCGAAGGTGTGTTCGTCGAGCCGTCGAGCGCGGCGAGCGTGGCGGGCCTGCTCGCAGCACACGCCGCCGGGAAGGTCGACCCCGGCCAGCGGATCGTCTGCACGGTGACGGGCAACGGGCTCAAGGACCCGGACTGGGCGATCAGCGGCGCGGCGAAGCCGGAGACCATCCGGCCGACGGTCGCCGGCGCGGCCGAGGCGCTCGGGCTGCGGCGGTCGTGACCCTGCCCACGGTCGGCGCCTCCGGCACCGCTGGCCACGGGGGCGCGGCCAGCGGTGCCGTGTCGGCCGGTGCCCTGACCCCGGCCGACGCGCCTTTGGCGAGCGCCGACGCTCCGGTGGTCGGCGTGCGGGTTCGGGTACCGGCGACGAGTGCCAACCTTGGTCCGGGTTTTGACGCGTTCGGACTCGCGCTCGGCTATTACGACGATGTCGAGGTGACGCTGCGTCCCAGCGGGCTTTCGGTCGCCGTCGAGGGCACCGAGAACGTGTCGCGCGGCGAGGACAACCTCGTCGTCCGAGCGATTCGGGCGACGTTCGACGAGCTCGGACGTCCCCAGCCGGGGCTTGCGGTGCGCTGCGTCAACCGGGTGCCGCATGGGCGTGGGCTCGGCTCGTCGGCCGCGGCGATCGTGGCCGGCGTCGTTGCCGCGTCCGCGCTCGACGCCGCGGCCCGCCTCGGTCCGGGGGCGGCCGTCGCGGCCGGGCCTGCCGCCGCTCGTTCGGGAAGGCCCGCCGACCTGTCCGCACCCGCCGTCGCCTTTGACCGGGCCGCTGCGTTGCGGGTGGCAACCGCGCTCGAAGGACATCCCGACAATGTCGCCGCGGCGCTGTTCGGTGGCTTCACCGTCGCCTGGGACGGGCCCGACGGCCCCGTCGCGCACCGGGCCGAACCGGTCGCGGACCTGCGCCCGGTGGCCTTCGTACCGTCGGTACGCACGTCGACGGCCGACTCGCGCGGCCGGCTGCCGGAGCAGCTCCCGCACGCGGACGCGGCATTCTCGGCTGGCCGTGCCGGTCTGCTCGCACTCGCGCTCACCCAGGCCGACCCGGTCGCGGCCGGGCCGGCCGGCGAGGCACCCGCCGGCACCATCACCCGTGCCGACGCCCGCGTGGCCGACAGCCGTGCGGGCGGCGTCCACGCGGCGCGGGCCGCCCGCGCCCGGCTGCTGCTCGTCGCGACCGAGGACCGGTTGCATCAGCCCTACCGGCTGCCCGTGGTCCCGGAGTCGGCCGCGCTCGTCGAGCGGCTTCGGACCGCTGGAGTCGCGGCCGTGCTGTCTGGCTCCGGGCCCACCGTTCTCGCGCTCGCGGTCGGCGGCGAGCAGGCGGCCGCCGCGGTAGGTGCCTGGGCACCGGGTTTCGCCGTCCTCCCGCTGGCTGTCGACCGCGACGGGGCGGTGGTCAGCGCCCTGTCCGGCCAGTGAGGTCGTTGTGTCCCGATCGCCTGGTTTGGGACGTGATCTTGATGACGTTGGGTGACGGAAGTTGCATCATCGTGACTGGCGGGTACCGTAGAGATACGGGGATCCCACATCGGGAAGTCTGCGCAACCCCAGGTTGTTGCCGAGGTGTCTCCGTCTGGATAGTCTGATGGCTGCACCCGTCGCCCCGCGGCGCGTGCTCGCCCCGCCGGTCTGGCTGGAGCTTTCTCTGGTCCGTCCTGGTACAGGATTTCGGTGCCCGCGCCTCGCCGTCGTTGCCTCGGCTCGACACCGGCGGACGTGGCAGGTGAGCGTGTTCGCTGACCTCGGTCAGCTTCCCGCTGGCCCGCGATGTCTCTCCGGGGGCGGCCCTCGGAACCCCGGGGTGGGTGAGCTTGGTCGCTGACCTCAGGTCAGCTTCCCTGCTAGCCCGCGATGTCTGCCCGGGGCGACCGCCGGACTCCGGCCTGGGGATTCCGGGTTCACTCCTGGTTCGGGGGTTCTCCCGAATCCGGGGTTCTTTCCCGATCACTGACGGGGTTCTTTCCAGATCGGCGAGAGATCGGCGATCCGGAAGGTCCGCGATCGGGGAGGTCTGCTGGGAGGTCCAGGCCCTCCGCCTCGCCGACGGGCGCGTCCTTCGACCCGGCCAGCGGCGACACCTCCTTCATCTGTCAGCCACACATAGGTGGTGGAGCGGGTGAAGAGAGGTCCATACGCGTCACCCGGCTCGATCGGAGCCGGTTCCTTCAGGGAAGGAAAACCTTGAGCGACACCACCGACGTGCTGCCTGAGAGCGCACGTGAGTCCGCGGCGCCCCCCGCACCGCTTCCCGTCAGCCAGCCGGCCGCGCCGGCTGCGCCGGCGCCGGTGACGGCGTCGATGGACAGCGGTGTATCCGGTGACGGCCCTGTGCCGTCCGCCGACGCGGCCGACACGGAGGCTTCTGGTTCGGCCGCTCCTCGCCGCCGCCGCAGCGGTACCGGCCTACAGGCCATGCTTCTGCCGGAGCTGCAGACTCTGGCCAGCTCGCTGGGCATCCAGGGCACCGGCCGGCTGCGCAAGGGCCAGCTGATCGCGGCCATTCAGAACGCGCAGAACAACGGCGTGCCCATGTCGAACGGCGCGGCCTCGAACGGCCAGCAGGCCGTCATCGGCGAGCCTTCGGCCGCTGCGCCAGCCGCCACCACCGACGCCCCGCCGCGCACCCGCGGTCGGCGGGTGGTACGCGCCTCCGGGAGTCCTGAGCAGGCCGAGCTTGTCCAGATGCCCGACCAGGAGACCGCCGCCGTGCAGGCGCCGGTCCGGGCGGAGGAGCCGCCGGCGCCCGGCGCGGACCGCGACGAGAACGCTGCTCCCCGAGCCAGGGAGGACCGCCGCGAACGCCCCGAGCGGGGCGAGCGCGCCGAGCGGAACGACCGGGGCGAGCGTCCGGAGCGCGGCGAGCGGACCCAGAGCGATCGACACGAGCGCGCCGACCGCTCAACGGGTCGCCAGAACTCCCGCCAGACTGACCGGACCGACCGGGCTGACAGAGCGGACCGGACCGACCGGACCGACCGGGCCGACCGCACTGACCGGGCCGGCCGCACTGACCGGGCCGACCGCACTGACCGGACTGACAGGGCCGACCGGACTGACAGGGCCGACCGGCCTGACAGAGCCGACCGGACTGACAGAGCCGACCGGACCGACCGGACCGACCGGCAGACGGACCGCCAGGGCGGTCGGGCCGCGCAGGACGACGACGAGGACAGCAGCCGCAGGCGCGGCCGGTTCCGCGAGCGTGGCCGCAACCGGCGTGGCCAGGGCGGCACGACCGACAACGAGCCGGTGCTGCGCGAGGATGATGTCCTCATCCCGGTCGCCGGCATCCTGGACGTCCTGGACAACTACGCGTTCGTCCGGACGAGCGGTTACCTGACCGGCCCGGCCGACGTCTACGTCAGCCTCGCCCAGGTCCGCAGGCATGGCCTGCGCCGTGGCGACGCCATCACCGGCGTCGTGCGTGCCCCGCAGGAAGGCGAGCCGCGCCGCGACAAGTACAACGCGCTCGTCCGGCTGGACACCATCAACGGGATGGACCCGGAAGAGGCCCGCGGCCGCCCCGAGTTCACCAAGCTCACCCCGCTCTACCCGCAGGACCGCCTGCGGATGGAGACCGAGCCACATGTCATGACCACCCGGGTCATCGACCTGGTGATGCCGATCGGCAAGGGCCAGCGGGCCCTGATCGTCAGCCCGCCGAAGGCCGGCAAGACGATGGTGCTGCAGTCGATCGCGAACGCGATCACGACGAACAACCCGGAATGCCACCTCATGGTCGTGCTCGTCGACGAGCGGCCGGAGGAGGTCACCGACATGCAGCGGTCGGTGAAGGGCGAGGTCATCGCCTCGACGTTCGATCGGCCGCCGTCGGACCACACCAATGTGGCGGAACTCTCCATCGAACGGGCCAAGCGGCTCGTCGAGCTGGGTCAGGACGTCGTCGTGCTGCTCGACTCCATCACCCGCCTCGGCCGCGCCTACAACCTGGCGGCGCCGGCGTCCGGGCGCATCCTGTCCGGTGGTGTCGACTCGACGGCGCTCTACCCGCCGAAGCGCTTCCTCGGTGCTGCCCGCAACATCGAGAACGGCGGCTCGCTGACCATCATCGCGACGGCCCTCGTCGAGACCGGGTCCACGATGGACACGGTCATCTTCGAGGAGTTCAAGGGCACCGGCAACGCCGAGCTCAAGCTCGACCGCAAGATCGCGGACAAGCGGACCTTCCCTGCGGTGGACGTCGACGCGTCCAGCACCCGTAAGGAGGAGATCCTGCTCGCGCCGGACGAGCTCGCGATCATGCACAAGCTGCGGCGTGTCCTGCACACCCGCGAGCCGCAGCAGGCGATCGAGCTGCTCCTGGGCCAGCTCAAGCAGACGAGGACGAACTACGAGTTCCTCATGCAGATCGCCAAGTCCACCCCGTCTCAGGACTAACTGCGGGCTGGCGGGCTGGCGGGCTGGCCGGGACTAGGCACGGTGCCGGTGGTGTTAGAGCACTGGCACCGTGACTCGGTCGGCAGGTCTGGCAGACTTGGGTCGGTTGGAGGCTCCGGTTCACGCCGTCACGCAGGTGGCGGCGACCCGGCGGCCACGTGAGAAGAGGGACCATGAAGGCTGACATTCACCCCACGTACCACGAGACCACTGTGGTCTGTACGTGCGGCAGTACGTTCACCACGCGCAGCACCAAGGAGAGCGGCGTGATCCACGCCGAGGTGTGCTCGCAGTGCCACCCGTTCTACACGGGCAAGCAGAAGATCCTCGACGTCGGTGGCCGAGTCGAGAAGTTCGAGCGCCGGTTCGGCAAGCGCCAGCCCGGCCAGAAGGCTTCCGGCAAGTAAGCAGTAAACGGCGTCCGTTCGGCTTGTGCCGGGCGGACGCCGTTTTGCTTCGTTCCACCTTATTTGTGGAGAGGTAACCGATGGCGTCCGCGTTGGAGAAGCTGCTCGTCGAGCATGCCGACATCGAGAAGCAGCTCGCCGACCCCGACGTGCACAACGACCCCGCCCGGGCTCGCGCGCTGGGGCGGCGCTACGCGGAGCTCGCCCCCGTGGTCGACCTGGCGCGCGAGATCGAGCAGATGAGCGGCGACCTGGAGGCGGCCAGGGAGCTGGCCGCCGAGGACGCGTCGTTCCGTTCCGAGGTGGCCGACCTCGAGGCCGCCATCGCCGAGCGGCGCCAGCGGCTGCGGACGCTACTCGTCCCGGCTGATCCCGACGACGGCCGGGACGCGATCCTCGAGGTCAAGGCTGGCGCGGGCGGCGAGGAATCGGCGCTGTTCGCCGGTGATCTGCTGCGGATGTACCTGCGCTACGCGGAGCGGCGCGGCTGGAAGGCGGAGATCCTCGACGCCAATCCCAGCGACCTGGGCGGCTATCGCGACGTCAGCGTCGCGGTGAAATACCGCGGCCAGGTTCCCCCCGGGCAGCCGGGAGTGTATGGACGGCTGCGCTTCGAGGGCGGCGTGCACCGCGTTCAGCGGGTGCCGGTGACCGAGTCGGCCGGGCGGATCCACACGTCGGCGGCGGGCGTCCTGGTCATGCCGGAGGCTGAGGACGTCGACGTGGAGATCGACCCGAACGACCTGCGCATCGACGTCTTCCGCTCGTCGGGTCCCGGCGGTCAGAGCGTCAACACCACCGACTCCGCGGTTCGCATCACCCACCTGCCCACGGGCGTCGTCGTCTCCTGCCAGAACGAGAAGAGCCAGCTACAGAACAAGGAGTCGGCGCTGCGCATCCTGCGCGCCCGGCTGCTGGCGATCGCGCGGGAGAAAGCCGAGTCGGAGAAGTCCGCGGCGAGAGCCAGCCAGGTCCGTACCCTGGACCGGTCGGACAAGGTGCGGACCTACAACTTCCCCGAGAACCGGATCGCCGACCACCGGGTCAACTACAAGGCGCACAACCTGGAGCAGGTCCTCGACGGGGAGCTCGACGACGTGCTCGACGCGCTGGCCGCCGCGGACCTCGCGGCCCGGCTCGCGGGAAGCCCCGACGAGGACTAGGACTGGAACGAGTGAGCCGGCCAGCGCCTGCGGTGAGCCGAGACCAAGGGCCCGCAGCTGCCGGCGTGCCGCTGGCCGCCGAGCTGCGCGCGGCGGCCGGTCGGCTCGCGGACGCCGGCGTCGCGAGCCCGCGGGCCGACGCCGAGCTGCTGGCGGCGCATGTGCTCGGGGTGGCGCGCGGGCGACTGCCACTGGTTCGGGAGATAACACAGGAGGATGCAGCGCGGCTGCGCCTGCTGGTCGGCCGCCGGGTGGGGCGGGTGCCGTTGCAGCACCTCACCGGCGAGGCGTACTTCCGTCATCTCACCCTCGCCGTCGGTCCTGGCGTGTTCGTGCCGCGGCCGGAGACCGAGACGGTCGTCGGCTGGGTGATCGATGCGTTACGGCTGGCCGGGAGGCCGCGCGGCGCGGGAAGTCCCGGACAAGCGCACACACAGGAGGCCTCCTCCCAGCTGGCGCCGGGCGGCAGCGGACCCGCTGACGCCACGGCGCGGCCACTCTGCGTCGATCTGTGCGCCGGGTCGGGGGCCATCGCGCTCGCGCTTGCCGACGAGGTGCGCGGGGCCGAGGTGCACGCCGTCGAGGCGGATCCGGCGGCGCTGCGTTGGCTGCGGCGTAACGTCGCCGCGACGGGCCTGCCGGTCGAGGTGCACGCCGCGGACGTCATCGGCACCGGCCCGCCTGCCGCGGCGGGCGTCGCGGCGCCCGAAGGCTGGGCGGGCGAGCCCGTGCTGGCCGCACTCGCGCGGATCATCGGCCGGGTGGCTGCCGTGGTCTCGAACCCGCCCTATCTACCGGAGGCCGACCGGGCCGTCGTCGCGCCCGAGGTCGGTGACCACGACCCGCCGTGGGCGCTGTGGGGCGGCGATGGGGACGGGCTCGCCGGCCCGCGCGCCGTGGCCGTGGCCGCGGCGGCGCTCCTGCGTCCCGGCGGGCTGTTTGCGATGGAGCACGCCGACGGCCAGGGCGCCGGGGCCAGGGCGCTGCTCGCCGAGGCCGGCGGCTGGTGCGAGATCACCACCCACCGTGATTTCGCTGGCCGAGATCGTTTCGTCACGGCCCGTCGTCTCTAGGCGTGCGCGATCTCGACGGGGTGGATCGTGGCGTCGCGGTGAGCCAGGCGTAGGTTTGTGGCCCGTGGGGCGTGCCAGCCCGGAACAGGCGCTCCCCATCTGCATTGCCGGGACGGGCCAGATTGCCGGGACGGGCCAGCCAGCCAGGTGGTCGTGCGAGGACGTGGGCGAGGGATCATGCGGCGGTTCGACTGTACGGACGAGTCGGCGAGACAGGCCGGCCTGGAGGCCGCCGCGAGCGCCGTCGGCCGCGGTGACCTCGTCGTCCTGCCCACTGACACGGTGTACGGGATCGGCGCCGACGCGTTCGACGCGTCGGCGGTGCGCGCGCTGCTCGCCGCGAAGGGGCGCGGCCGGGACATGCCGGTACCGGTGCTGATCGGGTCCTGGCGCACGCTGGAAGGCCTGGTCAGCCACGTCAGCATGCCGGTACGCGAGTTGACCAGGGCTTTCTGGCCGGGCGGGCTGACCGTGATCGTGCAGCAGGCACCCTCGCTGCGCTGGGATCTCGGCGACAGCCGCGGAACGGTGGCGGTCCGGATGCCGCTGCATCCGGTCGCCGTCGACCTGCTCGGCCGGACCGGGCCGATGGCCGTGTCCAGTGCGAACCTGTCCGGTCGGCCGGCCGCCACCACTGCGGACGAGGCGGTCGCCCAGCTGGGTGAGCAGGTGGAGGTCTACCTCGACGCCGGTCCCTCGACGGAGGGCGTCGCGTCGACCATCGTCGACTGCACCACGGAGGTCCCCCGGGTCGTCCGGCTCGGCGCGATCGACCTGCCCACGCTGCGTGCGGTGCTTCCGCTGGTCGAGGCGCCGTCCGGAGTCTCCTCGTGAGTTCTTCCGGAGGCGAAGGCCGCCGGTCCCGCGAAGGAAGATCATTCTTGTATCCGCTCGGGCCGCTGAGGCCGCGCCGTGCGTGAGTACGCGCTCGTCTTCGTCGTCGCCGCGGCCGTCACCTACCTCGCGACGCCGGTGGCCAGGGCGCTGGCGCTGCGGATCGGGGCGGTCGCCGGCGTCCGGTCCCGCGACGTGCACGCCGCGCCGACGGCCAGGCTGGGCGGGGTCGCGATGCTGGCCGGCCTCTACGCCGGGCTCGCCGTCGCCGACCGGCTCCCGCTGCTGTCCCAGGTCTCGCGGGACTGGTCCGAGCCGCGGGCGGCGCTCGTCGCGGCGACGCTGATCTGCCTGCTCGGCGTCGCCGACGACAAGTGGGAACTGGACTCGCTGACCAAGCTCGCCGGCCAGATGGTGGCCGCGGCCGTGATGGTGCAGCTCGGGGTGCAGTTCACGTTCGCTATCAACTGGGACAGCGAGACGACGCTGAGCCTCGGCCCGGAGACGGCCGTGCCGGTCTCGATCCTCGCCGTCGTCGTCCTCGTCAACGCCATGAACTTCATCGACGGCCTGGACGGCCTCGCCGCCGGCGTCGCGGCGATCGCCTCCGGCGCGACGTTCTACTTCGCCTACTCGCTCTCCGTCGTCAACGGCTTCTACCGGGCCTCACCCGCGGCCCTGCTCGCCGCCGTCACGGCCGGCGTCTGCGTCGGGTTCCTGCCGCACAACTTCAATCCGGCCAAGCTGTTCATGGGCGACTCCGGATCGATGCTGCTCGGCCTGCTCTCGGCCTCGTCGATGATCTCGGTGACCGGCCAGGTCGCCTACGGCGGCTACGCCGGGCCGTCCCAGTCGTTGCCGTCGCTGATCCCGATCGCCATCCCGGTCGCCGTGCTGATGGTGCCGTTCCTCGACCTCGGCCTCGCGGTCGTGCGCCGGACGAAGGCCGGGCGTTCGCCGTTCGCGCCGGACAAGATGCATCTCCACCACCGCATGCTGGAGATCGGCAAGTCGCAGGTCCGCGCCGTGCTTTTCATGTACTTCTGGGCCGCGCTCGTCGGGTTCGGTGGTGTGGCGGCGTCGTTCTCCTCGGCACCCCTGCCGATCCTGGCGGCGACCCTCGGCTTCGGCCTGCTGGGCCTGATGGTGCTGCTCCTGCTCGGTCAGCGCACCGCTCGCCGCACGGCCAGCGCTGCGGGTGTGCCGGGTGCCGCGGGTGCGCCGGGTGCCGCGGGCGCGGCGGCGGGTGGTCCCACCTCGACGTCCTCCTGAGCCCCGCAGCCGGGCGGCCTGGGCCCGGCGGGCATGGTCTGGCCCGTCGGCCCGGGCCCGCCGGCCGCTACCGTGGGAGATGCCCGTCCGGGCCGACGGTCGGGGCATGGGTGGTCACGAACAGGAGCGTGCCGGTGACGGGAAGATCGGGCGACGCGCTCGCCGAGCGCCGCGGGACGGCAGCGGATCCGCAAGCAGGCGACGGCCGGCGACGCGCCCTGAGCAGCGCGCCGATCATCCGGTTCGGGCTGCTGGTCAGCGCGGTGGTCGCCGTCGTCGCGGTCCCGCTCGGTACGGGACTGCGGGGCCGGGCGGGTGCCGCGGCGGCGCTGCTCGGTGTCGGCATCGTGGTGGCGTTCTTCGTGGCGAGCAAGCTCGCGGTCGGCTTCGTGGCTCGTCGGGCGCCGCACCTGCTGCTGCCGGCCGCGCTCGGCACCTACGGTGCCAAGATCGTCTTTCTGGGCGTGTTGCTTGTCGCCTTGGACGGGGTCGAGGCGGTGAACCTGCCGACGCTGGCCTGGACGGTGGTCGCCGGTGTGATCGGCTGGATCGGTGCCGAGGTGTGGGTCGCAACCCACACCCGAGTGCCGTTCTTCGACCCGGCGACGTTCGGCGCCAACCCTCCCGCGTCCGCCGCCCCCGGGGACGGCAACGCCGTGGTGGGCTCCTCTTCGCGTGGGGCGCCGGCGCCGGGCGGGCGTCGGTGACCGGCAGGCGACGGGTCCGATGAGCCAGAACAGTGACCGTCAGCCGGGCCGTGGCGGTGACCATGACCGGGATCGGGATCGGGATCGGGACGGTGATCGTGACCGGCGCGATGGTGCCGCTCGCCGCGGCGCGAACGCGGGCAGCGGTGGGGGGCAGCGCGGTGGCGGGCAGCGCGGTGGCGGGCAGCGGGGCGGCGGGCAGCGGGGCGGAGACGAGCGGCCGCCGAGCCGGGACTTCGTCCTGGGGGAGGCATGGAACGCGGTCGGCACGCTCGGAGCCGGCATCGCCTTCTGGGGTCTGGTCGGGTGGGGAATCGACCGGCTGACCGGCCTGCACCACGTGTTCCTACCAATCGGGATTGTTCTGGGTCTCGCTGCCGCTCTCTACCTGGTGATCTACCAGGCGCTGCATCGCTAGGTCGTTCGCGGGAGGGCGCACTGATCCGAGTCGAAGCGGAGCTCAGATCTCCATCGAGTTACAGGTCGAGTCCTGGTCAGACCGGGTGGCTCATGGCGGTGCGTAGCCGGCCGGCGGATTGGCTGCCCTGCGGCCGGTGGCGGCGCGTAAGCAGGGCTGAGCAGGGGTTCGACGCGCTGCGCGCACGCATGGGCCTCCCGTAGCCCGAGATGTCGCTCCGCGTGTCCAGCCGCTCTCGTAGCACCAAGCGGTTCACAACAGACCGAAACGCGGCGGCAACGTGTAGATGAACCCGGCGCGGGGCGGATCGCAGCGCGTGCCGCGATGGCGAAGGTGTGGATAGTATTCGCGGTACCGGGCGCCGGCGCTGTCGGCCCCGCCGGAGACGGGTCTGCCGCTGGGCCGTGTGCCCGGCCGACGGTATGCGATCATGCGCTCGCGCATGTCCGTAGGCCACGGGCATCAAAGGTCTCGAAGCTCGTACGGCGCTCACGATGCGTACAACTCGGGCGGTCGGGCTGGACATGCCGGTAGGGTGGGGTCCCCTCCGCCGTGGGGTGGGCCCGGTTCGCCTGGCGTCGAAGTTCGGATCGTCGAAGTTCGGATCGTGAAGTTCGGATCGTTGATATTTGGATCATGGAGGTGTGTTGCGTGGCCGTCCTCGCCGCTGGTGACGAGGGCTTCGAGGGTCCTACGACCGCGGTCTTCAACCCTCCGCACTGGTTCGACGTGGACCTGGGTCCCTTCAACTTCTACCTGAACAAGGCCACCGCGCTGGTGATCTTCTCGGCGCTGTTCGTCGGGGTCCTGTTCTGGCTCGCCTACCGCCGCGCCTCGATCATTCCCCGCGGCCTGCAGAACTTCGTCGAGTCGATTTACGACTTCATCGACAGCCAGATCTCCCGCGAGATCATCGGGAAGACCGGCCCACGGTACACGCCCTACCTGGTGGTGCTGTTCTGCTTCGTGGCTGTCTGCAACCTGCTGGCCGTCATCCCGGTGGCGCAGTTCCCGGCCACCTCGCGCATCGCCATCCCGATGGTCCTGTCGGCCATCACCTATGTGATCTTCAACTGGGTCGGCATCCGGGCGAACGGCGCGGGCGCGTACTTCAAGGAGATGGTCGACCCGGCGCCGCAGGCGATGCTGCCGATCCGGCTCATCCTCGCGCCGATCGAGATCCTGTCGACGCTCATCGTGCGGCCCTTCACGCTGGCGGTCCGGCTCTTCGCGAACATGTTCGCCGGCCACATGCTGCTGCTCATCTTCAGCCTCGGCGCGGAGTACATGATCGAGCGGCCACCGTACGTGTTCGGCGCCTTCTCGTTCGTGATGACGGTCGTCATGACCGGGTTCGAGCTGATCATCGACATCCTGCAGGCCTACATCATCACCGTGCTCACGGCCGCCTACATCGGCGGCGCGATCGCCGCCCACGGCGGGGGCCACGACGACGCCCACGCCGAGCACGGCGTCGAGGCGCCCGAGCCCGAAGCCGCACCCGTCGCGGCCGTCGCGGCGCACTCCTGAGTTTTCGGACACCCCGACCCGCACCGGGAGTCCCGGTGCCCGACAGGATAAGGAACACCTCACATGGCTTCACCCGTCGTTCTGGCGGCCACCGACGCCGTCAGCGGTAACCTCGGCGCCGTCGCCTATGGTCTCGCGGCCATCGGCCCGGGTATCGGCATCGGTCTCATCTTCGGTCTGGGCGTGCAGGCCATCGCCCGCCAGCCGGAGGCCGAGCAGGTCGCCTTCCGGTACATGCTCATCGGATTCGCCCTGGTCGAGGCGCTCGCCCTGATCGGTTTCGTCGTTCCGTTCGTCTTCAAGTAATCCGAGGACGAGCGTGAGCGTTACGTCGACAGTCCTGCTCGCCGCCGCGGAGCACTCGGACGATGAGAACGTCCTGATTCCGCCGCTGGGTGAGCTCATCATCGGCATTGTTTCGTTCGGGCTGCTCGTCGCCTTCTTCTTCTGGAAGGTCAAGCCCCAGATCCAGAAGTTCTACGCGGCCCGGACCGAGAGCATCGAAGGCGGTCTGGCCCGTGCCGAGGCCGCGCAGACCGAGGCTCAGGCGCTGCTGGAGCAGTATCGCGCGCAGCTCGCCGACGCGCGTGCCGAGGCGGGGCGGATCCGTGACGAGGCGGCCGTCCAGGGCCGTCAGATCGTCGCGGACCTGCGGGCCCAGGCCGACCGCGAGGTCGCCGAGATCCGCGCCCGTGGCGAGGCACAGCTCGCCGCGGAGCGGTCGCAGATCGTCGCCTCGCTGCGCGCCGAGCTGGGCGGGGTGGCTCTCGAGCTCGCCACCAAGATCGTTGGACACGAGCTGGCTGCGCCGGACGAGCACACCCGGCTGATCGACGACTTCATCTCGGCGCTCGACGCCTCCGGCGACGCGGCCGCCGCGCCCGCCGGGTCGGGGGGCTGAGGCGTGGAGGGACCCAGCCGGGCGGCTCTCGCCGCGGCGCGGGCCACGCTCGACACGGCCACCGCGGTCCCGCCTGGTGGCGGGCCCGCGGCGGCGGCGGACTCCGGCCGGGTCGCGGCCGAACTGCGTGCGGTCGCCGACCTGCTCGGCGAGGACCTGACGCTGCGGCGCGCGCTCGCTGACCCCAGCGTGCCCGCCGGCGCCAGGGAGGGCCTCGCCGACCGGCTGTTCGCCGCCCGGCTCGCCCCGGCTTCGCTCGCCGTCGTCAGGTCGGCCGTCGCCGGTCGCTGGCGCAGTCCTGTCGACCTGCGGCTCGCCCTGATCGAGCTGTCCGTGGACGCGCTGCTCGTCGACGCGGAGACCGCGGGCACCCTCGACGAGGTCGAGGACGAGCTGTTCCGGTTCGGCCGGATCCTCGACCGCAACCCGCAGCTGTCGCTCGCGCTCACCGACCCGGCCGCGCCGGCCCCGGCCAAGGAGGCGCTCGTCGAGCGGCTGCTGGCCGGCAAGGCGCAGCCGGTGACCGTGCGACTGGCCAAGCAGGCCGTGGCCGACCGGGAGTTCGGTGACCTCTCGCGGCGCCTCGAGCAGTTCAGCCGGATCGCCGCGGCGCGGCGCGACCGCGTGGTCGCCGTCGTGCGCACGGCCGTCCCGCTGGAGGCGGGCCAGCTCGCCCGGCTGCGGGCGGCGCTGTCCCGGTACTTCGGCCGGGAGGTCCAGGTGCAGACCGACCTCGACCCCTCCGTGCTCGGCGGCGTCGTCGTGCGCGTGGGCGACGAGGTGGTCGACGGCTCGGTGCTGCGCCGCCTCGCCGCCGCCCGCCAGGCCCTGGCGCGGTAGCGCCGGTGAGCATGACGACCCAGGTACGCGGCCACGCCGCCGGCGCTCACAGCCGGCGGCGCGGTCCCGCGTTCCTCGCCTGCTCCGAATTGATCGCTCCGGTCTCGACAAAGGCCGGCTCCATACCAGCCGTCCTCTTCGAGGCCGGACAAAAGCCACGGGGTGCTGACACGTTCTCGCCCCGCGATGAAGGACCGAAGCGATGACTGAGCTGACCATCCGGCCGGAGGAGATTCGCGACGCCCTCCGGGACTACGTCGAATCGTTCCAGGCCACCTCGGCCGACCGGGAAGAGGTCGGCCGGGTCATCCTGACCGGTGACGGGATCGCCCGCGTCGAGGGCCTCCCGCACACCATGACCAACGAGCTGCTGGAGTTCTCCGGCGGCGTGCTCGGCCTCGCGCTCAACCTCGAGGTCGGCGAGATCGGCTGCGTCATCCTCGGCGAGGGCTCGCACATCGAGGAGGGCCAGGAGGTCCGCCGGACCGGGCGCATCCTGTCCGTGCCGGTCGGTGACGGGTACCTCGGCCGGGTCGTCGACCCGCTGGGCCGCCCGATCGACGGCCTCGGCCCGATCGCGACCGAGGGCGAGCGTGCCCTCGAGCTGCAGGCGCCGACCGTCGTGCAGCGCCAGCCCGTCAAGGAGCCGCTGCAGACCGGCATCAAGGCCATCGACGCGATGACGGCGATCGGCCGGGGCCAGCGCCAGCTGATCATCGGCGACCGGCAGACGGGCAAGACCACCGTCGCCATCGACGCGATCATCAACCAGCGCGCTAACTGGGAGAGCGGCGACCCGAAGAAGCAGGTCAAGTGCGTCTACGTCGCCATCGGCCAGAAGAAGTCGACCATCCGTGAGGTCGTCAACACGCTGGAAGAGACCGGCGCGCTGCCGTACACCACGATCGTCGCGGCTCCCGCCGACGAGCCGGCTGGCTTCAAGTACATCGCCCCGTACACCGGCTCGGCCATCGGCCAGCACTGGATGTACAACGGCCAGCACTCGCTGATCGTGTTCGACGACCTGTCCAAGCAGGCCGAGGCGTACCGCGCGATCTCGCTGCTGCTGCGCCGCCCGCCGGGCCGCGAGGCCTACCCGGGCGACGTCTTCTACTTGCACTCCCGCCTGCTGGAGCGCTGCGCGAAGCTGTCCGACGAGCTCGGCGGCGGCTCGATGACCGGCCTGCCGATCATCGAGACCAAGGGCAACGACATCTCGGCGTACATCCCGACGAACGTCATCTCCATCACCGACGGCCAGATCTTCCTGGAGTCGGACCTGTTCAACCAGGGTGTGCGGCCGGCCATCAACGTCGGCACCTCGGTCTCCCGGGTAGGCGGCTCGGCGCAGGTCAAGGCGATGAAGTCGGTCGCCGGCCGGCTGCGCCTCGACCTCGCCCAGTACCGCGAGCTGGAGTCGTTCGCGTCCTTCGGCTCGGACCTGGACAAGGCCTCGCGCGACCAGCTCGCCCGCGGCTCGCGGCTCGTCGAGCTGCTCAAGCAGCCGCGTAACCAGCCGTTCGCGGTCGACCGCCAGGTCGTGTCGATCTGGGCGGGCACGACGGGCCAGCTCGACGACGTGCCGATCGAGGACGTTCGCCGGTTCGAGGCCGAGTTCCTCGACTTCGTCGGCCGTTCCTTCCCAGGGATCTACGACGTGATCTCGGCGACCGGCAAGCTCGAGGACGCCACGGTCGCCGACCTGGAGAAGGCGATCGGGCAGTTCAAGGCGCAGTTCACGCTGACCTCCGGCGAGACGCTGGTCAACGAGGCCGAGCTCGAGGCGCTCGACCCGAGCGAGATCGAGAACGAGGCGATCACCGTCCACCGGCCGAAGCCGCCGGCCGAGAAGGCCTGACGCCGTGGCCGGCCAGCTTCGCCAGTACCGGCGGCGGATCCGCACGGTCCAGTCGACGAAGAAGATCACTCGGGCGATGGAGCTCATCGCCGCGTCCCGGATCGTGAAGGCCCGGGCGCGGGTGGCGGCCTCCCGGCCGTACGCGCACGAGATCACCCGGGTGATCAGCGCGGTGGCGTCCCAGTCGACGATCAAGCACCCGCTCACCACCGAGCGGTCCGGGGTCACCCGGGCCGCGGTGGTGGTCGTCACCTCGGACCGCGGCCTCGCCGGCGGCTACAGCTCCAACGCGATCCGTCGCACCGGCGAGCTGATGGAGCTCCTTGAGGACGAGGGCAAGTCGGTGGCGCTGTACGCGGTCGGCCGCAAGGCCGTCACGTACTACCGCTTCCGGGGGCGCGAGCTCGCCGGCGAGTTCACCGGGTTCACCGAGCAGCCGACGTACGCCGACGCCAAGGCGATCGCGGACGAGCTGCTGGCGGCGTTCACGACGGACGAGGCCGAGGGTGGCGTGGGCGAGATCCACGTCGTCTTCACCGAGTACGTCAGCGCCATGACGCAGACACCGGTCGCGCACCGGCTGCTGCCGATGGTGCTGACGGAGTCGGACGCGCCGCCGCCCGGCGGGCCGCTGCCGGTCTACGAGTTCGAGCCGTCAGCCGAGGGCGTCCTCGACGCCCTGCTGCCGCGGTACGTCGAGAGCCGGCTCTACGAGGGCCTGCTGGAGGCGGCGGCGTCGGAGTCGGCCTCCCGGCAGCGGGCCATGAAGTCGGCGACCGACAACGCCTCGGAGCTGATTCGCACCTACACGCGGCTGGCCAACCGGGCACGCCAGGAGGCGATCACCCAGGAGATCTCGGAGATCGTCGGCGGTGCGAACGCGCTGGCGGACGCCGGTTAACACGGGTGTTCCCCGCTTTGCGGCGGGCCCAGGTGCCGGAATCGCGCTGGTAAGGCATCGTAGGTGGGGACAACCACCACAGCGGGGTCGAAGTTTCAACATCGGTCCCGCTGGCCGGATACTTCCGTACCGGCCGGCGGGACGAGCGGCCCGCCGCGGACCTGCCCGACCGCGGCCCCCGGAACCGGCCCCGGAACCGGCCGCCGACCGCCACGGACCTGGCTCGCAGGACTCCACCCTCCACGGGACGGACCGACCGAAGCCGGCGACGTGGCACGAATGACGTTGCACCACCGCAGTGACGTTGCACCACCGCAGTGAAGATGACTGCCTGAAGCCACGGGTGGCCGAGGGCGCCAAGCCAGCCCTTAGGGACCCCATCGGTAGCGCGGGGGCCTCCGGGGGCGCGGAGAAGTCGCAGTACGCGCCCCCT
>Ga0068859_100002265_pt1 | contig 19513 bp, 20 predicted proteins | sample KBSSwiS22_FD_66585 | JGI IMG/M metagenome (GOLD analysis project Ga0068859, IMG submission 66585) | Switchgrass rhizosphere microbial communities from Kellogg Biological Station, Michigan, USA - KBS Switchgrass S2-2 | ecosystem: Host-associated > Plants > Roots > Rhizosphere > Soil ...
CTGCTGCTGCTGGCCATCGTTGCCGTGAACCGGCGCTTCTACGCCTTCTTCGTCCGCGAGCGCGGCCTGTGGTTCGCGGTGCGCGTCGTCCCCCTGCACGTCCTGTACTACCTGTACAGCGGCGTGGCCCTCGCCATCGGCACGGCCCGGCACGTGTGGAAGACCGCGCCGTGACTGGCCCCGGGGCGCGGTCGTCGGCCAACCTCCAGGACGCGGCCAGCTACGAAGGCGTGGGCGAGGCCTTCGACCGCCTCAGCGATCGCTTCTCGGCGCCGCTGGCTCGGCGGCTGCTGGAGGCGGCCGAGGTCGGTCCGGGCGATCACGTGCTGGACGTGGGCACGGGCACCGGCGTGGTGGCGTTCCCCGCGGCGGCGCGGGTGGGGACCGAGGGGACCGTGCTCGGCATCGACATCTCCGAGGAGATGCTGGCCACGGCGCGGGCCAGGGCCGCGCGCATGCTGGAGCCGGGACACGTGACCTTCCGCATCATGGACGCGCAGGGCCTCGCGCTGCCGGACGCGTCGTTCGACGTGGCGGTCTCGCTCTTCGCGGTCCACCACCTGCCGGACCCGCTCGCGGCCTTCCGCGAGATGCACCGCGTCGTGCGGCCGGGGGGCCGACTGGCCGTGGCGGTGGGCAGCGGGCCGCCGCTGCTCTCGGCTGCGGCCGTCGTGAGGGGGTTCCAGCGGGTCGGGGCGGCGTGGCGGCGGTGGCGCGGAGGGGAGCTCGTGGCGCCGGCGTTCCTGGAGGACCTGGTGAGACGGAGGCTCCCCGCAGACAGGGAGCGACACGCGCATCACGATCGATCGGTGAATGTCGCCCGGCTGGTCCGGCGGGCCGGTTTTGAAAAGGTGCGGACATTCTGGGAAGGGCACGAGACCGTCTTGAGCGGCCCGGAGCAATTCTGGGAGGTGCAACGGACCTTCTCGACCGTCGTCCGCGAACGACTCGCACACGCATCCGCGGATGAGGTGGAAAGCCTGCGCAACGAGGTGTTGACCACGGCCGCCCGAGTTGGGGCATCGGGCGGCCGTGTGATCTACCGCCACGCCGCCTTGTTCGTGACCGCGCGGCGCGCGGCCTCTCCATGACCGAGCCTTCGGTGTCGGTCGTCGTGGCCGCCTGGCAGGATACGGCCGGCTTGGCGGAATGCCTGGACGCGCTGGCGGCGCAACACGAAAACGGCACGGAAGTGATCGTGGTCTCCAGCGCGGCGTGCCCGCGCGAGCTGAAGCACCGCTTCGGCGGAGTCTCCTGGGTGGAGGACGCCGGCGACCTCCCCATCCCGGGGCTCTGGGGCCTGGGCCTGCAGCGCTCGTCCCGCGACATCGTGGCCCTGACCACCGCGCACTTCACGCCGGCCCCGGACTGGGTCCCGGCCATCCGCCGCAGCCACGCGCGCCTCGACTCGCCCGGGATCGGCGGACCCATCGATCCGCCCCGCGGCGGTGGGCTGGTGGACTGGGCGACCTACTTCATGAGGTACAGCGCGTACGGGCGGTGCGACCAGGAGGAGGCGCGCGACGACCTGGCCGGGGACAACGCGTCGTACAAGCGCGCCGCCGTGCTGGCCCATGCCGACCTGCTGCGCGACGGGTTCTGGGAGCAGGAGTTCCACCGCCGCTTCCGGCGCGCGGGCCGTACGCTGACGCTGGTGCCGGAGATGCGGGTCCGGCAACGGCGGTCCTTCGGGTTCCGGCGATTCCTCCGGCAGCGCTTCGAGCACGCCCGCCGGTTCGGGCGGACGCGGATGCGGGAGCGCGGGACGACCGCGCGCGTCGCCTACCTGCTGGCCTCACCGGCCGTCCCTGCCGTCCTGCTGGCCAGGATAGCGGCCCGTGTCCTGCGCGGCGGCCGCGACGTGGGCCCCTTCGTGGCGGCGCTCCCGGCCCTTTCCTGCTTCGTCGTCGCCTGGGCCGCGGGCGAGGCCATGGGGTACCTCGACGCCACCACCGTGGGTGGCCGCGCGTGACCGGCGGCCAACCGCTGGTCTCCGTCGTCATCGCATCCGTCAACGGGCTGCCCGCCATCGGCGAGTGCCTGGACGCGCTCGCCGGCCAGGATGGAGGCGCCTCCGCCGAGATCCTGGTGGTGGACCGTTGCGGTGAAGAGACCCGATCGGCCCTGCGCGCCCGCTTCCCCGGCGTCCAGGTGGTGGCCGCCGAGCCCGGCACCTCGGTCCCGGCCCTGCGCGCCATGGGCATGGAGCGGGCGAAGGGATCGATGATCGCGATCCTGGAGGACCACTGCAACGTGCAGCCCGGCTGGATCCAGGCTATCGCTCGGCAGCGCGACGCGGGCGCGCGCGTGGTGGGGGGCGCGGTGGAGAACGGCAGCGTGGAGCGCACGGTGGACTGGGCCGCCTTCTTCTGCGAGTACGCCCGGTTCATGCCGCCCGTACCGCGGGGCGAGGTGCGCGAGATCGCCGGGAACAACAGCGTGTACGACCGCGGCGTCCTCGCGCGCCTGGGTCCCGAGGCGCGCGCGGAGGTGTGGGAATCGTTCCTCCACGACCGCATGCGGCTCCTGGGCTTTCCGTTCCAGAGCGATCCCGATCTCGTCGTCATCCACAAGAAGAGCTTCGGCTATCTCCAGTTCCTCGAGCAGCGCTACCACTACTCGCGCTCGTTCGTGGCCATGCGGCTGCAGGGCTGGCCGTGGTGGAAGCGCCTGGGCTACGCCTGCGCCACCCCGCTCCTGCCCCCGCTGCTGATGGGACGCCTGATCGGCGCCGTCGCGCGGAAGCGCCGGCACGGCGCGCGGTTCGTGCGGGCGGCCCCGGTCCTCGCCACGTTCCTGCTGAGCTGGGCCTTCGGGGAGGCGGTGGGCGCCCTGATGGGACCGGGCCGGAGCCTGGAGCGCGTGGAGTAGTGGAGCCCGACGTCAGCGTGGTGGTGGCGTCGTTCTCGGGAGAGGCCGTGCTGCGCCACTGCCTGGAGAGCCTGGAGCCGCAGGCCGCCGGGGCCGAGGTGATCGTCGCCACCGACGTCGAGGCCAGCGGCATCGCCCGCCTGGAGGCCCGCTACCCGGGCTTCCGCTTCCACCGCGCGCCGCGGGGCACGAGCGTGTTCCGGCTACGCGTCCTGGGGATCGATCAGGCCCGTGGCCGGCTGGTGGTCCTGACCGAGGACCATTGCACGGCCGCGCCGGGCTGGCTCGACGCGCTGCGCGCGTCCCACGGCGAGGGGCGGGCCATCGTGGGAGGGCCCGTCGACAACGGCCGGCGGGTGCGCGCCTACGACTGGGCGCTGTACCTCTGCGAGTACGCGGCCCAGATGCCGCCGCTCCGCGACGGTCCCGCGCGCGCCCTCTCGGGCGTCAACGTCTCCTACCCGCACGACCTGCTGGACGAGTGCCGCGGCGTCTGGCGCGACGGCTTCTACGAGAACGAGGTGCACGACGCCCTGCAGGCGTCGGGCCACCGCCTGCGCCGCAGCAGCGGCGCGTGCGTGGCCAGCCATCTGGAGCTTCCGCTGCGCGAGGCCGCCGCGCACCTGTTCCGCGGAGGCCGGCGCTTCGGGCAGTACCGGCGGGGACGGTCCTCGCCGGCCGTGCGCCGGCTGCTGCCGATCGGGGCCCTGGCCCTGCCCGCCCTCCTCACCTGGCGCGCCCTGCGCGCGGTCGCGGCGCGCCGGCCGCGGCAGTTGGGAGCGGCCGCGAAGGGCCTCGGCTACATCGTCGCCCTCAACTCCGCCTGGGCCGCGGGCGAGGCCCTGGGTTACCTGCGCCCGCCGGCGGAGCCGCGCACCGAGGCCGTCGCGGGCCCTCGCTGACGTGCGGATCGCGATCGACGCCTGCTGCTGGTCCAACCGCCGCGGCTTCGGCCGCTTCACGCGCGAGCTCGTCGGCCACATGGTCGCCGAGCACCCGCGCCACGAGTACACGCTGGTCCTGGACCGCGCCACCGCCGAGCAGTCGCGGCTGCCCGCGGGCGCGCGGCTCGAGGTGGTGGCCACCCGCGAGCAGCCGACGCGCGCCGCCTCCGCGGCCGGCGCCCGCTCCCCCGTCGACCTCCTACGCATGGCCCGCGCGGCGGCCCGCGTGCCCGCGGACCTCTTCTTCTTCCCCGCGGTCTACTCGTACTATCCGATGCTGCGGCGGGTCCCCACGGTGGTCACGTTCCACGACGCGATCGCCGAGACGCATCCCCGCTTGATCTTCCCCGGCCCGCGGGCCCGGCTCTTCTGGCGCGCGAAGTCGTGGCTGGCCAACCGTCAGGCCGATCGGATCGTGACCGTCTCCCGCGACGCGCGGACACGGATCGCGGCCGCGTTCCGCAGGCCCGAGTCAGAGATCGCGGTCGTCTCCGAAGCACCGGGCGCGCCCTTCCGGCCGCTCAGCGACCGCGCCACGGCCCGCCACGTGCTGGAGGACTACGACCTGCCCACGGACGAGCGCCTGGTCCTCTACGTCGGCGGCATCAGCCCGCACAAGAACCTGGACGGTCTGCTCCACGCCTTCGCGCGGCTGGCGGACAGGCCGGCGCACCTGGCCATCGTCGGCGACCACAGTGGCGACAGCTTCCTCGGCTGCTACCCGGAGCTCGTGCGGCTGCGGGACCGGCTGGGCTTGGAGTCCGCCGTGACCTTCACGGGCTTCGTCCCCGACGAGCACCTCGCCGTCCTCTACAATGCCGCGACCGTGCTCGCCCTGCCGTCGTTCGACGAGGGGTTCGGCCTCCCGGCGGTGGAGGCCATGGCCTGCGGCCTGCCCGTGCTGGCCAGCCGGTCCGGGTCGCTCGCCGAGGTCGTGGGGCCGGCGGGCGTCTTCTTCGACCCGCGGGACCACGCCGGCATGGCGGCGGCCTTGCGCCAGGTCCTGGACGATCCGGCACTGCGCAAGAGCCTGGCGGCCGAGGGGCTGAAGCGGGCCGGCGGCTTCACCTGGAGCGCCGCGGCGCGGGACGCGGTGCGGCTGTTCGAGGAGACGGTCGCCCGGCCATGACGCCGCTGCGGATCTGCATGGTCACGACGTTCTACCCGCCTTACCACTTCGGCGGCGACGCCATGTACGTGTACCGCCTCACCGAGGCCCTGGCCGAGCGCGGGCACGCGGTGGATGTCGTCCATTCCGTCGACGCCTATCGCCTGCAGCACCCCGCGGACCCCGAGGTGGCCTTCACCCACCACCGGAACGTGAGCCGGCATCCGATCGAGACGCGCCGGCCGCGCCTGGCCGCGCTCGCATCGCACCAGCTCGGCGGGCCCGCGCTCTATCGCGCCCGCTTGCGCGAGGTATTGGAGCGCGGCTACGACGTCATCCACTACCACAACGTCTCGCTCCTCGGCGCGCCGGGCGTCCTGGAGATGGGCCACGCGCCGGTGAAGCTCTACACGGCGAACGAGTACTGGCTCATCTGCCCCACGCACGTGCTGTTCGCGTTCGACCGCGAGGCGTGCACCGAGCGGCGCTGCCTGGCCTGCACGCTCAGCTACAAGCGGCCCCCCCAGGCCTGGCGCTACACGGGCGCGCTCGGCCGCGCGCTCCGGCACGTGGACCGCATCCTGGTCCCCTCGCGCTTCGCCCTGGAGCAGCACCGATCGCAGCGCATCGACCGCCCCCTCGTGCATCTTCCGTATTTCATTCCGTCGCCGGCGCCGGTCGACGCCTCTAGCGGTCCAGACGTCCCCGTCCCTGATCGTCCGTTCTTCCTTTATGTCGGTCGTCTCGAGAAACTCAAGGGAGTCCAGGACGTCCTGCGGCTCTTCGCGGATTACCGCGAGGCCGACCTGGTCATCGTGGGCGCCGGGTCGTACGAGACGACCCTGCGCGAGCAGGCGCGCGGCCTGTCCCACGTCCGCTTCCTGGCCAAGGTGCATCCCGCCGCGCTGGCCGCCATCTATCGCAAGGCGGTGGCGGTGCTCGTGCCCTCGCTGTGCTACGAGACCTTCGGCCTCACCGCGGCCGAGGCCATGAGCCACGGGACGCCCGCCATCGCGCGCCGCATCGGCGCCCTGGCGGAGAACGTCGAGCACAGCGGGGGCGGACTGACCTTCACGACCCTCGAGGAGTGCCGCGCGGCGATGGAACGCTTGCGTACGCAGCCGGCCCTGCGCGACGAGCTGGGCCGGCGCGGGGCGGAGGCGGTGCGCACGGTCTGGTCGGTGGAGGCCCACCTCGCGCAGTACCTGGAGATCGTGGCCGAGGTCCGGCACGAGAAGGAGGGCCATGGGGCGGCCGTCGCCGCGCGCTGACACGCAGGCGGTGCCGATCCTCACCTATCACTCGCTGGACGACAGCGGATCCGTGATCTCCGTCTCGCCGGCGGCCTTCGGCGCGCACATGCGCAGCCTGCGCGACAACGGCTTCTCGGGGATCGCCCTGGGCCGGCTCCTCGACGCGTGGGAAGGCCGCGCGCCGCTCCCGCCGCGGCCGGTCGTCCTCACGTTCGACGACGCCTTCCGCAATTTCGGCGAGGTGGCCCGTCCCGTCCTGGAGGCCGCGGGCTTTTCGGCCACCGTGTTCGCGGTAGCCGGGCGCTGCGGCGAGACCAACGACTGGCCCGGACAGCTCGCGCGCGTGCCACGCCTGCCGCTGCTGTCCGCCGCGGAGCTGCGCGCCCTGGCCGCGGCGGGCTTCGAGATCGGCTCGCACGGCCTGACCCACGCCGCGCTCGACGGCCTCCCCGCCGCCGAGGCCGAGCGCGAGGTGGTGGGTTCGAAGCGCGCGCTGGAGGATGCCCTGGGCCGGCCGGTGGAGGTCCTGGCCTATCCCTACGGACGAGCGGGCGCCGGCGTGCGCGGCCTGGCCGCCGCCCACTACCGGGCCTCCTGCGGCGTCGAGATGGGGACCGCGCGCGCGGGGCACGACCGTCACGCGCTCCCGCGCCTCGACGTCTACTATCTGCGCCGGCCCGGTCTCTTCCGGACGCTGGGCACGCCGCTCGGCCGCGGCTACCTCGCGCTGCGCGCCTGGGGACGGCGGCTGCGCGCGCGGACCCGTCTGTCGTGAGCGGTGTCCGCCGGATCGCCATCGCCGGCCTGGGCGCCGCTGCGCGCGACATCCACCTGCCGGCGTACGTCGGCCTACCTGTGCAGGTCGTCGGCGGCTGCGATCCCGCGGGCGCGGGCCGCGACCTCCCGTTTCCGGTGTTCGCGTCGGTGGAGGAGATGCTCGACAAGACGCGTCCCGACATCCTCACCGTGGCCGCCCCGCCCGATCAGCACCTGGCGCTCGTCGAGCAGGGCCTGGCCGCCGGGTGCCACGTCCTCTGCGAGAAGCCCTTCATGCCCACGCTGGAGGCGGCCGATCGCGCGTGCGCGCTGGCCCGCGAGCGCGGGCGGGTCGTGGTCGTCAACAACCAGTACCGCTTCATGGACATCCACCGCGAGGCGCGGCGACGGATCGGCACCCCTGAGTTCGGAGACCTGCTCTTCGTGTCGATCCAGCAGAGCTTCTTCACCACGGAGGCGACCGAGGCCGGATGGCGCGGCCGGGACCCGCAGCGCACCTGGAAGGAGTTCGGCACCCACGTCGTGGACCTGTGCCGCTTCTTCTTCGGCGAGGATCCGCAGGCGGTGACGGCGCGCATGCCGCGGCCGGGAGATGGCGGCGGTCCGGACCGCCTGGACCTCGTGCAGCTCGAGTTCTCCGGCGACCGCGTGGCGCAGATCGTGCTGGACCGGCTGTGCCGGGGGCCGCACCGCTACCTGACCGTCCGGCTCGACGGCAGCGCCGGCTACATCGAGGCGCGGCTGGGCGGCGGGGCCGAGGCGAGGGCGGGCGTGCGCGGCGGGACGCGCCGGCCGTTCGTGAGCCTCGACGTCTCCCTGGGCGGGCGCGCGCGGCTCTTCCACGGCGAGCGGTTCCGCAAGATCGCCTCCGAACCACTGGACGTCTTCGCGCGCGCCACGCGCCGCCTGGTGGCGGACATGCTGGAGGCCCTCGACCGCGGCACGGCGCCGCCGTCCGGGGCCGAGGACAACCGCCGGACGCTCGCCGCGACGCTGGCCGCCTACGAGTCGGCGGAGCGCCGCGCCACCGTCCGTCTGGACCGATGAGCGTGGCCCGGCCCCGGGCGGCGATCGTGGGCGCCGGCCTCATGGGACGGTGGCATGCACGCTACGCCGCACGCGCCGGCGTGCAGGTGACGGCCATCGTGGACTCGCAGTCGGCGGCGACGGTCGCGCTCCAGAAGCGGATCGCGGGCGCGCGCGTGTTCGCCAGCCTCGAAGACTGCCTGGCCGCGCGGGTGGCGGACGTCGTCCACGTCTGCACCGCCTCGGACACCCACGTCCGCCTGGCCGAGACGGCGCTCGCCGCCGGGTGCCACGTCCTGGCCGAGAAGCCCCTGGCCACGACGCGAGACGACGCGTCACGTCTCATCGCCCTGGCCCGCGAGAAGGGACTGCGGCTCTGTCCCGTCCACCAGTTCCCGTTCCAGCGCGGTTTCGCGCGCGTGGCCGCCAACCTCACCCGGCTGGGCGAGCTGCTACGCGCCGAATACGTCGTCCGCTCCGCCGGGGGCGACGGCCTGGCGCCGGAGGCGCGGCGCGCCCTCGTCCTGGAGATCCTGCCCCATCCCCTCTCGCTCTTCCGCCGGGTGCTCGGGCATTCAACGGGCGCCGACAACTGGAGCGTGCTGGCCTCGACCGACGACGAGCTGGAGCTGGCGGGCCGCGACGGCGCGCTGCCCCTGCGCATCGACATCGGCCTGCGCGCGCGCCCGACACGCAACGAGCTGATCCTCACCGGCTCCCGGGCCACCGCTCGCGTGGACCTCTATCACGGCTATGCCATCCTCGATGCGGGAGGGACGTCGCGGACGGCCAAGGCCCTGGCCCCGTTGCGCGCGGGGACCCGGCTGCTGTGGGCCGCCGGCGCGAACCTGGCGCGGCGCGCGGTAACGCGCGAGCCCGCCTTCCCGGGCCTGCGCGAGCTGATCCGGCGCTTCTATGCATCCGTCGCGGAGGGCACGCCGCCGCCCATCGAGGCGGAAGAAGTAATGGAAGCGGCGGCGCTGATCGAGCGCTGCCGGGCGTGACGGGCTCGGGCGTCCCCTCCTCGGCACTGGGTCTCGTCCAGGGCGACCGCCGGCCGCCGCGGTGGGGTCTGGTCGCGGTGCTGCTGGTCATCGCCGCTGCCGCACGGGTGATCGGCCTCGGCCAGGACTTCTGGATCGACGAGACGGCCACCGCCGTGACGTACCTGCGGCTTCCCTGGTGGAAGGCGGTCCAGACCTTCCAGTCCGCGAACCAGCACCTGCTCTATTCGGTGCTGGGCAGCCTCAGCTTCGCCGCCTTCGGCGAGAGCGAGGTGGCCGCGCGCTTGCCCGCGGTCGTCTTCGGCGTCCTGGGCGTGGGCGCGCTCTACTTCCTGGGCCGCCAGGTGGCACCGGAGCGCGAGGCGATCGCGGCCACGCTGCTCCTCGCCGTCTCCTACCACCATGTCTGGTTCTCGCAGAGCGCCCGCGGCTACACCGGGATGATCTTCTTCGCCACCCTGGGCACGACCTTCTTCCTGCGGGCGTTGGCCGGCAACCGCGGGCGGGATTGGGCCGCCTACGTGGCCTGCATGACGCTCGGTATCCTGTGCCACCTGAACACCGCCTTCGTCGTCATGGGACAGGCGGCCGCGTACCCGCTGGCGATGTCGCGGTGGACGGAATGGCGATCGAGTCACCGCCCGATAACGGTGCGGCTGATCTCAGCCGTGGTGGCGGTCGCGGTCTTGAGCCTCGGCGGCCATGCCCTGGTCCTGGGCCAGATGATCGAGTTCTTCCGGACGGTGGACCGCACGGGCCTGGGCTGGACGAGCGTGAGCTCCCTGGCGCCGGTCGTGGGGGAAGGCCTTCGAGCGGGCCTGGGCCTGGCGGGCATGGCCATGATGGCTGCCGTGCTCGTCGCCGGGCTGGCCCGCTACGCGCGGCAGGGCCCGCTCCTGGCCGGGCTGTTCGTTCTGCCCGCCGCCTTCAACGCCGTCGCGATCGTGGCCCTGAGCTACGGCGCCTACCCGCGATCGTTTCTCTATGTCCTGCCCTTCGCGCTCCTGCTCGCCGTGCGGGGTGCGGCGGTCGCCGGCGACATCGTGGCCCGGCGGCTCGTTCCCGGCGAGCGTCGAGCGGGCGTGGCTCGCACGATCGAGGTCGGGACCGTCGGTCTCCTCGTCTGCGCGTCGGTGTGGGCGCTGACCTACGACTACCGCTACCCCAAGCAGGACTACCGCGGCGCGCTGCGCCACGTAATGGCCGCCAAGGGGCCCGACGACGAAGTGGCCGCCGTCGGTCTGGCCGCGGTGACGTATCGCTACTACTACGGCACGCCGTCGCTCCGGTTCCCGCAGACACCGGACGAGCTACGCGCTCTCGGCGCGGGAGGCCGCCGCGTCTGGGTTCTGCTGACCCTGCCTCGCGACATGCGCCTGCGCTTCCCCGACCTGACCCGCGTGATCGAAACGGACTTCGAGCCCGTGGCGCGATTCCGCGGGACGCTTGGCGACGGGGACCTGTACGTCGTGGCCTCGAAGAGGCCATAGCCACGAAACACCTGCGCAGCGGTGTTACCTTTCGAACTCGTTCCGGAACGAGTACAGCTATGACGACAACCGGTCGAGCGATAATCGTCGGTCTCTGTCTCGCCTCCGCGGCTTCACCGTCTACGGGGCAGACGGCCACGGCGGTACCGACGCGCGCGCAGGTCCTGGACGCGGCGAGGGACCTCATGCAGGCCGCCCGCTACTGCACGTTCGTGACGGTGGACGAAGAGGGACAGCCGCGGGCCCGCGTGGTCGATCCGTTCCCGCCCGAGACGGACATGACGGTCTGGATGGCGACCAAGGCGGCGACCCGCAAGGTCGCCCAGATCCGGAAGAACCCGCGCGCGACGCTGCTCTGCTTCGACGCGGCCAAGAAGGGCTACGTGACGCTGCTGGGCACCGCGGCGGTGGTCGACGATCCGGCCGAGAAGGCGAAGCGCTGGAAGCCCGAATGGAAGGACTTCTACGACGACGAGAACCGCGGAAAGGACTACATCCTGATCCGCTTGAAGCCGGCGCGGCTCGAGGTCCTGAGCCCGGCCCACGGCCTGGGCAACGACCCGCGCACCTGGCTGCCGCCGTCACTGGAGTTGCAGTGATGCTGCGTCGACTGCTCGGGCTGCTCCGGCGGGATCAGGGCACGCCCGACGACGGCATCCCTTCCCAGCACCAGGCCCGTCAAGCCGTCCTCGCATCGGGTGGCGAGGCCACCCACTCGGTCGTGCTGCGCCTCGATCCCAACGCGATGGAGAACGCCGACCTGGAGGTCCGCTGGCACCTCGAGAAGACGCTCCGGGCGCTCTACCCGGACATCGCGTTCTACGACGACGGCTACGGCTTCGCGCGGCGCTCGGAGGCGATGTTCCTGGACTACGCCACTCGACAGCCCGATCAGCTCGTCGCGGCGCTCGTCGACCTCATCACGACCAACAAGGTCCCGGGCTATGAGATGGCGGCGGCGGCCGTGATCGCGGTGGCACCTCGGGAGCCCGCGCCGGGCCAGGGACAGGAGTTCGTGAAGCACCGTGCCGTCTATCCGCCGCACAAGGCCGGCGAGCCCGTACCCGATTAGGCTCTTCCCCGGCGGGCGCCGCTAGCTCTTCTGCGACCGCACCCGCGACATGATCGCGGCGTAGCGGTCCGGGGGCAGGACGCGCACCGTCGTCATCATCCCCATCATGGCGCCCGTCCAGCCCGGCGCCAGACCCTCCGTCTCCGGCGAGGCCACCGCGTCGTCCATCGTCATCCACATGTCCTGCGGGAAGCCGGGGACGCGGCCCGCCACGGGTACCGCGGGCGGCATGTGCATGCCCGGCATGGCGTGCGGCTCCGGCTCCTGGCCCACCGCGTTCGACACCATCTTCTCGTTGGTGGTGAGCCCGGTGGCGCGGCCGAGGCTGGGGCCCAACTCCGGGGAGAGCGCGTGATCGGACCGGACCATGCCCATCCCCTCCGGCATGCCGCGGCCCGCGGCCATGCCGTGGCCGGCGGGGGACAGGGGGCCGACCATCGAGACCATCTGGTTCATCATGTGGTGCGGCAGATGGCAGTGGAGCATCCAGTCGCCGGCGCGCGTGGCCTCGAACTCCACGTTGCGGGCCTGGGCCACGCCGACCAGCACCGTGTTGTTCGGGAACCACTGCGTCTCCGGCACCCGTCCCGCCTCGGTGCCCGTGACCACGAACGTGTTCCCGTGCAGGTGCATCGGGTGATGGTCCATGCCCAGGTTCACGAAGCGGATGCGCACGCGCTCGCCGAGCTTTACCAGCAGCGGGGAGATGGCCGGGCCCGCCTTGCCGTTCATGGTCAGCCAGTTGAACTCCATGGACAGGGTGTTGGGCACCGTGTTGCTCGGGAGGATGGCCCAGCCCTGGAGGATCAGGCCGAAGTCCTTCTGCACCGGCGGCTGGTAGGCGGCGCGCGGGTGGATGACGAACATCCCGATCATGCCCAGCATCTGCTGCATGGCCATGTGCGAGTGGTAGAAGAAGGTCCCGTGCTGGTGCAGCGTGAACTCGTAGGTGAACGTGCCGCCCGGCTCGATGAGCGGCTGGCTGATGGCGGGCACGCCGTCCATCTCGATCGGCACCTCGAGACCGTGCCAGTGCATGGTGGTGGGCTCGGGCAGGCCGTTGCGGACCCGGATGCGGACGCGGTCGCCCTCGTTCACCTCGATGGTGGGGCCGGGCATGCTGCCGTTGTAGCCCCAGACGTCCACCACCCGGCCGGGCAGGAACTCGCGCTTCACCGGCTCGGCCACGAGGTCGAAGACCTTGACCCCGCCGTCCATCTGGAAGGGAAGCTTCGGCAGGTGCGGCGTGTGGACGGCCGGCGACCCACCGGGCGCCCCGCCTTGGGCGGAGGCCTTCCGGCCGGCCAGCCATCCGCCCAGGCCGAGGAACGCCGCGCGCTCCAGGAAACTCCGCCTGCCTGCCGCCATTTGTGCCTGACCTCCCTTGATCCGGCCGCGCGCGACTAGTCCAGGTCAGTCGCGCGGGCCGCCGTCGCTGCCGCCACTTGATCGTTTTCGTCGCCGGCAGGCCTCACGGGATCCGCCAGTCCCCCCTCGAGCAGGAAGCCCTGGAGCAGGATCGCGTGGTGCCAGACGTCGTCGAGCGCCTCCAGGTACTCGGCCTTCACCTGGGCCAGCGTGCGCTGGGCGATGAGGACCTGGGGGTAGGCCGCGCCCATCTCGCGAAACCGCGACAGGTAGAGCTCGTGGGCGCGCTCGGCCTTGGGGATCACCGAGCCCTTGTACCGCTCCACCAGGTCCCGGGCGCGCGCGTACTCCTGGAACTCCGTGGCCAGGCGCGCGCGCAGCGTCAGCTCCACGCGGCGCACCTCGGCCTGCGCCATGACCGTCTCCGCCTCGGCGGCGGCCACGGATCCCTGCGCCCGGTTGAAGAGCGGCAGCGGGAACGCCACCTCCAGGCGCCAGTTCCAGCCGCCCAGGCCGTGCGATACGTCGTAGTTGTAGGAGGGGCCGCCGCGCAGCGTGAGGTCCCCGAGGCGCTGCGACCTCGACTGCTCCACCGAGGCCTGCCCGCGCCGGACCGTGGCCTCCGCGGCCTTGATCTCCGGGCTCTGTTTCATTAGCGCCGCCAGCAGGGCGTCCTGCTCGAGCCTGGGTATGCCCTGCTCGGGGTCGCCGGCCAGCGGCCGGAGGGGCAGGTCGGGCTCCCCCACCACCGCCGCCAGGACACGCCATCCCGCCTCCTGCTCATGACGCGCCGACTGCTCGTCGATCTCCGCGCGATCGGCCTCGATCTGGGCTTCCAGCAGGTCGGGCTGGTCCGCCTGTCCGACGTTCAGCAGCTCCTCGGAGGTGGCTACCGCCTCGCGCGCGATGCGCGCCAGCTCGGCGCGGGCCGCCACCTGCCTCTCCGCCACCAGGGCGTCGTAGTAGAGCACGCGCACGGCGTTCCTCACCCTCTGCTGCTGGGCGTCGGCCCGCGCCCCTGCCTCCACCCGCGCGGCGTCGAACACATCCTGGCGCCGCTTCAGCTTGTGGCCGATGACGATCTGCTGCTCGACGAAGAAGTAGTGGAGCGTCTGGCGGTTGAACTTGGCCTTGTCCAGGGTCAGCTCTTCGCCTTCGTAGCCGATGAGGGGGTTGGGGTTGCGCCCGGCCTGATCGCGGTATCCCGCCGCGGCCTGGACGGCGGCGGCGGCCGCGGCCAGGGTGGGGTTCCGGGCCAACGCCTTCTCCTCCAGCTCCTGCAGGGTGAGTGGCGCCGGCTCCGCCGCCCACGCGGCGGGCGCCGGCACCAGGAGCGCGGCCACGGTGGCGATGCGGAAGCGACGGGTCATGCGGGAGTCCTCCAAGGCAAGACCGGATCTTCTCAAATCACCCGCCGGTACCCAAATCTGCCGCGCGGACGGTTCAGAGGGGAAGGAGCCGGTAGCCTCGCGGTAAAACAGGCGGTGATCAGGAGGCGGCGGCCGCAGCCGATCTAGGGAGTGACGGTCCCGTTCGCCGAGACGCGAAAGCCGAAGCCGGGGCCCCCGCCGTCGGGGACGTCGCGGCTGACGAGGGCCACGCCGTTGGCGGTCACGTTGCTCGTGGCGAAGCCGTTCTCCTGCGTGAAGCAGGCGTTGGGGTCGCTGATCAGGAACACGTTCTCCGGCCCCACGGGCACGTCGGTCTGGGTCAGCTCCCACCGGTCGGCGCCCACCGGGGTCATGTTCACGAGCTCGAAGCGGCGCCACCCGACGTGGGCGTGTGTCGGTTGCGAGAACTGCACACAGGCGATGAGCGCCGGCGGGATGTTCGGGTTGGTGGTGGTCGGCGCGTTGTAGACCAAGTGGACCGTGGCCACGCCGCTGGAGGGCTCGGTCGTCCCTCCGCCGCACGCGGGCAGAAAGAGGAGCAGGCCGGCCGCCGTCCACCTGATCGTTCGCATCACGCCACGGATCGTATCACCGCTCGACCTCAGGGCTTGCAGGTCGTGACGGTCACCAGGCCGGAGTCGTTGCCGCCGCCGCAGGCGTCGAAGCCCACCGCCAGCAGCGAGATCGTGTAGCCGCAGCCTGACGGGAGCTTCCAGTTGACGCGCCACGGCGGGCTGGTCCTGCTGGCGATCAGGACGGGCGGGGACTGGGCCGCCTGCGAGGACGGTCCGGGGGGAAAGGCGTCGATGTGGTAGTAGAAGTCCACCCGGGTCACGCTGTGCCCGACGGCCGCCTCGAAGGCCTGCGGGTCGTTGGTCACATAGGCACCAGCGTCGGGCCGGATGATCCGCATGAAGAGGTCACCGCACGCGGGCGCCGCCGTGGGCTCCGGCGTGGGCGCCGGCGTGCGCGTGGGCACAGGGGTCGGGGTCGCGCTCGGCGAGGGCGTCGGGGTCGGCGCCGGCGTCGGGGTCCCGTTCCCGGTCGGAGGCCCGATGCCGGGGATGACGGAGCTCGACCCGCCGCAGGCCGCGAGCGCCGCGGCCATTGCCACCGCGACCGCGAAGAGAGGCATCGTGAACCTGCGCATCGCGGAAATCATAGCATCCGTGCCGCGCGGCAGCCGCCCGGCGCCGGCCTCACCGCCCGGGGCGCACCGACACCGTGAGCGTCGTGAACAGGCTGTCCCAGTCCGTGTCCGCCGCCTTCGACTCCTCGAGCAGCGTTCCCTTGATCAGCCATGCTCCCGCCTCGTCGAGGATGAAGCTGACCCTGCCATCGGCGCCGGTCGTCCGCATCGAGGACCGCCCCGGGCCCTCCGCCGCCACGGCCAGGCCCGCCAGCGCCTTCCCACCGCGGAGCACGCGGAGGGCGAACGGGCTGCCCGCAGCCACCGCGGTCGGGTCCTCCTCCGCGACGATCTCCAACTCCATTCCCACGGGATCCGCCCAGGAGCGGTCGGTCCCGGGCTCGCCGACGCGGACGAAGGTCTTCGCCATCTTCCGGTAGGTCTCCTTCCATCGCTGCCCGGGCTTCCAGCGTGCGCGGACGCTCGCCGGCGCGTCGATCTCGTGCAGGTAGTCCTCGACCTCCGCCGTCCCCAGGCTCAGGGTCCGCGGCCGCGACTCCACCCACAGGGCCGCGACCCCGGCCGCGGGCAGCGTGGCCACGAGCTCGAGCGCCTTCGCGGCTTCCGCCTTCACGACGAGCGGCTCGGTCCGGCCGCCGACGCGGACGCCGGTGGCCGCCAGGCGATCCGCAGCCACTGGGCTCTCCGCCTGGGGAAAGCGCGAGGCGCTGGTCAGCTCGACGAGGACCGTCGCGCCCGGCCGGGCCATGAAGCTTGCGGGCATGAGCCACGTGTCATGCGCGAGAAGAGGGCCGGCGAAGCAGACGAACGTCGCGGCCAGGCCCGCCGTCAGACGGCGGTTCAGTCTGGGCATCACACCTCCGTGGATTTCGACAAACGGACGTCCCATTCGGGAGCGACACGAAGCAGCAGCGGGCGCGTGACCCTGATCCGGCGGGCCGCGCGGTAGAGAGCCACCTGGGCGCGACGGAGCGGCGGGAGCTCCGCCACCGTCTCGTCCGCCGCGTCGGCGGGCGCCACCTGGCGCGAGCCGAAGAAGGGCGCGGACAGCCGGTGCAGCTCGCGCAGGGACAACGGACGGATCTTCGAGAAATCCACGCCGCGGCGCCAGCGCACCCAGGCCACCTGCCAAGACCGCGGCAGGAAGCCCACGCCCCAGAGCTGGACGTGCGGCTCGCGGGCCAGCGAGAAACGGTTACCGGTGTTGACCAGGACCGTCCCCCGCGGCGCGAGCACGCGCGCGCATTCGCCCAGGGCCTGGCCCGGGTCGCGCGTCATCTCGAGGGTGGCGGCCGACACCACGAGGTCGAAGGACCCGTCCGGGAACGGCAGGCGCTCGGCGCACGCGCACACCAGACGGGGGACGGGCAGGCCGCGGTCGAGGAAGCGGCGGCGGCTCAGGTGGAGCCAGCGCATCGCGATGTCCACGCCGATGACGCGCGGGAAGCGGTCCGCGGCCGCGGCCAGCAGGGCCCCCGTCCCCGATCCGATCTCGAGCACCGTCCGCGCGGAGCGGGCGGAGCGGGAATCGCCGTCCTCGAGGACGCGCAGCAGCCGGCGCGCCTTCGCCTCGCCCAGCAGCGCGCCGCCGATGAAGACGCGGCGCAAAGCCGGAGGCGTGACGTCGCTCAGGCTCCAGTAGTACTCGAGCAGGCCGCGGAGGTCGTACCGGTCCAGGGCCTCCACGACCCTGGCCGTGCGCCGGCGGTCTTCTTCGATATCGAGGAACGGGTCGGGGAAGACGCGGAAGTCCGGGATCCCGTCGACGATGGGGTAGGCGCGGACGCAGGCGCCGCAGGCGAAGGTCCCGGGCCGCGCGGCCAGGGGCCCGCGGCACGAGGGGCAGACGAAGGCTACGTCGTCCGCTGGTAATCCTCCTCGGTGGGGACGGTCCGCCACAGCTTCGCGCCCACCGCCGCCTTGGCGAGCTGGACGGGCTGGAAGACCACGCTCGGCCACAGGAACACCTCGGTCGTGCAGTGGCACTGGCGCGCGCGGATCGACGCGCGGAGGGCCTGCGCCTCCGGCGAGTCCCAGATCTCGAAGAAGGACTTCTTCCGCAGGTTGCCCAGCGGCGGATGCGTCTCGCACACCGAGACGTCGCCGTTGGCGTAGACGACGCCGGTCAGGTTGCCCGCGGTGCACGGCACGTACTGTCGGTCCGTCTCCATGGTCTTGCCCTTGGCCCACTGCAGCAGCGGCTCCACCACCGCCCCGAAGCGTCCCTGCTCGCGGTCCTTCCAGACCGAGGCCACGTAGCGGTACAGCTCGCGGTACTGCTCCAGCGCCGGCCCCTGGAGCGACGCGTTCTTGCGGTCGCCCCGGATGACGGCCAGGTTGTGGTGGTCCATGGCCGGGCAGCGGTCGTGCAGGTACTTCGTGAGCCGGCGCAGCTCCTCCATGTTCTCGTGCGTGGCCGTGCCCACGGAGTGGATGCGCAGCCGCGGGTCCTCCTTCTGGAGGGCGGCCAGCATCTCGTAGGTCTCCATCGCCTTCTCGAACGACTTCGGGTTGCCGCGGAAGCGGTTGTGGTACTCGGGCATCCCGTCGAGCGAGAGCTCGCACACGAAGAGGCGCAGCGAGGGATGGCGCAGCACCTTGCGCAGCGCCGCCTCCGTCCGCTCCGTGAAGTAGCCGCTGGTCGGCACGTAGATCTGCCGGACGCCGTTGTTCTCCACGAAGAGCGAGCAGACCTCCGCGAAGTCCGGCCGGATGAAGGGCTCGCCGCCCGACAGGTTGAGGTTCTCGAAGCCGCCCAGCTCCCGGGAGAGCGTGGCGAACTCCTCCAGCGTGAGGTCGTCGCGCTGGTTGAGGTTCTTCCAGTAGAAGCAGTGCTCGCAGGTCAGGTTGCAGATGGAGTTGATGAACACGACCATGAAGGGCGGCGTCCGGCCGGGGCGGTGGCCGGCGGCGGCCCGCGTCGACAGGCGGCCGTGGCGCAGCGCGCGGGCACCGAACTCAATGATGTCCCTCTTCATGACGGTCAGCCGGTCATTCTAGCGTGTTCGGCCCCGTCCCGCTCAGCCCTCTTTTCTGAACCATTCCACCGTGCCGCGCAGGCCTTCGGCCAGGGGCAGAGGTGGCTGGTAGCCGAGGGCGCGCAGGCGGTCGGTGTCGGCGGCCCACTTCTGCGAGACGCCCGAGGCTACGGCGCCGCTGTAGACGAAGCGCGGCCGCGCGCCCATTCGCTCGCAGATCATGGCGGCCAGGTCGCGGATGGTAACCGGCTCGCCGGAAGCCACGTTGTAGGTCTCGCCGCGGAGCGGCGCGCGGTCCGCCACGGTCAGGAAGGCCTCGACCGCCCCGCTCACGTGGACGAAGTCGCGCACCTGGGTGCCGTCGCCCTCGATGCGCAGCTCGTCCGGATCGTCACGCACCTTTCCCATCAGGTCGTAGACCACGTGCGCGCGCAGGCGCGGGCCGTAGACCGGAAAGAGGCGAAGGCTGGCGGTGCGCAGCCCGTACAGGCGGGCGTAGACCTCGACGTACCGCTCGGCGGCCATCTTGCTGACGCCGTACGGCGCGGCGGGGGCCGGCGGGTCGTCCTCGCGCAGCGGACGCTCCGAGCCGACGCCGTACACGGCGGCCGACGACGCGAAGAGCACCCGCGCCCCCGGCGCGGCCTCGCGCACGGCCTCCAGGAGGTTCAGCGTGGCCAGGGCGTTCTTCTCGAAGTCGCGGCGGGGCTCGTGCACGGAGCGCGGAATGTCCGCGTAGCCGGCCAGGTGGAACACGGCGTCGGCGCCGGCCAGGACCGGGCGCGGGTCCTCGCGCGCGAGGTCCAGCTGCTCCAGATCCACGCGGTCCCGAACCGCGGAGAGGTTGTCGGCGCGGCCCGAGGACAGGTCGTCGATGACGGTCACCCGCGCGTCGCGGCGCAGCAGCTCCTCGACCAGGTGGGAGCCGATGAAGCCGGCGCCGCCCGTGACGACGGCCCGCCGGGGCTCAGCAGCGGGCGGCTTCATGCAGGATCTCCAGCGTCTCCTCCGCGCAGCGCCGCCAGGAGTAGCGCCGCGCGTTGACCAGGCCGTCCGCGGCCAGCCGGCGGCGCCGCTCGGG
>Ga0068859_100002272_pt1 | contig 19501 bp, 16 predicted proteins | sample KBSSwiS22_FD_66585 | JGI IMG/M metagenome (GOLD analysis project Ga0068859, IMG submission 66585) | Switchgrass rhizosphere microbial communities from Kellogg Biological Station, Michigan, USA - KBS Switchgrass S2-2 | ecosystem: Host-associated > Plants > Roots > Rhizosphere > Soil ...
TCGACAGGTTTCGGCCTTGTGTATTACTACGCGCCGGATGCCGAGCAGGAATGGGTGTGGATCACGCCAGGGGCAGTCGCCGCGACAGTCCTCTGGATCCTGTGTTCGCTGGCCTTCCGGTTTTACGTCGTGAATTTTGGTCATTACGAGGAGGCCTACGGCACGCTTGGGGCAATTATCCTGACGCTGCTCTGGTTCTACATCACTGGGTTTGTGATGGTGATTGGCGCCGAACTCAATGCCGAGATTGAGCACGCGTCGCCATGGGGAAAGGAACCAGGGGAGAAAACACCCGGAGTCAAACGGAAAATCGGAATCGCCGCCGCTCGAGCGTATTTCAGCCCCAAACGGCCTGGCAGGACACCGCCGGTCGTCGAGCAGCCCGCAGTGTCCAGCCCCAGCTAGGTCCTTTTTTTGCAGGATCAAAGGGTATGGAACACATCACTTTTGACTTCGTCCTCGGCTTCCTCCTCGCCATCGGGCTGATGGTGGCTTTGTGGGTGCCCTTGTTTTTCTTCGACTACAAAGCAGAGAAAAAGCGGGGCACGGAACCCATCGGATCGGGCGAAAATCCCCCGACGCCGCCGCTGGATAAGGTCCACCTCAATTAAGGGTAAATCCCTGTCAGGCAACGGGGAAAACGCCTCTGGGCGGGGCCGAAAACGCCCCGCCCGGGGTGGGCCGAGCAGAGACCCCTTGAACGCTGTACAATAGGCATGGTGTCGCGCGTCTGACACTCCCCCAAAAGGACGCGGCCCGTTAGACACCTGACGAAATAGTGACACTCGACTGTGGCGGTCTGAGGACGGCCACGATGCCAACCCACGAAACCCGGTCCTGCTGGGTGGCACGACACTTGTTCTGCATGCTTGGGAGCCTGAAGTGTCTCAATGGTTAAGCGCCATCGGCGCTCTCGCGGTGTCTATCCTTTTAGCGGCCCCAGCGGCCGCCCAACAAGAGCCTGCGTCGCCGGCGTTCAAATCGGCGGTCGAGCGGGTGGCTCTCACCGCCATCGTCCGGGATTCCAAGGGGAGGCTGGTGAAGGACCTGAAAGCCCGTGACTTCGAGCTCGTCGATTCGGGCCGCGCGCGGCCGCTTATCGGCGTGTGGTCGGAGCCGAGCCCTGCCAGCGTCGCCATTCTGATGGATTCGAGCGGCAGCATGGCGACGAAGATCGACCGGGCGCGCGCCACTGCCGAGGCGTTTATCGCGGGGATGCTCCCGGGCATCGACGAACTCGCGCTTTACTCCTTCGACACCAACCTGAAACAAGTCCGTCCGTTCTCGAAAGATCTGACCGCGGCAGAAGGCGCGTGGTCCGGCACGCGTGCGTTCGGCGCCACCTCGCTTTGGGATGCGATTGCGGACACGGCTTCGCATATTTCCGAGCGGCAGCAACGCCGGGCTCTGATTGTCATCACCGATGGCGTCGATTCGGCCAGCAAGCTGAAGCCTTCCGAAGTGTCGGCCATCGCCAGCTCGCTCGACGTTCCGGTGTATATCATCGTGATAGGATTTTTGCAGGACGACGGATCGAAAGAACTGCAAACCGTGAAGGGTCCGCTGGCCGACCTGGCCACGTGGACCGGTGGAGATTCGCTGTTGGTACAGGACACGCCCAGCGCCATTACGGCGACAAGTAAGATTCTCAAAGAACTGCAGCATCAATATGTAATCGCGTTCGAACCCGGGAGCGCCCCAGGATGGCATCCCCTGGTGCTCAGAACCCGTAAGGACGGGCTCTTAGTACGTGCACGAAGTGGGTACGTTGTCGGGGCTTTAGATAGATAAGGCACATTTCAGGAGGAACAGTCATGCGACAGTTAGTAGCTACTCTCGCAGCAGTCACCGTGATGGCCGGCGCCGGATCGGCCTGCGCAACGAAGAAGTTCGTACGAGGGCAGGTCGACGACGTGAACGGCCGCGTCGAAACGCTCGGTCAGTCCCTCGAAGCCACACAGCAACAGACCAAGGAAAACGCCGGCCGCATCGTGCAGGTCGACCAGAAGGCCGATCAGGCAACCGCTGCCGCAAAGACGGCTCAGTCCGCCGCGACAGTCGCTCAGGGAGCGGCGGAGACGGCAGCCGCCAAGGCCAACGCCGTTGACGCGGCGTCCAAGCGCCTCATCTTCCAGGTCGTCATCAACGACAGCCAGGGCAACTTCAAGCTTGGCAAAGCCGACCTTCCCGATGATGTGAGGTCGAAACTCGACGAACTGGCGAACAAGCTGAAATCGGATCCCGCGGGCAATTTTATTGAAATCGAAGGGCACACCGACTCGACCGGAACACCGGCGATCAACGAGAAGCTGGGCCTGGCACGCGCGGAAAACGTGAAGCGGTATCTTTACGAGACGTATCAAATCCCGCTGCACAAGATCAACGTGATCAGCTATGGCGAAGAGAAGCCTGTGGCGCCGAACAACACGAAAGACGGCCGCGCGCAAAATCGCCGCGTCGTCATCAAGGTGCTCGCCTAAGTCTTTGCTGCTGGACGAAGGCGGAGGGGTCCTGCCCTCCGCCTTGCTGCCCGCCCTCTTCCCACACCTCTGTACGGCCGATAAATTCCACGGCATACTGGAGCCATATCATGCTGAGAATACTGAGAGGGCTGGACAGCCGGGCCCTGCCGTGCGGGTGCCTGGTCGGCCTGTATGAAACGTATGCGGCGGCAACCGTGGCGATCATCGACGCAAAGGGATCGGTGTGCGCCGACGAAGCCCATCGTGTCGATTCGCGGGTGGAATTCCCGCTGACAGCGCTGGCGGCGCGCACTCAACCGCCGAGCACGATGCCAACGAGCAGCCGCTGAAAACTGACCCCGGTCGATGTGCGGACCTTGAAATGACGCAGGTCGCCGCGCACTCCGGCGTGTCTCGCGAACTGATAGATCACTCCCCCGCCCGCGCTGTACCCAACGTCCTTATCGGAGAGAGACGTAAACAGGCCGCCTTTGCTCGTCTCGCTGCGCTCGCGAATAAACCCAAATCCGAAAACCCCATACGGCCGTACTCTATTGACTGGTACCGTCACAGACAAGCACGCCATCAAGGTGAATATCCGTCCCTTGCGCGTGCCATCCTCGGTGTCGAAGAAATGCCTGCTGTCGGAAAATTCAAGCTCGGATCCGATGTGATGTGCGCCGGTTCCGCCAATCGCGAGCGCGTAAACCCCATGCGTGTTTGGGGTGTCGCCGCCGAACACGTTCCCAATCGACGCGGTGAACGAGCCCTGAGCGGCCGCTGAGCCCTCTATCGTCATGAACGCCAACGCGACCAATAACAGCCTGAATGTACGCAACAAGACCCTCCGGAACTGATGGTAGCTCGGGAGGGTCTGGGAACCTAACAGGGCGCCAGCAGTGAACGTCGAATCTAGTGGAACATCTCGGCGGCCATCATGTAGTTCAGCTGCGTCCATTGCTTTGGAGCAGGCCTGCGGCGATCGCTCTGGCGCCGCTCGCTGTCGAGGGGCCGACCACCATTCTGCCGACGCTCTGCCGACCGTCGGTCCCACATAATCTGAACCGCAGGGTCGTCGGCAAACGTCCGCGTCAACAGCTCGAAGGTAGCGAAGTGCCCTCGACGCACGATCACAACATTTGCAGCGGCCATATGCAGTTTGTTCAGTTGACCTTCTCGCCCCAGACGGCCTTCGACCGAGACCCGCTGGGATAGTTTCCGCCCCACACGAAGGATTTCCTCAAGATGTCCTCCTGTTACGTTCGGCCGGTTTCAAACGTCGCTTCGATGCCGACCTTGGAAGGCCGACATCGAAGCGCGCGTTTGGGCTGGGGGGTCGAACTCGGGTGGGTATAGAGCAAGCCGTGCTCCAAACTTCTTGAGCCCTGTAAGCACTTCATTCAATAGCAGTTAAGCGCCGTTCACGCGGTCTTACCGTATCGTAACCGTCACACTTTGGCACATGGCGGAAGCGCGCCTGCGCCCCGACGCACTCGTAACACGATGCAATGATTGGGTTAAGCGTATTTGTTCCATTTCGGTAGCGGATTAGGCCGCTGTGCGCCGTTCTCGTACATCATTTCCGGCACCGCACCGTACGTTCTCTAACGGTGTCGTCCTGCGTGAAGGCGGCGCGAAATCATTTGGACGTGAAGAACGCGAAATCATTTGGACATGAAGAAGTTGTGTAGAATCATGGGCCGACGAGCGAGTACGGTGGTGAGATCCGGCGGACTTTTTGGAGGACTTCGATGACTTTCGTGATTACCGATCCTTGTATTGAGACCAAAGACACGGCGTGTGTGGATGTGTGCCCCGTCGACTGCATTCACCCACGCAAAGACGAGCCCGAATTTGCCGCAATGAACATGCTCTACATTCATCCCGAAGAGTGCATCGATTGCGGAGCCTGCGTGCCCGCGTGTCCGGTCGCTGCGATTTACGACAGCCCGGATTCGACGCCGGCGAGCCAAAAAGATTTGATCGAGGCGAACGCGATTTATCGCAACGGCGACGCCGACACCATGGCGCGCGCCGAAGCCATCGTCGCTGCGCACGTCGCCGCGCATCCCGAGCTGATGGCCATTCCCGGGAAAGAGCGTGCAGCGGCGCACTCGTAAAGAAACTGGAAACTGAAAGCGGAAACTCGAAACCGAAAAGCTGGAAGCTGAAAAGGTCCGGAGTCGGGCAGCCGATTCCGGACCTTTTTTTCTGTGCTACATTGGCAACGTGTGGTGGGCGTAGTTCAGTGGCAGAACGCCTGACTGTGGCTCAGGAGGTCGCGGGTTCGATACCCGTCGCCCACCCCAACAAACCGGCAGCTACTTAAAGTTCAGCGTCGCGCCTTCCGATCGCGCAACGAACACTGCCGCCGTCATATCCCCGATCACGTTCAGGACTGTTCGACACATGTCGAGCAGCCGATCCACGCCGATGATGATGGCGATGAGGGCCGGGTTGATCCCGACCGTCACTAGAACCGCTACCACGAACGGAATCGAGCCGGCAGGCACGCCTGCGGTGCCGATGCTGCCGAGAATCGCGAGATACAGCACCATCAACTGCTGCGAGATTGTCAGATCGACGCCGGCAAGCTGCGCGAGAAACAGCACGGTGACGCCCTCGTACAAAGCCGTGCCGTTCTGATTCGCCGTGGCACCCACCGTCAGAACGAAGGCTCCGATATCGCGCGGCACGCCCAGATTCAATTCCGACACTCGCAGTGCGGTAGGCAAGGTCGCGTTGGACGAGCTGGTCGAGAACGCCGTCAACATCACCGTTCGGACGCGCGTGAAAAACTCGAATGGCGAGACGCGAGCGAACAGTTTCAACGCCAGCGGATAGACGATGAACATGTGGATCGCGAGCCCGCCCAGCACGGTCACGACGTACCAGCCGAGGCTGACGAGAAATCCGAACCCGAAGCGCGCGGTCATCGTGAAGATCAGGCACGCCACGCCGATCGGGGCGAACTTCATCACGATATCGATCACTTTCGCGACCGCCTCGAAGATGCCGCTCAGGAGCGCAACCACGGGCGCCGCACTCTCCTTCGACAGCAGCGTCAACGCTGCACCGAACACGATGGAGAAGAACATGATCCCGATCATGTCGGGCGTTGATCGCGCCATCGATTCGACTGGGTTGGCAGGCACGAGCATTCGAACAAACGCGAGCACCGGGGATTCGTTGGCCGGAGCGGCGGTAGACGCAGCGATCCCTTTGGCCGCTGACCCGTACTCCGCCAACAGAAGGTCGCGCGTCGCGGGATCGAGACGTGTGCCCGGCTTCACCGTGTTTGCCAGGCCGAGACCGATCACGACCGAGATCACCGAGATCACGATTGTGTAGGCCAGGGTCTTCAGCCCCACTCGCCCCAGCCGCCGCACGTCGCCGATGCCGGCGACGCCGACAATCAGCGACGACATCACCAGCGGCACCACCGTCATCAGCAGCGAACGGAGGAAGAGCTGCCCTGCCGGCTCGGCGATATAGCCAATCACCCAGTTGAGCCGGGCCGAGTCGGGGCCGAGTGCCTCTCGCGCCAGGCTGCCGGCGGCGGCGCCGACCGCCAACCCGAGTAAGATCCGGGCGTGGAGCGGCAGCCGGCGTCTGGCCTGCGCACGATCGTTGGTCTTGTCGTCGAGGTCGGAGACGATTTCGCGCTCGAAAGATTCCATAATAGGGACCCTATTCTGAACCATGAGTGAGCCGACCGATCGCAGAAATCCTGCGCGCCCCGATCGCCGCGAAGTACCGCGGGGCGGCCGACGCTCCGGCGATTTACCGCATCCAATTACCTGCCCCGCGTGCGGGCAGGTACAAGACGTGAAAGGTCTCGCCAACAGCCGGGTCGTCCGGTGGTGCCACTGCCGCGCATGCGGCGAGGTGTGGCCGTGGCAGATGGACCTTTGATTCTTCAGGAGAGCTATGACTGAAACGACGCGAATCGGCTGGATTGGAACCGGAGTGATGGGTCTGTCGATGTGCGGGCATCTGCAAGCCAAAGGCTACCCCACGACCATTTACAGCCGCACGAAATCACGGGCGCAGAGCCTTGTCGACAAAGGTGCGAAGTGGGTGGACACACCCGGGGCGGTGGCTGCCGCGTCGGACGTCATCTTCACCATCGTTGGACTGCCGAGCGATGTGCGCGAGGTGTACTTCGGCGACAAGGGCATTCTGAGCGCCGCCAAGAACGGCGCGATCACCGTCGACATGACGACCACCGAGCCAAGCCTCGCGCGCGAGATCTACGACTCTGCAAAAGCGAAAGGCGTGTCGGCGATCGACGCACCGGTGTCGGGCGGCGACGTCGGCGCCAAAGCCGCGACGCTCTCGATCATGGTCGGCGGCGACAAGGACGCTGTCGAGAAAGTGATGCCGCTGTTCCAGGCCATGGGCAAGAACATCGTCCATCAAGGCGGCGCAGGCACCGGACAGCACACGAAGATGTGCAATCAGATTGTGCTGTCGGGGACCATCATCGGCGTGTGCGAGAGCCTGCTCTATGGCTACAAGGCGGGGCTCGATCTCGACACGATGCTCAGCTCGGTGTCCAAAGGCGCCGCGCAGTGCTGGATTCTCGATAACCTGGCGCCGAAGATGGTGAAGCGTAATTTCGATCCAGGCTTCTTCGTGGAGCACTTCGAAAAAGATCTCGGTATCGTGCTCGACGAATCGAAGCGGATGGGGATTTCCATGCCGGGCCTGGCGCTGGTCCGCCAGTTTTATGTGGCGCTGAAGGCGCAGGGTCATGGCCGGCTCGGGTATCACGCACTCTTGCTCACGCTCGAGCAGTTGTCGGCGGTAAAACGATAAGATTGCCGGCGTGGCGGACGACGATATTTATCAGCGGCGGCAGCGCTACATCGAGCGGCAGCGCGCGATGCGGCCCGAGACGGTGAATGTGCCGTTTGCGGATGCCAAACCCGAAGGCAGCGGCCCTCCCAACCGTCACGGGATGCCCGCCGTTCCGGTGGGTCAGCATCTGGTCAAGAATTGGCCAGTGCTCGATCTCGGCGAGCAGCCCGACGTTCCCACCGACAAATGGAAGCTCGAAGTCGCCGGCTTGATCGAGAACCCGATCACATTGAACTGGCAGGAATTCATGGCGCTGCCACAGGCCGAAGACACCAGCGACTTTCACTGCGTCACCACCTGGAGCCGGCTCGATAATCACTGGAAGGGCGTCCGGTTCCGCACCATTGCCGAGCTCGTCGTTCCAAAAGACGAAGCGAAACACATTTTGTGTACTGGTTACGATTTCCTGCCGGGAAGCTTCATCCCGTACACCGTGAATGTGCCCCTCGAGCGCGCAATTGAAGAGGACGTGCTGCTGGTGCACACGTGGGAAGGACGGCCGCTGCCGCGCGAGCACGGCGGACCGGTGCGGATGATCACGCCGAAGCTGTACGCGTGGAAGGGTGCGAAGTGGATCCGCAAGATTGAATTTCTCGATCGCGATCAAAAGGGATTCTGGGAAGAGCGGGGGTACTCGAACAGCGCGGAGCCGTGGTTCAACGACCGCTACAGCTACTAGCCCGCATTTCAGCACATGGCGTTCATTGCTCCCATGCTGGCGACGCTCGAAGAGGCGCCGCTCGAAGATGAATCGCTGGTCTACGAACCGAAGTACGACGGCATCCGCGCGATCGTCGAGCTTACTCCCGCCCTTCGACACGCTCAGGGTGCGCCGGTCCGCATCTGGTCTCGCCTCGCCAACGACAAAACCGCACAATTTCCCGATCTCGTCGCGGCGCTGATGCGCTTCTCCAAAAAGCTGAAAGGTCCGGTGGTGCTCGACGGCGAGATCGTCGCCCTGGACGAGCACGGAGAGCCCGCGGGGTTTCAGCGGCTGCAGAACCGCATTCACCTGACCGAGTCGAGCAGCCGGTCGGCGGCCGGCCGCGTGGCATTCATCGCCTTCGACGTCCTGCGCGATCGCGACGAGGATCTCCGGCCGCTTCCGCTGACGGCTCGCCGCGCGCGTCTCGAGCGTATCTTTCGAAACCCCGGTTCCCCGATCCTGCGCCTCAGCGAAGTTGTCCCCGGCGACGGGCGTGCCCTCTACAAACGCGCGCTCGAGCAGGGATGGGAAGGCCTCATCGCCAAAGGCGTGGACTCGATTTATCACACCGGCAAACGCACGCACGATTGGCGGAAGCTGAAGATTCTCCACGAACAGGAGTTCGTCGTCAGCGGGTGGACCGAGCCGCGCACGGCCGGACGGCCATTCGGCGCGCTCCTGCTCGGCTATTACAACGACGCTGGCGATTTGATCTACGCGGGGCACACCGGCACAGGCTTCGATCAGCGCGAGCTCGATCGCGTGATGAAGCTGCTGAAGCCTCTTGAAACCGCTGCTTCTCCGTTCAAAGGACGCGTCCGTACGAACGAGCGGCCGCACTGGACGAAACCCGCGCTGGTCGCCCAGGTAAAATTCGGCGAGTGGACCGATGACGGCATTCTGCGTCAGCCTGTGTATCTCGGGATGAGGGACGATAAGGTGCCAACAACCGTGAAAAGAGACCCGGAGCCGACGCTACACGGCAAGTCGATGAGAACGCCGCAGGGCAGAGGGCAGAGGGCAGAGGGCAAAGCGGCTACGCCGCAGGGCAGAGGGCAGAGGGCAGAGGGCAGAAAGAACGAGGCCGATCTCATCGAGGCGCTCAATGCCATTGAGAAAGGGCCGGGGTCGGGCGTGCTGCACCTTCCCGATGGCCTGACGCTCGATGTGAGTAATCTGCGAAAAGTGTTCTGGCCAAAGCTGAAGATCACCAAGGGCGACCTGATGCGCTACTACGTGCGCGTCGCGCCGTTCATTCTCCCCGTCGTGAAGGATCGCCCGCTCATCATGAAGCGCTTTCCCAATGGCGTGGACGGGCCGGCGTTCTACCAGCAACGGGCTCCGGAAAAAGTGCCGCGCGGCGTCCGCGTCGCCACGCTGCCCGGCGACAAGGACGTGCCCAGCCGCCTTATCGGCGGCGATCTGATCACGCTGCTCTACATGACGCAACTGGCGGTGATTTCGCAGGATCCGTGGTTTTCGCGCGTGCAGTCGCCCGAGATGGCCGACCATTGCGCCATCGATCTCGATCCGATGCCCGGCGTGAAGTTCGCCTGGGTGCGCGACGTTGCGCGCTGGGTGTGCGACGAGCTCGAAAAGCTGAAGGTACACGGCTATCCGAAAACGTCGGGCGCCAGCGGCATTCACATCTTCATCCCGCTGGCGCCGGGCACGCCGTACGACGCGGGGCAGATTTTCTGTCAAATCGTGGCGACGGTCGTGTCGGAAAAACATCCGAAGATCGCGACGATTGTGCGATCCGTTCACGCCCGCGGCCAGAAGGTGTATGTGGATTACCTGCAGAACATCGAAGGCAAGTCACTCGCCTGCGCGTATAGCGCGCGCGCGAGCGAGTTTGCGGGCGCGTCCACGCCGTTGACGTGGGCCGAAATCGACGAAGGCGTGAACCCGCGCGATTTCACCCTCCGCAATCTTCCGGACCGTCTGGCAAAAACCGGCGACCTGTGGAAGCCGATCTTCACACCCAAAGGCATCGACCTTCGAAAACTCGCCAGGGCCTAAAAGGCGAGTTTTACTGAGGTTGCTCGAGCAAGCTCGTGAACTGATACGTGCTGGTGGCGAGCCGGCACGACGGCCCCGGCCCCGCGAAGCGCGTGGCATGCCACGTCGACGGCGGCGCGTAGACAATGTCGCCTTCGCTCGATGTAAAGTCGCCGACCGTCTCGATGTTGTGGCGAATCTGCCCCTGAAGAATGATCCACCACTCGGCCGTGCCGACGTGGAAGTGCCCCTTGTCGTTCGGATCGTATGGCGGCAGGTTCTTCTCGTAGCCCCAGATCGCCTGCGCCCACATGTGATCGTCCTGGACGACGTTCTGGCCCGCAAACTTCGGGTCTTTCTGCGCCTCGAACAAATTGAAGTGCGGCTTGTTATTGCCGGTGTAGGGTGCGGGCGCGGCAGTCATGCCCACTTTCATCACCGTAAATCCCGGCACGTTCGCCGGCCGCGCGTCGCCGGCAGGATACAGATTCTTGAAATTCTGCTGATTCGCGGCGACCCACAATGCGGGCCCGTCGCCTGTCACTTCGACCGAGTACGCGGTCTTCTTCGGAATATTCACGATCGACCCGCGCGTCGCAACGATCGCCTCGGGCTGGCCCTCGAGCGTAAAGCGCACCTGCCCTTGCATGACGGCATAAAACTCGCGCGTATCGGGATGCATCACCGTGCGAATCTTCGTGCCCGGGGCGCCCTGGTTGTACTCGGCGTGATAGTTCTCGTCGTTGACGACGACCTCCATCCAGTTGGCCTTGCCGTTGTGCCGCGCTTTCAGATCAGGAAGCTTGATGTGTGGTTTGTTCGTGCCGTACTGGCCGGGTTTCGCTTTGGCCACCCACCACTGACGCGGTGGCTGCGCGGGCCCGCCCGCGCGCTGTGTGTAGACGGTCGTGACGGCCACGCCCAAACATGCCGCGACTGCCATTGCCCAGTGCAAGCGTCTCATGGCTGCTCCTGTTTCGACGGATGAAGTTTTCCGGGTTGCGAGACGCAACAATACCGTATATTCGCGCCGTGTTCCATCCCTCGCGTCAGGCGCTCGTTGCTGGTTCTATCGTGCTGTTTGGCGGCGCGGCGCTCCTGGCGCTCGCGGTCGGATCGCGGCAGAACCTCATCACGGCCGCGTTCTGGTTCGACTCCGTCACCTTCGATGAATCAGAGCCCATGGCCGAGCGGCTCGGCGGGCCGATCACCGATGCAGAGATGCAGACGATTGAGAAGACTGCCCGCGAAGAGATTACGAGAGCGTATGACGGCTTGCGTCTCGCGTTCTCGGATCGCCGCGATGCCACTTATCGGGTCCGCGTCGTGCAACGGCTCCACAACCCGATGGCTCCGCGCGGGCCGGCATCCTCGGGCGAATCGCGGCGAATCGCCGGAATTGGGGGCCAGGGGGCGGTTAATTTCCAGCTCCTGGCGAACAACGCGATCGCGTACGCACCCGCCGGCGCCGATCGCGGGGCGATGATCGCGGCGATCGGCCGCGGGGTCGGTCGAGCGGCAGTCCACGAGTACGCCCACCTGTTCCTCGGCGCGTTTCCCATCCACGACTCCAAGGACGTGCAGAGCTATGAGTACGCCTCTGCAGATCGGCGGGAACAGTTTTACGGCGACATGCACTGGGACACGGCCGGCCCAGTACTCCAACAGAAATTCGGCGCGCGTTAATCGGGTTACGCGGTCGTGCGCGTGTCGAACCCCCGGGCCTCGAGCAACGCGCGCGGGTCGGGATCCCGTCCGCGGAACCGGCGGTACGCCTCCGCGCGATCGCTCGAATTGCCATCCGACAAAATGTATTTTTCGAGCCGCTCGTTGACCGCGGCATCCCACGGACCTTCCCCTTCGACGAACGCCTGCCACGCGTCGGCGGCCATCACATCGGCCCACAGATAGCTGTAGTACCCGGCGGAGTAAGAGTCGTTGCCGAACAGATGATCGAATTGCGGCAGCCGATGGCGCATGCCGATTTCCCGCGGCATCCCCTCGAGGGTAGCAAGCGATTCGCGCTCGAACGCTCCCATGTCGGCGACGCCCTCCGGCCGCGTGTGCAACTCCATATCGAGGATCGCCGCCGACAGGTACTCCACGGTCCTGTATCCCTGGTTGAACCGTTGAGACCGCATGATCTTGTCCACAATTGCCTGCGGCATCGCCTCGCCGGTTTGATAGTGACGGCCGAAGCGATCCAGCACTTCGCGCGCCAGCAGCCATCGCTCGTTCAACTGCGAGGGAAGTTCCACAAAATCTCGGGGGGTCGTCGCAAGACTGCGGTACCTGATGTTCTGCAGCAGGCTGTGGAGGGCGTGGCCGAACTCATGAAACAGCGTCTCGGCATCGTCGAGCGAGAGAAGCACGGCTTCGCCCGGTGAGGCCTTCACGAAATTATTGTTGTTCGACGAAATTGCCGTCACCGGCCCATCGAAGCTGCTCTGCGTCTGATAGCTGCCCGCCCATGCGCCGGATCGTTTGCCCGGCCTTGCGAAGTTATCCAGGTAGAACAAGCCGCGGTGGGCGCCTGTCGAGGCGTCGGCCACTTCCCACACGCGGACCTCTGGATGGAAGACCGGGACACGGCCTGTAATCTCGTTGAAGCGAACATGGAACCGGCGCTCGGCCGACCAGAGCATCGCGCGAACCATGTTCTCCAGCACAAAGTACGCTTTGACCTCGCTCTGATCGAGATCGTATTTGGCTTTCCGAACCTGCTCCGCAAAGTACAAGTAGTCCCACGGAGCGATCGCGATGCCCTTTTGTTCCCTATCCGCAACCGTCTGCATCTCGGCAAGATCCTTGCGGACCTGTGCGACGGCCTCCGGCCAAATCCTCCGCATCAATTCTTCAGCGGTTTTGGGATCGCCCGCCATGGTGTCGTCCATGCACCAGTGGGCGTGAGTCGCAAAGCCCAGAAGTCTCGCCCGCCCGGCGCGGAGATTGACGATGCGCGCGGTCGTCGCGTTCGTGTCGTTGGCGTCGCCATTGTCGCCCCGGCTCTTGAATCGCTTCCAGACGACTTCGCGTAAGTCGCGCCGGCTCGAGAATGTGAGGAACGGATCGACGCTCGAGCGCGTGTTCACGATCACCCATCGATCACCCAGCCCTCGAGCGTGCGCCGCGGCCCTGGCTGCCGAGATGAACGAGTCTGGAAGGCCGTCAAGATCCGACTGGCGGCCGATCACGGTCCAGGTGTTCTCATCCGCCAGCACCTTGGCCCTGAAATCGGCAAAGAGCCCGGCCAGTTCCTGGTTGATCTGCGAGAGCTGCGCTTGACCGGCCGCATCGAGCCTGGCGCCGCGCCGGACCAGGCTGTCGCGCAGTCGCGTCACCAGCCGCCGCTGCTCTGCATCGAGGCTCGATGCCGGCAAAGACCGGTAGACAACTTCGATTCGATCGAAAAGCTGCCGGTTGAACACGATGGCATCGGCCACAGCCGACAATTTCGGCTGCCACTCGCGCTCGAGGGCCTGATATTCGGGTGTCGTGACGCTTTGCCTCGCAACGCCGAAGAGGCGCTGCAAGCGATCCAACAGCGCACCGCTGCGCTCGAGGGCCACAATCGTATTGTCGAAATCCGGAGGCTCGGGATTCGCGGCAATCGCGTCGACTTCGGCCTTCTGCTCGGCAATCGCGGTGTCGAACGCCTGCGGAAAATGTTGAGGATGCATTTCGTCCCACGGCGGCACGCCGCCGTACGGACCGGACCATGGCTTTACCAGCGGATTCTGCGACACAGACATCTGTTTCATTCTATCGTGGCCGCCGGACAGTCCGATGGGTGGGCGGAGCGGTCCACGGGTCTTCGGGCCACGGATGCTTCGGGTAGCGTCGCCGGAGCTCCCCCCGTACTTCCGGGTACGTCCGTTCCCAGAAGCTGCGCAGGTCGCGGGTCGTTTGTACGGGCCGGCCGTTCGGAGCGAGCAAGTGAAAGGTGACCGGCACGCGACGGGGTCCAAGCAGCGGCGAATCGGCGAGGCCGAACAATTCCTGCAGCTTGACCGACGCAGATACCGATCCATCTTCTGCGTACGTGAGTGGCGTCAACCGGCCGCTCGGAACGAGAAGCATGGCGGGCGCCTGTTGGTCGAGCAAACGTCTCCCATTGGATGGCACGTGCGCCGCCACGTCGATATCGCTCAAACGAGTTGCCGCCATCGCCGCTTCCTCCACCACAGCCCGAAGATCGATGTCGGCTCCTGCGAATCGCGCTCGCCGTAGAAGCTGAATCGTCGGGTCGTCGGGCTCTCGCGCGAGCCAGGCGTCGCGCAACACCGCAGCCGCGATTGCCGGATCTGGAGCGATGGGCGTCTCGTTCAGGACGATCGCGTCGAAGCGAGCGACCCTCAGAGCCCGCACACGCCCGCTTGAAAGATCGAGACGATGTTCAACATCCACCGATGTCGGCTCGATCCACTCCCGTTCTACTCGGCTGGCCATCCGGATCCGCGATTCCGCCGCTCCGTCGCGCTGTGCGGCAACGACGTCAAGCCCGATCAGATACTCTCCATCGCGCACGCCCGATTCGCGGGCGAGCGACGCGCCATGCCCGCTCGCGAGCGTGACGCGATTGGGATCAGCCGGCCTGCGCTTGGCGAGCCGGTCCGCATAGCCGGTGAAAAGCGCGTGCCGTAGCGCTTCCTCAGACGCATGCGTTGCCGCGCTGGCGCCAAGCGCTTCGCTGGCGAGGCGCAGTAACTCTCGAGCCACGCGTCTGACGTGAAACGGCTGCCGCTCGAATTGATCAATCAACGGCAAGAGATCGCACGTGGTGGCAACGTTCCCCGTTGTGGCGAAGCTGATGGGTTCCGAAAGAAGCGCACACGCGGCCGCGATTTCAGTCGCACCCATGCCATCGAGCAGAATCCGCGCGAGCCTTGGATGCAGCGGAATGCGCTGGAGCTGACGGCCAAGCGGCGTCAGGCCGCGGTTACCGCCGACGCCGCCTTCGATCGCACCCAATCGCCGCAGCAGTTGCAGCGCTCGGCCGATCCGGTCCGGCAATGGCGCTTCAAACCACTCGAAAGCGTCCGGATCGCCTCCCCACGCAATCAGATCGAGCAGTGGCGCGGCCAAATCGACGCGTGCGATTTCCGGCTCGCGATGCGGCCTCAGCCGGTCGCGCGACTCCCAAAGACGCAGGGCCAGCCCGGGACCGAGACGGGCCGCTCGCCCTGCCCGCTGATCGGCCGAATCCTGCGTCACTCGCTCGAGCGTGAGACTATCGACACCCCGTTCGGCGTCATACCGCGCCACCTTCTGTTGCCCCGAGTCGACTACCGCCGACACGCCGGAGACCGTGAGCGAGGTCTCGGCGATGTTTGTGGCGAGAATGATGCGGCGTTGCTCGGCCGGCTGGATTGCGGCATCCTGCGCGTCGGCATCGAGCGAACCGTGCAGCGCCACAACCTCGATGCTGCTGGAGATCGCCCGCGCCTCCAGTTCACTGCGCGCACGGTCGATCTCGCGTGCGCCTGGCAGAAAGCAGAGAATCTGGCCGGACGTGCGCGGCAGGACGCTCGCGATGCCATCCGCCATAGATTGCCCTGGCGCGTACTCGATCGTTAATGGGTGAAGGCTTCCCGGCACGTCCACCACCGGGCAGTCACCGAGAAACGCTGCGATCGGTGCGATGTCGAGCGTTGCCGACATCACAACAATTCGGAGATCGCCGCGAGCGAGCCATGCCTGCCGGCTGAGCGCTAATCCAATGTCAGCGTGAATGCTGCGCTCGTGGAACTCGTCGAGCACGATGGTCGAGAAATCCGAGAGTAATGGATCTTGCTGCAATCGCGCGGTCAGAATCCCCTCGGTCACGACCAGCAACTGCGTATCGCGGGTGAAGTGACGCTCGAATCGGATCTGCCATCCAATTTCACGTCCAAGTGTCCATCCGCGTTCTTCCGCAATGCGCCTGGCGACTGCCCGCGCGGCAACGCGGCGCGGCTGCAGCAGAATCACCCGGCCGGCGTCGACGAGCGCCGGTGGAACTCGTGTGGTTTTACCCGCTCCCGGCGGGGCGGAAATGACGACGGCGCGGCGGCGTTCGAGGTGATCACGAACGCTCGCGATGTGCGCGTCGATGCTCAGCGGGCTCAGCGGGCTCAGCGGGCTCAGCGGGGTTAAGGGGGTCAGTGGCGTCAGTATGGTGTCAGTTGATTCTGCAGCCGATAAACAGTCGTATGCCCTCGTCCGGCGAGAATGCCCCGTTGAAGCCTCTTCGTCTGCTGCTCGTGGAAGATAGTCAGCCGGATGCCGATTTGCTGCTCCATGAAGTGCGGGCCGGCGGATACGAGCTGACGACGCTGCGCGTCGATACCGCCGAAGCACTGCGCACAGCATTGGACACGAAATCCTGGGATTTGGTCCTATCCGACTACAGCCTTCCTGGTTTCAGTGCTCCTGAAGCGCTCGCCATCGTACAAGAGATTCACCCCGAGCTGCCGTTCATCATCGTCTCCGGAACCATCGGTGAGGATACGGCCGTCGCGGCCCTCAAAGCCGGTGCAGCCGATTTTCTGGTGAAAGGCCGGCTTGCGCGACTGCTGCCGTCGATCGAACGTGAGCTCAAAGAGGTAGCGCTTCGCGGCACCCGCCTTCGCGAACGGCAGGCCCTCGAAGATCAGCTGCGCCAGTCTCAGAAACTCGAGGGCATCGGCCGGATGGCCGGAGGCATTGCGCACGATTTCAACAACCTGCTGACTGCCATCATGGGCTATACCGAGATGATCCTGGATCAAATCGGGCCCGACAAGCCGATCAGCAAAGACCTGGAAGAAATCCGCGGCGCGTCTGAGCGCGCCGTCGGGCTGACGCGGCAACTGCTTGCTTTCAGCCGAAAACAAACCCTGCACCTTGCACCGATCGACCTGAACGAGGTCGTCTCCGGCATGCGCGACATGCTGCAACGCCTCATCGGCGAGGCCGTCACGATCTCTCTGCGCCTGACGCCGGGGTTAGCACCCATCGTCGCCGATCGCACTCAGCTCGAACAGATGTTGATGAACCTGGTGGTAAACGCACGCGACGCCATGCCGGAAGGCGGCACCGTCGTTGTCGACACCGGATGGGCCGATGAGATCGAAGTGTCCGCAGTCACACACGAGGCTGCGGCAGCAGGAAACTACGCACGTCTGCGGGTTGTCGACACCGGCGCCGGTATGGATGCCGACACACGATCGCGAATCTTCGAGCCATTTTTCACAACCAAACCGATCGGTCAGGGCACGGGGCTCGGGCTCTCCACTGTTTACGGGGTAATCCAGCAGCTCGGTGGTCATCTTGCGGTCACGAGCCAGCTAGGCCACGGCACGACATTCACACTCTACTTTCCCGAGTCGGTTGGCGGCGGCAAGCTGCTTCCGGCGGCCGGTCGAAAGCGGGGGATGGCGCTCGCCGCGCATCGAGAGGTTGTGCTCGTCGTCGAAGACCAGCAGGGTGTCCGTCAGCTCGTGTTTCGAATTCTGACGCGGCATGGTTATACGGTGCTCGAGACAGCCAGCGCAGCGGACGCACTCGCATTGTTCGAACAGCAGGGCGCGAGGATTGATCTCCTGCTCACTGACGTTGTGATGCCAGCAATGAGCGGTGCAGTATTAGCGGAAAAACTCTGCGCCCTGCGTCCGGACCTCAGCGTCTTGTTCATGTCGGGATTCACCGGCAACGAGGGTTCCACTCGCCTGCCCGCCAACGCGACGATCGTCGAGAAGCCATTTACTGCGTCGATTCTGCTTCAAGCCGTGCGCGACATCCTCGACCGTCGACCGGTCGCAGCTGCGAACGCCAGCTAGATCACGACGACACGAAGAAGGCTACGGACTCCGGACTTCAGGCTCCGGGCCCAAAGCCAGGAGCCCGAAGAGTGGTTCTCCTTCGTGACTTCGTGTTCCGTTAGCCGTTAGTCCCCGGCCAAATCACGACGACACGAAGTGTCACGAAGACACGGAGAAAAAACACATGCTGTGCGTCCCACCTAAGTGAGCACAGGTTGCAAAAAGTGAGACACTCGCGAAATTAATGCCAACTCGGTTCGAACCGAGTTGGCATGCTTTTCGCGCGAAGCGGGCGCGAATTAGCTGAACCCGCCAAGAATAAACTACTGGCCTTCGTGACTTCGTGTTCTGGCCTTCGTGCTCTTCGTGTTCCGTGTTTCACACGGGAGGCACGGTCATCAGCTAACGACTGACGACCGTTAACGCAAACCCGAACGCGGCGGCGCCAAGCACCACGCCGGCCGCAGCATCTGCCGCGTAGTGATAGCGCCCGGTGACGCTGCCGATGCAGATACCAATCGCGATTACGCCAAACACCGCGCCGGCAGCGGGCATGAGCGCGCCCACCGCGAGCGCCGTGGCGATGGATGCCGCGGCGTGGCCGCTGGGAAACGTATTCCATCCAACGCTGACGGACTTCAATACCCGCGCATTGACGACTCTTACCGAAGATGAAGCGCCGACCTCGGCGATCTCGATGGCGCGTGGCGGCCGCGTCGGCAGCCACGGCAGCATTCCATAGCACGGCAAGGCGGCGCCAAGTACCGTCGTCCAGAAGCGATCGGTATCAACGCCGGTTGTTTGTCCTGTCACCGCGAGCGCGACGAACCCCAGCGGGACCAATGGATAGCAGAACAGATATACCAGCTCGAGGACCTCGAGAACCGCGACGGGTGCGTGGGTTCGGAATGTCGCGAGCGGCGAGACCAACGGCAATCGATCCCAGGCCGCGAGCCTGCTTTCAAATGCCTGATTCGTCCGCGTCACGAGCCGCGACGGCAGCCAGTAGGCGGCGACCATATAAACGAGCGGCAGCCATGGCCTGACGATGCCTGTCCAGGCGGCATCGATCGTCGCGATTCCGCCGATTACCCCAAGCACCGCGAACGCGAGTACTGCGACGCGCGCTCGACGATTCGGCGTCAACCCCGGAACGGCCACGGCGGTACCGATCAGATACAGGAAATATCCGATCGCTATCCACTCGTAGATCCAAAAATGCGTCATAACGGCGACTGCGTGAAAACGCGGCGCGCCGGCTCATTATGGAATGCGGTTGAGAGATTTGCGTGTCGTCCGGGAAATTTAGCGGGAAATCGGTGAGAACTACTGCTGAAGATCTATTCTGATTCGCCGAACAATCAGGGCATCCGCATCCTGAGAAACAAGCACGGCCTCACGCTCCGGCTGGTACACACTCACTTCTTGACATAAGCTTGGCGGCGCGCCATCGAGGCGCGTGACATACACGGGAGAATTTCGGTCGGCGGGATCCACGAGCACGAACCCACGGCCGAAATGTCCGTGCGCGCGGCGGCCGAACCGCGCGGCGCTTTGTTCGCTCCAGTGATCCCAGCCTGCAATAAGCACAGTACTAATTTTAAGGGTAGATGGGTCGATCGCGGCAGTCGGTTCTCGACCGAACAGGCCGCGCCAATTCCTTAGATATCATGCGCACATGAACGCGG
>Ga0068859_100002274_pt1 | contig 19488 bp, 20 predicted proteins | sample KBSSwiS22_FD_66585 | JGI IMG/M metagenome (GOLD analysis project Ga0068859, IMG submission 66585) | Switchgrass rhizosphere microbial communities from Kellogg Biological Station, Michigan, USA - KBS Switchgrass S2-2 | ecosystem: Host-associated > Plants > Roots > Rhizosphere > Soil ...
AGCGCCGTTCTCGATTAGTTGCGGGATCCTTAGGGGATCGGTACCGAAGCGTCGAATCGATAGGACGGCCCCATCTAACGCAAGTGGTGGAATGATAGCGTTGACACGCGAGCCATCTGGTAGCCGAGCGTCCACCATCGGTTGAGCTTCATCGATCCTTCTCCCGACCGTTGAGACGATCCGTTCAATCACACGCATCAGGTGGTCATTATCTTTGAAAGCGATGGACGTCTTTTCAAGTTTGCCACGACGCTCAATGTAGATACTCGAATATGAGTTGACGAGAATGTCGGAGATAGTTGGATCGCTCAGGAGCGGTTCAAGGGGCCCCAGTCCAAAAAGTTCGTGATGTACTTCACTTACCAGACGATCTCTTTCAACTGTTGAGATTGGGGCGTTCTCGGCCAGCAGCAAGCCTTCCGCCAGTCGCGATACTTCAGCGTGCACGCGGTCCGGCGCAAGCGTGTTGAGCTTGGTCAAATCCATACGGGTGATAATTGCACGGTGGAGACGGGCTTTTAGCTCTTGAAAATTCTGATTCGCATGCAGAGAGGTTTCAAGAGCAGCTGCAGTGCCGTCACCGTTGGAGTCTTTAATGAATCTTTCTCGAAGTGCCATTGGATTCCTTTAGGTTCTAAACGCTCAATAGCCTGTTTTAGCCAGACTTAAGCCTCGCTCAGGTTTGTTAACAGGTCCAGAGATTCTGGAGAATTCGATCGACCAAAAACAGATCGAAGCGACCTCTGACGAGGCTGCGGGGAGGCAGTGTGGCTGTTACCGCCAACAAGGGCGGCGATCCTTTTGATCTCTGTAGTGATTTTTGAAGATGGATCGCTTTCAACTAACGGTCGACCAAGGTTGATCGAGTCCATCACTTTTCGGTAATCATTTGGTACAAAGCCGATAAACCGCTCTCCCAAATGCGACTGAACCTTCTGTAACTCAACATCAATGTTCTTACTCCAGCGATTTACAACCACATGGATCTTCTCGCGCGGGTAGTTCAACCGATCGAATACTTTGAGAGCTCGCTTCGCACTGCGAATCCCTGGAATATCGAGCGTGAGCAAAACGAGAATGTCGTCTGCCAGGTCAAGCGCCGCCACGGTTATCGGATCAAACGCATGTGGCAGATCCATAACGACGTACTCGTAGCGCTGGGTAACAAGATGAAGCATTTCAGTGAGATCCTCAGGTCTGATTTCTTCAGCTTCATGAGCTTCCGATGGCGCAGCAAGTAGCGAAAGTCGATCCGAGTAAGGAGAAATCAAAGTGCCAATCAATGAGCTGTCAAGACGGCCGAGATTTCTTACAAAATCCACGACAGAATATTTGGTGTCCTTACCAAGAAATGAAGCTACGTCGCCAGCTTGAAGGTTGAGATCCATTAGCAACGTGTTCTGGCGCATGGCAGCAGCGAGGTTCGTGGCGAAAAAAGACGCCCCCGCGCCGCCCTTTCCCGAGAAGACCGCAACCGTACGGCCCTGCTTATTCGTGGTGTCGTCGGAGCTAACGCAGAACTCGGCCGTTCTTTCGAGAACAGTTTTGAATTCATCAGGATCGATTGGCAGTTGCAGAAACTCACGCGCTCCAGCTCTCATGCTCCCAATGATTAATGCCGGTGATGCTTCTCGAGCGGAGGTGATAATGGCTGTAGCTGGTCGCACTGCTATCAGCTTCTTGATAAGCGTAAAAGTGTTTTCCGTCGTCTCGCCGTCACAAACAATGATGACTGCGGAGGGTCGGAGTCGAGCAGTGTCGGCGAGCAGTTGAGTTGCGTTTTGGCAAGTGGTAACTACGCGAGCACTTGCCGTTTTCGTTAGACAGTCACCAATCTCCTTGACGCTGTCAGCATTGCTTCCCATTGTGATGAAAGTTAATACCTGCATGATCTTTTGTTTCGTCCTGGTTCTCGATTTCCAACCAAAAGCCTTGTTCGTTAACTCTCAGAACCTTGTCTAAGAAGGACTCGCGCCAGCACTCTCGCCATTAAGGGTGGTGCGAAAGGGAGGCATAGTGATGGTTTGATTGATTCCCGGTACCTTAAAGATGAAGTCGTAACCGGTGATGCTGACCGAGACAGTGCCGGAACCCACTCCAAACGACGAATACTCTATGCAAATATTTGAAGCCTGCAGATCGCTCACGAGTTTCGAGCCCGTACCAGCGGCGTTTCCGTAAAGCGCATAGTTCTTAATGGCTGTCACACTTGGTCCAGTCGTATCGCAGCCGTTAGTTGTGCGGAGCGAACTTCCCGCTGGTGATGTTGCCGCCTGAGTAGCGGCATAACGCGCTGCTCGTCGGGTTGTTTCGACTAGAGCGCTGCGCGTAAAGAACAAAACACCGCCAGCGATTACCATGATCAGCAACAAGAAAAATGTTGCGGCGGCAAGCGCGAACTCAAGTGTGGCGGTTCCGCCTTCGTCGATAAGTATGTCGTTGGTTTTCATCTATAAATACTCCAACGGCGTTACGGCATGTAGCGGTTTCGTGTCGATGCCGTAAGTGAAAAATAGAATGTGGAGCTCGATTTACCAGTCAGATTGGCGATATTGAACACTCCGGGTTGATAAGTGAAATTCTGAATTTCTACCTTCACGTATTTCACGACGTCAGTGCTAACCGGCAAGGTGACAACTACATTGCTCGTTGCTAGTCCAGTTACAAGAGGAGTCTTGTTGGTGCAGTCGATATATCCGCAAACAACTAGATTTTGGCCTTTCAGTTTTGCGGCAGCTACCGTTGCTGGAGTGGCGGATCTAAGATCTCGTTGAACCGAAAGATAACGAGCTCCAACGTCAGTAGCCTTTGACAAAGTCGTGTACGTGTAAAAGAGGCGACCTATCTCTGCAGTGCCAGCAAATAACAGCAGCAACACCGGAAAGACGATCGCCAATTCGATCATAGAAGATCCTTCTTCCCGTCGAAGTGTCCTGGCCAGGGACTTTATGCAACCCCTCAGGTATTTCACGACATTCACCTCATTTGTAAAGCACGGGAATGGTTAGACTTGAACCAGCCGATACCACGCCGGTACCGCTACCCGTGTTGGCTTTACCTACGTACTCGACAGGCATGGACCCACATCCAGGAGTATTTGAGCAGTTTCCTTGAGGAACGGGCGATTGCGCTTTCAGGAAGAAAACTCCCCATGCAAGTATGTTCGTCGTGTAGGCGGGGTAGGTGCCTGGCGCTATGATGGGAGCAACGATCATTCGTCGATCATCCTGGCCTGGTTGATGAGACTGACCCGGAGGCGTCACCGCAGTTCTGTTTTTGTACTGCGTCGCAGTAATGTTCTCTTGAACATTGCTGTCTGGTGGAAATGTTTGCCAGTTGCTTGAACTGATAGCCCCGCCGTAGCCGTTCTGATAAACATCGAATCGCGTATTCAACCCATCGCCGGCGTTTCTTGGGCCATTGTTTTGGTTTGAACTTGGTGTCATGTTTATGTTGTCACCAAGTGCCTTGCAAAAGTTTGGCAGACCTGCCGTCAACTGAGCGGTTTCCCCGGTCCCGTTACCGTTAATTGCCGGCACTTCTAAAATGATGAACTCTTTGTCGTTGAGCACAGCCTCATTACCCGTCCCCTGATTAAACGTCAGCGACATTAAAGTTCCTGGGGTTGGGCTGGGATCGGCCAGCGCCACTGCAGCTGGAAAGAAGTCGCAGATCCCACTCAGCCCTGCTGACATACCGGCAACGGCTGTGCGAGTCTCCGCATGGGACGTACCCAGAGCAGCGATCGCGAAAAATATGCTGGTGGAATCCGATGCAGTTGTTACTTTAACGAAGCGTATTGTCGTTGGAGTGACCTTTGCGTCTGCGGCACTAAGATAGGGATCGTCATTAAGATTTACGGCGAATTGGACTGACGCTATGGTGACGTTGTTTTTAGCAAACCCCCTCGTGTTTACGATCTCAGTCGCTCTCGCGACTGCATCATCAATACCACCCGTTCCCTGGTTTAGTTCGCGAGCTGCCGTCAGGGCGGCAGCGTCGGCCGCGTTCTGCAACTCAGTACGCATCATGTAGATGCGCGAGATATCGATACACAACCCCACCATCAGAAATAGAAGGCTCATGAACAGCGTAGTCATAACGATTACCGAGCCGCGCTCGTCTTTTCTAAAATGGGGTTGTTTATCTGTGTACATGATTTCTTCCTCTAGACTCTATGCTCGTTAGGGAGTTTTTGGTTTGTCGCTCGATTGAACCGCGGAGACCGCTGGAGTTGGAGTCTTGTTGCCTTCACCGTTTGACTCAGGCGTTGTTGGTTTCTGAGTCGCAGCAGGCTGAGTTGTTGCAGGTGTTGAAGTCGCACCCGAGTTGATGATGAATCCGCTTGGACCAGTGACGGCCCCGGTACCCGTGGGCTCGACACCAAGCAGCGAACCGTTTTTCAAGTTTTCTACGTTCGGAATACGCGGAAGATCATCTCGGTTCACAGGCTTAACCATCTGCGCGGTTACGATGAACATGAGTTCACTCTCATTCCGTTGAAAACTCTTGGAGCGGAAGAGATTGCCAAGGATTGGTACGTCTCCGAGACCAGGAACCTTTGACAGGGTTTGTGTTTCGCTGTTATCAAGCAAGCCTGCAAGGGCAAAGCTTTGACCATCGCGTAGCTCAATTCCAGTCTTCGCGCGCCGCGTGCGAAGCCCGGGAATGATGAAGCCGTCGAACCTTACGCCATTGGCGAAGTCCAATGTGGAAACTTCAGGCTCCAACTCTAAACGGATATGATCTTCGTCAATAATGGTTGGTTTGAAGTTCAAACGCACTCCGTATTCTTTAAAAACTATGCTGACCGTTCCGAGTCCTGCCGCGCCACCTTGAACGATAGGCACTGGATACTCGCCACCAGCGAGGAAGCTGGCTTCCTGACCATTCATCGCAATTAAATTTGGTTCAGCCAGGGCTCGTAACGCTCCTGACTCTTGCATTGCGCGAATCATGGCGAGCGCATTACCACCCATTACGAAGAGGTTGAGCGAACTACCAAGCGCTCCCTGCAGCACGCCGTTCGTAACACTCGAGAGTGAACCCGGTCCAGCACCACTGTTAACATAACCGCCGGAACCCGGACTCGATTGGTAGGCGTACGAGGCACCCAACTCACGCATTCTTTTGCGGCTGACTTCAGCAACACGGACCATTAGCTGAACCTGGGTTGCGTCTCTAACCGGTGATTCGAGAAGGTTGACCGTCTTGAACCCCGCTGCCTGGACCACGGCGTCGGCCGACGCCGCAACCCTCGGATCGCTGACCTGGCCGGATAAGACTACTGACCCGTTTGCTTGACTCAACCGAATGTCGTCCTTTGGAAACAATGCGTGGATCTGCGAATCAATTAACGAGAGGTTCGTACGCACATAAACGTCGAACACTAGAAAGCGCTGTGTGCCCTTTTCCCAGGCGATGAAATTGATTTGGCCAAACGCTTTTCCATTAACAACGACCTGGTTACCGGCAACGAGTACCGCTTCCGCTATTTCGGGGTTGGAAACGGAAAAACGCTCGATCGGGTGATCGAAGGTGATTAACTTCGATTGCCCAACCAGAACATTTACCGGGACAACTTCTTTCGTGCCGAAAGCAGCGTTGGTGCTTTGGTCCTGCGCTAGCAACGGCGCCGCGCAAAGCAAAAGAGTCGCGACGATGGCGACGAAGTGAAGTGAAGAACGCGACTGCATAAATTTTGCTCCTTGATATTCGGAAAAATGCTTTTGTCTAAGCGGGCAACTGTTATCGGCACAAGCCGGCAGTGCGCTCACTTCTACGGAACGTCGACCTCTCGTCGTTTTGAACCTTCTATTAATTCGACCGACTTGCGCGAAACCGGTTGCGCAGTCGCAACGGGTTTCGCAGTGTTCTGCACCCCTACGCTGCTGATGCGTTTGATGCTCGGTCTAAACGGTGGCTTGAGTGTTTCCAGCGTCTTCTTCTCGCTGCTTGTTGGGCCTGGATCTGGAACGACCCTTTCACCACCGAGTAACGAAGCCTTATTGGCTCCATTGGTCTCGGCGTCTTCCTGATCGCCGTAGTTGCGCATTACAAGTTGCAACTTTCCTTCGTTGGCAGCGAGTACCAGCTTCTCTGCCTGCTTGGGTGTGACCTGAAGCGTGACAGCCTTGGAGTCAGTTGGTTGTCGTTGATCCGTTGGGGAATCGATCTTGGCCCCACTGGCGAGTACCTTGATGTTTTGCAAGACGATCTTTGAGATTGGTCCACCGGCTGCCTCGTTAACATTGACAGGAGTAATGACAGCGACGATGTCAACGAAAGATCCTGGCATTACAAAACCAGAAACGCCGACGACGTCGTCGACTTTCACGGTCATTGCCCGATAACCTTCAGGGATAACGGCATTTAGTCCGGCGCCAATGCCCTCGGGGGCCAATTTCATGTTGGTAATAGGCTCACGCACGCCAATCGGGGTGATCGCGACCCTCCCGACAATCTCCTCGACTTTGCGGAAAGCTCCTACGGGTGCTGAACCGTTAGGAATGGGAGCGAGTCCAAGTTGCTCAACAGTAATCTTTGCGCCAAGTGGTATTTCAACTTTCGCGACCACCACGTTGTTCAGGTCTTTCGTATAGGCTTGAACATTGGCCAGGTAACGAGTTACCAGTAGCACAGCCAGCAGGCCGCAAATCACAGCGCCGGTGAGCGCGAGTATCAAACGTTTGTTACGCATAACCTAAATTCTCCATTCCAAATTAAGTGCACCACTCTCCTGAATCTCAGGAGTGAAACAACATGAATGCGAGCAAACTTCCAAAGCAGATTGGTACCGCGTAAGGAAGCGTGTAGCTTCGATCCGAAGGGATATCGAAGCGCGGAACTTTTTGACCGGGCAGCAGCCCATAGAAGAACTGCAATACACCGAACATGGTCGTTCTTGCTCGTCCTGCATGGACCATCTTGCCAATCGCCAGGAGGGCTCCGGTGATTGCTACGACCAGCAGCATCGGAAGTACAAGGGCGATTCCGTTTACGGCTCCAATAGCAGCAAACAGTTTGACGTCACCTGCTCCCAGAGTCCCGAAAATGTGGAAAAAGAACATGAGCGCAAATGCGAGTCCGAAACCTTCGAGGCTAACTAACAATCCCTGGGTTCCACCGAAGAAGGAATTCACTGCTATGCCACCTAACAACATAACCAAGACCAACTTGTTGGGTATTCGGCGATAGCGGACGTCCATATAAGTAATGACTATTGCCATCGGCACTAACAGCAAAAAGATGGCGAAATTCTGAGCGGATGGCATTAGCAAGTCTCCGTGTCGACTTCCTTGCTTACCAAGGAGGTGTCTTTTTGAATTTGCGATAGGGTCGACGGGCCATGGGCCAACATTTGGCCGTAAGCCCGTCGAGCCTATGAGGAGGCGACTAGTTCTGAGCTGCCGCGTTTTGCAGGCGATTCTGCAGGGTTGCTTTCCAGGTGCCGCTGGTCGCGTAAATGGCTACAGCAACGAGTGCGATGAGGCCGGCGATGACGGCATATTCCAACGTTTCCATACCGCTCTCATCATTTAGAAAGTTCTTGATTCTCTTCATTATCATTCTCCTTATTGGGGTTCTTATTTGGTTTACACCGGAATTGTGGCGTCATCCCAGGCATCCTGAGAGGAGCGCTCCTGCCGATCACGGCAACAATTTCGGATACTTGTCTTGGGCAATGCCTATGCCAATCTTCAAGATTGTGAGGTCGGCGTTGGCTTGGTGAGATAAATAGTTGACAACCATCCATCGTTGCTTCACTTAAGGTCAGCGCTCTTTGCGAGTGGACTATTAGACCCGATGCCAAGAGTTCTGTTGTGCAGGTTCAACACTGCTCATGTGCGAGCAGTTGTTGCAGGGCCGTCTAACCAAAAGCGATTCTTTATGATGGATATTGATGTGAGGGGTCGAGTCTTGCTTGATGGGTAGTGCGGTGGGGATGTGGAACTTACTTGTCTGCCCAATTCAATAGATTGACGCATTCAGAATAAGGCAAGTGCTCGCTAGCGAGCAGAAACGGAAAGAAATGATCTTGTGTTTCGTCGCATTCTTTGCAGACCACGGCGGTGCGAATATTGCTAAGCTTTGCAGCGTTATGGCTATACTTGCTCTTTCTCTTGGGCGATCGTCTCATGCCTAGCGGACCGGACCTGTATCTGTACCGATCTCCATGCACTACGTACTGGACTCGCGGATTTGGCGCTCACGTGATGAGCCAGTTAGCGCGCGCCCTTCGTCTTGCCGAGCTTGTCGAAATTCAGAGTGTGGCTGACTCAATAGCCTAACTCGGAGTCTGGTTGAACTCTATGAGGATCAGCTGGTAGCTGTGCCCCATTGTTCTTAGATAGGTATCATCATATTTGTGCTACCTGAGAATCAGTCAATACCCTACTATGAATTCACTGAAGGTGCCTCAAGCGCACAGCCCTACGAAATCCGATCCAAATCTTCTCACGGTCGTTTCAAGGTCAGACCTTGCATCCCCACGAATCCTGATGGTTTTCGTGTGCATGCTTCTCATTTTCGCAGGTGCCGCTCAACCGATTACGGACACAGATTTTTGGTGGCACCTTCGAACGGGGCAGTACATCGTTGAGACTAGGAGCATTCCTCACACAGACATCTTCTCATCGATCAAATTCGGTAGTGAGTGGATTGCACATGAATGGTTATCAGAAGTGGCCATGTTCGCAATCTGGAAACTGACGGGTTTTATAGGATTGATCGCCTCATTTGCTCTGATTGTCACAGCAGCATTCGTAATTCTTTATCGGCGATGTGTTGTACGTTCCGTTCACCCCTACGTTGCGCTTTTTGCAGTCTTGTTTGGAGCAGTTGCTTCCATTTCAACTTGGGGAGTTCGACCACATATCTTTTCCGTGCTGTTTGCCAGTAGCTCTATCGCCGTCTTGGAGAGCTTTGCTCGACGGGAAATGGGCATCGCGATCTGGTGGCTTGTTCCCTTAATCGTCATTTGGACAAATGCTCACGCGGGCTTCGTCATTGGACTTGCGTTGATAGCTCTAAGCATCGTGGGACTCTTGGCGGATCGGCTTCTGCTCTCCGAGGAACGACACGCTGATGACTGGAAACGCGTGTGGACTCTGGTTTTTTTGCTGGCAGCTTGCATTGCAGTGGTTGTGTTCAATCCTAATGGTACTCGCCTATTCACTTATCCATTGGAGACTCTAACTTCACCCGCAATGATGCGTTACATCGAAGAGTGGAGATCCCCCAATTTTCACGAATTACGCTTCCAAGGCCTTTTGCTGTTGTTAATAGCGACATTCAGCGCGCTAGTCCTTTCAAAGAACAAGATACGCCCTCGTGACCTGATCATGCTGGCCGCCACTACTTGGGCCACGTTGAGATCGGCGCGAAATGTTTGGCTCTTTGTCCTGGTAGCGGTACCTCTTTTTGCCGAAGCCTTCTCGTCCTTTATCTGGACTTATTTTCCTTTGCGGGCTTCTGATCTTGCCGAACAGCGTAAATCTGGTGCTGCGGCTCGCGGCCAAGCCTATGCAAACGCGACGATACTCCTGTTATGTGTGATTTTAGTTGGACTCGGAGTGCGGCGAGCTGCAAATCGTCAGCCGATTGTAGAAGCAGAACAGTTCCCAATTAATGCGATTGAGTTTCTCAAATCAGAGAGACTGGCCCAACCTCAATATAACGAATATGAGTGGGGAGGATATTTGATTTGGAAACTGTATCCCCAATACAAAGTTTACATCGATGGTCGCGCAGATGTGTATGGGAACAAACAACTCGAAGTTTTCTTTAATGTACATGAGGGCAATCTTGGATGGCGTGATGTTTTAGATCGCGACAATATAAGAACCGTTTTTGTTAGACCAAGCATTCCACTAGCAAGTTTGCTTCGATCGAACGAAGATAGTTGGGAAAAAGTATTTGAAGATAAGCAAGCTGTGATTTTTCGTCGACGATAAGAGTGGGGAGTCAAATAAGCAGATTCAATACGTGAGACATCTCAACAAATCCAACGTCACTCACACTTGTCACTTGTAAACAACGATATCGGTAAAGTAAGTCGAGGAGCCAAGACATTGCCGTCCTTGGCCGGTTAGTTTTCCGAAGTTTCTGGCAAGCCTGCGTTCGATGAATTGATCAATTTCCGGATGAAGCCCACGAAAAACAAAAATTCGTTGTTCGCTGTTGTTGGTCTTCGTTCTTAGTAGGCCTGCCAGTAGTTGATCGGCTTCAGTCTCAAGCTCGAGCTGGCGCTTTGGATCTCTAAAATTTCCCTCGTAGCCTGGATGTTTGTCGATGTCTTTAGGAAAACTCGATTCAATGACGTCTTTCCCCACGGAGATTTGCTTTAGGTAATAGTCTATTGGCATTCGCGTTAGGCTAGTAAAAAGAATCACATCCCCCTCATGGACCACCTCATTCAAATAGCTTGCGATGACTCGGTTATCGCAACTTCCTGACTTCTCATGAGATATTGCGAATCCCACGACCGTAAACAGGATCAAAGCTGCCGAGAGCAAATAGTTCGCGAGTTTGGGTGTAAACGCCCCGACGCTGAGTGCGAAGACTGGAAGGCCGATAATAGCGAAGCGCGGGTTGAAGATCGGTTTGAACTGTGAGAGTAAGATTGGAATAATTACGGCGCACGCAAGCAGTGTTAGAGGAAGTTGTGCACGCATTACTTGAGACTTAAACGACGGAAGTCGGTAAAAATACTTCCAGCAAATAAAGGCAATCAACGGTACCAACAACCAAAACGCCCCGCCATAAAGAAAGAGTAACTCACTCACCTGAGGCAGTCCCGGCTTTTTGAGCCAAGCGAGACCTTCTTCAGACTTTGATATTTGTCTCAGGAGGACTGGAGCCCAGAAAACAGCATAGGGAATAACCGATACGATACCCGCTAACAGAAACCGCTTTAGTTTCTCGGATTGAAAGAAAAAAATCTGAAATGCTCCTTGTCCGAATAGAACGAAGAAGAACGCGACGTGGGTAAACGTTCCCATTACGTTGATCACCACGTAAGCAACAAACAGTAATGTTGAGTCAGAACTTTTTGGTTGAAATTGCAAGTAGAGCCAGGAAGACAGCACCGTCAGTAGTGCGAGCAAGGCGTACATGCGAGCGAACTGAGCTGAGAGGATGGCGAGCGGACTACACATATAAATAGCGGCGCTCATTAAAGCCGTGCTTTGATCGGTGAGACGTTTTCCTAATTGATATACAGAAAAAATCGTTAGTAGGTAGAAGAGACCAGATAGTGATCTGACAGTTCTTTCTCCCGTTCCCACCCAACTAATCCATTCGTGTAAGAAGAGAAAATAAAGTGGTGGATGAACGTCTGCTTTCAGAGTAGTCAGCACAGTCCGATAGTCGGGTGAAGATGCAGTGACGCTCCATACTTCATCCGACGAATATGCGGTGTCAGAGTTGTAGGACGCGAAGAAAGTTGACGCCAACAACAAGACAAAGAAGGCAGCTACTGGTCTTGCCCACGAAGCAGTAACCGCGGAAGTTTGAGGAAGCAGCGTCAATTTTTATCGCGGGGTGCAATGGTGTAGATTGCGAAATCACCAGCCTCCTCGACGCTAATTCGGTTATACCAACGCTCGAGATTCTTGGTTCGGGCCGTAGAGGAAGCAACCACGTAGCGCAGTCCGTACCGGTGAGCGGCTAGTTCATCAAAAGAATCAATATATTGTTGGTACAGCTGCACCTCGGTGTCAATTTCTTCAGCTGAGACCGGAAGAAACTCTTGGCTGAAGTGGGGCGCTTCACGGCCTTGGCCGAACAACGCAGTTAGAACCATATGGTCCTTCTTATGTAGAGTTTCCCGAAGCATCGAAGTTGTAACATCCGAGTAGTAAAGGTATTGAAAAAATCGTTCCTTCATTTCTGTTGCGGTATTTCCCGGAAAAACAGACATGTGCGGCGCCCATAACTGGGGTAATACGCTAAATGTGGGCAAGCTATCGGCAAACCTAGGATTCAGAGCCAGAACTGTTCCCGAATTGCTTTCTGAAAGCTGTTTCAGTCGTCGAGCTGCGTGAATGCTTTTGAAGCGCACGAGATTATCCTCTAACGCAGCTTTTGACGCTGATACTGTGCTAAGACCGGAATAAACGAGGGAAAAAATAGCCAGTGAAGATAGCAACCGCTGAGATATCGTCTTTGTTGACAAAGCACCTGCCATAATGAGTAGCCTCCATGACAGCATTAAAGCCAGCAGGAACGTATAGCCGGTAACAAACTGTTCGTAATGAAAGGACTGAAGTGAGCGTCCTGTAATTACTTGTTGATTGAAAACCATTACCGGAACGAACAATAACGATAAGGTCGTTAGAACCACCGGATCTCTAAAAGATAAGCGTCCTCGAATAATTATTGTTATGAGAACGAGAGTCATAACAATGGATAGTAACTCCGACGGGCGAAACAGATCGGGTCGGTGGCTGAAAGTCAAGATCTGAACTTGGTCCATCTCGGGGGGTCGATGTGAAAGTAAGACAAACCATCCTAGAATACTCAGACCCAAGCTTAATCCGAGAATTCCAAAGACCTGCAGCGCTCTTTGTCTATCTGAAGGGCGACCAGAGAACCATAAAACACCTAACGCCGCTAACCAGGCGCAAGCCGCGGTCCATAGATAGAAGTAAGAGAAAATTAAAAAAGATAAGCTCAATGCAGCGAACGCTGCAGTTAGAAGATATCGCCTCGAACTCGTTAGGGCGTGCCATGTCAACGCCAATAAGCCTAGAAAGATGGGAAATGGGAACGCTGGAATATACCTGCGGGAGAAAGTTAAATAACTCCATCCATTCGACAATCCAAACAGAGATCCGATTGGTCCTTGGCCCGAAACAAGAGCTGGCAAGCAAAGTACGATGAGGGTACCAGCACAAGAAATGTCAAGCTGATTGGTCATTCTCATTAACAACCAGAACAATACAAGACTTGAGCTAATGCTCACAATGGGTAACAGCAGTACGAAAATAGTAGAAGCTGAGAGATGCAAGAACCGGGCAGCAAGTGCGATTAAGTAAGGCGTGGCGAACTGGATTGAGAATAAGCTTTCGGGATTGGCTCTGCCTGAGTGTTGATTTGAGTCGGTGTAGGGATTGGAGGTTCGAGGATGACCAGTAATTAGAGACTGTAAATAAGCAGAGTAAGCGACTTCGTCCATATCAACTATGGCGTAAGTTGTTGCGCTTCCAAATTCGTGTGCTAGTAAATAGACTTGAGGGAAGGTTACGACTAACGTCAAGCCAATGGCAGCGATAACTCCCCACCTCCAGTCAATCCTTCGTGGTTTGGCTGGTGAGGGGGGGGTGACACTACACATGAAACCACATGAAAGTGGCAACGAGGCGAATTGGGATTTCGCCTCGTCCCAAGAAAATGAGGTAGCCTTAGTTTTGTGCTGCTGCGTTTTCGAGTCGGTTCTGAAGGGTATTTCTCCATGTGCCGCTGGTGGCGTAAATCGCGACTGCGACCAAAGCGATCAAGCCGGCGATTACCGCATACTCGAGGGTTTCCATTCCACTCTCATCGTTAAGAAACTTCTTTATCGTCTTCATTCTGCTTGCTCCTTCTAGTATCGTTTTATGGCTTCCTAGTATCGTTTTATGGCTTCGGCCCAGCCGGGCACTATCTTCGCGCTTGCGCGTTGATCCACCGGTTGCCGTGCTTGTTTTCCTTATTTCCGTTCGCAACGATTATGCCATCTACTTTTTTTCGCGCGCAGCCCCCTTTCGGTTCCGCTCTGCGCGCACAACCTGCATAAAACATTGGCTTTTTGTCATCATTCGGTCCTTCGCTTGTTCCGCCCTCGGATCCAAAGTCAGTGCAAATGTCCTAGTGACCGAATGTTCGCAGGCGAGCAGTTGCTATGAAATGCAGCGATTGTGGAGACTTAAGAAAAACGCAGAATTAACTCGTATTCCCATAAAACAGCAAGATTAGTGTCAGGAATTCTGTAACGATGCTGATTCATTGCCCAGGCTTAGAGTGGAAAATCAACTCTTATCCGGTGTTCTCGATCGGCGCAGGCTCACGCAACCCAGGTGTGAGGGGTACAGATAAACGGCTAGGTTTCACACAGAGAACATAAGTCAGAACTAGTAGAGCTGGCGTAATGATCTGAATACCCGTTACTTGGCAGATTGGACCGTGACAAACGAAACGACAAACAGGGCGGTTAGTAACTTAGGACTCACCATCTTTTGAGTAATTATTAACACTGGCACAAGGAGGATGAGATCGTAAACTGGTGCATACGCGTTAAGAACCATCGTCGGTACGATTGCCCGCTCCGGATTTTTCCTTGTGAGGTAAGTTAGCGGTAAAGCCAAAAGCATACTCAAATACTTCACGTCCACGTGTAGGAGTTGGCGGAAGAGTGAGGCCACATCCACGTACATTGATGCTCTGGTGTAACCTAACCCAACCAATGAATTGAACTCACGCAGTATTGCGAGGTATCGCATTATTCCCGTTGGGCCAAGCATCCAGATCGTTAACAAAAACAACAAGCCTGAGGTCGCGGCGAAACCGACGAGAACACGAACCTGTCGGCCGAACAAAAGCGCGGGGAGAAGAAAGATAGTCAGAGTTGGCTTATAGAGCATTAATCCCAGGACAGCACCCGCTGCTAGTTTTCTTTCCTTTCTTCATCAAGTAGATCCACAGCGCAAGCATGAAACAGCCAATGGCCGAGATTTGGCCACCAGCAAGTACGAGCATAAAGAATGGTGGAAACCCCAGGCACACCAAGAACGTCATTCTTGGAGGCAAATCCACAAGCCGCAGAATCAATTTAATAGCAGCGAGGTACAGAGCAATTGAGATTAGTATCCAAATAAGAAACGCAAGCCAGAGTGGCAAATGAGCCAAAGGTGAAAATAGGATTGCTACGAACGGAGGAGTCACGTAGGGAATTGATAAACCTGATGGGAGGTAGATGCGAGATAAGTCAGCCTGAAGTTGGAAATCATAGAGGCGATCCGCGCCGAAGGTATTTAGAATCTTTCCTGCGGTATAAAACTCAACGAAGTCGCCGCCGAAAGGTGCACCGGATAGCATCGTTTTTCGGCTTCCCGCGAAGCTGAGGCCGATGATGAGACTGTTCACGGCAACCAGCAAAATGCCAGTAGTTTCTAACTCGTTCATTTGTTAAGAGCGAAATGCGCATGTCAAGCGGTCGCTATGGTCCAGGTGAAATACATTGGAGATGTATCCCATGAGGTAAGAGAGGTATTTGAGTCCGTCGACGCAGGGAAAGGCTACCAATAGGATGACGGTGAGCCGTCATTTCTAATCGAAGGTGGCTCGCGAGCGGTGCACCCAGTTCCTGGCCCTAGTTCGTCGAGCGATCAAAGACCTATCGATTGGGCCGGAAGCCGCCCTTTGCTCTGTACCCTTGTTCAAAATTCGTACTTGTTGGGGGGGCGGCGCTGGCCTTCACGGTGTCCATGTCGTGGTAGACAACGCCTCCCGGTCGGGGCTGCAAACCTGCTATTTTCGTATCCGTTTGTACAGCCGCTTTGAAAATCTTGCTGCCTCGCAACACCGCGTCGTCGCCCTTCTTCAATCCCCAAATCAATGCCACCGGAGATGTGTAGGGGAAGAGCAAAGCTCCCGTCGCGAGGGCGCCACCAGCTACTGCTGCCATGCGATTCGTGCCGCGCTGTTCTCCAGAAACTGTCAATGGAATGTGTGTTCCATCAACTGCAACCACGTATTCCATGGCCCAGGCAAGCATACCCGGCCGGCCAAAACCGGCTGAACGTTTTACTTTCACGATCTTCGCGCGCGCTCTTGCCCCGCGCTCAATCACCAACAAGTTGTTTACGAATATGCGCTTTGTCACCAGGAAAGTTATCGGACTGCCCTCCGAGACTCGGGCCGACGACACTGCCTGCGCACTTTCAACTTCAATCATTGTACCGGCTGGAATGTGAACTGGCGTAGTCAGCGACACAACGACTGGCTCATTGAGGCCCAGCTTCGGCGGACCAGTCGGAACCATCGTCATCGCGAGCAAAACTGTATCAGGTACTCCGCGTCTGCTAAGGTCACGCAACACTGGTGGGAAAATGTCGAAATTGCAGTTTGACTTCAGGATCTTTTCAATGATTTCCACCGACTTGTGACCGTCAGCAACCATCTGCAGGATGTCGTTGTTGCGCAAGGGGTGTAAATCGACCTGCTGAGAGGTCTGCGCATGAGTGAAAATCAGGCACGTTAGCAGCACGACTATTAACAGCAGTCCCTGCTTTTTCATATTGCTACCCCGAAAACCTTTCAGATTACAGATTGTCCGATATGCTTTAGCTTGTCGATTGTTAGGCTTCAAACGCACTTACTCAGAAAAGTACCAGAAGACAGAGACGACAAGCTGAAGCATATCGAACATAAATTTTGAGCAACAAACATGCCTCGGAAAAACCTCAGTATTTTTGATGTTTTGGGTTTCAAGCGGAATGGTTGTTTGCGACAAGTGCTCGCCAGTGAGCAGAAGAGAGGGGAAATTTCAGATTGCAGATTTCAGATTTTGAGATGGGAAAATATTCCCCAACCTGAAAATATTCCCACAGCGTGATACTAGATGCCGCAAGATCCAGAAGCTGCAAATTCAATCTGCAATCTGAAATGCTTTCACTGTTCCCGAAAGGTTGGAGTCACAACCTGGCGCTCCGGCTGTTCCTTGGAGAGCAACTGCATCCCATCAAGCTCCTCTTCCTGAAGGAACCGCACAGCCATAACGCCATACTGCTTTAGACGTCGATATAGTTTGCTTCGATCGATGCCAAGCGCTGCTGCTGTTTGAACCTGGTTGCCGCCGAATTGTTGTAACACTGTCAGTATGTAGCGCTTTTCAATCTCAGCGAGCGGTACCGTGTCGTCAATGTACGCCTTGAGTAGTTGCTTCAGATCGTTTCCGTTCGTACTTGGTCGCGACTGGGCAATCTCAAGAGGTAGATCGTCCAGACCGATTACGTCGTCGATGTTAATCACTAAAGAATACTCAATCGCATTTTCAAGTTCGCGGACGTTACCTGGCCACGGATACTCCTTCAACGCTCGCACTGCCTCCGGAGTAAACTTCGGCATCTCGCCTACCGAGTGACCAGCTTTGAGCTTAAGGAAATGATCGATTAGAAGCTCAATGTCTCCCGAACGAGTACAAAGTTCAGGCAGCTGAAGTGGTAGAACGCGCAGCCGGTAATAGAGATCCGGTCGAAAGCGGCCCTCAGCAACGGCCTGAGCCAGGTCGCAGTTAGTCGCGGAGACTATTCGGACATCGATTGCGACGTTGGCCCGTGCGCCGATCCGGCGAACAGTCTTTTCCTGAAGTACACGCAGCAGTTTCGCCTGAGCCGAAAGATTCAGCGCATCTACCTCATCGAGGAACAGTGTGCCGCCCGATGCTTTTTCAAAAAGACCGCATCGGCTTTCATGTGCGCCAGTGAATGTTCCGCGTTGATGACCGAATAGCTCTGCTTCAATAAGACCTTCGGGAATTGCAGAGCAATTGATATCAACAAACGGACCGTTGCGACGTGGGCTTTTGTCGTGGATGGCACGGGCGACGAGTTCTTTCCCGGTGCCTGTGGCTCCAACTAGCAGGACGGAGCTGTCGTTGGGAGCAACGCGCTCAATCACTGCGAAGAGCTTTTGCATGATCGGAGAACTTCCGATCAGAGTGGGGTAACTGTGGGGAGTTATGAATTCTGCGCCTTCGTGGTCCGATCTTTTTCGACTTCCTTTGGCGGAAAGACTGCCCTCGGACCAGCCTTTGACGGCTGTGGGAGTAGCGAAAGGCATATTATTTACTATTTCCTAAAGCGCGAGTATCTGTTGGCCTGGCTTCCTGGAAGGGGTTCAGAGATGCGGGGCTTTGGATGTCTCCTTTCTGCGTAAGATGCAAGAGCGGCAAAATTGGTCCAACGTGTCATGCTTACTCTCTCGGCCGACGCAACTGGTAGGAATTGTGGCGTCGTGAATCTGGGTTCCGATCAAGTACTGCCGGCTACCGCTTGAAAGACAAACTGCTTGTTTATTTCTTTGATTGCGTGAACTTGGACGACTGGTTCACTTATTGGGCGCGTGGAGTTCTTCTGCAACTACTTGGCCACAACCACGCTTTCCATATCCTCTGGAAAAAAGCAATAAATTGATCGTAAGTTATATTACACGTCTGAGATCTGGATCGACTTCTAGAATCGAGACGAGACTATCCGCCTCACATCAGAAGTTCGGATTCGATAGTGTCTGAGACACCTTCGATTGGAACCGTGTCGTTAACGAGAATTTCTTCCAACATTCCGGAAGCTACATTCAACAAGGTAACAATCGATCGAGACGATTGATCATCGTAATTCACACGAACATTTCGCTCGGCAACTTCTCGCGACATCGCGAGAGCAACGTAAACACGCGTGAGCTTGCTCTCGAGTCGTTCTTCCAATGTTTCGTCTAATACTTTCATTCGTATTAATTTCCGCTGATCGTAAGCAGTGCTCGAGTTGCGACCACAAGGGCCATGACTCCTCCAGTTATCGTGACGCTCCATTCGACTATTGGACTCGTTCGCCCCAGCAAGCTTCGGCAAATAACAATCGCACCCTTCCAACCGTCTTGTTGATAGAGGGGAAGGGAATTTCCAATTGCTAACCCTAGATTTAGAACTCCAAACAAGCTTCCCCACGTCAGCATGGCCAGTAGTAAGTTGACCGCAATTCCGGCACTAAGAACGAACAACTGTTTATTAAGTGATCGCTGCCGAAACGTATTCATGTCCATTTGAACAAAGGCACCAAGTGGTAAAAGGCGAAGCTGAAACTCGACGTTATTGAGTGTTCGTCGATAGAGTTTGGGACCCCAGCCCAAACCAAGGGCAGTAACGCGAACGCCGGAAATCTGTGCGGCAGCCAGGTGCCCTAACTCGTGGAGAATCAGTGCTATCAAAAAGCTAAGAATAAAGTTGAGGAAGGGCAATGCCATTTTCTTAAGCTCCAGTCGTCAGTGCAGCGATTGAGCCTCAAGGCGCATTATGTCTTCGACATCGTTTCGTATGTCTAGAATCAGGAACCGAGGCACAAGTAACGACGATCGCCTGTAGAATTCCGCTACTTCCAGTATCAAAGCTAAGTGCGAAAAAAAATTAGAGTAAGCAGAGCTATACAGCCGGATAATCAGCATGTAACTTCCTTAAGTGACCTAATTTGTTAACTGAATAAGAGGATTAATGAATTGGCGATTTCAGATTTCAAATTGCAGATTGGCTTGGATAGTTGGGGTGCAGACCGTGTAGCCTCAAAAGTCGGTAAGAGCCGCTCGGGGGCAGCCCGACTGTACAAGGAGGGCTACGATTCTTTACTAAAAACCGATGAGCCCTCCTTTTTCGCTGACCCCGCTTCTCTTGAGATCTATGAGACGGTCGGCGGATAGGTCAAAATTTGGGGAGCGCGCGAAGATCAGTGAAATTAT
>Ga0068859_100002276_pt1 | contig 19488 bp, 12 predicted proteins | sample KBSSwiS22_FD_66585 | JGI IMG/M metagenome (GOLD analysis project Ga0068859, IMG submission 66585) | Switchgrass rhizosphere microbial communities from Kellogg Biological Station, Michigan, USA - KBS Switchgrass S2-2 | ecosystem: Host-associated > Plants > Roots > Rhizosphere > Soil ...
GGATCGGCGCCCGCTCTCAGCAGCAGTCGCATCGCCTCCGCATGACCATTGGCAGCCGCGCTCAGCAGCGGCGGCGTGGGGGGCACGGGCGGTGGCGGCTGGCCGAAATTGGCCTCGGTCACCCATTTGATCCGCGACGGCCCGGTCAGCCCGTTGGGATCGGCGCCCCTGGCGAGCAATGCGCGGATCAACGCCGCATCGCCGCCGGCCGCGGCACCGTGGAGCAGTTGCTCGCCGGTGCGGTCGCGCTCGGCCAAGTCGGCGCCGCGCGCGACCAACAGCGCAGCGGCACCAAAGTTCTTCTGATAGACGGCGAGCTGCGCCGCGCTGGTATTCTCGGGCCCGCGATAGTCGGCGCGAGCGCCCGCGGCGAGCAACAGTTCGGTCGCGGCCGCCGATCCGCTCTTGATCGCGAAAAACAGCGGCGTGAAGCCGCCCTTGGAGACGCGATTGACCTGCGCGCCAGCCTTGAGCAGCAGTGTCATGGCCTCGACACGCCCGGACGCGGCCGCCCACATCAACGGCGACTGGCCGCGCCGATCGACGCTGTCGGCGTTCGCGCCTTCGGCGAGCATATGCGCCACGGCATCTGCCGGGCCAAAGCGCGCGCAAATGGCGAGCGGCGTCGTGCCATCCGGCTGGCTCGTGCGCACTTTGGCATGCGCGGCGAGCAACCGCGTCACGATAGCGGGATCGGCGAGCTCGCAGCCGATCGCCAGCGGCGTAACGCCATCGACGTCGGCCAGATCGGGCTTGGCACCCGCCGCGAGCAGCAGCTCGACCATCGCGAGATTCTGCGTGTTCACTGCCCAGCTGAGCGGCGTCGCAGCGAACGCAAGTCGCTGATTGGGATCGGCCTTTTGTTCGAGCGCGGCGCGCGCGCCCGCGAGATCATTGGCGCGGATCGCCTGGGCGAGCGCATCCCCACCCCCTGCGACATCGGCTCGAGCCGTACCGCAGCCCAAGACCAGGGAAACGAGCAGCGCGCAGCGGCGAAAGGTTTCAGCCATCGGCGAGCGCCGTGAGCGGGCCGACGCTGTCGCCGAACGATGTCGCGGGCACGTCGAGCAGGTGCAGCGCCGTGAGCAGCAGGTTCGAGGCCGTGGTGTTCTTTGCGACGGCGAGGTGGCGATCGCCCTTCACCAGGCCGCCGGCGACGATGATCGGCAGGTCCATGTGATCGTGTTCGTTCGGATCGCCGAACGCGGAGCCACGGATCACCAGCGTACGATCGAGCAGGGACCCCTCGCCATCCTTCACGTCGCGCATCCGCTGCAGATAATAGGCGAAATATTCCATGTGATGCCGGTTGATGCGCGCCAGCTTCTCGATCTTCGCCGGGTCATGACCGTGATGGCTCAGCATGTGATGCGAATCGGGCACGCCGATTTCCGGATAGGTGCGGTTGCTGAGCTCGCGGCCGATCATGAAGCTGCCGACCCGCGTGATGTCCGCCTGCATCGCCAACACCTGGAGATCGATCATCATCCGGACATGGGCATCGAACGAATCCGGGATGCCGGCCGGACGTTCCAGATTGGCGGCCTGTGGACCATCGCCGGACGTCATGGCCTTCTGGATGCGCCGCTCGATGTCGCGAGTGGCCTCGAGATATTCGTCGAGCTTGTGCCGATCCGCCGCACCGAGCCCACCGGACAGCCGCGCGGCGTCGTCCATCACGAAATCGAGGATGCTCGATTGTCGGCGCAGTTGTGCGACCCGGCTGTTCCGGTCGAGCGCGTCGCCGTCACCGAACAACCGCTCGAATACGTCTCGCGGGTTGGCGGTGACGGGCAGCGGCACGGTCGGGCTCCGCCACGAGATGCCGTTGGTATAAGCGCAGCTATAGCCGATGTCGCAGCTGCCGAGCAGACTGGCCTGGTCGATCCCGAGTTCGAGCGAGCTCAATTGCGTCGCGTCGCCGACATGGTTGGCAAAAACCTGGTCGACCGAGATCGCACAGCGGATATCGGTGCCTTCGGTCTGTTTGACATGCGTTCCGGTGAGAAACGCCGGGCACGATCGGCCATGGCCCGCCGGCCGATCCCCCATCGCCGCGGCGCTCGGGTGACCGAGGCCGGTGATCACGGTCACATAGTCGCGATGCGGCGCCAGCGGCTCCAACGTCGGCGGCAGCGTGACTTGCGCGCCTTGGGTCGTCGGCCGGAAATCGCTCATCATCATGCCGTTGGGCGAATAGAATATCTGCAGCCGCTTGGGGCGCGCTGCTAGATCGGCCGCCTTTGCCGTCGGCATCATCGCCTCGAGGAAAGGCAGCGCCAGCACCGTGCCAAGCCCGCGCAGCATCGTGCGGCGGGCCAAGGGCTTGGATGGGACGATCATGGCATCGGCCTCTTCCGCAGCAGGAAGGGATCGCTCATGACGATGCCCTTCAGGATCGTCTGGATACGATAGCCGTCTGCCGCCGCATTGCGCGCAATCTTGCGGACGGCTGGCATGTCGTGTGGCTCGATGCCGCGGGCGAGCGCATAGGTCAGCAGCCGTTCGGTGAAGGCGCTGGTGAACTGGTCTTTCCGCGACAGCAGAATCTGCTGGAGCCCGGCCAGCCCCGCAAATCTGGTCCCTTCGGGCATGACTGCCGAGACGTCGATCGGCTGGCCTGCATCGGTGACACGATAAGCGCCGACCGCGTCGAAATTCTCGAGCGCGAAACCCAGCGGGTCCATCTTGACGTGGCACGCGGCGCAAGCAGGCTGACTGCGGTGCAGTTCGAGCTGCTCGCGAGCGGTGAGCACGCGGCCGTCATGCACCGTCACCAGCGCGGGCACGTCCGGCGGCGGTGGCGGCGGCGCGGCGGCGAGCATGTTGTCGAGAATCCATTTGCCGCGCTTCACCACCGAAGTGTGGTTACCGTAGGAGGTGACGGTGAGGATGCTGGCCTGGCCGAGCAGCCCGCCGCGATGCTCGGACGGATCGAGCGCGACGCGACGCATCGCAGTGCCGGTCACGCCCGCGATGCCATAATGCTGGGCCAGACGCTGATTGACGAAGGTGTAGTCGGCGGTGATGAAATCGAGCACGCTGCGGTTGGCGCGCACGACATGGCCAAAGAACATCTCGGTCTCGCGCGCCATTGCCGCGCGCAGCCGCGCGTCGAAGTTGGGAAAGACGTTGATGTCCGGGCGCTGCTGATCGAGATTGCGCAGATACAGCCACTGGCCCGCGAAATTCCTGGTCAATGCGTCGGCTCGCGGATCGGCCAGCATCCGTGTGACTTGCGCCTCGAGCACTCCGGGCTGGCGCAACTGCCCCGCCTCCGCGAGTGCGAGCAGCCGATCATCCGGAATGCTGCTCCACAGGAAGAACGACAGGCGCGAGGCCAGTTCGAGGTCGCTGACCGGATGGACGCTGCCCGGGGCGGCGCCCTTGGGATCCTGTTCGATCAGGAACAGGAAATGCGGCGAGACGAGGATCGCTTCGACTGCAGCCTCGATGCCGTGCGCGAAGTCGGAACCGGCGCGTGCGCCGGAATAGACGCGCATCAGTGGCGCAAGGTCCATGTCGGTGACCGGCCGCCGATAGGCGCGGCGCGCGAGCGATGCGACGATCCGCTGCGCACAAGGCGGTTCGGCCGCCGCATTCCGGGGCTTGCAGAGATAGATGCGCGCGCGACTGGGAGTCGTGCCGGCACCTTTCGGCGCGAACGGGCCCGCGACATCGATCTGGAGCACGTCGCGCGGGTAGTTCTGCTGCGCATATCGCGGCGACAACCGATATGAGGGCACTTCGAGCTGCGCCACGCGTGCGCCGTCGACCGAAACATCGAGCGGCAGCATCACGGGCGCGGCAGTCGGCAGCGGGACCTTGTCGAGATCGTTGCGCAGCGTCTGGACCGTTTCCTCGGGCGCGAGCTGGCGATGGAACGACAGGCCGATCACATGGGGCCCGGCTTTCAGCGGAACGCGGACACTGACTTTGTCCTCCCGCAACCGGTCGGTTTCGTTGTTGGTGTTGGCATTCAGCCAGCCGCTGATCTCATAGGTCGCGTCATAGCGCGCGAAATAATGGACCGCGCCCCCACCGCGCGAACCGAGCGGCAATTCGTCGCTGGCGCGCTCGTTATAGGCGGGCCGGCCGCCGTTCATGATCGACCCGTCCTTGGGCATTTCGAACGACGTGACGAACGCGCGGTTGGAGCCGAGCCCGGTCGCCATCCGCCCGACCTTACCGGCGACGGCGAGGTAGCGATCCATCAGCGTCGACGAGACGCTGAGCACATCCGCGATATTGTCGAAACCATAGCCCGAATTGTCCTGCGGCAGGTCACGGCTGACATCGACATCGAGCGCGAGCAGGTCGCGCACTGCATTGGCATATTCGACCCGATTGAGCCTCCGGATCGTCGCGCGGCCGGGGTCGGGATGGGCGGCGCCAAAGGCGTCGAGCGACGCCTCGAGCCAGGCGACGAAGGCGGCGCGCGAAACCGGATCTGGCTGCGGCTTGCCGCTCGGCGGCATTTCGCCGAGACTGGTTCGGCGCAGGATCTTCTCCCAGGCGTCGGCATGGTCGCCATTACGCAAGTCGGCGCTGTGCAGATCGTCGATCGAGAAACCTGCGACCTTGTCGTCGTCATTGTGGCAGCGTGCGCAAAAGTCGCCGAACAGCGTCGGCGCGCCACTGGCCATGCTCGGCGCGGCGGGCACGACGGCTTGCGGGACGGTCTCCGGGCGCGCGAACACTGCCGTCGCGGCGACCACGACGCTCGCTGCGAAGGCACCGCTGCCGAGAGTTGGACGCCACCGTACGCTCATTGCCCCACCCGTCTGCTTCACCGGCCGCAATCGCGCTTCCGGCGCCCCCGCACGCTGCATGATGCTTCACTTATTCCGCAGCGCAACACGGTCCGGTTCCGCGCTATCTCTCGATAGCTGGCCCGTCCATTGCCGTTAACCGCACAAGGAGAGCGCAAAAACAGAGCGCCTCGGCCGAGGACGGTTGCTGCGGGCGCGAAGCGCGCGCGCCGACGCGACAACGCGCTTTTCGGCAACATGTCGTGCGGATTATCGCGATTGAACAATGGCCGGGCGCTGGTCAGAAGCGGTTTGGGCGTTGGCGGGGGGACGATATGAAATGCAACGTGGTTCTGATCGCGATGCTGCTGTGCAGCACGGCGCCGGCAAACGCCCATGATCGCGGAGCGACGGTGTCTAGCGAGGCGCGGACAGCCGCCTATCTCGATCGCATCGCGAACAGCCCGCCGCGTCTGCGCATGTTTCTGCAGGCGATGCCGAAGGGCGGCGACCTGCATAATCACAACGGCGGCTCGATCTATGCCGAGGATTTTCTGCGTTGGGCGGCAGCGGCCGGATTATGCGTCGCGACCGACAGCTACCGCTTGGTCGATCCGCCTTGCGACGCGCCCAATCGCGTGCCGGCCGCCGGGCTCGAACGCGACTATCCGCGCTACAGCCGCGCCATCGACGCGCTTTCGACGCGCGGGTTCGAGACAGGCGTCGGCGATCCTTCGGTATCGGGCTATGATCGCTTCTTCGCGACGTTCGATGCCTTTTCGGCCGCCTCGCGCGGCAACAAGGGCGAGTCAATCGCGCTGACGCGCGAGCAGGCTGCCGCCGATCATGTATCCTATCTCGAGCTCGGCGCCGGCTCGACCGTCTCGACGATTGTCGCCGCTCGCGCGAGCGGCGAGAACGGCAGCGATTTCACGACGCTGTCGTCGCAGCTCGCATCGATATTGCCCGACGCCGTTGCCAAGGTTCGCGCGGAATTCGATAGCGTCGAGGCGAAGGCCGCCGAGATCGACGGCTGCGACACCGAGGCGCCCAAGCCCGCTTGTGGCGTCGAGACCCGCTATCTCTACACCGCGATCCGTACGGCACCGCCCGCGCAGGTGTTCGCGCAACTCGCCCTTGCCTTCGCCGTCGCCGAAGCCGATCCGCGCTTCGTCGGCGTCAACATCGCGGCGCCGGAGCATGATCCCGTGGCAGTGCGCGACTATGCGCTGCACATGCGCATGATCAAGTTCCTCGCAGCACGCCATCCGACGGTGCGATCCTCGCTCCACGCGGGTGAACTGACGCTCGGCCTGGTACCGCCGCGCGACCTCGCCTTCCATATCCACGACGCCGTCGAAGTCGCGGGCGCGCGCCGCATCGGCCACGGCGTCGACATCTCCTATGAAACGGATGCGCCTGCGCTGCTTGCGCGGATGGCGCGCGATCGCGTTGCCGTCGAGATCAACCTCACCAGCAACGCAGTGATCCTCGGCGTGAAGGGGCGCGATCATCCATTGTCGCTGTATCGAGAGGCGGGCGTGCCAGTAGTGCTGTCGACCGATGACGAAGGCGTATCGCGCAGCGACATGACGAACGAATACGTCCGCGCCGTCATCGAGCAAAAGCTGCGTTACCGCGACTTGAAACAGATCGCGCGCAACGGGCTCCAATATGCCTTCCTCCCCGGTGCAAGCCTATGGCGGGATCGAGCCGGCGGCACGCGTGTCGCGTCATGCAGCGTTCCGGCATCGCAGGCGTGCACGGCCTTCCTCGCCGCCAATCCAAAGGCCGCCAGACAATGGCAGCTCGAGCGCGACTTCGCGGCCTTCGAGGCGATCCGTCGGTAGTGCGTAGCGCATCACACAATCCGCTCCGGCTCTGTCAGACTGAAAGCGACTTCAGCGCTTGGCGACGCCGTTCGGAACACACAGGTTGAGCACGACGGCGATGAGCGCCGCGGGCAAAACGCCCGAAGTCGCGAGGATGCGCAGCGTTTCGGGCAAGTGACCAACCGTGGCAGGTTCGAGCTGCAGGCCGACGCTCACCGACAAGGCGGAGCCGAAGATCAGCATGTTCCGTTGAGTCCATGCCACTTCCGAAAGGATCGATATTGCGGCGGACGCAACCATCCCAAACATGACGATGACGCCGCCGCCGAGCACTTCGATCGGAATCGTGATGATCGCCGCGCCGATCTTCGGCGCAAGCCCGCACAGGACGAGGAACACCGCACCGATCGTTACGATATGGCGACTCATGACGCCGGTAATCGCAATCAGCCCGACATTCTGGCTAAACGATGTATTGGGCATCGCACCGAAAACCCCGGCGAGTGCAGTGCCGACGCCGTCGGCGCAGGTCGCGCCGATCAACTCGCGATTTGTCGCGGGGCGTTTGGCGGTGCCTTCGCACATCGCGGAGACCGCGCCGATCGATTCGATGTCGGAGATGAACCCCATCAGGCAAAATCCCGCGATCGCCGAAATCGACACGGCGAAACCGAAATGGAACGGCGACGGCAGCATGAACCAGCCTGCGGTAGCAATCGGCGCCAGCGAGACCTTACCCATTGCGCCGGCGACCGCGTACCCCGCCAGCAGCCCGAGCAGTACCGCGGCGGTGGACCAGATGCCGCGCGCGAAGAAGCTCAGACCCAGCGTCACCGCCACCACCACTCCGGCAAGCAACCAGCTGACAGCGGCGCCATAGGCGTCGGTTCCCTGCGCCGACACGCCGCCGGCAGCATATTGGACTCCGATGCGCATCAGCGACAGGCCGATCATCAGAACGACGAGGCCAGTGACCATTGGCGGCAACGCAAAGCGAATGCGACCGACGAAGAAGCTCAGGCAGGTGTGGAACAGCCCGCCGAAAATCGCCGCGGTGGTCAGCGCACCCATCGCAGCCGGCCCCTCGCCGGCGACGAGCGGGATCATGATCGGAAGGAAAGCGAAGCTGGTTCCCTGCACGATCGGCAGGCGCGCCCCCGCCGGACCGAATCCGACCGACTGGATCAACGTGGCGACGCCGGCGAACAGCATCGACATCTGGATCATGTAGATCAGCTCGCGCGGATCCTTCGACCCATAGCCGAAACCGGCGGCGCCCGCGACGATGATCGCGGGAGTCATGTTGCTGACGAACATCGCCAGCACATGCTGAATGCCGAGCGGTATGGCCACGGCGAACCCGGGAAAATAGTCGGGGTCGCGCGCCTGGGCGGCAGTCATGAGACCGCTCGAACGCGGGTGCGAGGCTGGGTTGTCGGACATCAGATCAGCTCCTTGAGCCGTACCAGCGACCGATCCGCCGCGCCTAGGATTGCGCGCCGGTCGCCCTGCACGAGATCGCCGTCACGCACCACCGCGTGGCCTTCGACAAACACGTCGCGTGCGCCCCCCGGCGGGCTCAGAATCAGCCCCGCAACCGGATCCCACGTGCCGCAACTCTGCAGATCGGACACGTCCCAGATCACGAAATCGGCGCGCTTGCCCGGTTCGAGCGACCCGCAATCGCGACGTCCCAGCATTTCCGCGCCGCCGCGAGTCGCCAGGAACAGCGCGTCGCGGGGGTCGAACGCCGCCGGACCGCCGATCGCGCGCTGCAGGAGCAGTGCCTGCCGCGCTTCGAGCAATAGATTGCCGCTGTCGTTGGAGGCCGATCCGTCGACACCGAGCCCGAGCGGCACGCCTTTGGCGAACATCGCTTTGAGTGGGGCGATCCCCGAGCCGAGCCGGCAGTTCGAACCGGGACAATGTGCGATTCCCGTCCCGGTTCGGGCGAACAGGTCGATCTCCTGCTCGTTCAGCTGAACGCAGTGCGCGTGCCACACGTCGCTTCCGGTCCAGCCGAGGTTTTCGGCATATTCTCCCGGCCGGCAGCCGAATCGCTCGAGCGAAAATGCGACGTCGTCGGCATCCTCGGCGAGGTGTGTATGCAGCATCACCCGCTTGTCGCGCGCGAGCAGCGCGGCATCGCGCATCAGCTCCTGGCTCACCGAGAAGGGCGAGCATGGGGCAACGCCGACGCGCACCATCGCGCCTTCGTGCGGGTCATGGAACCGGTCGATCAGCCGGATCGTGTCGTTGAGGATCGTCGCTTCGTCCTCGACCAGCGCGTCGGGCGGCAATCCGCCCTGGCTTTCGCCGACGCTCATCGCCCCCCGCGTGGGATGAAAGCGCACGCCAATGCCGGCGGCGGCCACGATCGAATCGTCGAGAGTCACGCCGTCGGGGAACAGATAGAGATGGTCGGAACTCAACGTGCAGCCCGACAGCGCGAGTTCCGCCAGCCCGAGCTGCGTCGCGGCAAACACATCCTCGGGCCGATACCGCCCCCAGATCGGATAAAGGCATTTGAGCCAGTCGAACAGCGACGCGTTGATCGCTCCCGGCAAGGCGCGGGTCAGCGACTGGAACAAATGATGATGCGTGTTGACGAGCCCCGGCGTCACGACGCAACCGCGCGCGTCGACGATCTCGTCTGCTTCGTCGATTGCCGCGAGCAGCTCGCTCGTAGGGCCGACCGCGGTGATCACGCCGTCGCGGAAGGCGATCGCGCCATCGACGATCTCGCGGCGCGGGTCGTCCATGCAGACGATGATGTCGGCATCGCGGAGGACGGTCAGGCTCATCGCCGCGCGGCGTCTCCGGCAGGGCGCCGGGTCATTGCGGTACGGTCTTTTCGTAGCGTTCCCAGTGACTACCCAGTTCGTCGACGACGCGGGACCCGACGCGATAGAGATTTTCGATCGCGGCGGTCATGCCAGCATACCCCTCATTCTCGCGCAGCAGATAGTCAGCGGCGGTCACGCCGGGCGGCGGCATCGTGTAGTTGCTGCCCGCGCGCATCACCATGAAGCGCTTCCGGTCGACGCGCCCGATCCGGTCGAGATACAGGATCGACTGATAGGTGCCGGTTTCCTCCATCGCCGAGGTGACGAACTCGCCCTGGCCGCCGGTCCAATACTGGACCCAGTCATTTGCCCAGTCGGTCATCAGCTTGCCATGCCAGAAGGTCAGCGCCGCGAGATTGTCGCCCTTGAGCACGAACGGCGGGCGCTGCGCCATCGGCAGGCCGGTGAACCGTGCACGCTCAGCCGCGATCCCAGCGTCGTCGGGCAGGGTCAGTGTGCTGGTCAGCCGATAGGCCCAATCGCGCAGCCCCGCATTGATCTCGAACACCTCACCGCTTGGGTCTGGCGGCGATCTGTCGTTCGGCCCCCTCTTGCCCCGCGAGAAATAGCCCGTCTTCCAGTCGCCGGGAATCTCACGCCCATCGATCTCATGCGCGAGGTCGCCGTCGACGAGGAAGCGCGCCCAGGCGACCGACCCGATCGACGCATGGTGCGGATCGATGCCGGCGATGCCCGATACCAGGAAATAGGCGTGCGACAGGTCGAAGCGCGGGTCGAGCCCCAGCGCCATTGTCGCGCTTGCCGAGCGGATGTTGCCGATCCCCGTCACCATCGCGAGGATCTGGCTGTCCGGGTTGTAATAGAGATCGTGATAGGATTGCGGGAACGGGATGCGCGTGTCGAGGTGCCGCCGTTCCTTCCACAGCTGGAATTCGCCCGGCGCGTCGCCGCTGTCCTTACCGATCTCGAACATCGTGACGATCACGATGCGGACCGGCAGCGGATGGGCGCATGGGCCGCCGGGAAGGCAGGTCGCGTTCGCGGCGGTGGCAGCGGCGGGTCGGTCTTTGGCACATGCGGTGCCTGCGCACAGCAGGCTCACTCCCATCATGGCCGCGACGCAAGTCAGGAAACGCATGACATTGGACTTTCCGTGGTCGGCACCGCGCCGGCGGCATGCTGAGTTTTCCGAAAGGCTTGGGGGGCACCGGCCGGCGCCCCCCATGATCGTCAGAACTTATAGGCCACGCTCGCCTGGAAGCTGCGCGGCTTCTCAGGCAGCACGATGGTGCTGCCGAACAACTCGGTGAAGTTGGCGCGGTAATAGGTCGCGTTGGTCGCGTTCTTCACGACGACGCGGAACAGAAAATTGCCCCTTGCCAGCGACGCGCTGAGATCGACCAGCGTGTATGCAGGCAGCTTCACGACGCGCGACTGGCCCGAGAACACCGAGTCGACATGGACGATGCTGCCGCTGAACGCGAGGCCGTTGTCGAACGCATAGGTCGCGGTGCCCGACACCAGGTTGGTCGGGATACCCTGACGCCGCGACGCCTCCTTGTTGGGGATCGGCACCAGGCCGCCCGGCTGGCCGCCGAGGAACAGCGTCGGGTTGGTGACGTTGATCAGGTCGCCCATGCCGAAAAAGCTGAAGGTCACCCCCGCATCCAGGAAGGTCAGGTTGTAAACCTTGGTCCGGGTATAGGCGGCGGTGAGCAGCAGATGCTTGTCGACCGACCAGCGCGCTTCGGCTTCAACGCCCTTCGTCTGGACCGACTGATTCACCGTCGACGACTGGATATTGTGGTCAACGCGCTCCTGGTTATAGACGGAGACTGCCGCGTATAGCTTGCCGCCGAGCCAGCTCCCCTTGACGCCGCCCTCATAGAGTTTGGACGCCGTCAGGAAGGTCCTGCTGTTCGCCGTGCCGACGTCGATTTCCGAACCCTGACCTGCAATGACCGTCGTCTGGCGAGACGCGGTTACATAAGGGATGAAGCCGAAGGGCATCTTGTACGAGACGCTGCCGTTCCAGGACCAGTCGCCCTCGCTACCCGACCCCGAATTCACGGCGGGAATGAGGCGAAGCTTCGAAGTGTCGTTCGTCGTCTTGACGGTGACCGTGTCGTAACGACCGCCGAGGAGCACATCGAGACCGAAAGCAAAGTCCATGTCGAGCAGGCCGGCGAAGCCATAATCCGTGAAATGGCCATGGAGATAATCGGTGTAATTGCAGCCGCATTCGTTTGATAGCAGGCGATCCGAAGCCGGAGTATAGCCCACGGTCAGATCGACGCGATGGAAATACTCGAAATTGAAATCATCTCCGTGCAGGAACTTCGTGTACCGCAGAGACGGGGATAACTGGAGAGAGAATTTGCCGACGTCGTTCTCAAAAGTCTTCGATGCTACGATCTTGTCTTCGATGACGTAAGACCTGTGGAACTGCGAAAACCCGTAAGCATTATTATTAACGTTCACGATCCCATCATAGAAGAATTGGTTCTTGATTTCGAGATCATTGCCACCGTTGAAAATGAAGTCGAAATAGCCGGTCTTCGCGGTGTTTGTGAGCAGGTCGTTAGGGCCGGTAAGCACATCCTTCCGGCTCAGCGTCGCCGTTCCAGTGTTTGTGAGCGCCAAATAATTGTTGAGGGCCGTATTCCCATTCGCGGCCTTGAGATTGTTGAAACAGGCATCGGTAATGGATGCCGCAAACACATTGCCGCCGCATGAAAACCCGCCGAACGGCGAGAAGGTGCCGACCGCCAGGAACTCGGACGGAGAAAGCTGACCGTCCAGGGTCCCTACAATGGGGCTCCCAGCAACAGCGCCGTCGATCGGCTTGGCGCTGCCGGTGATATAGGTGCCATTGTCGACAAGCGCCTGTGTCAGGCGGTTCCAGCCGCCATTCTGTTGGCCATGATATTTCTGGTACATGCCACCGAACTCGATCCGCAGATTGTCGGTGATTTGGTTGTCGAACGCGGCCTGGAGGACCACGTTGCGAGTCGACATGTTGCGGTAATAGCTGCCCGAATCCTCAATCTCGCCGTACAAGCTGTAACCGAATTCGGTTCCGCCGAGCTTGAGCGGGCCGCGAAGCTGGCCCTTGATCACATTGTACGACCAGCTGCCGCCGGTGTAGCTGACCTCGCCCTCGGCATGATCGAGCAGCGCGCCGCCCCTGACCCGCGCCGACTTGGGCACGAAGTTCATATAGCCGCCGGTCTTGGACGGGCCGAAGATCGGGGACGACGGGCCGCGCACGATGTCGATCCGGTCGGACGCGCCGATCGGAGTCGGATAGTTGCCGGGATTGTCGAGCCGACGAACGCCGCGGAAATAGACCTCGCCCGGGGTCCCGCGAATGTCGAGCGCGCCGCCGACACCGAAGAACGAGTTGGTGAAGGTGCCCGGTGCCTGCGCGACGAGATCGTAGATATCGGTGATGCCGAAGCGCTCGATCTGCTCGCCGCTGATCGTCGACGCCGAGCGCGGCGTCTCCACCAACGTCTTATTGAAGCCGAAGATCGAACCGACATCCTTGTTCGGCAGAGCGCCGAGACTGCCGGTGACCACGATATCCGTGTCCGCGACAGCAGCATCGGCCTCCGGCTTGGGGGCGTCCGTCTCGGATGCCTGCGCCCAGGCGGTGCTCGACATCGCGGCGCAGGACAAGAGGCCCGCGGCGATCGCGATGAGCGACGTGCGAATGCGCCCCGATTTCTCCGCGCCATCGCGCGCGACGCCGGAGAACTGAAGGTCGGTCATGGTCTTGGATTCCCCCTGTTGTTACGGCGGTGCGCGCTTTCCTCGGTGCGCCGCCGATCAATCTCGAAAATCCTCCCCTGATACCTCCCGCATTGCTGCAGCGCACAAACTATGCCGACAGTAATCGAACTGCAAAGAAAATTTATGGTTTCTAGAAGCGAGCACGGGCTGCGATCTTTTTCGTTTTCGCCCGTGCTTTTTCGCGTAAACTGGAATTTGCAAACTTGACCATTGCTGGGAACAAGACTGCGATCTCGCTACCGTTGCTGGTACGTGCTGAAGTTTTAGTTAATAATGGAGCTATTTTATCAATTAGGTGCCGCGAATGTTTTCGTGTGAGTCCCCGCATAAAAAATACGCAGCGCAAAGCGTAAAGGCTTGACGTGATGCGCGCAAATGCAATGAATCCGACAGGTCGTTGCAAAAAATAGAGCGGGCGATGCCAGCCTTTTCGCGTTTCCTTCGTTATTTCCTCGCCGTCGGGCGCCTGGGCTCGATCCGCAAGGCCGCGGACGAGCTCAATGTCTCGGCGTCCGCGATCGACCGGCAAATCCTCAACGTAGAGGCCGAGCTCGGCATGCCGCTGTTCGAGCGCCTGCCGACCGGTCTCAGGCTGACAGCGGCGGGCGAAATCATGATGGCGGCGGGCAACCGCTGGCGGCAGAACATGGCCGATGTGCGCGCGCAGATCGAGGATCTGCAGGGCCTGAAACGCGGCCATGTCGATATCGCGATCATCGATGCGTTGGCCAAGGGGTATGTTCCTAACCTGATCCGATCGATCCACGACCGCTATCCCGGCATCACGGTCGGCATCAAAGTACTCGACAACGACGCGGTGCGCCTGGCGATCGCCACCGGGCGAGTTGATTTCGGGATCTTCTTCCAGCCCGAGTCGTTCCGCGACATCACCGTGCGCGCCTTTGTCGATGTCGTGCTCGGCTTCGTGACGCCGGCCGGCCATCCGCTTGGCCTCCGGCGCGAAGCGCGCTTCTCGGCCTGTGTCGGGTCGCCACTGATCGTACCTGCGGAACCGCTCGCCTTGTGCCAGCAGATCGCGGTGCTCGAAGGAACCTCGGGCGTTGTGCTCGACACCAGGGTAAGCTCCGACAACATCCAGATGATCACGTCGCTCGTGCTGCAGGGGGTTGGTGTCGGCATCCTGACCTCGCTCGACGTGATCACCGAAGTGCAGCGTGGCCTACTGTCCTTCACGAAAATATCCGACGCGATCCTGCGCCCGATGACCTTGGCATTGTGTACGGCATCGGCGCGCACTCCGTCGCACGCCGCCGGTCTGGTGCTGGCGGAGATCGAGCACGGTTTTGCGCAGCTCAGCTACCCCGCCTCTATCGAACCCGCGAACGATCGGCCGGCATAGCCCCGTTTCAGTCCGGCAGCGCCGCCACGAAACTGCGGACGACGTCGGCCGAATTGACGGAGGCCAGCGTCATGAACGTCGTCATCTGGTTCGCCCCGGCGTCGCCGCCGGCCAGGTCGGACAGGCTGCGAAACACGATCGCCGGCACGCCATTGGCATAGGCGACCTGCGCCACTGCGGCGCTTTCCATGTCGAGCACGCGCGCCTTCCACGCCGTGAACAAATAGGTGCGGAAAGCCGCATTGTCGGCATAGACGCCGGCGCTCACACCGGTCCCGCCGATCACGATCCGCGGCGTATGTGCAAGGCAGCTGGGCGCGGTCGCCCCGGCCGGGACATCGTTCCGCACGCAGCGTCGCAGTGTCACCCCCGCCGCCACCTTGCGCGCAAGCGCGATCAGTGTGGGGTCAGCGGGGAGCAAATAATGCCGCCGCCGCGGTTCGGTCGCATTGCCTACGCGCACACCGCGCGGGAACATCATGTCCCAATGCGCCGGCGCCTCGGCATCGACGAGCCCGGCAGCGACCCACCCGCTCGGCGTCTGCCGCGCGAACGACACCTCGAGATACCGGCCCCATACATCCGGCACGATCACGTCGCCGATCGACAGCTCCGGATCGACGCCGCCGGCAATGCCCGAAAAGACGATCCGCTTTACCGCGAAGCGATCGAGTACCAGCTGCGTGTTCATCGCCGCATTGACCATGCTGACTCCGCTCTGCATCAGCAGCACCGGCTTGCCGGTCATCGTGCCGGTGATCAGCGTCATGTCGTTGATCTTGTGCGCGACCGGTCGCTCGACCGAGGCGACCAGCGCGTCCCATTCCGGCGGGAAGGCGGTCATTACTACGGTGCGCGGCGTGACATCGAGCTGCTGCGCGAGCGCCGGCGCGGCGGCGCTCGCCAACAGCAGGATCAGGCCGAGGCGGAGCGCGCGTATCATGCTGCCGCACTCATCCAGCTGAAGCGAACGACGAACAGTGCCGCGAGCAGCAGCAGGAACCAGTCCGCGGCTGTAATCCTGCCGCGCACCAGCTTGAGCAAGGCATGCGCTGTAATGCCGAACGCCAGCCCGTTGGCGATCGAGAAGGTCAGCGGAATCATCGCCACCGTCAGGAACGCCGGGATCGCGGCGTAGGGGTCTTCCCATTGTACTTCAGTGAGCGGCAGCAGCATCAGCCCGCCAACGATGATCAGCGCCGGCGCAGTCGCCGCCAGCGGCACGAGCTGGGCATAGGGCGCAACGAACATCGTGACGAGAAACAGCAGTCCGGTGACGACCGCCGTCAGGCCCGTTCGCCCGCCCGCCTGTACCCCCGCCGCGCTTTCGACATAACTCGTCACCGTGCTGGTCCCGGCCAGCGACCCGACGATCGTCGCGACGGCATCGGTCATCAGGATACGGTTGAGCCCGGGGATGCGACCCGCCGAATCCATCAGCCCGGCACGCTTGGTCACTGCGACCAGCGTGCCGATATTGTCGAACAGGTCGACGAACAGGAATACGAACAATATCTCGATCAGTCCGAGGCCGTGTTTACCGCCCAGACCGAACACACCCGCCAGGTCGAGCTTGAACGCCGTGCCGGTCAGCGCCGACAGGCTGTAGGGCTCGGGCTTCATCGCCACCTGCCCGGCGAACCACCCGACCAGCGTGGTCGCGACGATCCCGATCAGCATCGCGCCACGCACGTTCCAGACGCTCAGCGCGCCGATCACCAGCAGCCCTAACAGCGCGAGTGCCGCGCCCGGCGCCTTGAGGTCGCCCAGTGCCACGAAGGTCGCCGGGTCCGCGACGATGATCCCGGCATTCTTCAGCCCGATAAAGCCAATGAACAGACCGATTCCGCCCGCCACCGCGGAGAACAGATGCGGCGGGATGATGGCGACGATCATCTGCCGCACCCCCGTCAGCGTTAGCGCGAGGAACGCCACGCCCGAAATCAGCACGCATCCCAGCGCCACCGGCCACGGTACGCCCATCTGCTGGACCACCGTGAAGCTGAAATAGGCGTTCAGCCCCATGCCCGGCGCCAGCGCCAGCGGCGTATTGGCAACCGCTCCCATAAGAATCGACGCGAACGCTGCAGCAAAGCACGTCGCCGCAGCCACCGACGCGACCGGCATCCCGGCCTGGCCGAGGATCGACGGGTTGACCAGCACGATATAGGCCATGGTCAGGAAGGTCGTGAAACCGGCGAGGATTTCGGTCCTCGCCGAAGTGCCACGTTCCGAAAGCGCGAAATAGCGGTCGAGCTTGCCCCGCTCGCCAAATGCCTCCGTCCGCGTCTCGACTTGTGCCATCTCACTTCCCCCTGAATGCTCGGCTCGAAACCCCGCCGTCAGCCCTGTCGCTTCCGGTATCGCAGCGATGCGGAAGCGCTTCGCGAAACATGACGTACAACCCGGCCTGATGTCCATGGTCGATCTTCGCACTTGCAGCATAACCGACTCTTCCCGTGGCTCCATCCGCCTCTCGGGCCGGAAACGAACTCATTCGATCGCGGAGTGAGAATGCGCACTTGCGGTCACGCTACAATTGTAGCACACTACAAATGTAGCCTCGGAGACCGAGTCGTGCTCAACCAATTGCCCCCGCGCGAGCGCCAGCTCGTCGACCTGCTCTACCAACGCGGCGCGCTCACCGTCGCCGATCTGTGCGACGCGCTGCCTGACCCGCTGAGCGGATCGGCCGTGCGCGCGATGCTCAAGCGGCTCGAGGACAAGGGTTTCGTCCGCCGCGAGGAGAGCGAGCGCGGCTTCGTCTATTCCCCTACGCTGCCCGACAACCAGGCGCGCCACAACGCGCTCGGCCATGTCGTGCGCACCTTCTTCAACGGCTCGGCAGTGAGCGCGGCGAGTGCATTGCTCGGCATGGCCAACCGCCTGGACGCCAATGAGCTCGACGAGCTCGAAGCAATGATCGCGCACGCGCGCCAGGCAAAGGAGAAGCGGGCATGATCACCGGTTTCCTCCTCCTCGGGCTCAAGTCGCTGCTGGTCGCCGCGGTGACGCTCGGACTGCTGCGGTTCAACGTCCGCCGCTCCGCTGCGGAGCGCTCGACGATCGCGCATCTCGGGCTGTTCGCACTCGTCGCGCTGCCGCTGGCAAGCCTTGCGTTGCCGCCGCTCGCGATCGCGCTGCCCGCACCGGCGGCAGAACAGATCCTGCCGGTGGCGGCGGTCACCTCCACCACGATCGTTGCCGCGCCGCTTGCCGCGGCCGATACCTCGTCCGCCGCACCTGATTGGAGCGCGACGCTTGCCGGCTGGGCGAAAGCCTTCGCGCCTTATGCCTATTTCCTGCCCGCGGCGGCATTGTTGGCGCTGACCGGCATCGCGCTGTTGCGACTGGTCTCGCTTCGGTCGCGCGCGCAAGTGCTGATCGAGCCCAGCTGGCTGAGTGCACTGGCGCGCGCGCAGCGCCGCATGGGATTCAAGAACGGTACTGCGCTGCTGGTCAGCGACGACTTGTCCTCGCCGATCAGCTGGGGACTGATGCGCCCGACGATCCTGCTCAACCAGAGCGCGTTGGACGCTTCCGATCAGGCCGAGGCTGTGATCGCGCACGAGCTCGCGCACGTCATCCATGGCGATTGGGCCAAGCTCATGCTCGCGCGCGTCGCGACCGCTGCCTTTTGGTTCAATCCGCTCGCCTGGGTGCTTGCGCGCGAGGCGCACCAGTTGCGCGAAGAGGCAGCCGACGACGCCGTGCTCGCCGCGGACATTTCCGGCGCCGACTATGCCGAACTGCTCGTCGGCATCGCACGCCACGAATCGCGCACCTTATTGCTCACGGCACATGGCGTCGCGCCGAGCCGTAACTCGCTGCGCCGGCGCATCGCGCGCGTACTCGATGCCAGCCCGGCGCGGCAGGTCGCCGGCCGATCCTGGGTCGCCGGATTCACCATGGGCATGCTGGTAATGGCCGCGCCGCTCGCTGCGGTGACCTTCGCCCAGTCAGCGGCGACGGCTGCCCCCGATACCGTCCGGCCCAGCCCGGTCGAAGTCGCACGCGATGCGGCCGCCGTGCAACCCGCCGCGGCAGGTGACCTGGCTTCGGAGCGCCGCGCGCGCGTCGGAGCCGCATTCGTGCAGGCAGCACATGTCGCGACGGCTGCGCGAGCACATCCTGTTGACCGTGTCGCTGCCCGCTCCGCGTCGCCCACGGTATCTGTCAAGGTCGCGAACGTGGTTGCCGTCTCGGCCGAAGGGCGCGAGGTCAGTGTCCACGCGCCGTTTGTCGACGTCCGCACCAACGTGTCGCCCTCGGTCACGCTCGCCGCCCTTCCGCAGGCCGGGCCGTGGAACACACCTCGGCCGATGCCAACGGCGCGGCCCGCGGCATCGCGCAGCGACACCGAGGTCGACCGATTGATCCAGATGCGGGCCTTGAACATCAACAGCGCGTTCAAGCAGGAATTGGCCGATGCCGGCTTCCCGAACCTGACGGTCGACGAACTCGTCCAGGCGCGGAGCCTCGGCGTCACCGGCAGCTATATTCGCGAGATGCGCAGCCTCGGCATGCGGGGCAGCTTCCAGAGCTTCGTGCAGGCGCGCGCCGTCGGGCTGAACACCGATTATGTTCGCGCGATGAAGGCCGCCGGCATCAATGCGACGTTTTCGGAATACCACCAGATGCGCGCCGTCGGTGTCTCGCCCAACTATATCCGCGCGCTCCGAGCGCATGGATTGACCGTCACGAACCCGGGCAAGCTAATTCAGCTCAAGGCCGTCGGCTTCGATCCCGAGAGCTCAAGCGACCGCAGCCCATAACGCGCAATCGCGTCCATCTGCCCTCGCGTCCTCGAACTCCACCCGCGACGCCGCTCCGGCGAACGGCCCCGCCTTGCCTATCGACTGGGAGAATTCCGATGTCTCGACTGCCCCGCCCTCGCACGTCCTGGATCGTCGCAGCGGCCCTCGCCGCCTCCTGTACCGCCG